>Ga0194135_10000039_pt1 | contig 71062 bp, 38 predicted proteins | sample LitLau_LLRF_2013_FD_134024 | JGI IMG/M metagenome (GOLD analysis project Ga0194135, IMG submission 134024) | Freshwater sediment microbial communities in response to fracking from North America - Little Laurel Run_MetaG_LLRF_2013 (version 2) | ecosystem: Environmental > Aquatic > Freshwater >...
ATTCCAGCAGCCTTCTGGTACACTATCGTCACAATGACCACTTTAGGGTAAGTACACCTTTCTCTCTCTTTCTAATTTCGTGTCAAGTCAGCAAAGGTGAAGGAGCTCTCTCACGAGTCTCACTATAAGAGTATGAGCACACACATCTCTCCCTTGTTGGAAGGTGCAAAGGTTCATTCCACATCCCATAAATAAGTTGCGAATATGAAAGAGATTTCACGATAGATTTAAACTCTACCTTCTCCACTTGCTTTTCCCTCAGCAGTTCTATTTCTGATCATGTTCATTTTATGAGCCGAGGAGCCAGAGTTTATTGCGCTACCAGATGGTCAGTCGCCATCGAGATGTTTTTCAGATGAAACAACGTATCAGCCAACAAATCAGATGCTCTCGTGACATATAACATTGCCACTTGGACCCTTTTCAGAATCATATACCTACACTTTGTTCCTATTAACTTCTACAGCATAAATCAAACTTTTCTTGCATTGGTTAGTGCATCTCATGCAAGGAGCACTTATACTGTACAACCAGATGCAACTAGCAGGCTGTCAGTCAGTTGTATAGTAGGTTGGAAGCCGAGTGTGATAGTTTGTTAAGGAATTTCCATATTCTATACTTTCTATCTCCACGTTATTCCCTCGAATTCAAGCGCCGCACATATTTCCTGTTGTTGGCCGCATATCAAAAACTCCACTACAGGTTGTATTTCCAGAACTAATTCATTAAATCCGATGTTACACACGGAGTTAGATGTCCTCTTGACGGGTCGTGGTGTTTCTCTGTCCCAGAGGATTTTAAATATTGTTAGGAAAGCACATACATTCATTGGGAACTTAGAGATTCCAAAATTTTAGGTGAAAACCGGGTTTCTCTGACATGAATAACTGAGAACTATGTGCTCTTTGGCCATCCTATTAACTTTGCTTGTCTAAGTTAGCTTTGGGAGTTTCCATGTCCTTGGATTCCTCCAGTACTTCCCACTGTCGGAACTTTTCTTTACCCTTTTTCCTTTTTCAAAAGACTGTTACGTATCTCTGGGCACATTTCTCACATGTCACAGAAGACAAGTAATTTTTCTGACACTTCTCCTAATAATGATGTCAACAAAAGAGAAATATTGCTCTCTGTGGTATCACACTGAATGCCACAAAGAGATTCGACCAGAACAAGGAGATTCTTTCGGAGAATAATAAATGGTGGGCACTCAATTCCGCTACCAAACGACCTGTGTATGCAATTAGAAGATGGCACATGCAACTTGTAGTATGAATCACACTTATTTTCTCTAATAATATCTTCTGAGCAGTGTGTCTTTCCACTCTTCTTTTCTAATGAACCAATCTCAAAATCTACAGCAATTGCCACTAATGTGGCGGAGTGGGTAGAAAGACATTTAATACCATATCCGCCGTATTGTATAAAAGGAATCGCTTTTACTCACTCTCTCTATACCTAGTTGCACCAGCTTGCGTCCTTTGAATACTAATAATGCTTTGATGTTCTTTGTAGACATAAAGGTCATACCTATTACAGCCGTCAAAGTGATCTCTCCTGACAATAACTTGGCTCTTGAACCTTTCTTAATTCAATAGAATATTTTTAAGACACTTGCCGACAGCTCAACCTCTGCATGCTGTGACTATTAAGACATTATGCATTAATGTTGGAAAATTCAATCAGATCCTGGTCGGGTCATTGTGAGATTTTCTTAGCAATTAGCTACAGACAACGTTAGAACTATGAGTGGTAATAATTATTACAATGTAAAAGGCATCTGGATCCACCACAAAGTTGTAATTACAGTAAAAAGCAATGATTTCCTAATTGATGAGCAAACAAAGGTTGCATTCAGTCTGTCAAGTCTTTTGTTGTGATTACGTTGTAACTTCGCCATAACCGATGCATGACTATAATTGTCCCTCTTTTGCGCCACTATAATTGTCCCCTCAACAATTGATGCGTGAGCTTAAACCACCTATTATAATGTTGGTAATGATTGAAAATGACAAGGTGTCAACCTGTATAGACCTTCATAAAACATTAGGAGAAAGTGGTTCAACCTTTGCCCACAAAACTGTCCGACCACCAATCATCTTTGGGACTTGTGATTACAACTAAATTGGTTGCGTGCAACTGGGCATTTGTTTTTCTGATTTATCAAACTGATAAATGAGCTTGGGTGTGACAAAATGTAGCATCGGACTATTACCTAATTGAAATGGACAGTCTGGTGGCCAGAGTCTGCATTTTTTTAGCTTGAAAGTGATGTACAGTAGTAGTTATGCTTGACTACATTTGTATCGGTTGATACGATGATGCAATTCAAGTTCAGACTAGTGCTGTTGTATTTTATGAAATATATTGTAATACCTATAAAACCTGAAAGTTTGACAGTCGCATATCATGCTGCATTCCTGTTATTCCCGTGCTTTATCATTCTTCGTATCATCAACTGCTTATTGAGAATCATTAAATCCATGTAAAAGCTGTACTGAACTACCTCGAATAGATAGTTCCGCATTGGTAAAACGCAATTAACCAGAACCACCAAGAACTAGATTATACTCGATTAGACATCCACCAATGAACCGAAGCTTGAAGAAATCCTCATGAGTTTAGCAACGGGGAGTGAAAGTCGCAGGTAATTGATTGATTGGCTTTATTTTGGAAGTAATGTTGCAATAAACCACTTGTGTAATGATGGTCATTGTGAGCTAGATAGGGAGTGAATCAATGTTGATCCAGCGTGTATCAATGGAACAATGGCAGTATAGTTGTGATTTATGCTTTCCCGAGGAGAAAGTTTATGTGGAGTCGACTTATTATTACTATTACAAAAGTATGGGAAGTATATTACAAGTCATGATCGAGTCGAGAGCGTGAAACAGTGTTATATCAAGAGTATATTATATTATCATGATGTGCAGCTAAAGTGTGTCTATGTGACCGTTCCACAGTTTGTTCATATATATATATAAATAATATACTATATCACGAGACTCATGCAGTGGAAGACAGACAGTGTGTCAAGGGCCCCAGAGTTAGTTACTCTTATTGAGAGGTTATATATATCTATATCTAGATGCCTTATGCTCCGAGACAAGTGTTGGGAGAAAGATTGAAGACGGTAAAAGTTGATGTCCCTTGATAGTGACTTGGGTTATTGGGCAATTGGAGTAGGTGACAAAGGTGAAATAAGAAAACGATATCCCATGAATTTCTGTAAATTGCTCTCTCATGTTATCTCTTTTATCTCAACGTAGTCATTCTATCACAAACTTTTTGGTAACGAGGCACGTGGGGTCATACACCTTATACTCTCTCTCTCTCTCTCTCTCTCTGTTAGTCTCTCAACCTTTATCACATCTTCTCGAAAGTTTTGTCTACGAATATGATATCTTTCTTCAGGTCCCTCCGCACAGCATTTTGTCACACCTGCTGCCTACCCCACAGTTCACAAACTTTATTGAAAGACTCTCTTCCGGCCTACTCTCTTTTATGTCAGTATAACAATACTTTCATCCAACTTCCAAGTCTTCAAAGTTACATTATCAACCTTTTCTAGCACCTAACCTCGAGAGTGAGTGTGAGAACATCAACTTTATTCTCTTCCTGAAGGGGCAAAAGAATACTACTCAACAGAAATAACTATAGGTGTATACATATACGTATATACTTTCCAAATATACGTCCTTCTTGCGTATATCTACAACTCTCTCTCTCTCTCTCTTGAATTACAGTCAGTATTTTTATATTATCTTTACGATATTGTAATAAAATGCAGCTCAAGGAAAAATACGACTGTTTGCACTTGAACAATTAAATCCAGTCTCCTTTTACTGCTGTGGGTTTACATTTTTCACACTGCTCAAAAGAAAGCATATATTATTATTATAGAAGAGAGCAAGGAAGTTATATGGGAGCTTGCCATGAAATAATGGGCTGTATAGCGTGTGTGCGTGATGGAAGGGATTAGAATGAACATAAGAAGTAATTAACCATGAGACGTTTATTAGGACTCCATTAGGTTGTAGGTGACTGACTACCGCATAATTTTTTACGACAGATTTTCTATGGTTTGCTACACAATGCCCTTCAATTACTTTAATGCCGATGAATTCTTGGTTAGTCGTTTGTTCTGGGTGTTTTTTAATTGGAGGTCTCTTTCAGATTTGCTCCTCTTGTAATACGGATGCTCGAGTGTGGCTGTGTGGAAAAATTTCACAGACATCAGACGAAAAGCAATGTCGACGGCATATAGTAACTTACGAAGAAATAAGGAGAGAGAGAGAGAGAGAGAAAGAGGTGGAATATTGTGAATCGAGTACATAATTAGATTAATACAGACGAAGTCTCAAGTCAGCATACTTCACTAGCACTCTTCCACTTCACCTCTACTCTCATCTTTAATGTAAATCTCAAGTAGTAAAGACAAACCATACTTTTTAGAGTTTAGACGCTGCTACTATAGTAGCAATCCAAGCATAAAATCTAAATTTAGCTCAGTGGTTTATGTCGGTATTAAACTTGGAAAAGTGCACACACACACTTCTTACAGCAATACTTACATCAAGCAACCACCACATTATCCCTCCATAAGAAAGATATGGATCTCTGTGCATACAATGAATGGGACTAGGAAACTAGAACTGAATCTGGGTTGTTGATATTATACACACTGCTTTGTTGCTATTTCAGAGTATGATCCATTTAATTAAACTGTCTTACTAAAACAAACTTCTTCTCGGGGATGTCTCATATCGCGGAGATGTATACACAGATAAGACACTTTTCCAATGTACCCAACTGTGTAATTGTTCGTAAAGGCACATACATACATAATATGTGTAATATTAAGAGGTCACTTCCATCATAAACATGCACCATTAATTCTCGTAGTTATTTTAAACGGGCTTGTTCTTGCAACTAGGTGCAGCCTACACTCTCATCTCTCTCTTTCCTTAACTTACTCTGTTTAGATGGTAATGTTTAAAATTATTATAAACATGTCAAGGAGGATTCACGAAAGGTATAAAAATAGTCAGCACTGCCTCTGAATCTCAGACTGTGTGTGCATCTAGAAAATCGTCATACTTTTTTCTTCAAATTCAGTAGCTTTTCGCTTTAGAAAGGATTTTTGTTCTCAGAGGAAAGTGTTATTTATTTTTGTCGTTTCACCGTTTGCTTATTGTTTGTATGGACACTGTGTACGAACAGGTAATAAGATACTGTAGTAACAATCAGGTACACATCATTCGTCAATATTGCACAGCCAGCGTTAACATTAGCAAAGGATGCTTTCCAACCTGACTCAGCAGCAGAATAATATGCTCCGTGCTCTTTGAGTTTGTTGGGCGAATGCTTCACATAACATTGCTTGGTGAACGTGTAGTAGCGTATCTCACTCACTCAGAATGTAGAACTTTCTTCGTGTGTTTCCGCATGTACTTTAGGGATTTCCATAAAAATATCGTATTAACAGATCAATCATTCCGAGGGCCTAAATGGATTAAATGTCAAAGTTATATAGGATAAAATATTAGGTTTCAACTCTCGACTGTCGCTGATGGAATGGAGATGGGAATGCTTGACAGGAAAGTGGCTATCGTATAAATCGGGATTCGGAAGGATCTAAGGTTGTTGGAAGTGAAACGATGGATATTCAACTATGCTTTTTAAACTTCCGGTCGAACATACATTTTGCATTACGCATGCATACACTCTGATTCGTCAGAAGTTATTCTTTGATGCGGATTTCTTTCAAACTTGACTCTCTCTCAGAGAGAGAAAGTCAAAAGACGATATGGAAAGTTGAAAGTCTTTCACACACACAACTATAAACTCATCTACTCCAAGTTCAAAACAAAGTGCTACAGAGCAAAGTGTATATGTGTAGGAAATATTGCCGAAATAGCCATGCGGCAGTCTTACTTTTACAGCTCGAGTTACACGTCGCTTTTCAAACTTTCTCATTTCCTTCAGCATGTACTCCAGCGAAATATCAAACCATAAAATTATCAAAGCTAGAATATATATATGTATAGAATGCTTTATATATTTCAGGTATAATGAACAGGAAACCTTATACGGTGGCAGTTATGATGTCAAATTTAAGTGTGGTTCCCCACACCTGTATTAAATTTAAGCGTCCAACTGTGAAGCAAACTCGTTTTAGTAATTTGTAGTATGCAGAAAGTTTAATAATCTTTATTGTAACATTTTCAACCTTGCATCGTAATTGAGATTTGAATCCTTCTTCTTTCGAGGTTGTACATACGCTCACTCGTTTGCTTTATTATATAAACACTAGCTTCTACTGTTTCGAATCCTGACCAGCTCGTAAACTAACGATTCAAATTTATATCAAATTATATGTCTAATTTCAGTGTGCATGTATACTAAATAGAATATCTATTAGTACATAGTAAGGAGAAACAAATTAATGCTGTATATAATTATTTATAGTGTATTAACTTATTAACGTGGTACGTATTGTTATTGTAAGTTAACAGTGAAAGTATATGCGTAACAGTGGCTTTAGCTTTTGGTTCCGCCTGGATACCCTAAATGCTTGCGCACTTGTATATCCATATGTTCGAGTGATTTATGCTCCATCGCGACTTGGAAAGTTACTCACAAGTGTCAAAGATAGATGGTTTATCTCATGCACTGATGATGTGACGAAAGAACTTGAATTTTGAAGCAGAATTTTTTCTCATCTAGACACGCATAAGACAGAAGTAGAAAGCAATCTACACTCTGATTAGTGTTGTGTATGTAGGACAGTGTGTTTTAAGCTAACATGTTATATATTATGTGCAACTTGGCTGGTGATGCCTACGCAAACACGTTGTCGAAGAGATTGATCTTCCACGTTTGGTCATGTACGTAACCCTTTGCGAGTTAACTGGGAACAGAAGGAATATAGGAATGGGTACATAAATTAAATTTCCGTCTTCTTCTCCCACGGAACTAATAAACTTATCATGCAATGAATTTCAAAGAGCAGTATAGGTTACCAATCTTATGAAATGTGTTAAATCACACTGCTTCCATGCTTGATTGATGGGGGTATGTGTAGAAACAGATGGTTCCGGAGTGCTACGGGTAATTTATATTTCCAAGGCTTAGGAGAAAGCCAAGTAGAATTGGTCGAGTGGTACGAGAAGCCTGAAAGTTTAGCCGTTGAAAAAGTATGGCAGGATTCCATGTGGTCTCATTTAAGGGTTCCGTGTGTGCAGTAGTAGCAGGAGCAGACGAAGAACTCAACAGTATTAAATTGCGGACTAGTGTATTTAAAATTAGATGAACTCTGGAGCATTAGAATCAGCTAGTAGTAGTCAGTGGAGTGGACGTAGGTTTGCGTAGTCTTGTAGGCTTGCGTTCCTTCGTCAATGTTGTATGTGTCGGAGAATAGCCCATTCCACTGGCGGTTTGATACCGAATAGTGATATGGGTGTTCCGTGTATTTGACTTCCAAATGGACAGTCAATATATATCCGCGAAGGCTGTATATGAACGACGACGGGCCCCCTACTGCAGGGCCCATGCGGTCATTGGATGGAGAATTTGACAAGATAAAGGCGGAACACTGGACATGTTTCACTCCATACTGCCAATGCTTCTTTAGCCGTAAGATAGCTTGAGACATGTGGTATGTAGGCCAAGTCACGACTTTCGCTGGTTTTCCTCTTTAGAAAGGTTATTCGGGAAATTCCAGCTTTCTGCTCCACATCCATCACTCCTTCCAAGAAAGATTCTATATTTCTCTTGATACTGTTTCTCTAGCGGTTTATCAGTTATCGCGACTCGCCCACCAATTTCCTTTGAGTCAACGTCAAGGAAGTTGATCATAAACACTCGCTCAAGTCAGTGGTTTGATGATGGATGAAAGCAGGTTGCAATAACAACCATTTTAAAGAGGGAGCATAAATGGACATACACGAAATGTGGTTCGGTTAAATGATACACTTGAGCGAAGCTTCATCCTAAGCTAATGCACACTCACGAGCTACAAACTACTGGAGAGAGAGACGTCAAATAAGTGGAAGCAGTAGCAAAGCGACGAGGTGCTTCAAATTATAGTCGAGTCCATATATATCCACGAGAAAATGCACCTCAGCAAGGAAAGGTGAGGAGTTTCCGGCGAGAAGAGGTGAGGTATGGAGCCTGACTGACGCAGCAGGGATTTAAGGATGATGATGACGAGTGAGTAGTTGGTTGGTTGGCTTATAAAAATGGGCATCTGCAGAGGAAAAGTCTAATCAAACGACTAGAAATCGATTTCACTTTTCTATATCCATCCACATGGATTTGAAGTGCAATCGTATATCCCACATGACGGACACCTACTGCCTCCCTGCATAATTTGATGACTACCATGAACACACAATTGTATAATATGTATACGCTCTGTCATGTTGACACTTTCGTCATTTATTTCCCTTAAGGACCACTCAATGTGTCTTTAGCAAAACTTTTCTATCGCAGATTGAGGCCCAACTTTCTTTATTGCTTGCGGATACTTTTAGCCTCAAGCTTTAGAAAGCGTAAAGACTGACTTTTTATCACTAATCGGTTATAATATTGCAAAATAGCCTGCTGAGTCGGTTTCATACTGACTCTGTCGTTATGATTAATGGAATGCTTCCAGTAAGATGGTGTAATGTTTAAAAGAAACACAGAAAGTTTCTAAAAATCTAAAACAATTCGAATCTACCAAATCTCGCGCAGGTAGTTTAGATGTACATTAGTTTTAGTGGCTTCTAGTGATAGTAACTTACCTTACTACATCCGCCCTCTGAGCTTAATACCAAACTTTCGTATGTTTGATAAACATTACATGTTCTTATTCATTCAGTGCTATTACATGTTCCAAAGTGCACAGTGTAGGGAAAACCTTGAACGTAGCAATAATAGTAAAGTAAAACGCTTGAAGGCTGCTCGAGATTTGAGCGATAAATTCATTCCCGACTACACACTACTACACCACTCTCTAAGAGAGATATGCGCTCCAGAAAGATTTCACAGACATCCACATCGTTTCACATGCAATCAAACTTTTATGACACAAATACGGTAGACATCAAGCTTGTTAGTTAAGCCAACTAGGCGTGGACAATCGGTGGAAACTGTCTTGGAACTCTTGAAAGTTTCGAAAGAGCTTCATTTTAGTTTATTTCCATAAAAATAGAATATTGACGTAACTGCAACTTATGACTTTGTAATCAGTTCAGTCTGTGTGATCTTCCTCCATCTGCTATACACACACACAAGACAAGTCGAGACAACAGGATTCATGTGATGTATAATTAATCTCACTAGTTTCCGCACTCAAAAATACAGCAGAAGGAACTCTCTGCAATACTCTGCATGCTCACTCATGAAACAATAATTATACATGCTCTCTGTTTCTCTCCTCTTCAAAAATTATCACAAGTTACTAAATAATAATAAGTAGGCTGACAGCTTTTTAAACAGCCTTTTATACATTTTGCTGTTTTATTCTCTATACTCTTCTGTACATGTAAAGCTACGGAATGTTATCACAAACACATGCTACATGCAGGTAGGTGAAAAATTCCGTCGATGCGGAAAGTTGGAAACTTTGATTTAGCGCACAAGAGATTTATTGTTCTACAGTGAGGTTTTGGCATGGAATATAATGTCCATTAAACCATGCATAAGATTGCGTGTGTGAGGGAGAAACTAAAACTCCGCGTATGAAACAGTTTATGGAGACTGGAGAAAAGTGAAAAGGTGGAGGTAGTGAGCACATAAGAGAGAGAGAGAGATGTATTTAGAGCTAAAAATAGAAACACGATCAATGAGCTATCATACATGAACGAGGAGGAAAGAAGGCAGAAATTCCAACCCAAAAAGACTTGGTCGAATTCTCCGTCTGTTTTCACATGACTCCTTTCTGTCTCTCTGTCCGTATATAATAATCTTTCTCGAGTACCTACAACCTCACTTACTTTCACCTGCTCCTGAGTTCTCTTGGCCAACAACGTCGTGTGTACTCTCTTTCTCTCTCTACTTTCTAATGCCACGCAGCCCTTTTAATTCTTCTCAGAACTACTTCTACTGAAACTCTCACCGTTTGTGTATAAGTTATAATTGATGCGAAAGTCTTCCTACTACATCAAGTGAGAAATTGTGTGGCCTAAGCTCTTTCTACTCTACAACAAACCGAGAAGAGTTTTTTTCATTATTACCATTCCCATCACTATGTATGAAAGGCGGATACAGCTAAATGCAACTCTTTTTATTCTCCCTGCCTTTCTTTGGCAGTCTTTATTGTGCCTTTAATTATAAATTACAATATTAAATGACACTTTGGGAGCGAGACTGCTCTGTGAGTGGTTATTGGGATCTCAGGTAGCAATAATAATATATTCTCGTAATATATTCCTTTGTATCCGGGTCAACTCGCTTTCTAATTCAGTTCCTGTGATGTAGAAGTTATCTGGAATTCAAAATTTACTTTCTGCAAGTAGCACAAAGACTGTTTTTCCTTTTTAAATCAATCAAAAACCGAAATGGAAGATAAACAAAAGTATCCTGTGGAGAACAATATGGAGGAGAAAGCTCATGTACTCAATTTGACTTGCAGGAAATTTATTGGAGACGCAATTCACGGTGAAACGGGTCTTGAGACAAAAGAGTCAAGAGTGTACCTAATATATATCTGAATATTTTTCTAAAGGTACACTTTTTCTATTTGTTGAAGGGTTTTTTCTATTTCAAGATAAGAGTTGGTTTTCTTCAAGTTGAGCTTTTTTCACTTGTGGTTAGGAAACTATATATTGAGCATGTTCAATAAATTATGTACTTTGTTTTACTGAATCAATCAAACTGAATTTAACTGAAGTTCTTGATGCTACACTTATCTGACAATCTCATAATTACACTCAAAAGGCCGTCCCTGAGTTCAACTTCTAACTGCGCTCTGATTTCTAAATTCAAGAAACAAATTAAAGCTGCAATATTCGCCTCAACAGATTTTGGGAAAGAGAAAGTACTAGCAAAAGAGAAAGGACGACAAGAAGCAGCTTTTCTGTGTTGCCCTTGTGTAAACAAGTGCGTCTATAAGATGAACAAGGAGGTCTGTACATTTATAGTCGATAGTGGTGATGATATCCCCTCCTGACCATCATCTATTGGCTTTTTCTTAATCCATTACCCATCCAAAATTAAAAGTTAGGAAATGAAACACCAAAAGAAAGTTCCCATTTCTTAGGAACAACTTTTTCTTAAAAAGTTCTTTGTGAAAATGAGTTACTTTGTGGAATGGAATCTCCTTTCCCATTGGCTTCCCTTCCTTGCTCAGCAGGCGATTGAATAAGCTTAAGAGGATAAAACCTTCCTGGTACTTTTTAGTCAATGGAGAGAGGAAATAAGCTTTAAAAGTTGACTACTCTTTTGAGAGTTCAATATTAATGAACCCATTCGAGTGAGAGTTTCCCAGTCGATTATTTTTTTACCAATCTCTCACTCTCTTACTGTGTAGAACTACTTTCATCATTTTAAGTAAACCTAATCGATTGTTCTCCTCGTTATTCAGAGAAAGTACATTGCAGAACTATTGAGTAAAAAGTACAGCAGCCTTTTCCCATAAACTAACTGAACTATAGGCACTTTACATGAAAACAGGAATAGTATATTTTTATGATGCCTTTGAAGTAAAGAATATTTCTGGCTACTTCATGACTTATTAAGCGAAAATTCAATTTGTACAGGATTATTACAGCACAAATAACTTCTGCCCTCTCTAATGGAATCTTGCGACATTCTAATTGGGTGTAGGGGCTTTCTGATTTCTACAATACGGTTTCTGTTGGCCTAGCTGTTACCTGAATGACTCCTCACAGCCACGCAGAATAGGCTGAGTTTAGCATAATGTGTCTTTGCTCACTTGCTGTCATAGATAGCGAGAGATAGGAAGTAGTTATGCATCTTGGTGGATGTATTTATACGAAAGTTCTATGCTGATAAAAGTTTTTCGAGCTGGCTAGAAGTAATGATGATACTAGAAGAAGTACATTTATACTATCGTGCTCAACAGGAGATATTACGTGCATTGTAGGCGCTTAGAAGAAATTGTGACGCTGCTGTTTCTACTGCTTTATAAGAGGAAGGTTTCCATGTGGTACTTTTGATACCGAGCAATAAGGATATGGTTTCGTATCTTTTGCCATCTGCTAGGCAGGAACTTTCTATCCTGAAAGACAATGAATAGGAGTGAATAAGCTAACATACTTTCCTTTCCTTTCCTTTCTAATTGCGAAACTAAAGAGACTCCCTGACCTTTTATTTTCCCAGCGAGAGATATACACATACTGCTTTTTATGATGGGTTCAAATACGTACTTTTCATGCTTTTTAGTGAAAGGAAGGATAAAACAAATTCATTTGCTCATATGGCCTGCGACTTGGTGGTGTGCACTTCTATTTGTTCTCGCGTCCTACTCTTTATATCCGTGTAAAAACAACGTTTGTGTCTTACCTGACTCTCTCCGAAACTAACTTAGTTGAAATTGCTATTCCTGAACAGGAGAAAAGTAACTGCTTTCTGACCTGCCTACTTTGCCATCCCCACAGCATTCCTGGCAATCAGCTGTAGCAATTCATAGAATGTCGATGCGGCGATATGCGTGGTTTAGAGAACGAATACTTTTTTAACATTTGTGTTGTAAGTTCATTCTATAGCACGACTCAGAATTAAAGTGGAAAGAAAGCATAAACGCGAGTGAAACTGAAACCTAAACAGCTAAAGTATGTCAAATACGCACACATTGCATGAGCTAGCTAAAACACCCGTGAGTTTAAGAGGCAATGAGATTTGCCTTGTTATCTACTTTTTCCATTTTCCAAATGAACCAACCTTCCATCTCATTATGATTAATGGAGTTTGTATTTATGGCGCAGCCATAAAGTAGAAAAGGATTACACATATAAGTGTGTATATGCAGACTGGTTGGCTATTTCTGTTGGGTAATTTCTTGCGAAAAGGAATCAAATAGGTTGCAATGAAAAAAGAAATAAAACAGAGGTGGAGTTTCGTGTAGTTTGCGAGAGGAGTAGTAGAATGAAATACAGCCATTTAATTTTGTGTATGTACAACAATATGTCAGGTTGGATTTGCAATTCAGTCATTAAAAGGTTGCTGCAGTTTACATCAACTGTCGTTTGTGACAGAGAGAAGCATTAACTTTCTTCGGGTTTTCGTGAAAAGCTTTTAAACGTCTCGTGCAAGTGGAGATGAAAAGGTTTCACTTGAGAAGCTTTTTGTCTGCTCCATGCGTGAAAGAGGAAGCCAATAATCTAAATTATACAGACAAGGGTACCGTTTCAATTGTCATTTCTCTGCATTGAGATGCCTGCAGCTAGGTCAATTTTGACAGGACGGCATTCGAGTATACGCACGATTAAATAGGAGGCCATGTATAATGCATATTATCCTGCAGTAGATACACGAGTGAGCAGTACATGTTATCCCAGACAGGAGAATGTGTTCTGCTAAGAATAACAGAGACAAAACTATAGAGAGAACATTCCTCGTTGTTTCATATGAAAATAAAGTCTTGGCTCGAGAGACATTACTCGGCCTTGTCTCTTGATACATTTACTGAATGACATAGGAGGGAGAACTTAGAACGAGATACTTTGACACATTTTAGTGTCTCTGTCTTTGCCAAAATCCAGTGTGGTGGTCCAAATACTTTTTGATATAAAATAGACTCAAAGGAATCTGGCCTTTGTCGCGCGATTTGATAAGTTAAAATAATCCAATGGCCCAATTCGGCAGGAAGTTATCTAGGGACTATATAGTGTACACACACCGCAGCTTGTTTTGTCCAAAGAAGAGTGAAGGAGAGTCATACAGGATGCGCATAACGAAGGAATTCATTTCCTCGTACTCTGCTTTCGTATAAATAATGCCTTGTAAATGTATAAACTTCTTCGCGAAATACTTGTCTTGCAACTCTCGTCTGGTACAGGAAGTCTTCCCCAATGTGTCTCCGGGCAGGAGTTGCTGAATTTTATTCTGTCAAATGAAATAAGAGAAGAGTTTAATACACACAAGGCGAAAGGAATTTGGAATATTGTCAAAATTTTTACATGCTAACCGCAAATTTTGATAACAAGAATGGAAGTAGGCAATCGGTTGGGCCACGAAATAACTTTTAGCGGGGGAAGTCTTCTGTCTTCGGAAAGTTCTTTTTCTTGTTCTCTCCAAGTCGTTTCTCATACTCAGCTGAGAAAGTTATAAGTGTATTTTTCAACGAACGCCAACAGTAATTGATACTTTTAGAAATTTCGGGTTCTACAGATAATTCACCTGAAATGTCATGTCTCATTTCACTGAAACCTAAGACACATAGCTTCTTATACGAAGCAAACTGTCTTGGTCGGGTATACGCCAGAGATCAATGTACACATATTGAACTTACATCCGCAATCAGGAAAAATCGATCATTTGAAATCCTACGAAGTACGAAGAAAAGTAATCGAATAAGTAGTGTGATACATACACAATAAATTTACTGCAAACTGCAAACAACTCATCTGTTGAAACATTAGACATTAGAATACTCACAGTTTATTTATTCAAATAACAAGCAAGAACAGCTTGGGAAAAATAACAAAACTAACCGAGTAAACAAATAAACATGCAGTAGCCTTGCTGGATATTTTGACTTGTTGTAGTTACGTCTAAATGTTTGTTCTGATGAAACGGTACTTGTCAAAAGCCGGAGGGGTAAATAAATCCACTGAGGCTTGTATTTTGCGTCCAACTGTTTTAACTACAAAATTGCACAATCTACTGTTACTATTCTTTCTAATACATTTTATGTTAACTCTTGCAATTAAAAACAAAAACCACTTTGTAACATTTCCCGATGGTTTGGTTTCGTAGGTGGTATTGTATTTCTTTTGAAGATAAGATTAGTTGAAAAGAGAACAGCCCCATGTACTACGGACACAAAAATTGAACTGTCATAAAATTCTCATGGACGATGCCAAGTTTTATCCGTCATCTAGTCATCTGCCATTTAGAACTGTCACAGGCTTGTCATCTTTTAAACAACACGTCTGTCCATTGTGCAATAAGTAAAAATACATAAAGATATTTTTCTCAGAACTGATTTAACTGTACTAAAAAGTAAATAAAATTGTAGTAAACAATCCTCAGCGTATCTTTCCAGTCGTTACTTTGATAACGCCTTACTTTTGTCTTTATAGTTAGCCAGTTTGAAAAGTAGTCAAAGTAAACGATTAGGAAAATTGACTGTTGTATAATGAACAATTATTTTGATGAGCTTGCTCTCAGCTTCTATTTTGTTGTTAGCATTGGAGTAAGCTTCAGGATTTTACAGCTTGAAAAGAAATATGAAATTACCATTTTAGACTGTGCTAAACTCTCTGGAAGACACGCGAGATGCTTTTGGTGAGTATTTCAGCAGAAGGGTATGTTTCATTTTTGCCTGATTTTGACGTAAATAATGACGAGGCTCGCAAGGAGGTTGACTACTGTGGGAAGGAAACTGCAATTTATCTTCACATAGTGGAGAAAGAATTCTCTTTGGGGAGAAAAGACAGCATGAAACCTATTGCTGCTTCTCACTTCACGTAACAGAGCTTTGTATTTCTTACTTCCTACTCTACGATATATACTATAGTTGTTATACTATTGTTATATGTGTTTAGTATCCTATATAATTATTACTTGCAGTAATTAACAACTTCCCACTGTACACAAAAGCACGGTTATATACGTATATATTTCAGTAGAAATTTCTCTCCTCAAATTACAGTAAATAAGTAAATCTGCGTACATTTCATGTGGCGAAATTTTAAACTTTTACTGTAAGAATATACCAAAAGAGCATCCAAAGTTCGCAGTCGATCGAGTAGAATTAACAGTGCTATTTATTGCCAGTGTACAAAAATAGTTTTTGAGAATCGACTCTAAAGGATTGACAAAATAGATAATTGAACAGATTCAACTAAATTTATTCGGTATAATTGAGTACTGATAGTTTATTTTCAGACATCTTTCAAGTAGCACAAGTTAACGAAGTTATTGTGAGAGAGTCGCGAATAAAAAGATGTATTTTTAGCTAAATTTTTATTTAAATTAGTATTCAGAGTCTTCAGACATAAGACTCTTGTTCCTTTGCTTATACATGAATTATCCAATTACCTTCGCTTCACAAATCGTATTGAGAGTCTCGACAAGAGTAATATGTATTATTTGCGATCACTCGCTTTTTAAGAGCTAATCTGTAGGTTTGGTTTGCCAAAAATATCAGACTCAGACAGAGACATGAGTAATGATGGCAGTTAGATATTATACATTATGGAAAAGACCACCTAGTATTTTGTGTTAGGTATAAGATCACTTTTAGATTTATTTCGCATTTGCGTCAGTTATTTTTGGGTGATAAGTCAATCAAGTATGTCTGGTTTTTTGGGTTATTATATAGAGAGGAGACTGATTGATTATTGATTGATTACAGGTCACTTTTCTAACTCACATGTGTCGCGACAAATATGATTTCGAAACAACGTCAGTACAAGTAAAACATATGTTAAGGAGAAGAGCAAATTAAATGTCTAGACTTGATGTGAAGCTGAAGCTATATCATTAGTTTCATAAGTTTTGACTAGAAAGGCAACTAATTGGGTATTTGTTCATATTATCAATCCTTTTCCGGAAAAAAGTCTTATTTTATAAAAATCCATCACAGGAAAAGAGTGACATTTGTGAGTCAGAGTCCCCAGGTTACGTGTGTGGGCGAGAACTTTGATTAGGTATACTAATGCAAGGCAACCAATCAACAGAGATTTTGGGAAATGACAGGGAGTAGTTCCAAATTCAACAAACCCAAAGCTGTCATTTTATATATTTCGAAGTTAGGCAATTAATTTTCTATTGGCAAATTGTCTTCGGAATGATATATATGTATAGGAAGGCGTCGTGGAACGTGTGAGATGTATAAATGACGAGTGGAGATTAAGATTATCAAGAAAAAGTTTTAATATGAGATAATCAGATAGATATTAGGTGAGGAAACCATCAAAGTCTATGCGTGGAGAAAGTTGTGGAGGGATTGACTATGTAGGTTGGGAAATAGCGAAGATGGGCTAACTAGATGAGCATTCGTAGAAATCGATTTTGTCTCTTCGCTTTTCTTGCCCCGTCTCCCATTGCCTCGTTTCCGTAAGACGAGATAGCTCATAGTAGTAGTCAGTAGTAGTTCTCTCCATCCAAACCATTTCTTCATAAATGATGGTTAACTAGCCCAGTGTGTGGTGGTGGTTTTCATCCAAGTAGGACGACATGTACAGAGAGAGAGAGAGAGCACTCGTAAATTCTACTACACACCCGTTCTTTTTCCGTTGTGAGGCAGGAACAGCAGACCTACATTCATTCTGTGATGGCAGAGCAATAAGAACACACATCTCTGTTCGCTTGGGTTCTCACATGAGGACATATATGACATAAGTTTTGAAGAGAAAGCTTAAAATCGGTGAAAGTCCAGAGTATAAACCCAAACCCTAGTTCGGCAGAATTCTCTCTCTCTCTTTCTCTCTTTCTCTCTCTCTCTCTGTTCGCATTGTATCTATCTGCATTTGGAAACGGATTTAAGTATTGCTCTTCAAGACTATCGCCCTTCGTTTTCCGCCTATTCCTCTTCTAAATATGCCTACCGTTTCGTTTCATCTCCTTCCCCGTCGTGTCAACTCATTTCTCTACCTCCTTTTTACGATAGCGTGTGATCCAAAGCACTCCCCATAGGAGTGTATATTATAGATGGATGTGTTCTCATTTTATTCCTCACTCACACAAGCTCTTTTCGATGTATTTGTGACCCGTTAGAATTTTATGCAATCACTTTGCAAGATCACGTATTAATTTATGCATTCTCTAAGATGCAATCACCTTATACAGCTGGAGTGAGTGTATTTTATCTACCGTTGTGTTAAATTGGCTTTGTAGTAAAGACAACTCTACACTGAACACAAACTTAATGGCATATCTCTTGCTTGCCATTTTTGTGTCAAGTTACGATGCACAACCATGGAATGTACCCACTATAGAGGAAAAGGGCAGAGACTCATTACAACGGTTAGTAGCACATTTTGATGAGTAGCTGGAGTAAATGTCAAAATGCATATTGTCTACTTAGAAAACATCGCTGTTCTCGTTTCAAGCAAGTCCTTCAATTATGTAAAATTCAAGGACCTTCATACTTTATTCACTGGTGCAGATGTACATTTTGTACATTACTTTATGAACCTCGATAAGTGACAAACAGACATACGCATTCACATTAAACAAGTTTAGCAAAGAATGACAATGCTGCTGAAGAGTAATGAAAAAGCGGCCTCTATGCAGATTAGAAAGTTCAGCTGCAGTATTGGAATAAGGAGACGAGTGTGTGTGAGATGCTTGGAAGAAAGTCTCACTATTCGTTTTGGTGAAATACTATTTGAATCCTTCAGGAATAAAAATAATACTAGCAGCGAGTCGTAGGGATAAGCAGTAGCAGTGTATGCGAGGCTGTTGACATTTTTTATGTTTAAAAGATTCGTGCGATTTGAAATTAGATGGATGTCATAAAAAGAGATAGAACGCAACTTACTAATCAATAGATGTGAGATATGCGTATGGGGTCGTTACTTGTACGAAATTACTTCTGCTTCGAAGGTCATATTCTCATGGAGCACACACAATGAATTCATGTGTCTCTTTCAACTTGGGACTTCAGGCTTTTTCTTGTTAAGAAGACTTCATACACATACGGACATTTATATATTTGACAGATTAAAATCTGCCAGAATTCGCTAGTTTAACAACTTTCAATTCACATAAGCATTTTATTGTACGACCCGGGCATACCAATGATGCGTCCTGAGAGTCCTCCTGACTCCTCAGCCTATATTATATATATATATATATATATATATACATAATATATAACCCTTCCTTCCTTGTACCCAATAGGCCAGTATAACTCTCATGAAATACCTCTGAGAAAGTCTTGTTTCAGTTATTTTCAAAGCCATAGGGAATAACGATGAGACAAAAAGAATAAAATTCAAAGTATGCTTCTTGCGAATGAAGCTTTGTTCTCTCCAGATTAGACTTGCAAAGAAGCCTGAGAAATTCAACAACATTCAAGGAGTACATAAAATCAGAAAACTTTCTTGTGCTAACAATCTACATAAAGCAGGATGTTCAAACTTTTGAAGAGTACTTCTTCATACCCAAGCACATACACATAAAATAGTGTAGGATGACGTGTTTGCCATTCTCACCAACTTCAAACTCAATGCAGAGAGAGAGAAAGATACTGCTGCAAACCTACATTTCGAAAGTTTGTTGGACTAAGAACTCACCTCAAAGAATGCATTGAGCTGGAAAATAAAATGATAGTTATTATTTTCTACGTAAATCGTAATATATGGCACACGTTGCAGATGGTTGCATTCCAATTTTGGTTTCGTATGCAATATGTACTATATCGTAAGTAGGACTCTACTGCCCCTCTTGTCTTTTCTTGAGTAAACCTCAAAGAAAATTTTGTTAGCTTGTGAGCTAAGATAATAAGGACTACATAACAAGCAAGTTGCAGGTTGAGTTTATATTTATACAACGATAAATCTCTTACGTAAACTTATATAACCTTAAGACTCGCGTAGGTGTAACGCAGCTTGGTAGTAATGATAAATAATTTGTAGGTACATTTGTACACGTAACGAGGAAAAGTGATTTGATTACTGACTTGTTTATTTTTGGATTATTTCAGGTATGGTGATATGGTACCGCGGACGATAGCAGGCAAAGTAGTTGGTGGTGTTTGTTCCCTGAGTGGAGTCCTGGTCATTGCGCTTCCAGTCCCTGTAATCGTTTCCAATTTTAGTCGAATTTATCACCAGAATCAACGTGCTGACAAACGAAAGGCCCAAAAGGTAATGTGCTTTGTTATAAACATGTCACGACAGAAACCTTCACATTTCCTGTTGATTAATCAATGCAATATTCATAAGTGCTTGTAAACAGGACGCAATTATTATTACTATGTATGCATGTATTTATATTGTACAATGGCAGACTCAATCTCCAATTTCGTTCAATATGGATTATCCAAACGGAGTGTGTGTGTGTCATTATCACACACCCAAAGAGAAAGTCTCTCGTTTCCTGTCTAATCATTTCATTTCTTACGCTGTGTGATGAATTTGAATTACAGAAAGCTCGGTTAGCGAGAATAAGAATAGCTAAGGCTTCGTCTGGCGCAGCATTTGTTACCAAGAAGAAAGCCGTGGAGGCGAGGCTGGCAGCTCAAGAGTCAGGACTTGAAATCGACGATGGTAAAGAGGACGATATCTTTGAGCTCCAACATCATCATCTGCTCCGGTGTTTGGAGAAAACTACAGTAAGTCAAACTTCCCTATTTCTTCCATGTTCTGTTTTGGAAGCCACGATGTTGTAACTCCTGCCATATTCAGGACTCGGATGTGAATCGAAAATCAATCAAACTGCAGCTCAACTTGAACTCTGCGAACAAATCTAATTCTGAATCCCCAGAGAGAACTGAAATTTGGGTGTAATTAAGTCTTCATCAAGGTTTACTCCAACATGGTAATTCTTTTGGTTCTTTTTGTTTGTCCCTGGTTTTTACTGAGTTTTTGTTCCCTTAGCCCGATTGACAACTATTATCAAAGTAAATCGAGTAACGACTGAACTTTGAGCCCTTTAAGACCAATTTGTTCATCACGATCCAATCATTGATTTTCACTGGTTTTTACCATCCAAAAATCCTGTAAATTGAAAAATGCTGTGAGTCCCTTTTCCTTAAGAAACCCCATATGAAGCATTTCATTTCACGTGATTTGTTTGTGATCCACCCAAATATTTCCAAATCTAATTATAATAACTATTTCCCATAGTTTACTCAAAGCGGAGTTCGAAATGCCCAGTTCGATACACAATCGAGTTTTTGTGCCGATCTAATAAATAGCAAGCTACGTGTTAAGTTTGGGAGTTGCGAACTATCTGAACCCATTGTTAAACATAAATGGGCTTGCAGTAATAAATAACAACTTGTCAAATTATATTTGTTAAATTTACTATGTAAAATCAATTAATCATTCTAACGCAACTTTCAAATTTAACAAGAAGTATAGAGCGCATGCTAATTGCATCTTATTTTCCAGTTAGCAGTTTTATTAATTCAAAATTTGTTCAGCTACTCAGTAGCAGCAGCAACAGAGAATTTCAAAAGATTCATAACTTAATTTTTATCAAATGTAACTGACTTATATTTTTTTGTCTTTTCATTTGGTAAGTTAAAATGAAAAGTATACGCTACGATAATGCAGCTTCTGTTTCGTTTCAAATATGTTTTATTATTACTTTCTGTTATACTTAAGTGCTCATTATGTTTCTGGTTAAATTTTCCAATCTCCAGTTAATTACTGCAAAAACTAATAGTTCCAAATATTTCAACTTACATACACACACACACGTCTAATAATATTGTTGTTAAATAAATTTACAACTGAAGCACATTCTTCGGAGAGAATCCCGGCACGTACTTTCTCTGTGCACACAGACACACACTCACACATAACAGACACACGTTTAATCTATGTAACACACAGAAATCTCACTTGTGAACATTCATCTATTCATGTGCTACTTTTGAGTCCTGTGAAATGTCAAACGAGCTACTCGTTCCAATATATATATATATACTCTCTATCTCTCTTTCTCTCTCTCTATCTATGTTACACGTCTGGGATGCAAAGATACAGCTAATGACCGTTTTCTGTGAATTTTGGAACGCTTTTGAACTTTTACTCGTTGCTTTTTCCATGTTGTGATAAATATGACATTTGCTTTTGTCAAATGGACTTCTTAATACAGACCAAAATGTTTTATGATGAAAGCAAGCGAATGTTTTGATATTTTTTCTGATTGGTTAAACGCTGAGAAGGTGAGCTTAGTTGTTTGCTGTCATGTCACGAATAACACAGGCACGCAGCTAGGCTTCACAATGAATGGTCTGAAAGACTAAATAGGAAAAGGCTTTGATTGATTGCAAGTAAATATTCCATAGTCTACAGAAAGGTTAATGCTAAATTCAAGAGGGGTCTACCCGTGCTGTTTCACAGGGCTTAAAACTTCGTGAGTCCATGCAGCATTGCGACTGATGAAAGATGAAGACCCACACACTTCTCTCAATCAGATCATCCCCTAACAAAATCGTTCGTGTTATTTCTAGGTATATAATCCCATATGTAATGTGCAAACCGTTTGAGACTCCATAAATATATATTTATCTATTTAAAATTTGAGATGCTAAGCACGAACACAAATTCACTAATTCAATACTAATTAATGGAGACACAATTTGCCTTTTTGTTCTTTCTAACTTGAATAAGTATGGCTGCGCTATATAATCACTCTTCTATTGTGACCTCTTTAATTTAACTTTACAAGTAAATAAGTAATCTTAATCGTAGCAGATTTTGGCTGAAATTTGAGTTCGATTGGTACTGAATTGCACTGTTGGAACAAAAATGATTCACAAAAATGTGCTGGGAAATATAAGGAAGGCGTGGATTTTGTAGGATCGAGAATTTGTCGAGATGGAAGTTCCTTACAATGGACAACCGAAACGACCTGGTAGTCCTTCTCCACCACCATCTCCACACGCCTCCATCGGAAGTCACACTGCCCTGCTGCAACTGTGTTGTCCACCCAGATGTTGTCCTCAACGCTATCAGGTGACACTTTTCTCTCGTCCTTCGACATAGTAGGCATTTACGAACTTTCTCTTGGGCCCAATTCAGTAGTCATGAGTTTGACACAACTCCAATGCAGTCAACGAATGTTGTTGGCTACTCGAAACAAATGTGTCGCGAAAGAGTAAATTAGTTCGTTCGTCTTCACTACCAGAAGAGCCTCAAACATTAAGTTGAAATACATATCTGCGTGAAGTAATACAAGTGAGGTGTCACTTCAAGGAAGCTGCTGCATATCTATAGATATACGTACAATGTTAGCTCGAGGGTTGGACACCAAAGTTAAGATGAGAATGATTCTTCCCATTATTTATTGTCAGAGTCTTAAGGTCTGCCAAACTGGTAGAATAAGAATGCATTAATCATGCAGAACTTGAATAGGATGTAGAGCAAGCCTTAATATGAATACTAATCTTGAGGAAGAAAGATAATATCTTTCATATTTCAGTGTCTGCATTTCTTTTATGATTTAACAATGTAATCGCTCCTCTCTTAAGTACCGCATCAAAGCAAGACAACTATGAAATCCATCTCATTTTTTACTTCTCAAATCATTTTGTAACTAATCTGTATGCCTGTGATTCCTGCATTCACTCCGATGTATTGCGTCTTTTTCTGTGTATGTATATCTTCTTCCATATCGTCGCCGTGTGTCCAGGTTTTGTCGTGCTATCTATATCCTACACCAAACTTTACACATAGTCCTTCCTTATACATATTGTCCGCCGCCGCATCTCAACTCCCCACGTACACGTCGTCATCGATTTTTGTTATTATCCACTTTAGCCACAAACATTTATCGGTGTTTGCTTTCTCCCGGTCGGTTAGAAGTAAATCTGGGAGGAAATGCTGCGGTCTTTTAGTTGCCTTTGATTTGGGCAGGTGAAAGAGAAATGGTAAAAATCGGGAGAAATTGAAAAGTTAAGAATGAAAAAGTGCTTGCTCCATTTCCTTCCGTACTTACAGTTCTCACCAAATTGAGCAGAGTGGAGAAGAAAGAATCCCAGACAGTCCCTGGCAGATCAGACTTTCACTACTTTCATAGATATAAGAAACACATTGAGAAACGCTACTCTCTAAGCTTTTACAATAAATCAATGTTGCATTATCAACCGATACCTGTCCCGGTAGGTGTTCGGCTTTCTAGGACTTGCTCAATCATTCGCATATATATATACCAACCAACAGACCAGTAGTCCTCTCCATCCCTGTCTTAATTTCACTTTCACTTCAACGTGTAGAATCATTAAACTTTCATGGGTATCTTCACCAACTTGCTACAATTTAATGTGTTCACGGAGAAACTATCCGATTTTTGAGTGTGGTTTCATGTTTTCCTTGCTGATACTATTACTCAATATGAACATACGTTTACTCAGAAGTTCAGCTCGTATTCTCACTACAATTGATCGAAGGTCATAATATCCTTATTGCTCACGAAGACAGACAAAAGTGGAAGTTAACAACTTCAGAATTTATAACGAAAGAAAGTGATATCCATGCAGATATTGTTTATTGTACGTAGGAGGTGTGTGTGTAGGCGAGAACGCGCACATTTTTTTCAATCACTATCAAAAAAGCATTCCTCGTCAGATATCCGCATGCAACTATCTGCCGATTCTAGGAAAGATTCGCGGTGACCTTTTGTTCCTATCAAACTCGAGTTATTTCCATTCTGCAATATCTGCAATATTCGGTATATTCGAATCGTTTTCTCTGTCCATTTGTACTATCGCTAGCTTTATTTATATAACAGCCATGTGATAATATACACTCACTTGATTTAGATTCTGTTACACTACAAAAACAAAGTCCTCAAGGTCTACAAGTCTACAACGAATTCACACTTGTAATAAATAGTATATGCATTTATGCAATACTACTCTGGTACTATCATAAAACTCGTATAATCAACGCATTGACTTAATTTTAGCGTTACTCATCATTATAATATGCTTTCTTTCGACAGCTCTAGTACTTTCATGCAACGTAGCCAAGTGTTTTCAGGTTGACTAGATCACGGACATTACACGATTATTATTCATGAATGATCTGAACACTTGAACTCGGAGTATCAGGGACGTATGCCGTCAAAACATTTAAAATGATTTGCACTTCACATGAATAATTTATTACAGATTAAGAGAATTGACCGAATGAAACATGTATAGGAAGCATAGTAGTGAGAAATATATTATCAAGTACGTGTCTAACTCAAATAATGCTTAGCTGATTCGGCACATTTTAATCAAATTCCGTCATAAAGTTGGTTTCACTATCCGCCGTGAACAGTCCGTTAATTAATTGCGAAAAAATGCCTCAATTGCACAAAAAGAGTATATGAAAGTAGGAATTGATGGAGAGTGTGTCAGGGGAATCTAGTAATGAGTAGATGAGAACTAATGAGCTAGTCATGCATCGTGAGAGTATGTGCAATACTCTCATTCTACTAGACAGTTAGGACATAAAAATGTGTGCCTGATGAGTGTTCCTTAATGTTAAAAAGTTTTGATGGCTTTGGGCTAAACATGCTACAATTGGCTTTTCTATTTGGTGGCGAAGACACTTCCGTTTTTGGCAGCTAGCCCTGGTGGTCGTACATCAACTTCCGTTGTTACTACAACTGCCGTTGCTACCACAGTCACCTCTCAAACTGCCTCAACCTCTGACCGTGTAGTCTACGTGTATAGTGACAAGATCGAAGTACGATCCCAACAGGTAACATCATTCCTCCTAAAGAATTTTCGAAGGACTGTGTCTCCCTTCGTTTGTACACCCTGTGTCTGCGAGTGTACAGATATATATACCCTGCATCTGCATAGTTGATGTGACAATGTGACATTATGTGTTATTGCATATCACAAGATCCTCGTGACGTGATGTAATGTCGTTTTACCTGTTGTCTCTCACTCTCTTTCTTCTACGGATCCCTATAAATGCATGACTTACCGAATGCGAAGAAAGAGAAATTAGACCCTACCTTGTACGTATACGTACACTGCCAAAAACGTATAGTCTGCTAGCCCCCCACATAATACACCCTGTTTAATACACAAACGAGCTTATTTTACACTAAGCGTCCAGCGAAAGTCAACTTCCAGTTAATTGATATCCTTGTGCAAACTTCACAATTCACATTTAGCAAGCACTCCAGACAGACACACATTATATGCTCTTAAACTAATTACTTTGTTAGACTAGTCTGCTGCTGTGTGTCTGTAACCTAATACACTTTTATGTTTTCGTTGCAACCGCAACCCTTATGACACAAGAAAATTAAGTAAGTAGATTAGCTCTCGCATCATTTACTTCCCTGCACATGACAGCGTATAATGTATGAACCAATAATCCACGAAACCTCCACACTCTGAGTTTTAATAACAATGGTCGTGGTCGAGATGTCATCTGCTCAGTTGATATATTGTCTCTCACAAGATTCCTACAAAAACATGTAGGCATTCATTTTTTAAGACACACGTATCATAATAGTCGAGACTACATATCTGATTGTGACTGAGTACATATTGTGCAATGTTCATTTAGTTGGCTGGAGCACACAGAATATATAGAGTAATGACAGAAACACAAAGAGATTGCAAGACAAAAATACTTAGCGCACGCAGCACGAAGTCTTAATTGCTTGTTTAGACAGATTGCTCTGACTGTGAGTTGACTTGTAACATCTTTCACTTCATACTGTGACAAGTAAACGTGTGAAAGGACCTGATTGAAATCAAATGAACGTGATATATACCTTTTTACCTACAACGAACTTAATTATATAATAATTATTATCAGCATGGGAAATGTGCGACTGAAGTTAATATTTGTCCTCCAGCCGTGTTCCGAGTTCCATGTTTATATTACATTAATATATGTGTGTTCCTAAGTGTTTTAGCTTGGCCCTATCATCTCCCTTTGGTATTGATTAAGATTATATTCTTAAGGTGTATTTGTCTCAATGTGTGTTAGGCATTAATGTATAGTTTTGTACGTACTCCAGAGAAAGAGGAATTAGATATACATACCGTAGTAGCTAAATAAATATGTATTATATGTCGTGTTATATTAAACTACTTTGCATACGTACATTGTACAAGCGTCGCATTTCATTTGTGTTTCATATCTAACCCATGTTTTGCTAAAGATTGCTTGACATCTTGACACGTGACCTGTTGTTCGTTGCTTTATTTGTCCAAGTATATAACTATGTACATGTGCATCGAAAGACATTTGGATCAAGATCTGCAGTGAAAGTAGATCTGCATTCTGTAGCGTATTGTAGCAGAGTAAAACTGTAGATGCTTAAAGTTGTCTGTGTCTTCAATATCTGCAATATGTCATCATAATTTGTGTAATCGCAGACTTTCCTTGCTAACAAATTACGGCCGTTTTGTTCTAACACTTGTAACACAAGTAGTTCGCAGAGATTACAACACATGTATCTTTATTGCTAATATAGTACACACTAATAATAAATATAATTAACTCTTATAGTGCCTATTTCACTAACAATATACAACTAGTCTCACGACTCTTAAGTAAGGTAGCTTAATACATAATATACTCGCATGAGACGTAGAAATGTAGACAGCAATTTGCCGTAGGATGATGATACAATATCTTTGGAACCAATGCGCGTCAACAACAACTACGAAATCTTTCGTTAAGATTCCGAAATGCTTGTAAAGATGTCGGAAGGGTATGAGATATATTATAGTAAAATCTGATTTGAGGCTTGAGGTGAATTTGAATATCGTCAACAATTGAAGATTTCCCGGATGGTTATTACAAACGAATACAAGTTCTGTCTGCGAATGATTGCATTGTGCATTTCCAAGTCCCTGTTCAACTTTCCCTATTGCTTGAGCGCGTTGAGTCTGTTTCCCTTTACCTTTTATTGTGCTTTCGTCTGGTATGATTTGTGACTCGAATATATTTATATATGGTTGTGGTTCATGAAAGTTGAAAACTCAAATGGAATGAATTGTGTTGTGGTAGTATATCCTCTCCAGTCCTACAAGTAAAAAGCACTTGACGAGGCAAATAGCGAAAGGGTGTATATGAATGAGCTTGCATGATTTGTAGGCAACATTTTTAGGGCATGAAATCTTCTGGGTGTTGTCTTGATATGCCAAATGCTGTTTATTCGCAACGTACAAAAGAGACTTACAAGTTCTCTCATGAGTGCGAGAGAAATAGTAAAAGTCTTGTAAGTTGCAAGGAGCATCCTTAAAGTTAGAATGAGTTTTGTAAGCTGTGACCTCCAACGAGTTACGAGTTCCACAGTAGTCCTTAATTAAACCCAACTGATTGTGAGTGTTGTTGAGACGTTTCCTACGATAATGATAAGCTTCAAGTAAAAGACACTGTTTGTGTTCACTAGGATTGATACATTAAGTGAACAGTTGTTGTAAATATTTCTTCGCTCGAACAAATTTTGATTACAGCTTCCATCCTGAATGAACTATGGTGCATTTCTGCATAACTTTATGTGTAAATGGTAGTGATTGAAAACCGTATGTCGGTGTGTATTCCGCTGATAAGTGGACGTTTATTATTGCTTAAGCATTAATATATGCGCTTGAAATAAATATGCCCGTTATAGGTTTTAATATGACAAAATTCTTAACGGATCGAGGAATAAAGTCCTTAAAAGTACACCTTTCCATCTTTGAAACTTTGTAATGGGAGTTTAAGGAGTAGGTAGTTGGTGACCTATGTATATATTATTTTCCTGAAACTGAACAAGAATGCAAAAGTTTGCATGTAGATTTAAGTTCTTGAAATCGATTACACAAAGTATGCGAACCGATTATATAATATATTACATATTATATGTATAGTTCAACAGTACAACTACGGTATATCTTGGCATGGTAAAATGCTACTGTGTTATTAATGCATTCTGGAAATGAGCAAATTGTAGTTAGAAGTCTGTAATGATGAGCAAATAATGTTTATTGTCTGAACTCTGCAGAAGCATGGTCGATCGCACAGCCAGGAGTTTGGAGGTGATGACCCAGATGAGCTGAACGATATTCAAATTCGATTGAAAAGTGATCGGTCGTCATCTGGCGGCCCACTGTCTTCAGCTTCGGCCAAAAACAATTCTCCCAAGTGTGAATCAAGTCGTTTAAACGCGACTTCTAGTAGTCCAATAACTTCGGTGACCACCGCTCTGGTAACGCTGCCCTCCCCAGCCACTGTGGAGCTGGAATCTAGAACGCCTTCTCCCAAAGCAGTAGCCAGTGGTACAAGTGGTAGTGGTGGTGGAACAAGTAAACAGCCTGTGGTTCGAATTTCAACATTGTGAACGCTTATATCATAAGTTTAATAGGAGTGTATCTTGCTATTTAAACACACACACATACATTAAATGTGGCTGCGAATTATTCAATCAAAGTTGTCTTACGTCTTACATGAACTCATTATACTTAATACTAACTAAGCTGCATATACAGAAGGAATGCGTGACGAACTTAGCCAAGATGACCATCTAACATTTGTATGATATTAAAACTTTCCAGGAACTTTTAAACGTAAGTTTATTCGCAGTCCTTTTGCATTCTAACTTCTAGTTGACGAGATATGCATAATCAACAAGACTACTTTTAGTAGACTGATATACTTTAAAATACAGACCATGAGATTTCTTCACTGTTGGTGCTACACTCAATAGTTACAAAACTTTGCATGTATACATATAATATATTAATAACTCATGGAACGGCAGAAGACGACAGACATTGAAGCATCTGTCCCAAACAATTTAAGTACCATCACTATGTATGTCATAGTTCAACAGACACACTCCATATAAATATATATGATGACCGTCTAACAGCCAATTTCTGGAGCTTTTTGCATCACGACAAGGAGAAACTGCTCAGTGAATTAGTTTTCTTCTGCTGAGACCCGGTATGAAATGATGATCGTCACTCCGCTCCACATTCTCTGTACTAAAATTACGTGAGATTACTCCATTTTACACTCTATATTGGTTCAATTCACCAGTTTTGTGAAACACGTGTATATTTTGGACATGGAAGTGTTAATTTCTGAGTGGAAACTAACGTTGAACGTAGCGACAACGGGTTATATGTAAGAAAAGTACACTTAAACCATATATAACTTACTGTCTACTACTCACATTAAATCCAACGCCATATATGCATAAGCATAACTAATATACACTGAAAATGTATAGTGTTTCCTTATACACATAAATCGCACTCGAATGTAATGGAAATGTCCGAATTCTCTATAATCCAAATAATTAACTCCTCTTAATAACCATCATCATCGATTACATCTTATAGAGTGATGCGGGATAAAAAAACATGCATGGTCATCACTGCTGCTGCTGCTTTCACTGCAGAACATTATCAAATGAATAATACGAATGGACATTATTACTACTATAATACTTATAACTGGGAACTACTGGGAACATGGACTCATGTGATGAATTGCCGATTGATGCTTAAAACGGTTGTTCACTGCGAATTCAACATCAGTGGAATACGACGTTCGTACACATGTATTTTACTCAATTAACTACAAATTAGTGTTACTACTAATGACTAATAATCTTCGCGATTTCTCATGGACCTTGTTCTTATTCGAATTTCGTGTAGGAGTGACACACCACCACATCCAAATGATGATGATGTTACGTATGGATTGCGAACCTGGTTCTTATTTTCATTGCAGATTCGTGCAACTTAATAAATATATAGATCCCTGGTAATTCTTATATATTAAGCTACATATATGTATATGTAAGTATATACATATGTTAAGTATTATATATTAAATATGTTTTGAGGGTTTATTATCAACGTGCAGTCTACTATTACATATATACGGAATAATATATAGCAGTGAACTGTATAATTTTCACCAGAAGTTAGTAAGGTGTGTGAGTAAACGTGAGTGGTTTTTGTTTCAAATCAAGACTCTACAAAATTACGCAGTTAATTATCCTCATCTAGTCATCGATCATCACAACGGCAGAGTGAAATATTTCTTAATTGTTTTTCATGCGTTTTATAATTTTCAAACGAGCATTTTATAATTTTAATTGTAGTAGAGTTTCTACACAACTTTCTCTTTGTGACGATGTTGATTTGTATAATTTTAAGTGTGCACGTAGCCAGCAGTGTAAGGAACTGCGTGCAACTCACACGTATTCATTCCGTGTTGTATGGAGGTATATTTTTATTTTACATTGTTATGTGTATCTGGTTTGATTAAAATCCTGCTCGTATTATAAATGCTTGCGATCTCAAGTGCTTGACGAGCAACGGCAGTTAAGAGACCAGAATTATTTTTGAAATATAATGTAAATCGGGTGATTCCTAGCGCTTGATGTGCACGAAGGAACTTACAGGAAGTATAAGGAGAAAGAGATTTTATCTAACTTTAATTGATGATGAGACAAGGTGTTTCACTATTAAAGGCGTTAATCTTCACGTATATATATGTATAAATGCATTACATACGTGGATATGTACTCCTGATTTCTTTCAAGTTGTGTGACAATACAATTTTGCAATTGAGATAAACTTGTGTAGAGAAAAAATAAGAAGCGTGCACTAATTAAAAATCTATTTTACAGTGTAATGTGGATATTATGTGTTTCTGGTCAGCAGAAAGGAAGCCTAGCAGAGTGCTATTACACATTAGTAAAAATATATATTAACTCATTATCAGTTTCTGAAGAAAGTTGACGTGTAGGCTTAAAATGCTTCGGATTCCGCAGTGTCTGCCCAATCATATATAGGCGTATAATCTCAATGCTTGTAATTATTCCACGTTACGTTTACGAAATATTGTCAGTCTAAAAAGCAACGGAATTGTTAAGTCCTGGCGATCACTAATTTTTCACATTTTTAATATTTTTCAGAGTACACATTGATTACCAATCGCGAGTGATTCACTTGTTGATTCCGATTTCTAATAATATATTTACCCACCGATAAAATGCAGCCTTGTTTTGAAATACTTAAATTTAAAAGCAAAACCAAGTCATGGATAGACCTAAAATATGTAACTTATTGATTTTTACCCTATAACTGTTTCAAGGCAATATTTTGAATGCACAATTACAAAGGAAAGCTATTTAGAAACTTGATAGAACTACCGTTGCATGATTGATGATTACATTGATTACACGATTAAGTTTCCAAAATATATTGTCTACAACTCAACTATGAACACACATTTTCACATACGAAATTTGATCGCCCTGCTGCTTGATTAATTTGATAAAATTCAGCTTTCATTAGAACACATTTACTTTGCGCAAGTCAATTTACTTGTCAATACGAAATTATAAATAAACTGCCTGGAGCGTTGTTATTTGAGTCAGAGTCATCAAAGGAAAGTTCTTTTTTTGTGTATGAAAGTTATTGATACTATTTCGCAATCGCCTATTTCTACGGCTATAATGTGCATAATTTGTGTTCTCTTTTTGTCCGTTTTGGGTTTCACTACTATTTGTCGCAATGCATTCGAAGATTATTTGACTTTCTAATTCTCTGCACTAAAGTTAAAACGATGCAATTATTGACTTTTTCTCCTTGAAGCAATTCCTGTGACTATCGCTATGTGTAGCTAGTAAAATATAGTGAATTATGCATATACTCGTTCAAGTATTTTATAATTTAGTACTGCAATTTAAAAAAGGGACCGGATAGGATCAAATAACTACAGAAGCTTATTGAGTTTAAAAATTGAAGTGGTACATTCCTCTAGGATTAGGTGCACAAGGGTCGTATTAATTAAACCTCCTGCAGCAACATAACTATTAGTTTAGTGTGTATTGTTCTGATTAGCAACTATATATATTATTAAGTAGCTTATTTTTGTATGAGCCATGATTATAAATGTTTAAATGTTTATGGATTATTTAAGTTTCTGAGCTTATAATTTCACGACATCTTGTTTGAGTTATATGATACTGATTATGACAGACAGAGTTATGATTTGGAGTTTATAATTTCTAATCAGCTAATTATTGTAATTGTGTTTAAATTTTCATCCATGTAACTATCATATTTTTACTCATCCAATGTAATAAGTATTATAATTATAATAAACTGTACAAGCTCGAAATCGCAGTACATACTCATTCAAATAAATCAGGCACATTAATACACACGTTATAGATCGATTAAGCCACCTCTTTGCGAAAATGCTTATTAAGATTTGACTTGAATTTTCGTAAAAGTTAGCTTTAACTGCAGCCAAAATCAATCATCCTCAAAAGACGTTGCAACCAGGTGCCCCAATATCGAAATATCACTGAGAAGCCAAATAAATGTATGATATCTGTTAACAATATGAATTATTGGTTTGGGAACTGTTTCGTGTGTGCGTATTACTCAAATATTTTTAATAAGTGTATTATGCTTTACCCGATATCTCTGTAATGATGTTAATACACTACCTACTATGTAGTTGTACACCTAATACAATATTCCTATAAATGCTGAACACTCACACACAAAAGCACATCCTCAGCGGTGAAATTAGCAATCAATCAATAAAGATTGAGGAACCTTGGTCCGTTGCACACTCGCGTCTAACGTAAGAAGTTATAAGGATTGTCGTGGAAGAAAGTGTCAGATGTTGTAAATTACACTTACCGCATTGTAATAATTCGATTCTTTATTGGAGTTTTTTCTTACGCGGAGACTGTCAAGGATGCAAGGGAAAGTACGATATTGTAAAATGTAGATGTATGTTAATTATTTAGTATATCCATATGTAAATGTAAATTGTAAGTGTTAATGAACAAAGATGAAACTAATCTCTTGATATAATGTACCTCTTCTTCTTACCAAAAGAATTTAAGCCATTTCCACTGATATAGTTGTATTCACAGTGTACTTTAGCGTCTACTTTTACGTACGTATAAATACTATACTGTAACTATAATACTGTAACTATAATACATATATATATATATTATTATGTATACTGATTCCACAATTTTGTAGCCCATGTTTACCTATTCATAAATATCGTGATAAATAAACCATTTAAGAACAATTATGAATTATACCTGTGACAACAAGAAACTGAATTAAAACTCTTGAGAAACAAAACTCGTTGTCTTTGATCTCGACTTGGGTTTATTGAATAGCTGCAAGGTAAAAGTTAATATGCAAACACATTTGCATGCACTACAGGAGATGCATAGTGATAGATGAGAAAGAATGAGAGAAACAAAGGAATTATCTGCGACACGGTCTTTCCTCATCTGCTGTTTGGTTAACTAAGTAAGTTAGCTTTGTTGTATTAAGTCATTCATCAAACTTTCTAACTTGTGTACATCATTCAAACTCACTCGACCACATTAGAAGGAACCCACTTTGAATTAGAGAGGAAGCCAGCAAATAACTTACGCAGGGAAAATAGGCATCACTGCCGGAAAAATAAAATGTCAGTTTATCCTCTTTGTTACACAATATCTGAAAAGACGTCATTTGTAACTTGTTTGTGCTCTGCAGTCACGCTACTCTCGCCGATTGTACGAAAGTCCATCCTTCCGCAGGCCATAAGTGAATTGGGTTGTCCACAGTGGTATTGGATGCTGCTGATCCACATGCTTCTGCTGGTTTGGTTGTTAGGAGGTTCCGAGAAAATGGTCAGCTTTGCAAGCCAACAAGGATAAATACTTTTCTGTCCGAAAGTCCGAATGTGTAAGTAAGTCGCAAGGATGAGCGAGCTCAGAGTGTGTGTGTATATGTTATTTGCTCGCTCGTGTTTTCTTTTGCTTTCTCCTGATGATGTTTGACTAGAAAAGGAATCATACATGCATATATACTATATGTAGGACACTTTTATTTTTAAGAGAAGAGAGGAGATCTTCTTGCCGACTTATATATTTGGATACACTCGTCTCAGGCCTCACAACTCCATGTACAAAGGGATAAAGTACACGAAGAAGGTTGTGATAAAGGGTAAAATATGAAATAGCTGGAGGGACTTTTACTACACTACACACACACTCCATGCAAAATTCGGAATAATTCTCTTGAACTACACACATTACGTATAGAGAGAGAGAGAAAGGAAATACTGAGAGCTGGAAGGAAGAAATTCGTCCGTACTGGTACTACTGTATATAATATTGAGTTGCAAGGAAGATTCACATACACACAGCGGGTTGCTTATGTATATTCTGCTGACTCTGATGTCTGTAAAAGCGAAGAGGAGCAGCAGCAGCAACCACCTTCCTCAAAACTGTGGTGAGTGCAACAACGACGATTAGTTTCTAGTATTTTGTTGCCGAAGACGAAGAAACATTAAAATTTCCCTCACGGTAAAGCCACAATTATGTTAAACTTTCCGAGGCCATGAAGTGCTTTCAAGTCCTCCTAAATTTCTCAATTTTAACAGAATTCAAAACTCATTCGCATTCCTTTAACGTGCCATTTACCGTTTGCTTAGCCTACTAATATCACAACTACAACCTCTATTACTTTCAGTCTCACCAACTTTATCGCTAAGTTTGAAACGGCATTAAAAATAAAGCTATGTGAGATTTGCTACAGGCACAAGACATTATATATCACTGTGTGTGTATATGTTTATTGCATATATTGTACCAACATTTATATGTGTTGTAGTAGTAGTCGATGGTTTGTGTCTGTGTGTGTAGCTTTCAACAAGCCAGACAGCAAAGTAGAAGAAGCGGACTTGGAAATCTTGTGCAGAGGTGGTGGTGGTGGTGGTTGGTAGTGAGTGAGAGTGAGAGTCAGAATCAATGCACACGAGATCCTCCTCATCACTAGACTTTCTCCTCATGGTCGTCTCTATTTGTTTTGCATGAAGTGTTGCCGAAACGAAGTTTCGTTTTGTGAACTCAATCCTTCTCACTCGGCACAAAGGAATTTAATGGATTTTACCCCTTGGTGTGATACTTTTCCTCTCAATGACATTACAGATGTTCTCCAGTGTTCACCAACCAAACGGTGGCAGCTCTACATGTCCACAATCTTGTTGATTTATTTCCTGTTCATTTTTCTGTTCAAGATGTACATTCAACTTTAGAAAAGCCATCATGACTTCCGTCAGTTTCATTTAAATTCACCCCTCTCACACTCATTATTCACGTGCTTTCATACTTTTGTTGCAAAACGTAAAAGCTTCCTCCTCCAAGTTCCAACAGATTCAATTCCGGCGATGATTGATCTCTCCATTGGTACTCCATATTCGTCCTTTCAATTCACTTTCTCTCTTTCCGTCTTGTTTTACTGTGTTCATAAAAATGTTCCCTTTGTGTAATACATCAGACTAATACGTGCCCAGCAGCACACACTCCAACATATGTATGTATGGGTGTGTATGAAGTCTACACGGGATATTAATTGTGTGTATTTGATTAAAGTTCTAGGGCAGAAAGTATAGTAAAAGTGGGTCAACTGCATGATTAGCAGTCATAATTTCGTTTGTTCATGTACACACAAATGTCAGTGGGAAGTTATTGCCAAAGGAGATTGCGAGATATGCATGCACGTGAAGATAAAAAATGAACATATTACTACAAGTAGGATTTCGAGGGGACTAACACAGACGGAGTCTCGAAATGCAGGGAACTCGGTGAAAGCAGCAGGAGAGAGTACGATAGAAAGAAGGCTCGCGAGTTGTATGTGTGTGAGTAGCTTTCTCTAGAACGTGACAAGACTTCATCTATCCGTCGTCTTGAGTAGAGTGTGTCTATGTTCTTCAATCCGACACTAAAAGCAAGGACAATAGCAACTCTTAAAATGTAGTACTACGCCAGACGACCTAACTCCATTTTTCCTTCTTTTCTCCCTCTTAGACAACCCAATCTAACTTTTATTTGAGTCCTAAATCTGGAAAGTAATTCGAAACGAGAGGTTAAATGGTTTTAGTTGAATTTTTTATAATTATTTAACAGTCCAACTCTTATCTCAGACGATATATGTATATGACTACAGTAGTATGTGTGAGTCACTGCATATATATGCTACAGTATAATACAATCACGAGGAGGGCGACCCTTTGCCTGCTTTATGGAATACGTACCAACTTTATCGTCATGTTGCATCGTCAATTACTTCCCTTTGTTTCCCTCAATGCGACACACGAGGAGTACCTAATAACACACTGCCAAAGTAATTTCCAATATACATAGTCTTTGGATCCACGTCCTGTGTCCTGTGCAGAGAAAGAACATTTATACACAGGGATATAACTTCATGTAGATTACACATAGACAGCACTGCTTTCACTAACCTACTAACGCAATACAGCGGAAGTGTAATAATAGTAATATATTGTCCTTTCAGGGAACACACAGTACACATAACTTCTAGTGGCAGTTTGGAGTCTCCACAGGCAGACTATAAGAAGCTTATTGCTTCGCATTCAAATCTACAACCTACAAATACTATTAATCCGCCAGACTAATTTCCTTTGAAGAATGCTTTTAAGATACTTCTGTGCGAGTTCTGTGTAGGTGAAATATCCCCGTTAAGTATAAGCCTTAATGGAACTAAATATACGTGTGTGTCCTAACGTTGAGCGTTAATTCTCTTCAGTATCCAGAAAGGGAACGTGACTTTCAGCTCCAAATGTGGGTGGATTTTCGATGCAAATGGACAAAATTAATCTTAGCGACTTCAGTAATGAGATAATTGAATGGAGAGTGAAAGTCACGTGTAATCTATTTAATCAAGAATGTCATAGGGTGTGTTTAGAGGGAACAAAGTGAAAAATGTAGTTTAATAAAAAGAATGCTGAACGACTTGATGGCTTTGAATTCACTTGACGTTGGGCATTGATGATAATGGAGGTTTTTAGATGAAAGGTGACTGCAGTTTCTAATAATAATGGTGTGTTTGGTGGGTGACCGCACGGGGATTGAGAATAAGTGAAGGAAGGAGAAATTTACACTCAAACACATACACACAGACATGCACACTCTCACCGTTCCCAGGCATCGCAGGCAGGGAAAGTTGCTGACGGTTGATTCATCGAGAAACTCCCTGACTTCTCAAAAAGGAAACTAGAAGTGGCTCTTACTGACATTGGCAATTGATGGACTTACTCTGTCACAGTAAATGCTTCTTGATGGACCAACATAAATCAACGGTCTTTTGAAGTCATTTACGAATCTACTTTATTCCTCATATTATAGCAAGACATTCTGGAGCATCTTCCTCGGTTTAGCCAAACAATGACACACTCTACATACTTATCTCAAGATGGTGGTGAGTAAGTGAATTGATTGAGACGACTGAAGAGAGTTTCCACAGATCTACCCTTCTTTGGAATCTCCACGCTCCTGTCATTGCACTTTACCGCACTAAAACACTTGACTAAAATAGGTCAAATCTTTTTCTCACTTCAAGCAGAAAAACTCTCTTTAGAAGTTTTGGGAGTGCATGTAGGCTTAAACTAAACAATTATTTAGTATTCAGGCCAACTAAAAAGAGCATTTAAACAATCAACTGCCATTGAATTGATGCGCCAATCGATGTGTGTATTTGTAAAACTGTTATATAGACAATTGAATTTTGAACAAAAAGAAATGTTAAACTTGTGAAATGATATTTTCTCAATGTAGCTTCTAATTATGAGATGTGGATTTTGTGTTTTTGACCAATAATGATAGAAAACTCAATCTGATATTTTGATCGGTGGTGGGATTCAATTAGTGTCCAGCATGTGAATTCCCTTGACCAGGTGGAGACTGGTGATCCGGTGGCTGTCTTCTTGTTCGTTTAGTTGGAGGTGGACTCGCACCTGGTGACCCTGGGAGATTTACTTTATGACCTAAAAGCTCCCGAGCCACTCCTCCACGAAAGATTGTCGCAGTGGGACTGAACACATGGGCTTCCATATTCTGCAAGACATTTACAAGCTATCATCCTGACATATTCGCATCTTAAGATGTCTCCCCATAACAATAATATTATATAGACACTATAGTATTGTGAACAAGATGAGAAACAGATTGACGTTTATGTAGTAGACAAAATATACCTGGGATGCATTGTAATCCTCGATGTGAGCTCGAACTGCTTGCCAAATTTTATCTTCTTTCAATAGTTTAGTAACATTGTCGATGTCTGGTGCCATGTATCGATCCTTGTCCCAAGCTCTGAAAGTGTGTGAAAGTATGCTACACACTCCATTTCTATGTGACAAGTATATTCACATCAAATTCTTACTGACCTTGCCACAGATCTAACTGTTCTGTAGACTTCCTCCAGCGGCACTGTCGTCTTCAGAGGCCGGAGAAACTCAATCGCTTGGCATGCTGCAAGCAACTCGATTGCAATGACTCTTTCGACGTTGCGGATAACCTTTGCAACACAATATTATGATCTGTTAATATGAAAGCTCATCATAATTGGCACTCTTCTTCTAATCTCTGCTAATCACATCTGTTCAACGTGTTATGATTGCTGAAGCAGTCCCACATCCCAAAGGAGAGACAAAGTTGTCGCATGAACTTGTAATTAAACTCGACTCAATTAAACAACACAGGGAACAGGTAGAGAATATTTTAAGAGGTAATATCGGGAGCACATGTACAGATGTGAGATGTGTGAGAGGGATAAGCATCGTATCAATCTTAATAAAGTTCTGACTATTTTCATGGGAAATCACAGACAACCTCAGACCTGATTAAGAAAGATCTAGTTTCGTACCATAAGAGCTTTTCTTGCGGCAAATCCTCCCATTGAAACGTGGTCCTCAGTTCCGGCACTTGTGCTGAGAGAATCCACACTCGCTGGATGACATAGAACTTTATTCTCGGAAACTGTAACAAATATGTGTAAAAACGAAACCGAGTATAAAAATAGTTCCAAATATACTCAAAATTGCTTTAACTTTCACACAAATTCGGCAATTAGAGCAAAGTTAAATTTCATGTAATAAGTACACCATTTGTATACACAATCTAGGTACAGACGCATGAGTGTCTGATGATCGTTCTACATTTGAATCTCTACTCAGGACTTACAGAGCCACGTGTCTCATGTTATAAAACATAATCTTGTAGTGGGTAGAGCAAGTCTCGAGAAAAAATTAACAAGAAGAGGCAAGTGGAAACCCATTTAGGTAATTTAAATTGAATAGATAATGTGGAAGTAGACAGGGTAGGTCACAATGATGGGAGACAAGTGTACGAGCACATTCGGTAGGAATATTTAGAATCCCCCGGAATAGAAATGTGATTTAGTTGAGCATCTTGTTTGGAAATCGAATGAAAGTCTCACCCAAAGCAGCTGCAGTGCAGTGGGCCATCATGAAACCTGAATTGAGTCCACCATCCTTGGTGAGAAATGCAGGTAGCTCGCTCAAGGCTGTAAAAAGAAACCATATTTATTTTAACAATTTCATCGTGTGGTTGGTGAAAGTGTCGTGAGAGAGAGACATTTCTCTTAACAATGAAAAAGGCTAGTAAAATCGTATGTGTGTGTGTGTTTATGTAGTTGGAAAAAGAACCGAACATTTGATATACATTTATTTGCACACACAATAGGACGACAACCAGTTCGGGCATTCTTATCCAGTGTCACGTACTGTGTGCTCATGAAATAACGACGTTAATCATGCATATATTACTTTACTTGCATTTGTGACAACTTGTGAAACATATCAATGCATCACACATGCAGTAATATATACAATACAAATCATAAACGTGTGTGAAAGAGAGTTACCTGGATTCACTAATCTTTCAGTACGCCTTTCACTCATGGAGCTTAGCTCATGAACTGCTATGGCCAAATAGTCGAGGACTTTCGCTGGATATTCCCCGTGAAAGTTTCCAGCAGATATTATTTCATTCCGATCAGCAAAGACTATCTAATAAGATTATTACATTAGCCACAATTGGACCATCACATTTAGATATGCTATGCATACACACACACGCCATAAGCCTATATAAGTTTGTCATGTGCCGGAGATTTATGCATTCCCAAGGCATCATCATTATATTCTTCGCCATGGGTTTCTCACCACGAGTTTATTAAAGTAAAAGGAATTAACGAAGAGGAGAACGATATGGATTAACTAATTCAACATTATTATACGTTGTGATATAGCATATGGAGGAGACTATGTACACTCGTTTCTGTTGAGTTCATTTAGGGATAATTGAACGTGCAAGAAAATTAACATTTCACTGGAGAAAGATGTAATAAATGTTCTGCGAAAAGCTGTGGCTCATTCATAAGGATTCATGTCTAGGTAAAAACAATCTCACCGGATTATCAGTAGCAGAATTCATCTCAGTTGTGATGACTCCTCGTACAAAGTCGATCGTGTCATTTACAATTCCATGGACTTGTGGGCTACAGCGAATGGTGTAGGCATCCTGCACACGGTCACAGAACCGATGGCTCGCTGAGGTAAATGAAATATTAAAGTTTTAGTCATACTTTACTTATATGCCACGGAATATGACTGCTGCTGGTACATAGTGATACCCACTATAATCATACATATGTGGCTGTAAAATCTAAAAGCTACGACTTGAGTGAAAGGACACAGAGTCTGCAAGTCAGAGTTGTCAGACTATACATATTTGACTGAAAGGGACATGTGAGGCATATTGTTGTTAGTCAAGCCTCAATAAATCTAAACTTAACGAGTAACACCTTGATGAGATTTTATAGTTGATTATCAAACAACCCTTATAGATTGGAGGAGAGATATGAACATGAGAGATGTGATGTTGTGGAGAAAAGCTGGTCTTTAGTTAGTGGACGAGTTACCTGCAATCTGGGAAGGATAAGTAGTTGAATGAAGGAGAGCCCTGAGTCTCCTGGCCACCAGGGCTTGTCCTTTATGGGGTCGAATGGCTTGTACATCTGAAATGAGAAAGGTACACGGGTAAAAAGATTCATCAAGATGTTTGTTTTTTTAGTGAGGAACTGGAAACGCCCATTTGAGGAGAAGAGAGGCAGTAAAGTATATAAATGCGGATTTAGTGTGGTTCATAGCTTTCGGTCAGATTGACTTGGAAATTCAAGACACGAAAGCGGTTAGAATGTAATTTGCTGGCAGAAGACGAAAAAGATCAATACAAATTATTGCCTTGTCTACTTTCCAGTGTTTCGGTGCATGTTGAGGTAAACTGTGTGTGTGTGTATACTTTAGTGTTTAGCAAAGTAGTAGCATATGTCTATTTGTGTGTGTGTACAATTTCCCTACTGAGAGAGGAGAAAGGTAAAAGGAAAGTTGAGAACAAAAACCTTTCTCTCTTGTTGGCTCGCCTGGTTATCCAGTCTTTGAATAAAGAGTCAAATAAACTCACCGTTATCAAACGCCCTGGACGTGCCTTTTAAAACTTCCAAAGTGAGAGCAGCCACTACATCAGCTTGTCTCGCAATGATCGAAGCTCGTTCCACAGCCTCTGCACCCAACGAAGTAATTAATTGAGTACCATTAATTAGCGCCAGGCCTTCTTTTGCAACGAGTTTGATGGGCGTCAAATTATGAGCTTCCAACACCTGTTTCACAGAAACACCAGATTATTACTGTGTCCTTCATCCATCAGGAGGGGATGTCAATTTTTCAGCTCTTTAATTTAGTAATTAATAGATTGCGTCCGTACGTATTTCGCTTCTCCCCAGCCCGTTTCCGCACTCCACATCTTCCCTTCCCCCATGAGCCCCAAGGCCAAGTGTGCCAATGGAGCTAGGTCGCCACTGGCTCCAACAGTCCCTTGCTCAGGGACCCAAGGAAGGCAAGAAGCTACATGAGAATCATCATCATCATCATCATCAACTTACAATTATCAGAAGTACACGTCATGTTCCATTTAGAAAAAAACCCTACAACAAACACCACTTTCTCTTTCGCTACTTCGTTTTTAAAGATTGGTAATTTAGTGCACACTTATCGGTAGACTCCAAATGTGCCCTCCACACAAATTCATGAGAGTTTCTTCGAAGGGCAAATAAGTGGCCGAGGGCTCTATACACACACTCACAAATCCAAATGTACAGAAAAAACGTCCTAGAAAAGATGCTCGCAGTATTCTTTCTCGGAAGAATCCGTGGCGTGTGTATATATCAAACCATATACCATAACATCAGTTTAGTTACACAAGAGTCATTAATTATTCTGTCAGTTTTGGATCCGTTCTCCTTTGTGATTACATGCAGTGGATATGTTCCTATGCCCAAGTTTTACATCTTAAGGTGTTTTCTTGCAAATGAAGAAGCTGTCTGGGGATTTCGATCTTACTGCGCCAACTTACCAGAAGAGCAAGTGCCAGAAGACCTCCTTACATACTTTCCAACAAAAACGAAAAATTTGTTTCTATATTTCTCCCTGTTGTTCTACAATCTTCTCCAGACATATACACACACATACTAATAGGTATTCCTTATAATACATGAATGTAAGTACGTGTATGTGTGATGTCAGGGAAAATATATTTACAAATACATGTACATACAGGCATTCATTCATAACCAGCACCAGCACACACACACACACACACGATAACTTACTCCTCGTATATATATATATATACTTCTCCGCCAACAAACATTCGTACAAATATGGAAATAAAAAGCAACACTGACTCGCATTGCCATTTTTCACCGAAATATGTTTGTTTCCCGAAATTTACAAGAATTATTGGACGTTCCTTGCCTTAGTATCACCTCCGTTTTGCTGCAGCACTACCTATGTGACACTTCAGCTACGACATATGTATTATTTGTATGTGTGTGTATATTCCTCCTACCATAACTACTTCCTCCATGCTCAACCATTGTAACCGGTCTGCGAAGAAACTTTCAAGATTAAGAGCATCCGGTTATTGCTTTTCCTACTTTCTCCGATCCGCATACAATATGGCATGCAACAACATATTATTCTACTCATCCTCCTAAAATCGTCTACACACAAACTTTGTTGTTTTTGTCGCGTACTCGTATGTTTTTATTATAGTAAAAGTATCCAAATGAAACTAGTTCGCTTTTTGTGCCTTTTTGTTTTCTGACAGGAATGATTTAGATTAAATAAGTCGATCGTGTTCACCTTTGCGTTTAGCTGGTGGCTGGAAAATTGTGAATAGTTTAGTGCATACTCCTTACACTATAGGCACACAGCACATACTTTATAGTGGCTGGTTTGAACTTAAATAGGGTTATCTCATTGGAACTTCCACGATTAAAGGAGGTTATAGTTTATATAGAAGTGTCTTTTTTTGAATTTGAAGAGACGTTAATAATATTTATGATATAATAGAATCTGTTGGAACTAAGAAGTCAATGGGCACTCAAGTAATTCATTCCTAGTGCTTATAGATTTAAATACGAGACTACACTCAGACTCAAGGAGAGAGTGGAGACTGTTTGATTTGGTTGTCCTCTGATAAATATATATATACATATACAGTTTAATGCTTGATAAAAACATTGGCTTTGATGTAGAATCTCAAGAGTACGGAAATGATTTCAGGAGTTACCATTAAAAGCATCCACCAGCTGCAAAAGTGTCTTGAGGGAAATTCCACTGTAGCCTTTTGCCAAAACGTTAATTCGGAGTGCTAGCAACATTCTCGTTTTTTCTGGAGGAAGTGGATGTCCAACACCAGCTGCATGCGACCGAATGAGATTTTGTTGTAGTTCTCTAAAGAAAAAAGTGTATAATATAAATTAAGTCTTTATCTGGGAAAACTTTCGAAGGCTAATAAAATGCTTGGGATATCTTTGGATAGATCTGTATGCAAAAGCGAATGACCAAGAGAAAGTGAATCATCCTTGCGGTGCAATAAATACGAATTTGCATAAGAGGAGCCACACATACCACACCCGCTTTCCAGGCCAACAGAATCCTTGTTATATGGATAAGCAAACAATATAATATAGCTATTTATTGTACAAGCATAGTAAATAAGTTTTGTAGAGAATAATATTAGAATAAGGTTCTTCTCTTAAGAATTGGAAGTTCACACTGCGGTGGAGCACAAGAAGTGATGCCCTTGAAATGTCAAGTGACGTTACAGTGCATATCGGGAACTATACGTACAATACTCTTGAATGAGAAGATGTGTCGTAATAACTGTAACGGAGTTTGTAAAAAGCGAATATATACGGCATTCATTGTTGGGGGAAAGCATATAACCCAGCAGTGGAAGCGATAGATTGGATCGAGTTCATTTGGAAGCATGTCTTTCCCACAACACTCGCATAATAAGAGTACTTGAGGCAGTCTTTTGCAATGCAAATGACTGTTCATCTGGAAATACAAACAGAGAGGAACTTACAAGAGCTTCTCTGGCTCAATGACGGTGCGGGCAAATTTCCCAAAACCGGTCGTGATTCCATACACAACTAAATGGGATACAAAGAACGAGAAACAAATTTGAGATGGACGTTAAAATAGTTTACGTGAGGCTGCATGATGTTCTTTTTGGTGTGTGTTCATCTACATTGTACAATAGGGTGTCTCTCTGTGTGTTATTTCTCTCCTGTGATGCGTGTGGTTATTGCAGACGAGTATACGTATACATGCATATAAGAGAGGACAAAGATGTTTTTATATTTTCTCTGTGTCTCGTCTACTCATAGTTGAGACTTCCTTTCGGTCTCAAGGAATTACTTTAATATTATAGAGAAAGAGACTGAGTTTCTCCTGTGGCACAATAAAAGATGGGAACTACTACTACTACTACCACCACCACCACCACCCCTGGAAGTTAGGACTAACTGGAGAAAACTGTATAAAAGACGCTATCTATACGACCATTTTCCTTCCGCTCCTTTCTTCGTAAACTTTTAGAAATTCTCTCTCTTTTCAATTCACGTCGTCCTCGTCGAAAACTCAAACTGACTCCAATCCAAATATTATCATTTTTTGCTAAAGATACTCTCTCTCTCTCTTTCTGTGTTCGCAGTGGATTCAACTCTCACCTTTGTTCTCCTGTAAAATTTTTTCCACCAAATTTCTCGCTTCCTGCACTCTTTCCTTAGCTTCCTGTGCTATCTAGAAATAGTAAGAATCATCCTTATACTCAACATGTATGAGTATATTTATATATTATAGACAGAGCATGATGAGAAGATTGGGTTGATCTAGCTAAAGTCATTCCACTAGATTGTCAACCACAATTCACAGCTTACACGAGACAACTCCCATCAGCAAAATGCACGCTAGGATGGGAATTGTTAAAGGGAAATAAACTGAACGAACCTTGATTTTGTAGCGCCCTCGTCCCATCTGCAGAAGATCATCAGGAGAAAGACTATTCCCATCGATTGTGATGTACTGGCAAAGGTCCAGGAAAAGAAAGTCTTCGTGTTATCATTTATGCATGAACAAAAATAGAATGGAAAGCACTCTACCGCACAACTACTTCTTGTATGCACGATAATCTATGTACTCCTACTTTCTCTCTCTCTCTCTCGCTATACAACAACAAAAGACTGGCACCACTAAAACTAAAACAATGACAAACAACGGGTGGTAACTAAACGCCCCACCATTCATTACAAAGTGTTTTATGGCTACGACAAACAGACTCCAGGCAATCGCCTTTGATTGAGACACATTGCCAATCTTTCTATTTACATGATTGCTAATTACAGGTGAAAGCTTTGCCACAAGCTTATCACTCCAAGAAGAATGCAAACATACTTATAATTGAGAGAAAGAGAGAGTGAAAGTTACTCGAGTTTCAATTCATCATACACACAACTACGGGATTATATTTGAGTACTACCTCAGTGGGATGCTGGAAACTTCGGGGTCTGAAATCAAAAGTAAAACGCACGTTAGTATTATCACCACGCGAATCGTAATAACACCACATGACGCTTCAGGATCATCATTAAAAGTCTAATAGTTAAGAACTTGAGAGTTCACGCATCATTGAAAGTTTTGGGAACGCACATTTGCTCAGGAACATATTTGATTTCAGCAGACGCCATAATCGGGTTGGGCCAGTCACTTTCCAGAACTAAAAATTCATATGAAAAATTCTTGTTTAGCCAATTGCAGAATATTGCAGTTACACTTTAATGCCGACACAGCAAACCAAGTTAAGGTTCATATGTAATTTTACAACTTTAGAGAGAGTGAGAGAGACGCAACAACCCACCCACTGAGATGAAGTCGTTATCATCAAGTACATCTCTGATAACATCTTGCGGATCCAATATGGCACCCCCTCGGGTCTTGCGAACCTCAGATACAACTTCTTTCCGACTTGGAACGTGGGATGTAGGATTCAACCTTTGATATCGTTTCAAGGCTTCCTCTCCCAACCACTTCACCGTCGACTTTGCTACAATATTTGTCACAAGGGAACCTCAATATATTTCTCATATTTCCCATTTACATTCCAGTTATTAGCATGTCTAATTATATGTTTCGGGTGTTATCGGTTATTGACCAATATTAGTTCACGAGAAAGGAATTTGCATATTTCTAGGGAATTGAAAAAGTTTCAATGATGAACTACATGTCAAACCTACTACAACTACGTCTTGTTTGAAACAATTAACAAGCCCACTCAATAAGTTATAAACTGTGTGATAGCTACAAGAGATATTTATGTAATAGATTTACCTTCCTTGCATGGTACTTGAAACCATTCTCCCCGAACTCGAACAGAGACTTTCATGATGATGAGGCTGTAGAAAGTTCTTTGTGTTGCTCAATAAGCACTTCTTTTCAAATTAAATGATGAATTACACCACACAAGCTTGCGAAAACTAATCACTGCCTAAGTCATCTAACTCAATCAGACTAAGAGAAAGATTGATGAGGGAAAGAAGACACACGCTGAGTTTAAACTGTTATTCGCCAGAATCCTCATCATCATCCACCACATCATGTCAAGAATAACCACACTGTCAATAGTACCTCTCTGTCATTATGGCTCATTGAATTTCACAATTTGTTTTTCTCTCTACAATGAGCACATGTTTCTACCAAGTTCCTTATACACACACACACACATACATACATAAATACATCTTCTTTATTCTCCCTACTCCACAGCATCTATGGAACTGGACGCATCAAGACCGACGCTGATGAAAGCCTCACACACACCATTATTCAATAATGACTCGTGGTTGTTGACTAATGTCGACTACAAGTAACAGATTAGATGAGAAGGTGTTAGAAAATTGCCATTTATTTCCTGCATTTAGGTAATAATAATACAATAAAAGTGGTAATGAAGTTCACTTAAGGTACTGCCCACCGTCTTGTACTTCTCCCCATAATAATATTTTATATTATATAGCTCCAAGCTTATTTTTACCTTCACACACTGCTCCTTATGCACTCAATCATAAAGTTTTCCATGAACAGACTTTTCGGTTTCTCTCCAGCACTGCTAGTACCATTATCATACAGCGATTCATCATCAATCATAACAAATAATATTATTATGGCCGATGGAAAACATATCCACTACAGAAATCTCTGGTGGGGTGAACTGTTTCTTGCACATTACATCCAAACTGATTTTTAGATTTGTGTGCATTTGTGTGTGTTCCATTTGAACATTTGAAGGATGAAAAACGACCCTTGTGTAAAGAGATTTTCAAAGATGTGTTCTTTAAATTTACAACGATATTCAGGAGTAAACGATAAATCAAGTAAAACATAGATATAAATGGTTCGTTTGTATTTTTGTTCAAACTCACATCTTAATGAAATGGGGACATTGCAAATCAATCAATAATAATAATACTTTGGACGTTCCGAAATTTCTTAATTGAATGAACTAAATTTCGGAGCCTCAAAATTTAATTCTTTCTTCAATACATTCAGTTCTATGGGTTCAATAAGTTAATGATCTACCAAATTTTTAACATCTCTCAACTCTCGAGATAAGTTGTGTATTTCTCAATAACCTCTACTTCCTTACTGAAAGGTGAAGATGTCAAAAAGTAATCACCGAAATTTGCAATGACCTGAAACGTGTGGAATTCAAGCTGATGCATATGTGTGATCGAGGGATGATAGATTTATAAATGTGTGGATGGAATTTATTTGTGTGTGTGTGTGTGTGTGCGTGCATCCAATTGGATATAAGCGAAGTCAGTCAACAAGCTCCTTCACTTGTGTGGCTTCAGATGGTCTGATGATGCTCCTAGGGTTTATCACCATTTGGATCTTATTTATCTCCTTCTTTCAGGACATTCACGTCCACCTAGACATGGAACAAACCTAGAAAACCCATTATGAATTGCTGATTAGAACTTAGTGTCGTCAATCCATCGTCTCTTTACTGTACAAGGTCTAGTTTAGTGCACCAATAAAACTGAATGACTAACTTTCCCCCTTTTTCGAAAGCTGTTTCGAGCTGAATTGATCTTAAATCTGAAATACCTATTAGTGCAAATTGACACACAGATAATTCTGTTACCGGTTAGCTGCTGCTGAGCTAAACCTTAGTAAGCAAATAAGACGTTAAACTATGCATGATGGAGGGTTAGCTTAAGCGTTATATAGTGTTGACGTATGCCCTTTTGGCACTTAACTATCCAAAAGTTGGTAATAATTCAAGATTCATAGTGAATAAGTTCCCAAGAACGAGATTGCTGGTATATGTTTGTAGAGAGGGAAAAGTTAGATTGAAATTCACTCAAATCGATCAATGAATACTTAATGGAGCCTTCAAGATGCATCTCATTTCGGTGATGTTGCATCATCATGTCGTCGTTCTTTCCAAGTTACACAATGCTGGGGAGGAGTGCCATTCGATTGATTGCTCCTTAATGCATTCCACTCTTTGATGTGAATATACAACTTGCTTATTTTAACAGACTCACTAAGCTAAAGTAAATACGACTTCTTGCAAAAGAGACTTATTTTCTACAGAGAATTTCACAGTAGACTTATTCATATATACAGTAGTCATGCAGTCAGTCACTTTTCGCATTCTCTATGAAATCCAACCGCTTTCACTTGGTATTTTGTTACGCGCTGCTTCATGTTCCTCGCGAATCCTTGAGTAGCTTAAAAAATTGAGTTCACACATGGTTTGAAATAATAAAACATTAGGTACATAGTGAGTAGCAGTGTAGTTGTCGCGTAGTAGTAGTAGTAGGCAGGATGAAGCAGGTACACACTCCACCGGTCTTTTATTATATTGTCAGGTAGACGCTGTGAGCTATTTGAAGAAGTCGATGTCGCGTCTAGTACAAAAGAGATATGATGAATTGTGAGGGCAGAGTAAAATCAAAGATAATCATATTAAAGTGGTTGAGAGAACAAATGTTAGCATAAAAAATGAACGCGACATGTGGAAGGAAGGTGATGGGAATTTAAATTGAGGGAATTCAAATTAAATTTAAAGCGGAAACGTAACTAGACGGGCAGCAGCAAAGAGAGAGAACTCGACTATTATGATCTGAGAGAGAGAACGATAGCTCACCTGACGCCTGAAGGGATTAAGAGAGAGAAAGTCTGAGAAAAATAGGAAGGGTCTCGACCTCGACAAAACGTAGTCTAAATATAGAATGAAGTTGCCAAGAAATAATCCATATAAAAAATGGTGTAGGAAAGGCTAAATGCAAGGAAGATCTGACAGGAAGAAAAGAAAAGGCCATAAAATAAAATAAAAGGAAGCAAAAATAATGATGATGTGATATGGGCATATAGGGAGAAAGCAGAGTGACTGTGTGTGTGTGTATGCAGATAGAGAGAAAGTCACCCGCCGCCGCTATTCTTCTCTATATATAATATTCAGTGTAAGCGAAGCATGAATTCATTCGAAGGCTATTCTGGCAACCTCCGCCGATTCTGCTGCTGTTGTATTAAAGGTGTTCACTCAAATACATATTCGCCTAGAGGAACGTGAGTGTGTGTGTGTGTGTGTGGATAGAAAACGGTTTGGTTCTTCTATGTGTGTAGATCTGGTAGTATAGTGTAGTGCATGTGGTAAGCACAATTTTATGGAGATTATCAACCCTTTTCTCGGAGGAAGTACCATACCGTTTATGTGTTGCAGTCACTCAATCCGTACTTCTCTCTCTCTCTCTCTGTCTATGTTTTTAGCTTCTATTCTCTTCCTATGAAATGTTGGCATTTACTACACACTTGAACATTGCTCTCAAATCCAATAGGCTTCACTTACACTTCATAAGATCTATCTGACTTTCTCCTCCACTTCTTTATTGCTTATTTCACCACCTTGAACCAGCTTTTGGATTGGATGAAGCTTTTATGTAACACATACACCGTCGTGGATTTTCTAAATGAACAAGGCCTAGTAGTAGTTGAACACACACACACACACACACTCACACACTCTCGCCTTTCCACTTTGCTTCCCTACGATTACGAAATACCAAACCGTGAAACTAATTCATACGCGTGGAAATCCGAAGACTCAAAATGTAATGGTTTAGTAATATGGAAATGTTTTCTACTGTTACTATATATATATAATATACACCCCTCGCCCGCGTGCCCAATAGTTTAGCATATTTTCCAAGAAAATGTTGCTCTGCAGTTGTATTGCTGAGAAAAAACTTTCTCTTTCTTCTAAACTACTCTGGCTAATTCACTTTCCCCTTTAAAAATCCGCATGTGTGTTTGTGTGAGCGGTGGTACGTATGTAACTCTTAACCTTTCTTATTTAGATATATAGTTTCACGTATGCATTTCCTCTTCTTCTTCCTCTTCTTCATAAAGAGAGATGCACACCACGCGAATATCTGTGGTTTCTTTCCACCAAACACTTTGATGATATTCTTCTGTGTAATAGTTACAAATGGTTCCTGATCCCCAGAATTTATTGTAGGACGCATTGCATTATTGTATGGGTGAATATCGAGCTGTATGCGGTGGCATATTTCTTGATAAGCGAACACTTAGGAGTGCGTGTGTGTGAGAGAGTAAAGAGAGATAGCACGAGATGAAGGATTACTACACGTCTCTCTCTATATACGCGCGGAGAGAAAGTGTTTGATTAGGATCAAATATAAATTTGGAAAAAGCCAAAGGGTGAGGTGAGTAAATCTGTCTGAAGTCGGTTTATCTGGCAGCCTTGGAAGTGAATGCGTCAGAATCAATCTCGTAATGTCGGTTTGTTTCACGGCTGTTGAGTTTCACCATCCTTTTTCAATTAAGTTTTGGGTAGAAAACTTCCGTCGGTCTCCATCCAACTCATCTTTATAACTTGTGCACTAGTGTGTGCACCTGCTCGATCCTCACCTATATAATAGCGTTCCTTACTCAAGATGTGTGTATTTATATTCGCATGGGTCATCCTTTCATCCTTACCTGACATTTCCTGCTCCCTCCCGATTCACGTCCCCACGGTTCACTTCCTCCAATATAGTATATAACTCAGGTCAAAATAATATACCCCCACTTGTGATGCTCAACTTATTTTACATGTCAATTTATTCATGAATTCTTTATAATTTCTCCTTTTACATATGAACGAGAACAAGTGATTGTTAAGACATTCCTCGTATGTATATTTATATATGTATATACATACACTATTGGTACTTATCGCTATTTAGTGGTTGGTAATTTGTTGGTTGGTGATATAGGGTTAAATACTCACAGGTTGTATGCTTATCTACACGTAACTATTTAACATTTCGTACGCAGTACATAATCCACGATAAGGACTCACATTTTTATCGGTCATGGTTTCTACAAACTTCTTTAAACATATCCTAGATATTTTTGTAGGGCATTTAATAATTCGCACACCATGTGGCAGTAGGAAACTATAGATCTATGTTATAGGGAGAACCGTGTACATTTATAAATCTTTATACTATAACAATACAAAAAGAAAAGTCAGGGACACACATGCGTGCATACTTATATTCTCTTGTTCATACGTATAAATCGTAATGACTTATTTAGTCTCATTCGAGAGTTTGATTCGTTATATATGCAATCTCGTTTTATGCTCGCACAAGCTTTACATGCACATGCTGTGTGCAATGTTATATGTATCATAAATGGGGCATTAACATTGTAGTAATTTACAATATAATGAAATAATGATACACCGCAGTTTATTATCATCGATAAATACTGTCCAAGTCCAGGTTGTATATGATCAACTGATTGACTTTGTTCATAGCATAAAGTGAATGAATGACTATTTATTGCAAGAGTGTGGGTTGCTTTACAGATATTAAGTAGCAAATAGAATACTCACATAAACACACACATGTGATCCTTAAATTGATGAGATCGGATAAAATTTCTATTCCTCCGACTAGGAATGTATATATAGTGTTCAATGTTGAGTACGCTTTACACAACATGGAAGGAACCTTCTGCCATTCTGGCTCCCTATTTTTGCTTCGCTAAGCAAATCCTACGTAAATCTCTTGAGAAACAATGGTAGTCTTAAAAACGAATAAAGCCTCATACTGCTGCACTATAATTTACTGACTTATTTCTTTCTCGGTTAAGTTACAGTAATGTTTCTTTCGAATAGCCTTGTTTCTTTTTATTACATCAATTTAGATTTATATTATATACTTTCTGGTTCTTACATCGCTTTCAAGTAAAAATAGGCACAAATTATTAGCACCAAATGACACATCTCGCAGTGACCGCTTGGGTCATTTTATTTTAAATCACTTTAAATCATTTTGAGCTGCTTAAACTGATATAATCGAAGTTATTTCACTCATTATAGTAACGTATAAAGTTCGAATCTACACCAAACTGTGTATTTTGAGCTAGAAATTCATCAATTCATTGTCTCATTACAGTTAAAGCTGCCGTGGGTGTGTATTGCTGTATTGTTTTCGCAACCATCTTTGACTAGCTTGCCTGTTCAATCATACTCTTTCGGTTTTTGCCACTCACTAGGTCATAGTCAGGTACACTTCTACAATTCTTTCTCTAGTTTCCAATCTGCACACTTGAATAAGTGTCTCGTAAATATGAAATAATACTACTCAAGTTCTGAACTTCATCATCTGTCACTTAAGTATTATTAGACTGCGGCAATTAATAACTCTGCTATCATTCGACTTCTACTCGAAACAGCTGTAGGCATTGCCCACATTTCTCATACGGAATTTTAGCCATGGCTGAAAATAGCTTTTGATTAAAGACAAAATAAATTACTTGTAAGTTACAGAATGAGTTAAGATTTTGGTCACATTATTAATGATAACACATAATAATAGCACAACTCTAACTTTGAAACCAAAAGTTCTTGTTTTGCCTTCGAAAATAATGTTGGATTGTAAGCACTACTGACACTGACTACAATAAGACATTCCATAAATGTCTTGAGCGAAGACAAACAGAATAGTATATAGCTATAATAAATCACAAGACAGATATGATGAGCAACTTGACAAAACTATTGTTAAGGAATGTTAAAGCAGATTGCACAGTGGTAACAAAATAGACTATATAAATTATGACTGCAATAAGATCAGAGAAGTATTATTATATATTTGGAATCAATAAACCATTAGATCGCAGTCCTAGCAGTAATGAACCTATCTGCCTAGCGTTTAGAGGATGAAAGATGCGTTTCATACGCATATACCTTAAGAAATTAATCGTATCATGGTTATATTTTACAATCACTGGTAGTTTTTACTGGAATGATTTGCATGAGAGTTGTCAGGCATCAGTAAGTTATGCAGATACGAGGACAAGAAATAGTTAAACAGTTTCCGGTAGCTGAGTAATTAAATTGGTTCGCCACAAAAATTAAAACCCATCAGCGTGTCACATACTGTTCAAGGGAGATTCCGTGCTAGACGAGGGTTTTCCGTGTCCATTATTAGAAGCACCCTTGAGGTCAGCAAGGGCCGAATGAATGCGAAAATGCAAGCGAGATTCCAAAGGGTAACCCTTGTGATTGTTTCTGTCAAAATGTGAAAATAAGAATTAGACAAGTGCGTAGATAGAAACAATAAGTACGCAGGATACTTTGATAAACGTGTCCCCAAATGCGCTCTATTGTGTGAGTATTTCAATTTGGGAAGTGGAGCACTCATGCAGCAATAGATAATATTTTCAGAGGATACTCTGAAGTCACACTCTTCAATATAAGCCAACGAAGCCATCCGCAATACTTCCTCCTCTCACTCACAGTGAAAGTAGTAGTAGAGTAGTAGTAGTAGCGAAGAACAACGAGCGAACATTATAAATGAGCCACTTACTTGGCATTCTCCAGAGCTGTAGCAGCCATCTCAACTTTGCCTTGAGACCAGTAACAAATTCCAAGCTCGTAAGTGGTGTACGGGACTAGATGGGAGTCACTAGGAAGATCTTTCCCTGAAGAGATCACTTCTTGAAAGGATCGAATGGCTTCATTAGTCTGTCCCAAATACTTTAAGCACATTCCTCGCAAGAGAAGTAGGAGACTTTGATTGCTGGCATTATGAGTCTCATCTGAAAGATAAAAGCAACTTTTCTTGGTCATCACTGCAGTTGCAAGGGTGGATACTACGAATAAGACTTTCGTTGCGAGGCCTTTGCATACACTGACTCAATAGTACTCAATCTCGTACTTCTACAAAGTATCGTTTAGACTCTGCAGATATTACTTATTTGAGGTCATAGCCATCGCAAAATCTACTAATACACATTTAGCTCCACTTTTGTGGGACAGAGAAAGAGATAGGGACTTGCACTCTATCAGTAGAAAACATTAGTTAAACATTGCCAGAGCGAATCGTTCTGCCAACAAGACTATGTTTATCCATTTAGTTATTAGTAAATGCCTTGCAGAGCACAAGGCTAGCAAAAGGGCGTAGACTTTTCTACTTTTGGGATCAATTTAGCTGAGCACACTGCATGCATGTGCTTTCTCATAAATGTGTAGGGATTAATCGAAATCACAATACAGCAAAGGACGGAGATATTTCACTGTCTTCACACAAAGGTGATTTGGTTGTGGTAAAGTCCTGTGTGTGTATGTTTGTGTGGCTGTTAGCCGAACATTATTACCTTGGCTTTGTGATAAGGTTCGTCTCGTGTTTTCGATGAGGGTTAAAATGGGTTTGACCAGTTCTTTCTTCTTGCCAAGAATTTTGAATCCATTCCACAAATAGACTAGTTCGATTGCAGGTAGGACTAATTTCTTCCCTTGAGCAAAAAATTGCTCACATTTCTTGACAGCAAATTTCTCCATTGGAATCGACTTGCCAGCGATTCTCTGCTTCCATGATGGAATATCCCTGTACGATAAAGACAGAGAAAGGAGTAAACTACTGGCCATACACAAGACTCGATATTACTTAGCTTTCTAGAGAAAGTGATCCAGAGTGGAGTGAGTGGTTTCTCTAAAAGCTTACAACTCAGAGATCATCAACAATTCATTCAGCAAGAATAATTCTGATGCTGAGTTTCTTTTCCACTCACTCCTTCCTGTCTTTATATAGCGTTATATACTGCTACTACTTCTACTACTTCTACTGTCTACCCATTATATAATCCCACCGGTAATCATTCCAACTAACCCATCTAATAATGATTATAACACAACTTACTTAAATAACTGGTAAAGCTCTTCACGTTGATCCTTTCCTAACTTCGGATACATCATACACATGAACGAGGCTTTTTGGTAGCCATAAATCGCTCGGGACCAACGGCTTTCATGCAGAAGAAGATCTGCAAAGTCCCGTGCAGAGCACCAGTCTTGTTTAAAGCTGTTGATAACAAATTAACAATTCTAGCTTAAGTATATTTTCAAAGCACTCCAATATGATGACGCACACACCTATACCTCCGTAAGGCAAGAGTTAATTAGCTTCTAATCATTTCACGTAGAAATCTTACCAATTTGCCCACATGAGCTCCCAATAACATATGTGGTGAAACTGAACCCACTCGCTTTGAGACTGCCAAGCTTTTGTGTACCAGTCGATCGCTTCGTTCATCTCTCCTTTCACATATTGCAGCCGAGCTTTGAAGAAGTTGTACCATATTCCATCCGGGAATTTCTAAAGAAGAAAAACAAAGTATGCCTTTTTATTTTCTTAAATTATTAAGTGTATAGTTCATAGCCCGAGGAAATCTTACCGATAGCTGACCCTGAACAAGTCTTTCGGACAGGTCAACATCTCCGTCACCGTAGCCCAGAACATAGCTGACGAAAAGATGAAATCCTAAAAGTATCATGGCACACAGGATTTGACGAAGAGACCCTTCCAGCTCGCAGCCTAAGTTCAGCTGCTTTAAGCCAGTTTCCTATTATTTTACCAAAATGATCTTTTCATTTAAGACATTTTCTTTCATCTATAGAACTACGAGCGTCAACAGGGCAGCAGCATTCATACAATGCACACAGTGTACAACCATGTAAGTGCTAATTCACGTTTTTTGTGTGTTGCTTTCATCAGAGTGACAGAGAGAATTTTAGTCAAGTGAAAAACAAGCTAGAGTGAAGCATATGGAGATAAAGAAATGGTTGTGGTGAAAGTAGAAAAGAAGTACAAAAGTTGAATAGACCACATACATAACCCAAGTAAATGGGAAATACAAAAGGAGAAAACAAAATTCAGAGGGAACATTAAGCACTACTGACATTGTGAGTGACGTTACTTCGTTACCTTAATGTTGTCCTACATAATGAGCACAAGAAAAAAGAAAAAAAGAAACTGATTGAGTAATCCAATCTCGTTGAACAAAACATTATTTGCCAGTAGGTAAATCCATAGAAGAACTATTCAGATGATTCAATGAAAAGAAATGTATGTATGTGAGTGTGTGAATGTATGACCAGGTGTCGGAAGAATCCCTTGTATGTATTCTATTTTACTTTTTGCATTTCCCGACGCTGTTGGCAATGTATGCTTTGCTAATGGAAAACTGAAACCAAAAGAAATACTAACCCGATTTCCAGAAAAGCCGATGATCTCAAGAAGCTTCAGAATCTTTGATGGCAGCATCGATATCATCTGCAACATAAAAACATTCAGGTCAGAGGAGCCCATTGTATAGTAGTAGTGCACAGTTACTTGAAGATAGAAAGGGGAAAGCTCTCGAAAGAAAGATATATTTATAGAGTGAGCGAGTGGCTTCTAGGATTTCATTGTGAGGACTGGTGGAAAATAATGAGTCTATTATAGTCAAATAATTATCAGACTTTTGCATGTAGGAAGGGAAGAGAGAGACGGAGGGAGGGAGGGTTCGTTATTTTAACATAATCATGAGAGTCTTGGGATGATCGGGTAAAGTAGACAGGAGAAAGTCTCGGAGGACATTGGAGAGAGTATATATACATCCCCACAGTGTCTCCAGTACCAATTTCCTGAAACGTGTTTGTGGAACCAAAGAGGAGAAAGTTGACTTGCCAAATTGTAAGCCCCAATTCCCATTCGAACGCCACTTGCGAAATGATCTGTGTGTTCGGATCCTTCCCAGCTACGGTCCTTCAAGATGTTCCAACATTCCCTGGCGACAAAGATGGTCAAACAGAGTTAGTTTTATGGGAGACAAGTGATTTGAATTTGAGTGTGTGCAGTTCCATTTTTAGTATTCATATATTGTTCGCTTGTGGCCCTTGGGCTTGAAGATAATGTAGTAAATTAAGAGGAGTGAGGAGAGACACGAGGGAGAGCGAAATTAAAGGAACTACACACATATATATATACTTGTCACTTACTTGTATGCATTAAGGCATGAGCGCATTCGAAGTCCTCCTTTGACAAAACTAATGAGGTTTTCATCCTCTATAAACGTCAGAACAGCTCGGAGAAGGAGACACTCAGCGTAGCATAATTCAGCGTGGATTTCCTCTATGATCATTATAACATAATAGTAAAATTAACAACAATAACAAGGCAAGGCAAGGGAGTCAAAGATCTCCTCTTGCCAAATTACTATTCCTATCTCTCATGGTTCTTTAATTGCCTCACGCTCCGTCACATCAACAACATTTGTCCATTCATACAAGATGCTCTCTCTGTATTTTCAACACTTCATGAGACATGCACACACACACACTTGTCCTCTGCATTCCCATTCTGCACTTATTACTCTCTCTCTCTAAATGAGAAGAAAGCACAGGAGATCTATATTTATCCTTCATCTTTCCCATCACATTACCCCTGTCAAGATGAGACCCTATGAATCCCTATACTACACTTGCTACTACTTAACTATATTTCTCCTTCTGCTTCCTTCTCTCTTGTTCACGAACAAATAGAGAAAGTACCTAACCACACTGCTAGTGTGCTATCTCCCGAGTAGTAGTCCCCTCTAAACATCATCAACACTTTCTCTCGTTGATTGTAAGGAAAAAAGTTAAGTCTCTACTCGTACATTTCGTAGATTTCACTTACATTCTCGCAAATGCGGAGAATAAGAGGCAACAACCAGAAAGTATGTTTCGAAGCATCAACAATAACGTGAAGACTTTTGTGTCCTGATGACAAGAAGAGATAAAAAGAGTCCATAATTTTTTCTCACCTTCCGTAAGCTTGTCGTAGTTGGTTCGCTTAACCATCTTCCCCAGAGATTCCATTACAGAACTCTTCTTGCGAAATCTGTCACAAACTTCTACCGATTGCTCCATTGCTTCCGCTGCCGACTCGATATGTTGCTGCAGACATAGACAAAATCTCATCAAACTTATTCATCATATATACGCTTTCCTTAACTTTGGCCTAAATATATCATCTTGCAACCCGCAAGAATAAACTCGCATGATTGGAACCAAATCTCTAGTGTGTTCTAAAATGTTCCGCATTAGTTGAACCTTCGCTTCCTCACCTGCTCAAAAGTCATCACAGCCTCGAGAAACTGAAAGACACCATGACCCAACGCGTGGTACATGCTTTTCTGAGCCCTAAATCATCCAAACTCCAATCAACCAACCTGAATCGCATTAAATGTATTGTGTACTGTTGACTTTGAGTTTCCGAGAAACTCCATACCATGGCTGCATCAAAGCTCGAGCCTCGTCGAATCTGTTATTCATGAACAAATTCATAGCCATCTTCGCTTCTTCGATCCCATGTCCCAGGTCTTTGGGGGGTTGACTGCAAGCAATGCATTTCACATGTGAAATAATATACATTATGGATAATATAGTTTATGCTCTACTGTAAATCTAACTTCTGCGAAGATCCTGCCGTTTCTGACTGCTCGTGATGAGCTCCCTCCTCACCCATACCGAACAACTTCATGAAGAAACTCATGATTACTCAATTTCCACTTAAAATTTTGATGAATTTACAAAAACCGAATAAATTTGGACTCTAATCTTCGTACAGAGGGAAATGACAATAATATTGACTGCGAGGAAATCACAGCAGCGAGGTGCAAGTTCTCGAGATTGGTATCCGTAGAGATTGGAGCAGCAGAAGAAGAAAGTGATTAGATAATAAGCTGTGTGTGAAAGGAAGAGATGAAAGCAGCTCAAAGTTATCTATATGAAGTCACTCGTGTGAGTCTTGAGAAGAAAGATTACAGCAGCCTTATTATTATTAAGTAGTCTCCACATAGTTATATTATGATTGAGTACGAGACAGCAGTAAACGAGGTTAAGTAAAGTTTTTGTCCAAACTAAAGACAGTGGAAATAGTGTGGAAGTCTTCTGACTGAGAGTTTGGCAGTTGAATAAAAGAAAATTCGACTCAGCGGGATCGACTGGTAAAAGGGTTATTCCCAACTCCCTTAATTGTAGGTAGGATATGCTGCACTTGGGAAGAGTAGAAGGGACTCCTACTACTGCTACTCTACTTCACCCAATTATAATTAATTTCCTCTCTTCCTGTCTAACTTCCTCTACTAAGCAATTCAATCTTGTTCAGTCTAAGAGATTTTCACGGACTCAGTTCTTGGTCGGAGCTTTTCAAAAGACGAATCTTCCAATGTCTCAATGCCCCTTTAGCATTTAGTCATCGTATGAAAGTCCATTAATTGCTAATTCTAACACTTTAAAGTCTAATTTTGTTGAATCTCTCCCCTTCGTTTTTGTTCTACCAAAATGCGTATACTCTCCTCATAGATGAAAAATGGAAAGTGTGCTCCTCCGCCTATTCTATGGCATCGTCTTAAGAACTTCCAGTATATGCATGCATAAAATTAATTTGAAACTTTTGGCATTAAGAAATTGTTCAAACTTGATCTTATAAAAGACTGAGTGAACAGTTTTCGTATCACTAGTAGTTCAATTGTAATAAAAGCTGGTTAGAAAGAAACTATATATAAAGAGAGCGAGAGAGAGAGAGATTTACAGAATTTTATCTGAGAGTATCTCTGTAATAATGTAAGTCTTGTGGAGGAAATAACATTTTAAACTTACGTTGCAATATACTCCTCAGCATCATAAAACGACTGTAATGGATTGAAATAAATCTATTAGACATCCTTTGGTTAACTTTTAAGTGCTGATCAGTCTACTTTACCTCCTCCTCTCCGTCCGACTCTGACATATCGTTTGCCGCAGTATGGTAAATGAGCAAGGTTCACAGATTTTCACAGGACCAGAGTGGGTCATTAGTTGACACCAAAAAGGTCCTTACACAAAAGTCCGGAGCTCCAAAAACTGCGAAAACTTTATTCTTTGAGACTCTGAAATAAAACAATTATAGAATAAAATTAAACATTTTGATTACCCCCAACCAAGCACCAACCAAAACCACTAACAATCACCAACCAAAATTTCTTCAAGATCTATGCATTCAACCTTATGAAAGCAGTCTGACAAATTGTCTAGCCAAAAAGCAGATTGTGCAAATGTTTGCCCCATTCCACAATATGAATTTCGAAGTAAAATACTTGATGATGAAACAATATATAATTCAATGGTTAAGTGTGAGAAAAGTGTAATCATCCCCACAGTATATAAAGGATAAAAATAATCCGCATGGTTATCACCACAATGAGCATTTAGTTTTGGGTCATTGTCATGCTGCGTCATCAAAACCACTCCAGTCATAGGACTCCAGCAGTGGTTTTTGATTTGATAATTTGTAGCTTTGTGAAATTCCGGGTTTGATCTCGAGGCCAAAAGAAATCATATTCCTCCATTTTCTCTGACTCTCCATTCACCCAACGACCTAACTATGTAAAAAAGAAACCAAACTCTCCTTAGAAAATGCCAGAACGGAATTTGAAAGATAGAAAAGAACTCTCAACTGTTCTCATTCTCATGAATAGAATAAAGAGCTCTTTTAAAAACGAACAACATACATACATGTGTGTGTGTGTGTGTTTGTTTGTTGTGCTTTCTAGTTTATGTAGGCTTTTTGGTCGTTTCAGAAAATTGGAAAGTTTGCCCTGTACCGCAATACTAAAATTTTTAGTACAAGTTGTGGATCTAGACTTCCAAAATAATTCAATATCCGAAATAACACTAACAACATATAAGTCTGTGACCACATCCTGAAGCCCAATAAGGAAACGTTGGAGCAGAGCCTATTATTTTTTACAGCACAGCAATCCCCCAGTGGATTATTGTTCTCCCAGAACTGTCTTCGAGGTCTTAAAACTGTTGAGCTCTCTTACCTTTCTTTTCTATTTCTATTAGGATGCCATTCCATAAACAAACTTAAAAGCAAAGTTTTCTACATTCTAAAGCAGTCCGTGAAAAATGGACATGTCGGCTTTAGTTTATCATCAATTTCCTCCATAATTGATAAGCTGTTCTCTTCATTGTGCGTTCCTCTTTATCATATTTACCGTTTGGAACCATTGCAACGTAACAAATAAGAGGAAAGGTGCAAAGGTTGAACTTCAAACTAAATTAAATGTACATGTCATCTGTATGTATATGTAGAGTTTACAAAAACTCCAGCAACTTAATTTGGTTTGGGGGCACACGAAAATGTATATCTCAACTTTGAAGCACACTTTCATCTTTCCAGAGACGAAACTATTCTTCGTCACATGTACAACATCTACTCTCATATTAAGTTGTGTGTGCAGTAGTGTATGTGTACTATCTTATCGTGCAAAAATCAATGACTGATCCTCTTAACGTAGAGACAAACTTAAGAGAAACAAAAAGATATATTGAGGTTTTAACTTTCGAACTTTTGATTCCTATTTTGCTAGTCAGAGTGTTCCATTCACGGAATAACAACATGCCTCTCACAAAACCCTTAAGGAAAACGAATAAGACTTTCTACACTTCAGACGTAATCTCACAGCGAAGAAATAAAAGCAAATCTGGCACATCCCAAAAAATCAATAAACAGCGGTCCATAAAATTGATGAAATATTAACATCTTTCAAGAATATTACACACACACCTCAATCCCCCTTCAAACACGCATAAGAAAACTTTCACTTGCTCATACTATTCGATAAGGCCTGCGATTGTGATTAGAGATTGCCTTATTTATTTATGTATAGAATATGTGCTGATTGGCTTTCAGATTAACTTGCAGACAGCAAGAGATATCAAGTATGCAATTAGTGAATTATTATAATTTGGCTCATTTTACCAATACAGCGGAATACTAAGCACGTGGATCTGGTAGGTGAAAGAGTACAGACGAGGTAAAAGGTACGAATTCCATGTACAAGAAGGAATATAATGGCCGAAAAGATACGGATACATGATAGTCTATGCACAGACACTTCCCTAATGACAATATGTATCCAACTTATAAGGAGAAGATTTACGAAATGCCTACATTGCATACAATTTGGTCCAGTGGTGGTAATGGTGGTGGTGAAATTGAGAATACATGCATAAGACGGCATAGAATGGATGTTCGTAAAATAATAATCTTCTGGATGTGCCAAAACTATCGATCATACGGTTGTCATTGCCTTTGACTTTTGAACTATTGTTAGCTCAGTCTGGCTTTCAGCCTTCCGTTGAGCTTAGTTTTTGTTTGAAATTTAATATCGTTTCACGAGACATGAGAGGAAATCCTACTTGGAAGTGGAGAAAACTGGTGAAAGATTTTCTTCCTTTCACTCCCTTTCTACCCAAGAATGGATAATACGATGTGTGCCACTGGAATGATTTTTGCTCAAAATGCCAAAGCATTCTCATCTCAGCATGACAAAGTGCGTGTTTGCAAGTACATTCAGCATCCATATTAAAGTATATACTGTGTGGGTGTCCAGAGGGGACCCAGAATACAGCGTTGTTAATATCCTGTGGTATTATATTATATGTTAGTATGGTTGCACACAAGGAAGAGCTCAGTATTATATCAGACATGAATATGATGAATGCGGAAACAGGGATTAATAATTTCATTTGCCTGTGGTGACTATTGTTTAGGGCTATTCTGTCCCAAACAACAAAGTATTATTATTATCTTTTGGACGCTGCATATTAACTTTCTCTGTGTGAACAGCAGTCTGACTGGGGGTGACACACGAACCCGATGCTTCGTGTATTATTGTCTTGCATGCAACGATACGAGTTCGTTATTCCCCTACGCTGGATTGTTATCTGTATCAGTGTATCTCTGTATGACTTTGAGTTCAAATTAGTTAAAGAAACTGAAAGTTTTTAATGTTATTGAGAGGAAACCAACGAGAGTTAAACAATTTCCTCGGGGCACCGTGTAACAAAGAGATGACCTTGTGACATCTAAACTTCTGGAGCTTTGTTTGTCGCAACATACATCCTAATTTCTTCCTCGCCAATGAATGTTGTTCGTGGAATTGAATAAAATAGGTCAGAACTCAAACACAGGCATTGAGATAATTACAACAGACCTCATGATGAAAACTATCGCTTGGTTCTTCAAGATAATGTATCTCTAGTGTGTGCTAAGAACATTATTGCTGCTCTCTTGGTACCCATTGCTTTAACTCCAAGCGTCTAGCAAAATATAACACTTGATTGTAAAAAAATTAATCAAGAAGATGCAGAGCCTGGGCATGTTTAATTCTCCAGCATTATATATATACCTACACATATCCACATAAAGTTTTTCAACATCGATTCTTCAAAAAGGATAATTCGTATCAAGACAGCATAAAGATATATTGTTGTGCACAGTGTGTAAGATGGTGCCTTCAAAATACTCTAAACTTAAATCGAGGCAAACACATATCCATGTAACGAGGTTGGTAGTAGTTTAGTACATCTCAGTAGTAGTAAATTGAAGTGCTTCGGATTAATGAAACTGAATACGTAAGGGAGTTTATTTGATTATTGAAGTGAACGAGTCTAATTTTAAATGCAAGCAAATTCAACTCTTCTTGCTGATATACTCAGATTGTGAATTGCTGAAATAGGACATCAAGATGAGTGAAAAGTAAATCTCATTTACTGAAATATGAATGAGTTCACATGACTGTATGGGACTTAGCCTCATCGTTTCTTATCTGGTGAACACATAATAATTATAAAGGAAATTCTAGTAATCCAATTCTGAGTCGAAAATCTAGTAGTGACTTTCAAACGATTAATGAGTCAGAAATCTAAATTCGTTCTCTCAGCTAAAAGTTAAAGTTGTAAACAGGCAGCAGACCTCTCTAGTGTGTCACTATACTTGCAAGTTAGAAAGCAGAGAGAGAGAGTCCAATAAAAATCTCATCAACATCTTTCTCTAAATCGTAGTAGACGGTGTATATAGAATGTTTATGTACGGAACTATATACACACGCAGTGTTTCACATGGTTTATGATTATGTGAGAGCAGATTACGACTAGACTTGAGTTACAAAAACACGATTGTGTGCTTCAAAAATTAGAGAAGGAAAGTATAAACCCCAATTAGTCTTCCTTGATCCCTGAGAACTTTTGTTGGTGGTGTTTTATCTCCTCACCCCACAAGTAGGAAGAAGAAAACAGTAAAAGTTGTGTGGAGTATTGTGATAATGGAAGAACTATGTACTCTACACAGTTAACTATTTTTAATGCAAAGTACATTCTCCACAGGAACTTTTTCTTTGACACATTCAAGGGTTACATTATGGCAGCTTATTTAACAATGAATTGTGTGTGTGTGTGTGTTTTCTTTGAGAAAACTCTTTGCTGACGGCATCAGGTCTGCAAAAGTTTCTCCACAAGTTTACTTGTTTTTTTAAAGGGACAGTATTATTAACTACCTTGAAGGATTAACAAAGAATTCCAGACGGTTAATTTCTTTACAAGGTCCCCTGTAGAAAGTGTGCAGTCGTTTTGTGTTCGCATGCGGCGGTTATATCCGCAATACTTTACTTTTTGACAAGTAAACTTTATGGATTGCTTTTTAAAAAGGATATTGCAGTTTTAACATAAACTTTACGGTACACTCGTGGTAAGTGAATATGACAGTACAGTATACATGCGTGCTGTATGTTATTGCATATAATACACATAACCTCTTGCAGTTTTTTTAATACATTTATTCTATGGTATATGTAATTCCGCTGGTGAGTAGTGTAATGCAACGCTTGTAGAAACGGAAGTCTAATGAATTGACACACAAACATAGTAGTACTGACTGTCCATGAATTACACTGAAAATGACTTTTGTTTAATGGAGAAAAGTTGTGCCAACTTTCTCCCGCAAGCTCTAACGTTGTGTAGGACAGTTCTCTCCAGTGTAATTTATGGAAGATCCCTTTATAGTTTTAGGGAAGTACAACTCTTCCCCTTTCACTGCTATTCCTTTCAATTCTCTGGTTTCTTTTCCTGTAAAGTGTACAAAATACATTTACTTTCTTAGTTTAGCACACAGTGAACAGCCTGCAATAAACGAAGCTGTACAACTTTATAAAATCTGACTCGGCTAAATTTAGCTTTTACAAGTAATAAAAACGCGAGAAGGAAGCTAAATATTTATTAGACATTTTGAAAGTTCTTTCTCGTTAATTTTTCTTCAAATCTACGATATAAAATAAGTTTAAGAAACCGAAGTATTTGCACTGTTAATTGAAGATTGTATTCCTTTTTTAAACTTTGTAGGAAAAAGGTGATTTTGCATAATTTATGGCAAATTCATGACATAAATTTCCCATTGAATGCACAAATTAGTTTAGTTCAACTCAAGTCAATAAAAGTAATCATAATCTTGAAGTTAAGCTTAAAAATCTTGCAAAATTAGAAGACCCGTTGGCATGAATAATATGAATAAGTTTAGTACAAGTCTATTCACAAGAGACTCCTTGATTATTTTGCGAATTGTCAACTTCTGTAATTGCAGCAACTCAGATATTTACAATTCATATTACCTCTCCGTCTCTGTTATTTTGTCAAGTCTAAATTTGGACGACAGCTTTTCAATACAACTCCAATTCCAATCATTATTAGTTCTTGTTTTCTGATGTTTATGCTTACAGTGATTGATCATTGGCGAAATTCTATGTATTGTAATTTTGTTCCATTTTGCCTGAGCATGGTCTTGTATTTTTTAGGCTTCTATAATGGCGTATTATTACATGTTATATTTGCCCGAATGAACAACAACTTATTACTTATTTGAAAAGGAAGAGCAGAAACGGAAAATGTCTTTTCTGTAGATGTGATACATATATATAACTTTTGTTAGGATTCGCAGAAGGCTGAATAATTTTACGACCCACTGAATCTCCCTAGATTCACAATACGAATCAATGTTCTCATTAGTACGTAATAGCTATTTTGCTCCCTCGTGTAAAAACTTTTGTACTGCATATAAAGTTCAAAGTTTACTAGAAATAGCATCGTGGTAATTGGGTTGCTCGAAGGAGAAGGATCTTGCTTTCTCTAACTTTTCAATGCAAGACGGAGTCAACTCTCCAAAGAGACCTCATGCTCCCTCTTCCCAACAACTGATACACTTATTCTAAGTAAGTCACGGCAAACCGTTTCTGGAAACCATTGTAAGAAAGTATAAAAACACTCCAACACTCGCTTATTTATGGTGTGTCTTTCTCTGTATCCTGATTGGCATTAATATGTGAACTAGCTGATGATACATAAATTTGGAAAATGATTTCCTAAACACACCTTCTGTTAAACGAATTTTTAAGATGTCAAAAAGTTGCGAGCATTACTTTTGTATCAGTTTAAATTCCAAAGCAGTCAAAAACTTTAATGGGTACATGTATTCAGCACACCGATATAAAACCAAAACCACAAATGGTTATCAATGTAATTGAAGCTTCCGATTTGCATGATCAACTGTGATAAGATTAATGTGAAAGTTCATTGCCACATAATTCCATATGCGTAACAATCACAGCTGAAGGTAACATGCACCTGAAGTACCTGAGTAGTATACATTTCACTGATCATATAAAATTGCATTTAACTCCTATTATCAAAAGCAGGCTCCCTCAGGCTTTTTATTTATTCCACGCTTAATAACATTACCTGATTTCTGAAATCAATGCAATATGCAATAATACCTCTGCCGAATTCCTCAAAACTTACCTCATAACGTCATAACTGAATCTTTTGTAGGTGTTAAGTAATTTTGATGAAGCAGAAAGAAAATTCACCTGAGTTGGAAATTTTACTGATTTCGTCATCAGTAGAATCAATTTGAGATTGCGTTTGATTGATTGATTGGCTATTTTACTACGGCCAACAAAAGTTTTTCTTTGCTTAACACTTCTCCTTAAACTTGAAGATACTGGAGAACGCTTGATTAAAGAATGGCTTGCAGATTACTGGATAACTCACATACAAAGTGCAGAGTGAAAACTATTTTCGTTTGTCCATATCTCTGCTATAGAACTCTGCCAATGAACGACATTTACGTAAACTACAGTAAATCATCATCAGTCATCAGTCATCATCAGTAAATCAGTAATTTTAGAGATCTGTACTCATAACAAGCGAGATTGTGAAACTATTATTAACTTTATACGAGAGAACAATAAACTGAAATAACCTGAAATAAGCGACAGTGTTTTCCATGACCTAACTTTTTGCAATCATTAAAAGACACATTTGAAGCAAAAATAAAGTCAACCGGTTTGCGTGATTAAACAACCTCAACTGTTATCATTTGAATTAGATCGCTATAATGATTTTTTATAATTGATTACTGAATCGTAATCTAACACGGCAGTATAGTCATTACCTGTCAAACGATATATTATATACGATTGTTAACTGCAACGAATTCAAACACATGCTCATTAATGAAATAAATTCTGCAGTCGAAGTCCCTGCAAGTAATTTTTTATATGGACATTGATTTAAGTTCTGTCTTCTTTCGCATTGTCTATGTCACTAGTGTCATGCATGAGTGAACTCTCGAATAATAGAATCCTGACCATTAGGATATTTGGATATGTAAGAACTCGGTCGAGCATTTAATTTCTAATTTTTTGCATAGCGTGTGACATTATTAATTGAGCAGCTCAAAATAATACGCACACTGAAGATAAATTAATCGGAGTTCCAATCGATTGTGGCAGTGTGTGCATGTTTACAAAGTGACAAACACGGTCAAAGCGATTTTTGCAACAAATATTTCTGCAAAGACAATTAAGGATGGCCATGACATGTGCTATATGCTTGTGTATGTAGAGATGTATTGAGCAAGTTATTATTATTGTGTGACTTTTCAATTCATGAGGATGAAATCGTGTTTACTACCAGTTCAATTGAATGGCGTGCTACAGATAGCAGGAGACAAATTGACGTGAACAAATAAGTATATGTATAATCACAGTCACTACAAATAGAACAGATGTGCACTGCAGACAAAAATACAACTTTATTGCAGTTGAACAAGCGTTTTTCATTTTACAAAAGCAGAAGAGACTCGTGTGTGTACATTCAGGTTTAACTAGCAACTAAAAACTAAAGACAGCTGCACAATAATGCACAATGTTATTTTATTATACCAAGTGCGAACAAAAATTAACAATGATTCCCAAGAAGCACGTGTAACTTTTATTTCTATCCATAAAGTTAAGTGTGTGGTACACTAATTACTTTTGTGCTAGCTATCACAGGTATCTAGTAATTACACAGAATACTTTCATCAATGACTACATTTCTTACTTGTTTCACCACTCCATGATGACGATATCTGTCCACCTATCCTTTATCCGGTACTTTATTGGTTCTTTAAACTCTCGTGAAATGTCCAAAAAGGTCGGTTAGCTGACTTAGCTGTAGATGTTTAGTCCATGTTAGCAAATTGTCCTGAATTGTGCTTGTATTTAACTTTAAATGCAATATGCATACAGCAGCAGTCGTAGTAGTAGTCTTCGTATGTAAAACTTCTATAGTTGACCCGAATCTAACGTCGTAAACGCGAACGCGAATATGGTAAGTAACGAGATGAGTGACAAAGCCACAATTGTTCAATAAAGTTTCATTTCTTTCAAACGAATTATTTCAAGTGTAGCAAAATGTTAACCGCTTATTGTACAAATAATTATGTAGAGGAATGCCAACCGGCACTTTGACTGCTGAATATAATGTGAAACGAGACTATTCTTTGAGATCTACAGAGATCACTCGCACCTTCTTCTATACATGAATGTCACTTGTAAAGTTGGCACGATAGAAATGAACTTTTATAAATTATAATTAATCGTTAATCTGTATATACATGAACTTCTTGCTCTGTATTATTTTTATACTTGGGTACACTTGAAGTGAACCGTGATGATGATGACCTCTTAAATATTTCCTTGCTTAAATAATTTATTTTTAAATCGAAACAGAACATATATTAACCATTTCGTCTCAATATTACTTTTAAGTGTAAGCTCTATAACAATTAGAATTCGAATACAAGTTCCACGAACAAATTGTATTTAATAGGAACTATATGTGTAATCTCTCTCAAACAAAAAACTTATTCAATTGTCAGCACTTGATTAGACTTAAGTGAGCAAACTGTGAGTTTGTTAAAAGGCATAAAATGTAGAACTTCTAAAGTAAAACTAAATTAAAAACTAAAAAGATATCGTATACTACTACTACAACAGAGGTACTGTAAATAAATTGACCTACTATTCCTATAAATAGTATAAATACCCTCCATATCACCTCCCGAATGATAAAAAGGGCTCGTGTAAATTTCGAAGAAGAAGCAATATATACCAGCTACCAGTACACGTTGTTAATTATCTACTTCCTTACTTATTTTATAAGTAGCCTTACTTCAAGCAGCTGCAAAGGTATTTCAATACGATGAAAATAGGCTACTAGGCTAAATATCCCTACATAGTGATAGTGTACATAAGCACCTATTATTATAGTAGTGAAGAAGAAGAAGAAGAAGCTTGAGAAACAATTTACAACACTTTAACACGATCTTATTTAGCCTAAGAACACCACCACCACAACTACCACCTTTGACATAACAAAACTATTCTTAATGTATTTTGTATCACACACACTAACTATACTGTATCTCCTAAGC
>Ga0194135_10000040_pt1 | contig 70290 bp, 80 predicted proteins | sample LitLau_LLRF_2013_FD_134024 | JGI IMG/M metagenome (GOLD analysis project Ga0194135, IMG submission 134024) | Freshwater sediment microbial communities in response to fracking from North America - Little Laurel Run_MetaG_LLRF_2013 (version 2) | ecosystem: Environmental > Aquatic > Freshwater >...
CTGGTGGGCTATGGCACCAGCGCCGATGCCTACCACATGACTGCCGGCCCGGAAGATGGCGACGGCGCCCGGCGCGCCATGCAGCAGGCACTGAGTCAGGCCGGGGTCCAGCCGGCCCAGGTACAGCATCTGAACGCCCATGCCACTTCCACCCCCGTGGGCGACAAAGGCGAACTGGCGGCGATCAGGAGCGTGTTTGGCAGCGGCCGCGGCCCGGCCATCAGCGCGACCAAATCCGCCACCGGCCATTTGCTGGGCGCGGCCGGCGGGATCGAGGCGATCTTTACCATCCTTGCCTTGCGCGACCAGATCGCCCCGGCCACGCTCAACCTGGAGAACCCCGACCACGACGCCGCGGGGCTTGATCTGGTCAGCGGCCAGGCACGTAAGGTGGCCATGCAATACGCCCTGTCCAACGGCTTCGGTTTTGGCGGGGTCAATGCCAGCGTGCTGTTCAAGCGCTGGGAATAGTGCGCCAGTCGACAGACTCCGTGTCGGGGTTGCAGTCGCCCTGGGCTGCAACCCCGCCTGTCTGGCCCAAGCCGGACATAGGCGCGCCGAGCATCAAAGCGAGCAGCTGTACTGATATTCAAAAGGAAACATCAGCGTATCCACCACGCCGGAAAACGGTGCATCCAGCGCCAGCAATGGCCAGAGCACGCCGTTGTTTTCCTTCGCCAGGGCCCAGTCCATGCGCACACCGATATAGGGGCAGGTGTAGGGGGTGGTTCGGGTCATCAAGGCCGTGCATCCATTCAGCCCCAGGGCCAGGGCCAGCAACAACAGATTTCGCAACACGTAACATCCTTATGACTGTCATCGGCAAACGCCCTGAGCGTTGCCTGACCGAGGCGCCAGCGCACCATTTCAAGCCTTGTCATCGCAATGGATATGCAGGCTGTGCGCAGGGTGGCGATGGATCCGGGAGCAGCATCGTCTCAAGGCTTGCTTGAGCACGCGCCTGACGCTGGAGATCACCCTTTGTCAGTCTGCAGCGCACAGAACAAAGCGGGTGGTGACGCGGGCCCGAATGGTACACAGCGCGGCCTCCGAGTGCAGGAAATTCAGCGTACAAAAGCCCGTTCGCCAACGGGCTACCCCAGTGACAGCCCAGCAGCGCTTTAGTTAAACTAGTAGTGGCTCATAGCCATTATCTTTGATCACAGTGACTGCAGGGGTTGTATGTACGATTTAACGAATCTGGTCGTTGTCGATAGCCCGTTTGGCTTGAATGTCCTGCAAGTCACCGCGGACCTGGTGGCCGGCGCGCTGGAGGAGCTGCTGCAAAATTGCGCAAGCGGCGCGAGCATCACTCAGAAACTCGACTACTCCATTCTGAGCCTCTATCAAGACAAGCTCGAAGCGGCCATTCGTGACACGAGTCTGCCGGCGCTGCCCATGCCCAGTGCCACCGATAGTCTTTGCTGATTCGTCACAAGCCAAAGGCGATGCCGCCCAGCGTCACGCTGATGATCAAGAAGGCAACGATCACGCGCTGCACGTCGGTTCGGTTGTCCATGGTGCTGTGCCTTCAGTTCTTTTCTTTGGCCGGGATGAGCTTGACGCCACAGGATCGGCCCGACGGGCCATAAATGGCCCGAAACGCCGTTCCTGATGCAAGGAAAAACACCTCGGGAAGGGTCAGGATATTCCCGCGTAGGCGGCCCATTTCGTCATGTCTTGAAGGGATATGTTCCCACCACAGACCACCAGACCAATGACCGCGTCCTCCGGCAGCTTCGACGCGGTGGCCAGCACGGCCGGGACCAGCGCTCCGCAAGCCAGCTCAACCCATTGCCTGGCGTCTTGGGCGAAGCACAGCATGCCCTTGATCGCGTCATGGTCAGAAACCACAACCATGTCTTCCAGATAGTGGCGAGCGTGGGCAAACATCAACTCATCGATGATGGGAACGCCCAGGGTCGAGACGACCGAACTGATCTCCACGTCCACCGGCTTGCCTGCCTGCAACGCCTGGTGCATGGAGCTGGCGCCGGCGGTCTCGACGCCCCAGACACGGATCCCGGGCTTGATCGCCTTCAACGCCGTGGCCACTCCCGCCAGCATCGCCCCGCCGCCCACCGCGAGGAATACGTCGGTCAGGGACGGGCAATCGGCAATGAACTCAAGAGCCAGGGTTCCATGTCCCTCGGCGATCAGGGTGTCGGCACAATCATCGATAACCACATAGCCTTCTTCCTCAAGCGCTTTGGCCCGGGCAAATGCGCCATGAACGTCCTTTTCGATGATCACCGAGCTGCCACTGGCGCGAATTCGCTCGACCGATGATGACGGCGCGCTCTCGGGCATGATGACCGTGACTCTGGCGCCAAAGCTCTTGGCCGCTTCGCCGATGGCAATCCCGAAATTGCCGCCGCTGACGGCCACGAAATGGCTGTTGCCGAGGTTCTCGGCACAGGCCGAAAACTTGTTGAGCACGCCACGGGCCTTGAACGAGCCCCCGACCTGCATGTTTTCAAGCTTGAGAAAGACCGGCCGCTGGGCCTTGTCACTGAGCACTGAACTGTTGATCGTCGGCGTGCGAGTTACCGATCCATCTATCCGTTGCGCCGCCGCAACGATGGATTTGAAATCAATTAACTGAGTCATCTGGGGCCACTTTCCTTGGGTTGAGATGCACAGGACTTCCAACGTCCGCGCCTGGCCAGCTAGGTTGCAGACTGTCACCGGCCCTGGTGAAAACTACAGGACAACCCTGGCTGCGCGCCACACCTTGAGCGGCTTCGGCCGCTCGGTCAGCAACGAACCATCGCGCATTCGCGACGTTTGCAAAGGCCCCATGCCCAGGTGGTAGGCTGGCCGCCCTCCACCACCCGGAACCTTTTCCAGTGACGCCCATCATCTGCGCCAATGAGTTCGATATCTGTGTCTCGATGCCCGACTTCGTCACCTGGGCCGAAGACCGGCACCTGCCCAACGCCGACCTGGCAGCCGCATTGAGTACCCTGGGCATCGCCCTCGACATTAACCAGCTATACACCCGCTACTTCGATGACACCCCAGTCGGTATGGGTGATGTGCATGTCTATCCGAGTACTGGGAGTCAGAGCCTGCTGGTCATCGACCTGTACCGAGATCCCACCGACCAACTGGATATCGTCAGCGTCTCGTTGAAGATAGAGCCTGCGCTGCTACCTCTGGCCCTGCCATTGCTGCGCGGTTTTTTCGACGCTGCCGAATGCCAGGTCGCCTTCAGGCAGTCCAGTCACTCGCAGCAGTTGCGCTCGCTGATCGATGAAAGCCGATACCCGGCCCCGAGCGATGAAAGTGGATACCACCAGCAATTGATTGCCCACCTGTGAAGCCCTTGCCGCAGACGCCGCAGCACTGGCCGCGTCTGCCAGACGGGCAAGCAGACCCGAGCTGAGCCGGGCCTGCCATAGCCACTATCTCAAGGGCATTCGCAGGTCGATGGCCCAAATACCGGACCGCTGCACGGATCCTTGGATGGGCCGAACACCGGGCACGAGGCCTGGGCAGTCAGGGAGAACCCCCACAGCAGCAATACCGCCAACAGCACTTTCTTCATTTGCGACCTCCTGGTCAGTCTTCCAATAGTCCACGTGCCCTGGCGAGGGCACGGACAGTCATCAAGGGCACTCGCAGACCGTCGGGCCGAGCACCGGACCGGCACAGGGATCTTCCCCAGGCCCGAGCACTGCGCAGTCCGCCTGCGCTGTCAGCGAGAACATCCACAGCAGCAATGAAGCCGCCAGCATTTTTCTTTTCAACCTGACCTCCTTGGTCCAGACAATGATCACGATCCGCGCTTTCCCCTTGTCGTCGGGGGCGGATACACGCCCATGGCCGGGCTTGCTGCAAGCTCCGCCAGCACTCCCGTCGCCGGGCCCGAAACAGCAAAGACCAAAGTTTGCAATTGCGCCAGTGCGGCACGCTGTCACGACATCATCACCAGAGCCCACATGGTCGACTGCAAGAACAAGAAGCGATGACCCGATCCGGGCTGTGCTCAGCACAGGTGAGCGGCCCAATCACCTGAGCTGATATCATCCGGCAACTTATCCGCCGAGTAACAACGATGAATCGCCGCAAGAAAATCAACCAACTGCTGAAGGCCAACGCGAAGAAGGCCAGCGCCAAACTGGCGCCGAAAAAGAAGTCGACCTACATCAGCAAGGCCGACCGATTGAAGCTGGAGGCGCAAGCCGCTCAAGACCCGGCCATCGTCCCCGACAACTGATCCTGCACGCCTGCGCACGCCCACTACACCCTTGCCTCGGCAAACTGGTTACGTCCCGATGCCTTGGCACTGTACAGCGCCTGATCTGCTGCCTCGATCAGCCCCGGCAGATGGTTCAGTCCCGCGCCCGTGGCTGCCGCAATCCCGATGCTTACGCTCACACGTCCCAACGGGCTGGAGGTGTGTGCAATGTTCTCCTGCTCCAAGCGACGCAGAATCAGTTGCGCCACTGTCCTGGCACCGTCACTGTCGGTGTCCGGCATGATGACGCCCATCTCTTCTCCGCCATAACGTGCCACCAGGTCCGATGGCCGTCGCACACACGCCTCCAGGATTCGGCCAACCGCTTGCAGGCAGGCGTCTCCGGCTACATGCCCGAGCGAATCGTTAAACAGCTTGAAATAATCGATATCAATCATCATCAACACCAACGAGGTGTTGGCACGTTGTGCCCGTCGCGCCTCCGTGGCGAGGGTCTCGTCGAAACAGCGCCGATTGGCCAGCCCCGTCAGGGGATCCTTCATTGCCAGCAACTCCAGCTGGCGATTGGATGAGAGCAATTGCTGCTGGGCGCCGCGCAACTGCCCCTCAACCTCAGTTCGCCGGCGAATATCCAGAATCAAGAAGCAACCGATAACAGCGGTCAGCCCCAACAGCCCAGCCACCACGACGGTCGACAACAGCGCTTCCATACGCCAGGCAGCGAGGGCCTCTCGCTTGCCGAGTGCAACAGTCGTGATCAGAGGCAGGCGGTCACTCTTGCGAAAGGCATAAAGGCGCTCGACACCGTCCAGGCTGGAGGTAAACGACGCGGTACCGACAGTTCGATCGACCAGGTACTTGGCATAGATCGGCGACTTCAAAAAATTGCGCCCCATATCCTGCTCACGGAAGGGATAGCGAACCAGCAACGTACCGTCGGTATTGGACAAGCCAATGGCCCCCTCCTGCCCAACATCGATCTTGCCAAACAACCGCAGGAAGTTTTCGATCCCCAAGGTCACCGCTACCACTCCGGCAAACTCGCCGCGAGGATCATTGAAACGCCGACTGAGGGTAATCACCCACTCCTGATTGGAGCGGCTCTGGATTGGCGGCCCTATAAAGGTCTCACGGGATGGATCGTCGCGATGATGAATGAAATAAGCCCGATCACTGCTGTTCGCCCCGGCAGGAATGGGCCGATTGGAAGACATCAGCCAACGGCCCTGATTATCGTAGATGGTGACGCCACTGAGCTGTGGCATCAGCGGCTCCTGTCGCTGGATCAGCTTACTCAGGCGCTGAATTTGTGTGGGGCCGCTACCTTCGGTTTCCAGGCGCTCGACGAGCCCGAGCAACAGCGCCGAGCTTTGACGAACAATACCTTCGGAGTAGGTAGCAAGTGCCTGGGTCAGGTTCAAGCTATGGACATTCACATCCCTCAATACCTGCTCTCGAGATGCCCATACTTTCCAAACAGTCAATGACGCCAGGGAACAACCTACGACCAACAGTAACAGCACAACCAAGCGTGTATCACGCTTCACATTCCCACCTTATGGATAGTACGGTTCAAGTTCTAGTGTAGCGGTTGTAATAGATGGCTAGAAAATTAAACCCGTCGTGTTGGATCAAAAGTCCATGTCAGACCAACTAGTGGTAAATACATACCGCACCATCGCGGTTCTCATCTCCAGACCTTAATTGGCGCCCCTTTGGACATCGCCCATGACGCCAACAAGGTTCCCCCTCCGCGGAATCTTGCTGTTAATACGGTACGTTAGTTCCAAATTAAACCTATGACGCACTGCAGCAAAAAACACTTAGCTAGTTAATGAATACGCTTAAAAAAATCGGCTAATCGTTAAAGTTAATAGATCCCTCGGCGGATACATGGAAACCCAAGCCCGCTTGGGTCAGCCAACTAAGAGTTCGTCGAGGGTCCTATGGACGCATTACGTAACATCAAGCTTTCCACGCGATTAATTTCTGCATTTGTGGTGTGCGCCATCATCACACTGGGAGTGGGGCTCTTGGGACGCTCGGGTATCGCATCGCTAAAGACAACAATAAACGCAATTGTTAGCAACAACCTGGTGTCCGTTAACAACACGGGGAGTGCTCGGGCCAGTGTTTTTGCATACTCCAAGGACCTGCATGCGGCCCTGCTACTTAAGTACACCAAGGCCGATTCGGGGAAGTTTGAATCGGCAGTGCAGTCCATGTCCGAAAATCAGAAGGAAGTCGAGCGGCTTTTCAAGGAGTACCGCCAGACGCCTCTGGCCGATGACGAGCGCGTGGCGGGCGATCAGTTCGAAAAGGACTGGCCGGCCTACGTCCAGGGGGCGAACAAGGTCATTGCCCTGGCGAGAGCGGGCGACCTTGACGGCGCCACGCAGATTTTCCAGCAGCAGGTTTCCCCGGCGTCCAAGAGCATTATTGATCAGCTGCAAATCATTGTTGCCTCCAACTACCGTCAAAGTGGTGAAGCCGCCGACGCCGCCGAGGCCGCCACTACGAGTGCTTACTGGACATTGGGCATCGGCGTGCTGATAGCTTTCCTCGCAGCCGTCTCACTGGGCCTGATCATCACCCGCTCGATCACGCGGCCACTTTCCATCGCGGTACACAGCGCAGAAGAAGTCGCGGAAGGAAACCTTTCCAAGAGCATTCAAATCAGCGGGCGGGATGAGGTCAGCGCCCTGCTGAATGCGCTGGATAAAATGCAGCAAAATCTCCGGGCCACAGTCAAAGAGATTGGCAGCGCCGCGGACCAACTGGCCTCTGCATCCGAAGAGCTGAACGCCGTCACTGAGGAAAGCTCGCGGAGTATGACGCGACAGAATGACGAGATTCAGCAAGCGGCAACGGCGGTCAACGAAATGACCGCGGCAGTGGAAGAAGTTGCCCGCAATGCCACAGGCGCCTCTGAAGCCTCGGAGCAGACCAGCCGCAGTGCCGTACAAGGGCGCGATCAGGTGCGCAGAGCGGTTGCCTCGGTGGGTGCGATGGCGGACGAGATTTCCAACTCGACCGGCAAGGTCGAAGTGCTTGCAACTCGGGTCAACGAGATCACCAAAGTGCTGGAAGTGATCAGGGCCATCGCCGAGCAGACCAATCTCCTGGCCCTCAATGCGGCCATCGAAGCCGCCCGAGCGGGTGAACAGGGTCGCGGCTTCGCCGTGGTGGCCGATGAAGTGCGCGCACTGGCCCACCGGACCCAGGCGTCGACGGCGGACATCGAATCGATGATGCAACAGGTCCGCTCGGGAGCTGAAGAAGCCGTCCTGGCGATGAACAAAAGCAAGGAACTGGCCGCCGATACACGGGCGCAGTCGATTGAGGCCGGCCAGGCCCTCGACAGCATCACCGAGGGCGTTTCCATCATCAACGAAAAGAACCTGGTCATCGCCAGTGCTGCTGAAGAGCAGGCTCAGGTCGCCCGTGAGGTTGACCGCAACCTGGTCAACATCCAGGATCTTTCCGCACAAACCGCAACAGGCGCACATCAAACCAGCGCATCAAGCGCCGAATTGTCGCGACTCGCGACCTCATTTGGCGTGCTGATCAGCCGATTCACCGTTTGATGGTTGCAGCCTTGACCGCTTGGACCGGGTCAACAGGCTCCTCAAGCTTAAGCGCCTCCCCTTTACGGGGAGGCGCCGACGGCAAGCAACACATTGTTCAAGAGTCAGGGGCCGAGGTCGGAATCGAACCGACGTAGGCGGATTTGCATTTAATAAAATCTTATTTTGTTCAATTAGTTAGTGATAGATCAGGCTAGTTAACGCCGCCCTCTACCGACATTAATAAGGAAATCATGAAGTCTCTTTACCTATGTACAACTCTGCTGCTTGCAGGCTGCACTCCAGCACCGAAATACCTTGTGCCTGCGGGAGCGCCTCACGCACTTATTCGCAGCGAATTGGTATCGATGGAGAATCATCGAAACCATGTGTCTCTGGTCGAGGCGCCTGCCATCAACTGCAAATACGGCAGAACCGTGGAGACTGCGCCGGGAGGGCAACTGGTTTCCGTCTATAAGAATGTATCGACGCCGGAGGGCTTTTTTCCGATTGAAGCCGGCAAGCCGCTGCACCTGGTCATGCGCGGCATGGCCAACGCCAATCGCTCGTGCAGCGTAGCGTTCGTCAGCGAATTTGCGCCGGGCGCACGTTACGTGATCAAAGGAGGAATTGTCGACAGCCCGGGCACGCTGAGCGGTTGTTACATTGACATATTCAATGTCGATTCGGGCGCCCGCCTCCCCATGGCCGATGCGTCGAAAATCGACGGTAGTTGTGCGTTGGACCGGCTACCTACGTTCTAGTGGAAGATCGCACCCTACCTAACCTTGTCGGCCACAACCTTCATTCTTGCGTATTCAGCAAGGCGATAAGCAACTGCTCGACTGCATCGATTTGCGCTCAACTTTCCATCTAATGCTCCTTGATCCGGCACCATGCCGGTCAGCTTTGGAGAATTAAAGCTGTCGCGGCTAAGCCGGACTCTTTGGCCTCCAGCCCACGGATAACAACACGCAAAACGCTCAAAACCACCACAAAAGCTGGTTCGGGCAAATCCCCCAAAACACTAAAACTGTTTACCAGGCCATACAGGTGCATTTGCCGGGGCCGCTTGCGACGGACCTCTGGGTCGGATCAAGGGCCAGAACGATACAACGCTGAGCATTCTGAATGTCGTCGGCTTCATCGAGGCTTGAGCGCTTGACTGGCTCGGGTTCGGGTTCGGCAAAACCATGGTTTCCAGGAATCCTCGGGGATCTTCGCCATTACTCGCGATATATCTTAGAATGCCCGGTCGCCGAAGAACCGTCATGACTATAGCCATGAAGGGCTTCCATTCTTTACAGAAAAGTGTGGTTAAGATGAACAAGCCTTTCATTACGCTGTGCCCTGAAATAACTCGGGCGCACGCGCTGAAGTTGATGGATTGGTTGGAAGATGAGCGCGTGACCTGCTATCTGAGCGATTCACCTCATGTCTCCCGCTCCATTGAGCAAGCCATTGATCGGACTCAGTTGCCGATCCTGACCCATCTATTCAACCAAGGCGGCAGATTCTTCATGGCCTATGACCGGCATGACGTCCCGGTGGGCTTTGTCCGCCTGATCAAGACCGGCTCAGATTGCGAGATCGTCCTGGCCATTGGAGACAGCGAAAAATGGGGCCGAAACCTTGGCTCACGCACGATTCGCGAAGGCATGAAACTGGCCTTCCTCGACATGCAGGCCGAGAAGCTCATCGCCAAGATTCACCCGGACAACTCGCGCTCGCTGAAAGCCTTTCTGCGGAGCGGTTTTGCGCTTGAGAGCGAAACGCCGACATTGAAGTCATTGTCCATGACGGCGGGGCGCTATCTCCAGTTCTTGCGCGAAGGAGCCGGTAACGACTCCACCAGGATCTACATCACCGAAATCGACAAGGCCAGGCTCGAAAGCCTAATTGCGTTCGAGCAAGGCCCGGCGATTGTTGAACTCGAACATGAACTTGAGCGAGCCATTGTCGTCAAGCCGCAGCAGGTGGCGCGCAATGTCATCACCATGAACTCCAGGGCGTTGCTGCAGTTGGACGACGAAGAGCTCGAAGTGGCCTTGGTCTACCCTGAAGACGCGGACAGCAACGCAGGGAAGCATTCCGTGTATTCCGATATAGGCGCCGCCATCCTTGGCTATCAGGAAGGGGACGCCATCGACTGGCGAATTGCTGATCGGACCCGCCGGATTGAGATCAGAAAAGTGCTTTACCAGCCGGAGGCTGCGGGCGATTTCCACCTGTAATTGCGCCTTTTGCTCGATGTTCGCTCATCGGGCACGAAATTCCCCAAAGGACGCTGCCTCGCTTTCCGTGCCTGAGCGACCCGTTGCATGGTCAAGGCTAGGAGCGGAGCAAGTTACGAAAAGCAGGAGACGGCAGAACAGACCTGGCCGGCTCCTGCGACAGTTTTAATTCTCTAAGCTCACGGCAGGCCTCCGGTGATAGTTCAACTTCGTATCCGAGATGCCCTGATCTAAAAGCGTGTGATCGAGGTAGCACGGGAGTTCAAGCCTTCTCCAGCGCCCAGCCGATGTCCGACTAATGCGTGCCAGTAATGCAGAGGGACTGTATCTGCGTGTTGGCCGCGGCGAGACTTCCAAAAAGATCCAAATCCCAGGCAATAAAAAACCCCGTAGACGTTAATCTACGGGGTTTTCAAGGGTGGAGGCCGAGGTCGGAATCGAACCGGCGTAGGCGGATTTGCAATCCAGATAAAATATCAATACTTTCAAATAGTTAATGATAGATCCGTTCCGCAAGCGCCATCTCTTAGAAAGCCTGCAACCCACAGCCTATGCGGGTCATTATTTTGATTGCGGAACTGATTTCGCAAACGCCACCAGTCGCGCCGCACCTAATGTTACGAGTTTTTATTCCGGTTCTACTACTCACCACCTCCTATTCTAGGATTATTCTTTGTGTCCCGCTAACACTCTGTAGCTAGTGGTTGATATTCTCCCGTCAGGATAGGGCCAACTGCGCGATGATGACGAGAACTGGAGAACATGGTTATGGATATGAACAATCTGTTAAGTGGCTTTTTGGGGGGCTTCCTTGGAGTAATCGCAACCCTAATCGTTGCTCGCTTTCAGCTAAAGCAGGTCACAAAGCACCACCTCGAAGCGATGGGTAACAACGAGCGTGTGTTGCAGCAACAGGTACAGCTTTCAAAAGATGCACACGCAAATCAGCTTATTTTGCTCAAAGAGACATACAACAACCAGCTAAGACTCATAGCCGCTGAACATAGGATCGCATCTGAGGTGACTGCAATAAAGCGTATCCAATCGCTCTTGAATGACGACATCCAAAGAAATTATCAGATAGGACGAGAAGTTCACCATGAAAGCATAAACATGCTATTAAACGGCAATAGCGTGCAATTCAATATCAAGCTTGTGGAGTTTCGAGATCAAGCGAGCGCCGCGTATGGCAAAATAAATACTGTGATACAGGACAATAACCAACATTGGGAAAGCCTTTCTCGCATCGAAGCTACTCGAAGCATGATTAATTCGAAGTGGGAGTCAATTCAAATTTTGCACAACAAGTTAAGCGAGCTTAGATCCCCCCTAAATGAAGAAACTATCGGCCTTGTGACCCACGAACTGAGAGCATTTGAAGACTTCCTAAACACCTATAGCAATTGGACTAGCAAATGTAAAGAAGCTTGCGCAACAAGACTCAAAGAGTTAATGGCTTAGGCATGCACATACTGACCATCCGAAACCTAGAGCTCCGTGACATACTTAAGCTCCAACCCTACAGGAGTCTAAAGTTAGGTAGTCTCAGTTCGATGGAGTTTGAGCGGCGCTATGCGAGCAGTAGTTCTTAACTAACTGCCCACCAGATCCGGGACAGACCAATGCCTGTCTGGACCGATTCGCCATACGGGAAAATTACCCAGTTCGCGATGGACGAGGATTTACTGCCAAAAATTAGAGAGTCCTCATGGATTCAGAGCGCCCATTACGTGTCATCCACATCAGAAACTCTACTCCGATATGAGTAATTTTCACTGTATCTCCTTCATCAACAATCAAGCCAGCAGCATAAAGATAACTTACATATACATGCCCATCCCAAGAGTCCAGCAGAGGGGCAAGCTTTTTCTGATGTTGCTCCCACAACATAGGCAAATCCGACCTAGCAATGCCGACTCCCTGACGTTCATTCAGCATCCTCAAGAAAACTATTTGACCAGCATATATAAAATTGAAAATACGTTCAAAAAACCAGAGCCCCCTAACATAGGCAAGATGCTCAGTAAGATAGCCAACCAAACCATCCTTATCGACCCCCGAAATTTCTTTCTCCAAATCTTCTTTTTGCTTATTTATCAGAAACAAATATTCTTTTAAATGATCAGTGTTAACAACAGCCGAAGGTAGTCCTTTTTCTGTAGAAGCTTCGGGTTGAACCAGACTCAACGGCGGGGCAGCGGTAATACCAGACGGACCTAAATTAGTTAACCTACCTATTAGACTTCTAATATCCTTCCTAAAATAAATAGTAAAAAAAAGTCCAAAAACAAACGCTGAATGCGGCCACCCCACAGCACTCAACAACTGAATAAACGAACCCAACACTCCAGACACCTCAACAGAGACAGTTCCTTCTGACATGACCTTTCTCCTAAAAAACTACTCGTTGAATGCTGAACTTCTCGAGACAACACTACTTGACAGCATGCAGAATCGCATATCCCACCCACCTCAGACAACCAATTTAGTTTCGAGCGCAGCAATAGCACGCTCTGTTTAAAGCGCATAGAAGGAGCACATTTCGGCGTTAAAATAATCCACCCAGGATTGTTGGTACCCAATTCATAATCGCTAGTTGCCCGCTCACGTTGAGCTTACCCCGCCCCTCATTCGTGGTGGTGTATCGAATATCCAAAGCCTCGACGTGAAAGCCTTCGAATACACGCCAAATGTCTGGGTGTTCTGACGCTGACTATCACCCGCTCCTTACACCGCCGCATAAACGCAGCCATCTGCTCATAGTTTTCAAAAGGAAACTCGACCCCATATCCGGTTGCCTGCCAGTAAGGTGCTAGGCTCGCCGCGCCTTGTGCACAGAGCAAGAGCCTTGGCTGGACTTGCGGCACTTTTCGGCGGGGACAGCGGCCGAGTTAGATGTTGATGCATCAGGCCCGACTGTTCCTTTTCACTTGTTTGAAACGATTTCTTTGACGTAGCTCTGGCACGCCGCCAGGGCAATCAGTCCCTGGTCTCCGTCGCCCACTATGGCGACAATTCGTTGAGCAGCCGCTGGGTCAAGCTCGGCTCGCGTTCCTCCATGAACCACGCCGCAGGTGCCGGCGGTGGCTGGCACCCCACCGCCACTACCCGAGGCGGCGGTTTTGAGTAGGACTGACAACCGCAAGTCAGCAGTAGCAAGCCGGTCACGCAGACGAGCCTGGTTCGTTTGAGCATCACGTAGCTCCTTGTAATGGGTTTCGTCATTTGCCTGCAGGCGATCCTCCAGGGCCCGGCGGACGTCCTGCTGGGTTTCCTGCCAATTGATCACTGCAGCGGCGGCCTGCTCGCGGTCCCTGCTGTACGCCTCGGCCTGGTCAGCTAGATCTTTGCTGTAGGCGTTGGCCTGCCACGTCCAGGCCAACCAACCACCCAGGATGAACCCCAGCACCAGGGCCAATAACGGCAACAGCCAGCCCGGGGCCTTCAAGGCAGCACCTTCAATGCACGCTCATACAGCGCCTCGCGATCCGCCAAGCCGTTGGTTCCGCCGTTGATGCGCTTGGTGATGGTGAGGAAGTCGCCCTTATCGGCAAGGCTGTTGAGCCCCGCCCGCTGCCAGAACCAGCCAGCCGACAACGCGGCATAGACCGGGACTTCCAGCAGTTCAGGGGTGCTGAGCAGTCGAGCATCACTGAAAAGCGCTTCGCTGCAGGCTTCATAGTTGGCCCGGCCGGTGACCTGGATCAGCCCTCGCCCACGGTACTTCTGGCCGTCGCCATCCGCTTCGGGGGTATTGCCCAGGCGCTTGGCCAGGCTGCCGGTGTCGTACTTGCTCAAGTACTGATCGCTGCCCAGCTCGCGCACCCATTGCAACTGGCCGGACTCGTGGCCGATCTGCGCGATGAACGCCGCCATGCGCAGGCGGGTGATGATTGCGTACTTGCTCATGGCCGCGTTGAGAGCAGGAACAAAAACGCCGGCTTTAACGCCGGCGTTGGGGAGGATCTGCAGCAGTTGCTGCGCTGTAATCGTCATGCTTGATATCTCCAGTGATGATGGGGGTTAAAGCTGCACAACCTTGAGCGGCTTGGTTTCTTTCTTTTTCTTGCCTTTGGCTTTCGCCTTGCCCTTCTTGCCGCCGTTGCATTCGACCGTGGTGCTCCACCCGGACTGGGTAAACACCTGCTCGACCGAGTCCACCAGGTACTCGCCATCGAGGCCGACCTTGAAGCCCTGGGCATTGATCATGCGTTCAGCGAATAGATCGGTTCGGCCTGGCATCTCCAGGCGCACGCCGGCGGTGCTGCGGTTGAATGCCGCCAACCGCGCCTTGGCAGCCTGCTCGGCAGCGGACTTGTTCGGATAGATATGTCGGTCGGTGTGCACCGGCGGCAGGCCGTCCGGCGAGTCCTCGTTGCCCAGGTCGACGACCCGCAGCTTTCCGCTCTTCTTGTCCTGGTGCTTGGTCTGCACTGCCTTGTGGGTGCTTTTGTCCCCCAGGCGGAACTGATAGCGGCTCACGTCGCTGCGAGTAATGGTGACAGTGCCGAGGGACTTGCCGCTTGCGCTCTGACCGACCTGCCGGGGCAGCACAAGCAGTTTGCCGTCGGCCACCTTGGCCGTGCAGTCGTACTGCTTGGCCAGGCGGGTGATGAAGTTGAAGTCGGATTCATTGAGCTGATCGACCCGGGGCACCTTGGTGGTCACCGGGCACACCGGTTGCCAGCCATTGCGGGTCGCCACATCGCGCACGATCTGCTGCAGCGGGACGTTTTCCCAGCTCCCGCTGCGGGTGGTCTTGCCACTGCCGCGCATGTCGCTGGCCTTGCCCCGGATCTCGATAGAATCAGGCGGCCCCGTCACCACAACCTCGTCCACCATGTAGCGCCCAAGGCGGGTCAGTGACTGGCCGGCGTAGCCCATGAACACCTCGATGCTCGCGCCCCGGCTGGGCAGCGCCACCGCGCCGTCGCGGTCGTCGATGCGCAACTCAAACTCGTCCGACTCCATGCCGGGCTTGTCCGAGGTTCGCAGGGTCAACAGCCGGTCATTGATCAGCGCGGTGATGTTCTTGCCGTCCGCAACGATTCGGAACTCTGGTTTCATTGCTCATGCTCCAGAAATGGAAAACCCCGCACATCGCGGGGTCTGTAGGTGACTCTGACAATCAATCCCAGAGCAGCACGGAGGAATCGGTCTGGCTCGGCAGATCCGGCAGCACGATCAGCACCCCAGCCCGGAACGGCTGGGGTTCGTCGGCGAGCCCCTGGTTGGCATCCAGCACCGCTTCGACACTGCCATTGAGGTGCCCGTAATACTGGTGACACAGGGTGTCCAGCAGATCCCCGTCAGACGTTCTGCAGGTCGTCGCCATAGCTCACAAACTCCATTGAAAAGCCCTGCTTACGCGGGATGCCCCCGGCCAGCAGGTGGCTCTGTTCTTCCTCAAGGCTGGTCAGGCACCAGGTGCCCAGCACTTCGCCGTAGCCCGTGGTCAGACTCAGCGGCTGCAGGCGTCGCCCGATGCTGCGCAGTTTTTGCAACTGACCCAGTCCACCCTTGAACCCAGGAAACACCGCCCCCTTGAGGGTGATTTTGTCGTCGCCCTGCCCCACCGCCTGCTGCGCGATGCTGCGGGTCAGGCGTTCCTGGCCAGCCCAGCGGAACCCGGTCTGACGGCGCAGCTCTTCAAAGGCAGCGGTATCGAGGTTGAAGTAATACGGCTGTCCGCCAGCCTTCAGCGGATGGATGATCAGCAGGTGCGGGAACGGCTTCACCGCCTCGGCGGCAGGAGTACCCAGGCCGCCGAATGATCCAGTCGGGAGGATGTTGCCCAGGGAAGGACTGACCTGCCCACCGATCCGGTTGATCGCAGCACTGGCCTTGGCGGTCTGTTCCTGCAGCGTACCGAGCCGCTGCTGGATCTGCCCCGCCGCCGACACGGCCTGGCTGTACTTGGCCGCCACCTCACCGACCACGGACTGCGCGGCGGTGATGCCGCGCAAGGTCCGCTGCAGCTTTGCGCCCATCTCAGGCCCCACAAACGGGATGTTCTCCAGCTCCGAGGCGGCGCCGGTAATCTCGCTGATGGCTCCGTTCAGAGGGGTCAGCATGCCATCCGCACTGCTGCGGCCCGCCTCCCCCGCTTCAACCAGGGACTGAAACCCCGACTGCAGTTGCTCCATGTACGCCATGGCACCTCCTTAAACGTGTGGTTCATCCGACAGCTGACGAGCCGCAGCCTGGCGGCTGTACTCGTCGAACATCCGGCGCATATAAGGCTCAACCTCCCGGGCCACCTGAGCCGGGTCTTTAACGTCCCCCTGCACCGTGACCTGCAGGCTCGGCGAGAAAGCAAATTGCTGGTCGACCTTGGGTACCTGCTTCGCAGGCTCGGGCACCTTGAGCATTGCCGGCACAGCTGCCGACGGTGCGGCGGTCCCCATGGAGCGCACCACCTGCCCCATCATCGAGGGTGTCTGGCCGGTCTTGAACGATTTCGCGATGTCACCCAGGACCGGAGGAATGTCCTTCCCGGCGTTGACCATCATCAGCGGCCCCGCTGCCGGCATTCGCTTGAGCGAATCGTCGGAACCAAACATCGCTTTGCCGGCATATGAGCCCAGGGCATCACCCCCAAAGTAACCTACGGTTCCCCCGATGGCGGCACCGATAGCCCCGCCAATGGCCGTACCGAGACCTGGAACGACGGAACCGAGTGCCGCACCAGCGGCCAATCCCATTTTTGCCCCCACCAACGAGCCTGCTAAGCCCCCCGCCGCACCGCCATAACCTTCGGCCTTTTCATCACGGGTCTTGGCATTCTGGTAGGTGTCTGCAACCTTAAGACCGGAGCCCAACACCGACAGCAACCCCACCCCCTTAATCGCTGGCGCCAGTCCTTTGAACAGCGAACCTATCCCTTTCAGCGCCGTAGACCCTATGCTCGCCGCGCCCTTTGCAACACGCCCCACACCGCGATGGCTAAAGACATTCCTGAGCGCCTGACCGACACGGCCGAGCCGCCCCGTACTGCCTGCACGGCCTCCTTTACCGCCTTTTCCGCCTTTCTTGTCCTTGCCACCGTCGAGGTCGTAATCGCTACCGCCGCCCCCCAACCCGCCGGCGTTGGTGACAAACACTCGCTGGATCACGTTCGGGTTACCCATCAACGAGCCTCGGGCCACATTGAGCATGCCCTTGCCGATCTTGAAGGCGTTGACCGCGAGCCCCAGGGCACTCAGCCCTGCGGCAACAGCGGTAAAACCTGCAATAACGGGGGGATATTTATCAGCGAGACCGGCCAAGGCATAACCCACTTTTGCCAGGCCGTCCGCGACACCATCTGTCAGCGGACGCAGCGCATCACCGATGCGGGTCATCGAGGCTTCCATACTGCTCTTGACCATCGACCACTTGGCGTTTGAAGTCTCCCGCGCCTTGTTCGCGTCCTGCTCGATCTTGGCCTGGCCATCGGTCTCCTTGATGGTGGTCATGTCCTCCTTGATCGTGCGGCCATACTTGATCTGCGCCAACAGACCGGCGCTCGCACTCTTGTCGCTGACGATACCGACCAAGCCAGCCGACTCCAGCAGTGACGCCATGGCCTGGGCTTCCTCGGCACTACCGTCCGCGCTTTCGCGAATGCGTTTTTTGAGCGCGTCAACTTCCTTGGCTCTGGATGGGTCCTGCTTCCTGAGCAGTACATCGCTCAGCCTGATAAAGGCATCGACCGGGTTGTCGGCCTTACCGTTTCTGGTGTTCTCAGCAAGAGACCCCACCAAGTCGATTCCCTCCTTGGCGAATCGATCTTGACTGGTGCTACTGATGATCGCGCTCAGCAGGTTGTCCATATTGGTCGCAGCAGCGGCCGCGTCCTGGGTCTGCTTGTATTGCGACTGCAAACTGGCACCCAAAAAGCGCACCGCTTCGGGCCCCTCCATGCCCAATGTTTTGATGGTACCCAGCAAGCTCGGCATGTACTTGGCCATGTCCTTCGGACCAAACGCACCAATGTCGCCAGCGGCTGCGACTTGCCCCAGCATCGCGCCCATCTCTTCCTTTTTAACGCCAGCCTCCTTGAACGCGCTAAACAGCGTGGCAATGGTTTCGGCCTCCATACCCTGGCCATCGACCAAGTCCGCGATCAGCGGCGAGTAGTCAACCGACTCCTCCCACTCGATCCCCTTTTCAATCAGCCCACCCACGGCCTTGGCCAAAGCTTGTTGGCCCATCCCTTTCTTCGCCGCGACCTCAGAGATCTTGTCCGCCATCTGTTTTTCGGCGTCGGTGCCGGCGGTGTGGGCCCACAAGGCCATCTGCCGGATCTGAGCCTGATAGTCACCCGATATCTTGGTGGGGATGGCCACCATACCGACCCCGGCCACCGCCTGACCGATACCGGATTTAAGACCCTCCTTGCCCTGCTGGATCTGGGTGTACCCCAAAGCCTTCAGTTCAGCACCACGGGCGACCTTTCCCAGAGCCTGATACTCCTGGCGCAACTTGTGCACCTGGATACCTTGCTTCTGCAGGGTGCTCAGATTGCCCTCTAGCTTGCGCAGCAATCCGTCCGCCGATGCCGCGCCGGTGTCGTGGGCTTTCTTCCACTCGTCCCGCAAACGCATGGTTTCGCCGATGGTGTTCTTCAGTACCTTGGCCTTGTTGCCTTGTTCCTCCAGCTTCTTGATCCGGCCCTCAACCGTCTTGAAAGCAGCCCCCACCGTCGAACTGACGGCGCCGCCGATCACCAGCCCCAACGCCAGCTTGCTTGCCATCTGATCCCCCTACGCCCGAGTTGAAGGGCTCAGTCCGTGAGCCACCAGACCATGTCGGAAAACCTCATGGTCATGATTTCCTCGGCGGAGAAATGCAGCTCGCTCGCGAGCCGCTTCGCCGCCATCTTCATCACCGCCGGGTCAAAGTTCGTCGTCTTGCACCAGGCGAAAATACCCGGCCTGCAGGCGCTGATAATCCTTGAGGGTCATGCCCTCCAGATCCTTGGCGCCGACCTCGGCCAAGCTGGAGAACAGCATGAGTTCGCGTTGTTCGTCGTCACTGCCGGCGGCAGTGTTAGCGGCGCGCACATCGCGCACGGTGGGTGCGCGCAGGGTGACCTTGTCGCAGACCACGCCATTCATCTCCACCGCCTTGGTGAGGGTCACGACCACGCTCTCGGCGCTCAGGGTCATCCAGGCCGGTGTCTTTTTCGCTACTTGAGTCATGGGGTTTTCCTTACAGGCCAAGGGCCGAACGTTGCGCGGCGAGCTGGTCGACGCCGTTGATCACGCGCTTCATGCCCAGCGCATCGATCTCATAGATGAGGCGGCCGTCGACTTCGAGCTTGTAGTAAGTCAACGCCACGTTGTGCTTGATCTCGGCTTTGTCGCCAGCCTTCCAGTCGCCCATGTCGACCTCCTTGAGCATGCCGCGCAGGGTGACGATCACCGGGGTGACCTTGCCCTTGAGGCCCTTGAAGGCGCCCCGGAACACGCCATTGAAGGCGGTACCGTCGGCCAGGCCGAAGAGCTTCAACGACTCGCGACGCACGCCGGTGGTGGTAAAGCCGGCTTCTTGTTTTTCCATGCCCATGTCCAGCTCCACCGGCAGGTCCATACCACCGGCCCGGTGCTCCTCGGTCTTGAGCGTGAGCTTGGGCAGGGTCAGGCTTGGGACATCGCCCTGGAAGCTGATGCCATCGGCGAACAGGTTCATGTTCGCCAGGGTTTCGGGAATCATTGCCATTGCTGCGGCTCCTTAAGCGGCGGAATCGAGGACTTCGGTCAACCACTGGTTGGTGACCTCGACACGGAAGTTGGGGTTTTCGGCGGGCGGCACGTCGGTAAAGCGGATATTCCAGTACACCTTGCCCTGCTCCAGCTGGCTGGCGGTGTTGAGTTCGGTGTCCGCGTAGACCTCGAAATTGATAACCGCGCCCTGGTTCTTCAGGTCGCGCATGAACGCCTGCAGGCCCTCGGTCACGTCCTTGACATAGGTGGCGGTGATCGAGCGGTCGACCGCCCACTTGTGCCCGTAGAGGATCGCGTCCATGACGATGTCCATTGTCCGCACCCGCGTGACAAACGCCCACTTCGGATCACTCGACAGCGTGCGGTTACCCCACAGGCGGAAGCCCGCGTCTCGAATGATCGTGGTGATGTTGGCGTTGTTCAGCAGGTTGGCCCGGCAAGTCTCGTCGCCGTCGAGGAACTCAATGGGGCGCGTGGTACCGGTGAGGCCGACAAACTCCTTGTTCGACGGCGAAGCCCAGAAGCCGTACTCGTTGTCGGTCCAGGCGAACAAGCCCGCTGCCCAGGCCGAGGCCGGCGCATCGACGGTCACGCTCTCGCCGGTGTCCCAGTATTGAATGCCCGGGTCGACCAGATAGGCCCGCTTGGCGCCGAAGTTCTTGGCGTACTCCATGGCCGCCTCGTCGGTGGTGTTGGGGCCGTCGAGGATGGCCAGGCCGCGCAGCTTGTCGGCCAGGGCCACCAGGGCTGTGCCGACCGGCAGATTGGCGCTGTGCTTGGGGGTCACCAGCAACCGCGGCTGGGCGTTGAAACGGCTCTTGCCGTCCAGCAGCGCCTGCAGGCCGGTACGCTTGCCGCTGGCCAGCACCCCGCCGATGATCGCGGAGGTCTGCTGTGCGGCGTCCTGAACCTTGGCCACACCGCATGCAACGATCACCGCCTTGGCGCGCTGATAGATGGCCTTGCACGCCTTGGTGATGGCCGCATCCGGGCCCCAAGCGGCAATGGCCTCACGCTCGTTGGTGATCAGCAACAAGTCGTTGGCCTTGGCGCTGAAGTCGGGGCCTTCGGTGAAGGTGTCCACCAGGCCGATGATCGAGGACGACGGCAGCGAGATAGTCCGCGTGCCGGTGTCCACATTGGTGACGGTAACGCCGTGAAAGAAACCACTCATGGATAAGCTCCAGAAATGAAAAAGCCCCGCATGAGCGAGGCCGTGGGAGGAACAGGCGCCGAAGCGCGGGAAAGAAAACGCCCCGTCGGTGCGGGGCGTTTACTCGGTTTGCTCGGCGATCCAAGGTGGTGCCACCGGGCGGTGCTCGATCTGCGGAAAGTCCGAAGACTGTGGCCAGTCTCGAAGAGCCTGAATGTAGCTCAGCAACCCCTTGAACTGCTCCGCATCAATGCTCGTCGGGGCTTCGATTTCAAGTTGATCCCGGTGCCGCTCGCGCAGCCACATGACAGATGCCAATTCTGCATCGCGCCACTGGCGTTCCTGTGCTGCTGGATCCGGAAGCACCTCGGGGGCATCGATAAGATAGGGCAAACCCTGTGCATCGTGAGCACGGACCATCCCAGGGGCCGGGTTAGCGATCACCGATAGATAGAGCGCTTCGGGAATTTCAACCGCGTCGCCTGGAATCGCTGTATGCAGCCCACGCAAGTAAGTTGTTTGAGTCGTCTTGCTATAGAACCTGTTCATGCCAATACCCCAAAATTTTATCGGCCGACTGCAAAGTACTTCGGAGTTACGTTCCCCGTCCCGCCGCTATTGAATAGATTGCAAAACGCTCTGAAACCATCCTTTGTTTCAGAGTGAGTCTGAACCATGCTGTCAAAGTTTCCTGTCGCCGCGTGCGCAGTCGAAGCGATAACAACAAAGCATTCAGACGGAAACGATATTGGGAACGAAATGAGCTGTGCATCTGCAGCAGAGTTTCCACCAGCCTGCGGGACGCCAGTACCCCACTGAAAAACAAGACCGCCAAGCCAGACCGGGAAAGCAATGTAGCCGTTTGCCGCGAGACTTATAGCGAAGCCGAGGCGTAGCTTTTTCGGCGTAACCATTACCGAGTCGTTTGCGCTATCGAGCATTTGTGCAGCCGTGCCAACCTTTGCCGTGCCCTGATTGACCTCGGTCGCCTGGGCTGCCAGAGAGGCCAGAGCTGCAACGTCAATGTTTCCTTGGTTGATCGGAGCGTTCCAGGCCTTGATGCACCACATGACCGATAAGTTGCGTGGCCGAGTTTCGCCCCCCCCTGTTTTCTTAGTCGGGTTGTCATAGTTCATAACCGGGCCACCATAATCGGCATAAAGAAAGCTGCCTATAGTGGTGCCACCAGTGTCTGAGTTAGGTACTCCGTGATCATGAGACTTCAACTCATCAGTTTGATAGCTTCCTAGCGCCCGGCCAGAATCCACACCGCGCCCATGGTCCCAGCCACGCAAAAACTCACCCCGGGAATCAGGTAGCCGGAAGTTACCAGCACCCTCGTCGCCCTTGTTGAAGGTAGTCCCCAGGTAAGCCGCCAGATCTGGATAAGCAGCACTGCTCTTCACACTGCCATCGATCTCAAGGAACCCCGGCGGCACGCTGGCTCTGGGAAACGCCACCATCGAGCCCACCGGTAACGACGACGCCTGGGCAACCAGGGCCTCGATCTCAGCCTTGGTGTAAGTGTCGGTAATGCCATGCCCGGCCAGGGTAGTCGGATTGGTCCCGGCAATCACCCGACCGTACTTGTCGACTGTGATGTTGGCATAGGAGCCCGCGCTGACACCGGTTCGCCCGATGGCCATCTCGAAGGCCAGCGGCGTGGTGCCGAGGACAATCGGCCCGTCGGTGACCAACTGCCAGACGCTGTCGCCGTTGACCGTGCCTGTCTCGATGCTGACGAATAGCCCGGGGGTGACCTCCAGACTGGTGTCAGCATCCTGGGCACGTTTCCAAACGCCCGTCGACGACACGACATACAGCCCGTTGTCCTTGGCCTGGGTCTGGTTTTTCACCAGCACCCGGGCATCGGCCGGCAGCAGTACGCCGTCGATGGTCTGAATCCCGCTCAAGGCGATGTTGGCGGTGGTGGCCACCAGCGCCGAGTGTTTGAAGTCCAACTTGGCCAGAGCCTCGATCACGGCATTGTCGACGTATTCCCGCGTGGCCAGGACCACCGCGGGGTCGATCTTCAGCACGATCTGCGCGGTGTTGGCAACGATGAAGTTCATGCGAATAACCTGGGTCTTGCCGGTGCCCTGGGCCAGCAAGGGCTTGAAGCTCGGCGCGCAGTTGGCCACCGCCACCAGATCACCATCGGCATCGAACAGGCCGATCTCCCGAATCCAGCGCCCACCCACATCGGACGGGATCACCTGCTCGGTGATGATGATGTTCGGGTTCGCCGGGTCAGTGCGTACCTGGTTGACCGGAGCCCGGCGCCATTCGTTGATCAACTTGGTCTGGGTACGGTTCGGGATAGGGTCGGTGCCGTTGGCATCCCCTACCGCCATCTCCTTGAAGGTCCAGGGCACACCGAGCGCCGTAGCGTTGGCTTGTTTGGCCTCGCCTACCGCCGTGAGGATGGCGAAAAACTGACTGTTGGAATCGATCATGGGTACACGTCCAGGGTGTCTGTTTCATCAATGCACACGACCTGGCCATAACGGCCGGTCACTTCGATATCGCGGGGTGTCGGAGGGTAAACGTCGATCACTTCGCCCTGGTCCACATAGGCGCCGTAGCCGATCACCCCTGAGGTTTCCAGGCTGATGGCCAGGCCGGTCATGTGCCGGCTGACGGGCTTGGCGTCGTCGATCAGCCGGGTCAGTTCCTGATACATCTCCTCGGTGATGCCGGTATCCAGCACGCCGACTTTCAGGGCAAAGGTGGCCGGTTCACCGGCGGGCACCGTCTGCCACCACTCGACCACCTCGATCAGGTAGCCCAGCGGCTCCACCACCCGGCGCAGCGCGCCGATGGTGCCCTTGCGGGCATGGATGAAGTGGGCCGCCCTGATAGCGTTGCGCTTGACCGTCTCGGACCAGCGCGGGTCCCAGCGATCCACCGACCAGGCCCAGGCCAACTGGGGCAGCAGATGCACCGGACAGGTCGCGGGGTTGTACAGGGTGCGCAGCACAATAGAGGTGTCGCCGGCGTTCGCAGCCTCAAGGGCCCTTTCCAGCGGCGTACTGTTGATCGGCAATAGGCTGGTCATGTCAGCCTCCCAGCGTGACGCTGTAGCCGGTGCAGTACGCCGCCTGCGCCCGGGTCGGGGCAATGTCTTGCCACCCTGGCAACTCGACCCGGGCCACGCCAGGCACATGCAGTTGCGCATCAATGGCCGAACGGGCCACCTCGATGCCCAGGCGCCGACGTGGGTTGACCCAGGCGGCCAGCTTGCGCTCAGCCTCAGCCAACGCGGCATCACTCTCCGGCCCCGGGCCCTTCATGTGCAGCACCGCATCAATGCGGTACGGCAGCACCTGGGCACTCTGCACCGTGACCCGATCCCCCAGCGGCCGCACGTCCTCATCATTGAGGGCTGCCACGACTGTCGCCAGCAGCTCGGGAGCGGCCGCGCCGTCGCTTTCCAGGCTCAGCACCGTGACCGTCACACAAGCCGGTGACGGGCTTTCGGCCTCGGCATCGGCCACCAGCGCCGAGGCATTGCGCGCATGCAGGATGTAGCTATTGCGCGGGCCCGCCGTGGTCAGCCCCTCATAGGCCAACTGAACACGCTCGCGCAGTGCGTCGTCAGCTTCCTTGACCTCCTCCACCGGCGGCACCGCCTGCGAATCACCGGCCTGGATCACCAGGCGCTGCAAGTTCACGTTGGCGGCCAGGTGATCCAAATCAGAGCCCTTGGCATGGGCCAACAGCAGCGCCTTGGCAGCATCGTTGACCCGGGCCCGCAGTTGCATATCCCCGTAAGCCGACAGCTCCAGCTGCTTGGTGACCGGGTCGCTCTCCAGGTCAGCGGTCCAGTTCTCGCCCATGTGCAGGCGAAAGGCCGCCAGCTTGCTCTGATACAGTGCTTCAAAGTCCAGGGCTTCCAGCACCTGCGGCGCTGGCAGTACCGACAAGTCCAGCATGCTCATGCCGTTACCTCCAAAACCGCGTTATTACCCAGGTACTGGCCGACCAGCTCGAAGCTGATCTGGCCACCCACAACCGCTACCACCCGCACCCGCTCCAGCTTCAAGCGTGGCTCCCAGCGCAAAAGCGCCCGGGCCACCTCGGCCTGCACCGCGCTTTTCCAGCCGCCGGTCACTGGCAAGTCGACGTATCGGCGCAGGTTGCTGCCGTACTCCGGCCGCATCCGCCGGCTGCCCAGCGGAGTGGTCAGGATGTCCTCGATGGACTGCCGCACATGCTCGATGCCCGACAGCGGCTGGCCGGTGCGGCGATCCATTCCGATCATCGCGCTACTCCTGCTGCAGATCCGGGTGCTTGCTCAGGTACTCCCGCGCGGCGCTGTCTCCAGCGTCAGCGGATACCCGCCCCTGGACCACGGCCAACTGGCGGCCGTCCGGCAGGATCAGCACCCGGGAGGTGTAGAGGGTGTCTCGGAACACCGCAGGGCCAGCACTGGCCGATTCGACGGTGAGTCTCTTGGGGGTGGACATGCTTTTCTCCAGGTACAAAAAAGCCGCTTTAAGCGGCTCGGGTTGAGTAAGAGTTGCAGGGGAATCATTGCGACGGCGCCGTTCCCCCAGGGCCCGGCATCACTCCCAGGTGGGTATGAGTCGATCCAACGTTAACCCCGTTGTGCTTCAAGCTCGCGCCGTTGATTTGCACTTCGCCATTCAAGGTGATCTGCCCGGTTAGCGTGATGGTGTCGGCCTTGCCTGTAATGCTGCTATCCGTCACCACCGCCGAGCTGCCGCCGACCTGAATGGTCACCGTGCCGCTGGGCAGGTTGATGCTGTAGCTTTTGGCCTGCCAGTCGTAGATCAGCGAACCGCCATCGTCGAAGCGCCAGACCTCGACGTGGTCGCGGTTATCCGGCTGCGCACCGGCGTTGCCGTACAGACCAGGGACGAAGGTGCCTTGTGCTGGCTCGCCACTGGGGCTGATCAAGGCCCCCTGCTCACCCAGACTCGGCGCCCGCCAGTGCCGAGCCTTACCGGCGGCCTGGCTGTGCCAGCGGACCCAGGCGCTGGTCCAGCCGGCGCCGTCAGACACTCGCACCGTCCCACCAGCGAGATCCACAGCGACCACACTGCATGGGATGATCAGGCCCGCGATCATGCGGTCATGTGCAGCTGCAACGTAGCCGCTCATGGCTGGACCTCGACACGGACACCCGGGGCATCCTCCCCGAGGTTAAGTTCAAGGACACCCGCCGGCTGATTCGGCCACGGCCATTCCTCTTTGCCGAGGTATATCCCCTGGGTCCACTCCACGACCCAGACCGCGTACCCATCCAACTCGGGACGTGTCCAGTCCTGGGCCGACCGCACAAACTCTGCAGCGGCCACCTCGACACCCCAGGTTTGCATGCGCAACAGCACCGCAATCTGCGAAGCAACGAAGGCCGCTTGCTGCTGACACTGGGGTAGTTCAGATCCCACGATTACTCGCGCCTCAAAGCGAGCCTCCAGTGCCGTTTCGCCGGTCATCTGATCGCTACCTGGCTCCAGCTCCACCAACTCAATCACCACCGCCGGGATCGCCACACGATCCAACAGATCGGGCATGACCGCGACATAGGCCAAGCCCTGGATGGCATCGCGAATATGTTGCTCTATCGCGCAGTACAACTGGTCCAGGCTGAAAGGTTCATCAGGCACGTTTGCCACCTCGCAGATACTTCTGCAGCTCAAAGTTCAGTTCCTGTTCGAGGATTTCCAGCAGCCTTTCATCAGCCCGCTTGACCCATTCATCAAAGATCGGCCGCACGTCATCCAGCGACACCTTGGCCTTGGCCAGGGGGAAGCGGTTGTCGTTCTCGTTGATGAAGCCTGAGCGCCGCTTGCCCTCCCGTGTTTCGGGGTAGTCGCTCGGGTCGAAGTGCTTGCTGCCAGTCCGAATCCAGATATCGGCCTGGCTGCCATAGACCTTCTTGAAGAAGGCCCCCTGATAGCGCCGCCCCGCGACCGACACACCCGACCGATTCTGGCGGGCTCGACCGATCCGGCTCGACTCAATCGGGTTGATGCCGAACCAGAGCTTGCCCTGTCCGTTGCTGTTGATGGGGTAAGCCCGCAAACGCTGGCGAACAGCTCCGACCGCAATGCGCTCCTTGCTGCTGACAGCCCTGGCGATGTAGGTCCGCAACCAACGCAAGGTTTTGTTTATCGCCCGGCGCTGGGCCGCTGCCGCTGCCTTGGGCACCACGGCCGCAAAGTCCTTGAACGCCTGCATATCGACGGCCGAGGGCTGCAGCGTGATCATGCCTTTGCTGGCCGATTGCCGTGCGTAGCTGCCGATGCTCATGGATTGATCCTCAGAATGAGACTGACCAGGCCATCGCCTCCTGGCTCAATCAGAACCAAGGTGTACAGGCCACCTCCATCGTGCGCGGGCAGATCGATGCGCACCTGCTGACGTACCTCTACCCCCTCGGCATCCGATACACGGATCACCAGATGTGGCTCGCGCAGGCCCGTATTCATCTTGCCGAGCTTGGGTTGCAGCCAAGGCGCCGAGAACATCCCCAGCACCTCGCGCCCTTCGATGTAGGCCGTATCCCCCAGCGCCTCGAACACCGCATCGTCAACATCGGCGACCAGCTCGCGAATGCCCACGGCTACATCTCCAGCAGGATCTGCGCCAATGGCCGCGTGCACAGGTGCAGCGGGTTGGACTGCGCTTCGCCGGCCATGCCCTTGCCGAACGGCATCGGCTCGATCTTGCTGTAGTACGGCAGGCCCTCGGTGTTGACCGTCTCCATGTAGTCGGCCGGGGCAAACACCGAGATGTACAGATCCGGTACGCCCTCGGGAATCAGCAGCGCCTTGTCGTCATGAACAAAGGAAGCCCCAGCAACCTTGCCGCGATAGCGCTCCCAAACGATGCCACCGAACTCGAAGCTCTCGCGGGCATCACCCCGCAGTGCTGCAGCCTGCTGGGTGTTGAGGAAGGTTTGCTTGACCTTCTCGTGGACGATCAGCTTGTTCCAGAAGTTCTTGCCACAGAAAGCTCGTGCTCCGGTGCTGGTGATACTGCCCAAGGCATCCTCTTGCAGGTCCAGGGCCTCGCCGCATTTGACGCGGATTTCAGTGGCAGGGTCGTTGAGCCCCATCGGCATCTTTTTGCGAGTCACCCCAAAGGTCTTGTAGATGTCCAACAGCACCGTTTTGCCGTCCGCATCGAGGATCTGGCCGTTCAAGGCACCCATGCGCTGGAATTCGTGGGTGGCGTCCAACTGTCGACGGCACTTGGCCAGGCGTTTGTTAACCACGTCCTGCACCGACTGCAGCTCACTGCGGGTACCGAAAGCGCGGATGCCCTGGATCTCGTCGGCCTTGATGGCAAAGCGTTCCGGCAGGTGCACGGTGTTAAACGGGATCAGGTTGCGCTTGCTACCACCGACCACCAGGCCCGAGGTGCCACGCTCGCCCGCAGGGACCAGGGCTATGGTGTCGCCGTCCTTCTCGATCTGCACTGTCAGGGTGGTAATACCCTGCTCCTGAAACAGGCCCAGGCCGCTTATACGACCCGGGAGATACTCCTGATCGTTGATCGCCGCCGTCAGCGAAGAAACAGAAAACGCGTCGTCGTTGAAAATCTCAATGTCAGCCATGAAGCAATCTCCAGAAAGCAAAAAACCCGCAAAGGCGGGCTCGGTAAACGAGGGTGAATCGTCTTAGCGGACGATCACGAAATGAGTCGCCAGGGCCTTCTCGGCGGCTGGGTCCAGGCCGATCAGGTGCGCTTCGCTGACCTCGGCCAAACGCACCACAGCGCGACCGCGACGAACCACATCCGACTCACCCAAGGGGCCATAGAGAATGGCCTGGGCGTTTTCGCTACCGTCCTCGGCGGTCGGTTTGTAGGGGGCAAACTCACCGGTAGCCACCACCAGGCCGAGGATCTGCCCCGGCTCCAGAGCTGGGCCCGCCGCCACGTTGATGGCTTCGCGGGAAATGGTGCCGGCCCCTTCGGACAGCAGGAATTCACCCGCATGCATCGGCTCACGTTGAATGGTCATGGTCTAGCTCCTTTTGCGGATGGGTTTCGTGCGGCCTGGCGAGCGGCCCAGATGGAGGGCTGATCAATCTGTTTGGCCTGCACTTTGGGTGGTGGATCTGCTTCAAGCGGCAGACTGTTGTCGATCTCGAAACCCTTGCCGCTGCCCACCAGCTTGTCGAACAGCCGCGCCCGCACAGCGGCAGCATCCAGACCGGCCGCCACATACTCGGCACTGAACTCAGGCAAACGGGCGGCCACGCACAGGTCGTTGATGGCTTTGGCCCGGGTCAAACCCGCCTGGACAACGGCCTCGCTTTCCAGCTGGGTGGACTTCAACAGTGGCTCGATCAGGTTGCTGATACCGGCAGCCGTGCAGCGCTGGGTGACGAGCAGCGCAAGCTGTGCGGCATCCACCACCGGAGCCGGCTCTGGCGGATCGGCTGGCACCTGCGGATCTGGCTGCGGCGCTTCATCCAATTGGGCCAGCAGCTCAGCCGGCGCATTGTGAAAGCGTTGCAGCGCCGCGCCCTGGCCCAAGCAAGCTTTGACCGTGACACCGTCGCCCACCTCGTCCGCCAGGCCCAGGGCAACCGCCTCGTTCGCCGTCAGCCACGTTTCGGCATCAACGAGGCGCCGCAGCTCCTCTTCATCGATGTCCGGTGCCTTGGCCTTATAGGCGGCGATGATGGCTTCCATGGTCTGGTCGAGCACCTGGGCCACTTTGCGAAAGTCCTCGGCATCGCCCGAGGCGTAGGTCCAGGGGTTGTGAATCATCAGCATGGCATTGGCCGCGATCACCACCCGGTGAGCGCCGCACACTGCCACGCTGGCAGCACTGGCGGCCAGGGCGTCGATACGGCCGGTGCAGCGCTCCCCCAACCGCGACAGCGCGTTGTGAATGGCCAGGCCGTCGAACAGGTCACCGCCTATGCTGTTAAACGCGGCGATCACCGGAGACGCCCCGTCGTCCAGGGCCCGCAGATCCTGCACAAACTGATTGGCCGTCACGCCCCAGGTACCGATCTCGCCATACACGAAGACTTCAATGCTGCGCTGTTCGGCTTCGCCGCTGGCCCGCAGGGTGTACCAGGATTGGTCCTTGACCGGCACCAGCTTGCCGGCCTTGTCGTAAACGCGCACCTGCGCTTTCTTGCTCATGGTTGCTCCTTGTCGTCGACAGGATCGACGACTTCGTGAGTTCTGTAGTTGAGTTTTAGGCGCTCGGCCCTTTCCTGATCCGCCGCGTTCTCGGCGTCGACCGTTTCCGCGTCGTAACCCGTGCGCAGCACCATCTCGCTGCGCGAGGCAAAGCCGGCCTGCACCTCCATGCGTCGGGCTTGAACGTCCTGCACTGGCTGGATGTAAGCCCAGCCTTGAGGCACCCAACGGGTACGCAGGTAATCACGGCGCCGTTGCGCGTAGTCCTCCAGCTGCAACGCGCCCGAGAGCACGGCCATATCCATCCAGGCCGCCCGGACGGGGCGGCACAGCTGGTGCACGTAAACGCCAAACTGCAATTGCTCCAGGCGGCGCCGAAACTCGTTGAGCACCACCCGCAGCGCCCGGTCGTTGATCTCGCGCATGTCGCCCGTGAGGATCTCGTAGGGCGTGCCGGTACCCGCTGCGGCAGCCATCAGTTGCTGGCGCATGAAGTCGGGGTAGTTGTTACCCGCGTCCGGCGGCTTGGAAAACTCGACCTCCTCACCTGGCCCCAGCTCCTGCATCGTGCCCGGCTCCAGCGCCACCATCGGCGTGAAGCCATCGCGGTCAGTCGTCAGAGGGTGGCCGGTGACTGGATCTCGCGGTGGCGGACCGGTCTCGGGCGTCGGCCGCGAGATGAAACCGGCGAACAGGTTCGCCACCTCCTGCCGGAACAACACCGCGTCATCGTAGTTGTCGAGGCTGCGCAGGCGCTTGAGCACCGGCGACAAACGCGGAACACCGCGCAACTGGCCCGGCTCTATCGGTTCGAAGATGTGCAGCACCTGGGACGCTGGCACCCGTACCAGCTGGTTGTAACCGCCGTTCAACGACGAGGCGTCCCCCGGGTGCGAGCGATACATCCAGTACGCCACCCGTTTGCCCGTGGCGTTGAACTCGATCCCGGCTCGAATGACATTGCCGTCGCGGGTGCTTTCAAACTTGTCATGAGGCACGAACTCCGGCGCCAACAGTTGCAATTGCAGCGGCACCGCCAAGCCTTCGTTCAGACTGCGAGGACGCAGGCGCACAAAGCACTCGCCCGACGTCTCGACCGTTCGAGCCGCCAGGGCCTGCAGGCCATAGAAGTCGGTCAACTCGTCGGCGTCCGACTCATCCACCCAGTCCTCCCACAGCTCCTGCAGCAGCTTGCGCAAGTCGTGGTCATCCGTCCGTGGCCTGGGGTTGATCCCGGTGCCGATCAGGTTGCTGACCCGCTTGTCGATCACGTTGAACGCATACGGGTCGTTGCGCACCGCCGCCCGCGAGCGCGAGCGCAGGTTGCGCAAGGCCGGGGTGTTGATGGTGTTGATGCCGTTGTCGGGGGCATCCCAGCCCGAGGAACGGCGCCCCTCTCCGGCGCCCTCGTAACTGGCCTTGATATTGGACGGCAGCAAGAAACCGTTACGGGTCAGCGTCGGAAAGTGGCGAGCCATTACAGTCCCTTGCCTCCATGGAAAAGTCGGATCACGCGGGCGCGTGGTCCGGCGGCTGCACTCAAGCTGCCCCGGATCTCCTCGCGGGCCCTGAGCAGTTCATCCACCGTGCGGTACTCCACGGTGCGGTCGCCATAGCGCACGGTTTTTTCACCGCGAGCGATAGCGCCCTCGATAGCGTCGAGGTGTTTCTGGGTAAAGGACATATCAGCGTCTCTTCAGATAGCCGCTAGTAGACATACGGCGTTGAGGGGGTGGAGCGGCTGGCCGGGGCATGACCACTGGTGCGGTCGGCTGAACTATCGGTTCAACGACTGGAGCAGGTTCTGACTCATCAGAAACAGACTCCACCTGCGCAGGTGCAGCGGTTGCCACTTCATCGAACAGCCCGGACTGGGCCATGGCCTGCCGCACGCGGTCCCAGTCAGATTCGAGATAGCGATTGATGCCCAGGTAATGTGCCATCGCCAGGCAGTACACCATCAGGTCGAGCGCCTCGTTCCGGTCGGCCTTGCCCTTGACCCACTCGATGCGTTTGTGGCCTTTGACGTAGCGCGCCACCTTGCTTTCGGCCACACACTGGTCGAAGAACTCGTCGGGCAAATCATTGGCAAAGTGCAAAGCACCCGGCCCGTTCTCGAAGGGATAGCGGTTGTAGATCCAGTCCTTGGCGGTATCGGTACCGACAAACCACAGCTCGGCACCGTTGCGTTCGGTCTGGCCCTTCCAGGTCACGTCCACCATCGACGGCCGCTGCGCAATCACCGGCCGGCCTGGCTTGCTCGCGCCCTTGATGGCGAAGACGTTGCGCCAACGACGGAGCCGACAGAACTGATAAACCTCATCCGTGTGATGGCCGCCCGAGTCGACGCCAGCGGCAAGGATTGCCAGACCAACGCCGCAGGGGTGCCGGTAACGCGCCTTGAGTTTTTCATCCAGCACCGCCCAGGTCTGTTCGTTCGCCGGGTCGCCCCAGATCACCTGATGGTCGATCACCCAGCGCTCCATGCCGACACCGAAGCCCATCACCATCAGCTCCAGGCGGTTGGCCTGAACGTCGACCGAAGCGGTCAGCATCAGCACACCGGCTGGCATCGACCCGAGGCAATAGCTTTCAAGCCGTGCCCGATCCCGCAGCACATGGGCCTTGGTCTGCTCTTGAGCGCTATCCCACACCTTGGCAAGCCGGGTGTTATAGAACACCTGCATCGGCTCCAGATCGCCCTTGACCTGGGCTTTCTTGGCCTTCTCGAACTGCCGCGCCAGCGTGCGCCAGTCCATCCAGCCAGGTGGCGAGTACAAGGCGTTGAGGTGGAAACCTACCGTTTCGCCATCGCCCTGGGCATGCGAACGCCACTCGCCCTGGGCCAGCATCCAACCCTTGTGATGCTCCTCGATCAGCACGTCACACTCAGGCCCGGCACACTGGTAATGCGCCATGGTGAAGTCCGCCGAGTACAGCAAGCGCTCCCACTCCAACACCTGCCGGTGCCCGCAATGCGGACAGGGCACGTAGTAGTAACGTTGGTCGCTGGACTCGAACAGATCGCTGATCCGCGAGGCCCCCTTGATCGTGGGCGAGCTGGAGAAATAGAACTTGGCATTGCGGCCGAAGGTACTGCCCCGGGTTTCCGCCAGCTCGATGGGATCGCCCTCCTCACCGACGTCCACTTCCCAACGGTCCACCTCATCACCGTACACATAGCGAGCCGACAGCTCCGCCAAGTTGGCCGCAGACCCCGCCGTCGTCACGTACAGCGACCCGCCTTCAAACTCCTTGGTGTCCATGGTGTTGCGCGAGTCCCGCGAGCGGCTGGACGCCACCCGTTCGCGCAGCACAGGCGTGGCCTTGATGGTCTTGCCGATCCGTGAAGATACCCGCTTGGCCAGGCCCAGGCTGGGCAGCAACGTCAGGATGTTGGACGGCGCCATGTGGATCAGGCCGCCAATCCAGTTCAAGGCGATCTGGGTTTTCATCAACTGCGAGGCCACCATGGTGACCACCCGCTTGCACGGGTGAGCCGGTGACAGGCAGCGCATGGGCTCCCGGGCATAAGGGGTGCGAGAGGTGCGGTATTGGCCGGGCTCCGCTGCGCCAGTATCACGCGGGATGCGCATGTGTTCATCGGCCCACTCATCAATCCACACATCTGGGTCCGGCATCAGCCCACGGAAATAAGCCTCGCTGTACACCTCGGCACCGTCAGGTCTGCCCGGGGTCATCGATCACCTCCCAATTGGAATCAAGCGTGTGCCCAAGTTTTTCGCGTGACATCCGCGTGGCCTCGTCGAGCCGGAGCCGTAGAGCGGCACTCAGGTGTCGCTCGATCTCCCAGGGATCAGTCATCGAGGCCAACTCTGGGGCCAGTTGCGGCGGCATACCCATCAGCGTGTCGCGCAACATGCGACCCACGCTGTGCGCGCCCGACCGCACTACCGCGACATCCACCAGAGAGCCCTGCGCCTTGTGAAACTCAATCTCCGCCAGCTGGGCCAGGTAGTGCTCCCGGTGCGCCCTGGCCTTCTGAAAGTCCGCAGGCTTGCCTGAGCCGGTAAGGGGCTGCGGCGGCGCAGCCGTGGAAGTCGGCTCGGCCAGGGGGGATAGTTGGCTATGAACGTCGCGCTGTATCCGCTCCTGTTGGTGGCGAGCGGCAACACCGGCCTTGCTAGGGTCGGCGGTTTCGAGGATCAGTGCCTCGGTGGCCTGCACATCGACCTTCTTGCCGTCCGGCGAAAGCACCAACCGGTTGTTGTCTTTGAGCCAGGTGATGTAGCTGGGCGACCTGCCGATGCGAGCCGCAAAGGCGCTCTTTGACAGGTAGGTTGGTTCTGTCATGAGCCCTCCTTTTTCAACGGCTTTTCAATCGAACCTTTCAATTTCAATGGATTGAATTTCAGTAAGCTGGCAGCCCTGCCGCTAACGAAGTCCCGCGGGTTTCCGACCCCGTGTCCTCGGGAGCGTCCCAGGGTCCCCGGCGATTTTCGGTGGCCCGGGTGCATATCCATCCCCCTCGACTAGTATCAGTCGACTATCTGTCAGAGGGAGAGACGTTGTGGAAATGATTGCCGTGCGCTCCAGTGCGATGAACGCCGTTGGCTACGATCCAGCAACGAGAAGAATGAGGATCCGCTTTGAACAAGGTCACTCTTACGACTTTTGCGGTGTCCCTCCAGCCATACACAATGGCTTGATGGCCGCAGTGTCCAAAGGCACCTACTACAACCGACACATACGTGACCGTTATCGCTGCTGAACGTCATCTTTCATTTGGAAAGTCGGACATCCCTGCACTGATCTCAGTTGCAGGGAACCCGCGAGTCCGAGCCCCCGTGTAGGGGCGCACCCGGGGGAGGCCCCAGACCACAGTCCATACCAAGGCCATCAGCGGGCTCTGCAACTCGCCTTTTTTCGCGCCGTTATCGATAAACTAGTCAACGTCAACAACCCCTCAGTACTTCAAGGACGTAACGTGTTCTGGAAAAGAGAAAATAAAGTTCAAGTAGAACTTACATCCCCCATAACCATCAACTGCCCTACATGTGCAACTCAAGAACCCCAGACACCGGCGACTACAGTAGGGATTAGTTCCGACAGAGAACTCAAACTAAAACTATTAATCACTATCGCGCTTGCCATTCAAGCGTTTTTCTTTATCGTTGGTTATCTAGGATTCACTGTTCGCTACGAACAGTACGGAATAAAAACAGGCGAACTTGAACTAACCAATTCAGCAATTTTAGCTGAAGGATATCGACAATCCCTAAGCTATCTATCCATCGGCGACAACTCTTCAGTCATTATTACGCTTTTGCATTTACTACCATTTCTAATAATATCCGCACTTACCACCTACCTTATAACCGATCGCAATGCACCATGGCCTGTATTCATGAATAGGGGCTTCGCAGGATGGATACTATCATTCTTGTTATTCACCCTTCCAGTTTTTGGATTATTGCATAGTATTGAAGTCACAAAAGAAGAGATTCAACATGATACCGGCATAAAGGTGAATAACGGGCTAAGCAGAGAATATATTATTTCAATAAAAAATGGTGAAAGACTTTCAGGACAACTCATAGCAGCAGATACTAAAACTACCTTCCTTCTTTCCAAACAGACTGTCTACAAGATTGACAATGCAACTGGTCAAATTATTAGGCAGATACTTCTCAAAGAAGATCCAGTTAAAGCGTCTACTGGAAATTGAATCCTTGAAGTCCACCCCCTGTATGAAGGGATTGAACGTCAATTACTGCTAGGCAGTACCACTACCGGGCGGCTGATCCGATAAGCCAATCCGCCGAGCCGCCCACCGCTCATACAGGCCAATGGCGACATCCGCCCCAGCCATCGCCGTCAGGCAGCCGAAGGCGCCCGCCGTCCAGACCGACACACCGGCGCCAATGAGCAACATCATTGCCGCCATCCCGCAGACGATGCAGGCACCGGACCGCAGCGCGAGACGCCGAACCAATGCCCAACCTCGCGCCCCTTCCTTGTCTGCTCGCCACATCTCCCCGGAAACGCCGCCCACCAGGGCAAGGACGATCACTAACCAGATCGGCATCTCTGCCAGTGCTTGTTGCTCGTTCGTCATCGCCCGCCCCTTAAACGCAAAAACCCGGCGCAAGGGCCGGGTTTGGTGTGTGGGTGCCTGCCGCTCTCTGCGGTCGCACCTATCGAAGATGGCTACTTTTTACAGGTGGATTTTACTGGCAGCAACCCTGTTTTAACGCCACCCGGTGAATGTCTAGTGAACGCCTAGGCAATGTCGGCGAATATCTTTATTTCGGCTATCAGCGCCTTTGGCGCTGTCCTGCCTGTCCCACTGATAGTGAGTCAGGTAGGACAGCTACAGGCCCCGAAATACAAAGCTCTGCCCTACTGTCCTACCTCTGTCTTTCCTTTCTCGCCTGTAAGAAGAAATTGAAAGGCACGCGTGCGCGCCCACGGCGCGTAGTGTGTGCCCGCTGCGCTCATGTGTGCGCATGACGCGCTGAGAGGTTGGACAGTAGGACAGCCCACGAATGACAAGGCCCGCGCTTGTCCTGCTGCGCTAAAACGCAGTTGGACAAGGCGAGCCAGTAGGACAGCAGCAGACGTAGCCAGGGCAAGGCTCAAGCAGCCCTCCCCATGAGCAAGCCGTCGATGTACACGTGAGCCTCATGCAAGCGCAGGTAGTACGTCCTGGCGCTACAACCGCAGTGCAGCATCTTCTGCGAGAGCAGACTGTCGTGATTGCAGTAATGCTCCATCACCACCAGGGCCAGCTCGGGCGGCAGGTGCTTGTTGACGATCAGCTCGATATCGGCCGATTCATCCAGCAGCACCCGACTGCCACGCGTTCCCCGTATCAGCTCACCTTTGCATTCCATCAGCATGGCGATCATGTTACCGCCGCCCGCACTGCCAATGGCCATGGTCGTGGGCATGTGCAGATCCTGAGCCCAGAGTTTGAGCATCTCGTCGATTCGCTTAATCAAAGCAAGGCTCCTCCTCCATCGGCGCCACCTGCAATGCAGATCCGCGCCCCCAGTTGGTCGGCTTCTGGTAGGCCCAGGGGCGTATACCACTCTTCGCGAGTGCCGGCATACGCCTCTTGCGCCACCCCAGCCGATGCATGATCGCACCTACGCGCATCTGCTCCGGCTTCCCCCAGTGACTGGGATCGATCTTCAGAACCTCGGACAGAATCTGACTGCCGGTGGTGGTCTCCCCCAGGTGTGACTCTTCCAACCACTTCAGGATAGGCACCTCCCATTCATCCACCACAAAGCGCTCTTCCTGCGCCTCGGCGAACAACGGCGCTTCGTCGCGAATCACCCACCAGATATCGCCAGCCTGATAGCAGAACATCGCCTCGGCCCAGAGCTGGTCGCGGATCTGCCGCAGTTGCTCCAGGTCGACCTTGGTGCAGGCCACAGGCCAATAACGCCGGTTGCCGGTGGCGTCCTTGAGGTATTCATCCTGGTTGGTGGTGCCCACGAAAACACACTGGCGTGGCACGTCCATCGTTCTGCGGCCGTAGCTCTCACGGTAGGTGTCCACTGAGGCCGAGAAGAACTGCTTGGCCTTGGTCGATTCGGCCTTGTTGAAGCTGTCCAGCTCCCCCAGCTCGATAATCCACTTGCCCCGGATCGCCTGGAACGCATCCTTGTCGCCCAGGGTAAACGGCGTGTCCATAAACCACGAACCGCCGAGAATGCTCATCGCCGTAGACTTACCGGCGCCCTGGGCGCCTTCCAGAATCATCACCGAGTCCGCCTTGCACCCCGGAGCCATCACCCGGCCCACCGCCGAAACCATCCAGCGCTTGCCGACCTTTGAGCTGTAGTCGGTCGGTTCCACGCCCATGATCTCGGTGAGCCAGGAGTCGAGCCGGGGCACGCGGTCCCACTCCAGGCCGCGCAGGTAGTTGCGCACCGGGTGAAACGCCCGATAGTGCGCCACCACACTTACCGCCTCGATCACGTTGCCGACCTTGACCCGCAGGTTGTACTGCTGCGCGAGCCACTTCATCACCAGCATGTCGTCGATGTCGGCCCAGTCGCCGGTGTCGCCGCCATAGGGCGGTACCCGCAGCTTGACGATCTTGGCGCTGAACGAACAGAAGCCGATCACCCCGGCCCAGCGCTCATCATTGCTCAGGATCAGTTCAACGTTCTGCATGTGCGCGATCAGCATGCCGCTGTCGCTGCGGGCCAACTGATCCCGCCAGCCGCCCGCGGCGGGTGGCCTGACCACCGCCAGCACCTGTCGACGCACCGCCTCCAAACCTTCGGCGCAGTGCAGGTCGTTGAAGTCGGTCCACTTGATCTCCCGCTCGCCGGAAAAGATCGGCGCCACCACCTGGCCACCGACCACCGTCGCCGCGTTTTCAGCACGCTCTCTGCCGGGGTTCCAGGGCTCACCGTTGGCCCGCTTGGTCTTCCAGTCATCATCTCGACAAACGATGATCGGGCACCCAGCAAAGCGCTCACGCATCGCCTTGCACACCGGCAAGAGGTTGCCTGCATCAAAGGCGATGGCCACGGTCAGCGAGGTCGCCATATGCAGGCTGGCGCCGGTGGCGTAGCCCTCACACACCAGCACCGGCTCGCCGGGCTCAGGGTGCGGACCGATCAGGTGGAAAGCGCCCTCTTTCGACAAGCCATAGGGCCAATAGGACTTGTCGCGCCCGGTGCCATCCTGCTTTTCGGGATAGATCACCTGCAAGCCGACAATCTGGTCACGTACGTTACTCATGGGCACCAGGAACGCACCCGAGCGCGGCGCATAGCGCACCCCGAAGCCCACCACTTGCTTGCGGTCCAGGTAGGTGCTCTTGCCCTTCTCCGGCATACGCTTGAACAACCCGGCGGCACGCTTTGCCGCACGACGCGCCGCATTGGCGGCCACCTCCGCCGCCCGGCGTTTCGCCTCTTCCTGCCGGGCGCGCATTACCTCACGCTCCTCGGCACTCATCCGCCCGGGTTTGACCTTGATCTTCTGCGTCACACCCGAACGCCAGTCGCCAAAGCTGCCGAAGATCAGGGTCTCGCCCTTCTCGGTGTAGTGCTCATGCACCACGTACCAGCCGTTTTTCTCCTTGCCTTTATCCTGCGCTGTCTTGCAGCGGGTGAGCTTGCCGAACACCAGTGGCTGCGCGGGCTCCAGGCCGTAATCGGCGAACTGCCCCAAGACCTCATCAAGCATGGCGGGCCCTCCGCACTTCATCGATCTCCTGACAGGTCACGCACAAGGTGCATCCGGGCTGCGCCAAGCGGCGCGCTTCGGGAATAGGACCGTCACAGTCTTCGCAGATGAGGAAGGAATGCACCGCCAGCTCAGGTCTCAGCAACTGACGCGCCGCGAGCGCTTGATCAAGGCGCTCTTGCACCAGATCGTTGGCAAAATCCGCAAGGTCAGCCATGGTCCGCCCCCCGAGTGGTCTGGTTGACGTAACTGGCGCGGTTAAACATGCCCAGCAGCCCCTGTATGCCGCGAAACACCTGCAGGCGGATTTCGGCCAACTCGGCATCACTCACCACGCCATCGCCGATGCTTTTGGCCCAGGTGTCGGCCAGGTCGGCAACCTGACGGAAATACACAGCGATGCCCGTGGTCAGCGTCTCCGGCATGTCGTTGGTGTAAGCCTCGGCCAACTCCTGCCAGATCGTGTCCCCTACCAGGGCATGCACCGCATCGAGAATGCGCCGGTCCTTGGTCAGCTCCAGAATCTCGCCGAATTCTTGAATGTTGATGCTGTGGCTGGGATGGGTGGGAGACAGCTTGTGCTGCAGTGTGGTCGGGTTGCGGCCGGTGGTGGCGGCGATGGCAGCAGCGCCGCCGGGATAGTCCCGGGCAGCATGGTAAAGCGCGAGATCGAGCGGCAAGACTTCCCGCTTGGCCCGCTCAACAGAGTTCAGAGCAATACGGCTCATGGCATTAATCCTAAAAGTTGCCAGTGCCGCGCGGTATGCAGTGGTGATACATTTGCCGCGTGGCTTGTAAGGGCCCAAACGCCGGCTAGGTCCGCAAGATCGACACCGGCACCGTGCCGAGGCGAACAATCCGTTGTTCACCTCTGGCGCAACAGCTGCCCAATCTGTGGTGGAGAAGGCAGCAACCCAAGGCTTCCGAGCCTTGAAAGCGCGGTTGAAGTAGACGTTTTTGCATGTGGTGTGCGCGCCTACCTAAACCGCGACCCGGCGACACTGTGGTGGTGTGTGCCGGGAGGAACTGGGCGGCCCTTGGGTCGCCTTTTTTCTTAGGCTGCTAACGCAGCATCTTGTTTCGTAGAGCTAACCTTTAGCTCCCCCCCAGATAGGGTCTGCAATTGGTACTGCCTCAATTGAGGTACACGCACACCCCATTGGGATACCGCCGCAGGGGAAATACCCAATGCAGCAGCCAGCTTCGATTTGCTCTTGAAAAATGTGACTGCATCTTCGGTGAGCATCAGGGCACTCCTTCAGTTACACAGCCAAAATTTAAGAACATTTAAATTATTTTTGCAACAGCTAAACAAAACTTAATTCCAAAGGATTTAAGCTAGCTTAATGAATATGTCCGAACGAATTGCCTACGCCCTGAGCACATCTGGCAAGCAACCAAGAGACCTCGCTAGAGAGATCGGGATTAGTGTTGCTCGCATAAGTCAATTGAAGGCTGGGTCCGGAGGCATAAAGGCAGAAAATCTATTCGCCTTTGCTCGCGCGACAAACTGCTCGGCACGATGGCTAGCAGAAGGTGCTGGAAAGCCAGAAGATGGGGATAGTACGCCAGCCCAAGACTTCACCATCATTCCCCCATACAGCACTAGAACGTCTGGCAACGGACAATTGAACGACAACGCAGGAGCCCCTTGCGGACTGGTATTCAAGCGTGAGTGGCTCAACCAGATGAATCTTGAAGAACGCAATCTCAAGGTTATATATAACCAAGGTGGCAGCATGGTGCCGACCTTGGCAGATGGCGATATGCTACTCCTTGATGAAAGCCAGACTGAGCCCTCGAATCGGCGGATCTTTGCCATTAGCCGTCCAGACGGTGAACTCACTATCAAACGACTTGTGCTCACAATGACCAACGGATGGATCATTCGTAGTGACAATGAAGACAAGCGTCAGTATCCCGACGAGATCGCCTCAGAACAAGAAATACGCCACCTTCATATAGCAGGCAGAATCGTCTGGCATGGCGGAGCGCTTTAAAAAATCAAGATCAGGGAGCCCTTATGACAACGAATGTCATCCGCAGCAAAAACGCCCCACAGAGAGCAGGGCTAACCCACGAAGAGATCTGGGACGGGCCAGACCAAGGACTAATTATGTCGTGGGAGGTCGGACGCGCTCGTGCCATGACATATCCAGAGCTTGCCCAGCAGTGCCTGTCCGGCCAGCTTCCCATCTTGGGCTGGAAAGGGGGAGTATCCCGGGCACTAAAAAAACGCGAAAAATTCGGTTCACTTAAGTACCTAGCGCAATGGCAGGGACTAAGGGGCGAAGATCTCAACATTGATTGCTCGAAGGAGCACACGCTTACCTGCACAAACACTGGGATGGCCGTTACGTTCACATCAGATAAGGCGAAATACGTCAATCAAAGCACGGAAAACGATAGCGATTAAGGAGAGACGCGAAATGGTTGATTTGCATCAGGAATTTCAAAATAGCCGTTTTTTTCATGAGGCTCGCATAGACAGGCGATCTGTAGACGCACTGATCGGTATTGCAGCAGGCATAACGGCCGATGGAAACATCAACGAAAAAGAAGCAATTTTTCTGAAAAACTGGATCAAAAGTAACCTAATTCATCTTGATGATCCTGTTGTAAACATCCTCTACCGGCGCCTGGACGATATGCTACGCGACGGGATCCTTGATTCTGATGAAGCAGCAGAACTACTGAGCCTCCTTAAGCAGTTCACAGGGATTCAGGAGGGGCCCGCAAAACTCTTCTCAGCTCCAACATCCCTACCCCTGAACAACCCTCCCCCCACCCTCTCCTGGGAAGACCAAGTATTTATGCTTACCGGGACAATGGCATATGGCCCTCGAAAACATTGCGAAGCCTTGATCACAGAGCGAGGTGGCCGTATTGGAGGCTCCGTTAGCAAGAAGGTTAATTTTCTGATTATCGGCAGCATTGGCAATGAACAATGGATGCACACAAGCTACGGGCTAAAAATCAAAAAAGCCGTTGAGCTCCGCGAAGCAGGTACGCCGATTTCGATCATCAGTGAGGAGCACTGGCAAAGAGCCATATTCGGATGAGTGTCGCTCCAGACCACTACCGCAACCCGCCTAACTGGTAAGACCTCTTAAAGAAAAATTAAGAGATATTGACATTAATATTTAAGAGTTCTTTAATTTGCCTCACTCTTCACCACAGAGCGAGGCAATACCATGCACACCACCGCCACACTGCATGTCCATCCGGCATGTGCCAGAAACCCAAAACTGATCGAGCAGCTGCAATCCAGTACCGGCTGCCTGGTTGTTCTTCACGACAGAAAACTTAAGCTCGTGGCAAAAAAACGCGGGCCCTCCCCATTCGATCCGAACGGCGGAGGCGACGCAGCATGAGCAAATTCAGAGTAGACAACCGCACGCTGCAGTTGCTCAAGGCCCAGGTCAACCTGAGCGAAACCTTCCACCACACCCTGCGCGATTCACCACAGCGCACGGCGTTGAAGCTTCGGCTGAAGGTTGATCGCAACCCGGCAGACACCACTTTTGTTGTCGAGGTCGGCAGCGAACGCCACACGCTGACCCTGGCCAACGACAAGAAAGCCCACCTGAAGCTGGCTGACTTCATCGAAGAAATCGCCAACGGCCCAATCGATCCTAACGCCGAGCTGGCTCCACCACGGCACGCCGAGCGCGTGTTCGGAGCCTTCAGCGCCCAACAGCGCGAGCAGGTGTTTGGTGTGGTGTGCCTGGGTGGCTTCCTCGATCTGGATCTCGGGTTTGAACTGCCGATTCGTCTGGCCGTGCACCGCACCCGAACGCGCAAGGGCGTCACCGTTATCCTGAGCATCGGCATCAAAAGCCCACGGACCAAATGCTTCACCGTCTCGGGCAGCGACGTGCAGATGTACCAGGATGTCTGCGAATCCATCCTTCACTTGGCAGCGCTGGCGACTCCCGCCGCGCACGCTGCTTAGGAGGCGGTCATGGATCGCAACCTCAAGGAAACGGCCCGGTACTTCGGCATCACACGACCGCATCTGATCAGCCTGATGCAAGAGAAAGGCTTGCTCGACGCTGAGCGACTGCCAGCCTATCCAACGCGCGACCGTGAGTACCTGGGAACCAAGGAAGGCAAATGGTTCCACCCGGAGCTGGGCCTGCAGTACAGCCAGTCAACGCGGGTTCGACAGGCCGGCATTCCCTGGCTCGCCGAGCAACTGGGCCTCGCCCTGCCCGCTATCCCGGCAGATCGCCGTGACGTGGCCTAGGGAGTACGCCCGCCAGATCATCGCCTTACGGACCAAAGAGGAGCGCAACGCTGCGCTCCTTGAGGTACCCGAGCATCTGCGCGAGCTGACCAAAGCCCACTGCCTGATTACCTGGAACCACCCGAAACGCCGCCAGCGCATGGAGAGCCAGCAAGCCAATGAGTAACGCCAACCAGACCCCGCTGCGCCTGATGCCAGCACCGGAAACCGCCACCGTCGAGCTGCTGTATCGCACCTTCGGCGATGTACTGATCCCGCTGGAAAAGATCCGTGTGCAGTACTTCCGCAACCTCAACGAACAGTCGTTCGCCGCCGAGATCAGCAGCGGTCGCATTCAACTGCCCGTCACCACCCTGGACAGCAGCCGCAAGGCGCCGAAGTACGCACACATCCGCCACATTGCCGCACTGATCGACATCCGCGCCTACCGGGCGGATGAAGAACACGCCAAGCAACAGCACGACGCCAACGAGCACGACCAATAACCCAACGGCTGCCACCACCAGCCAAACCCACCGGAGCACACCACATGACCCACATACAGATCATTGCCCTGATCGGCCTGATACTCACCGTCGCCCTGCTCTACTGGGCCGGCTACCTGATTGGCCGAAGCAATGGCCGAGCAACCGGGATCGAGGAAGGCAAAGCCGTTGCCGAAGCGGACAACGCAAGAGCCATGCGCGAGCTGACAACCGCCCTCAAGTTCGTGCGAGCCGATAACCAAAGGCTGGCTCAACTGCACAAGCACCTGCAGGACAGCCAAGCCCTCAAGCCAGCACACCGGCAGAACTTGCTGGCAATCGCGGATCTGCTGCGCATTGCCGCCGAGACATTCAGCGCCTTCAAAACCGGAAAAAAACTCGAAAGAGACTCGCGCTCGCTGCGCGATCAAGCCCTGGCAATGGCCGCCCTAGTGGAGCCAGCAGCAAAGGAGGAAGCGGCATGAGCCAGCAGATCGATGGACCAGCCCGCTATCAGAAACCGGAGGAAAGCGGCATGCCGCACGCTCAGCCCACCGCCCGAGCCATGACCGCTTTGCTCCGCAACGCCGCCAGCGTCGACGCTCAGAAAACAAAGAGCCTCTGCTGCGTAGCAGCAGGCATTACTGCTCTTGCCCGCAGCACCACCGAGGTACGTATACCCCACGCAAAGCTGCGCGGGGCAGCCACCACTGGAGCAACGCTGATCGCTCAGAGTGGCCCGCTCGCGCAGCTTGCTCAGGGGTATAAGCCTCCCTCAACGATCAAGGGTTATCAGTCAGAGCAACAGGCTCAGGAGGCATAACAATGGAACTACAAAGCGAAACCCTGGCCGACGAAGAGCTCGCAACCATCACGGGTTATCAGCTCCCGTCCAAACAAATCCAATGGCTGACCAACAACCATTGGGAGTTTGTTCTGACCGGTGCCCGACGTCCCATCGTTGGCCGGGTTTACGCCAGGATGAAGTTAGCCGGCGTTAAACCCTCTGCAGCTAGTGCCGTGACTGAAGTCTGGTCACTCAACCTTGCGAATGTGAGCTGATTGATGCGCCAGAAAAGCATAGCCAATCGCGACCTTCCGCCGCGAATGATAAGGCGCACCCGCAAGCGCAAAAATGGTGCCATATGGACCTCGTACTATTACAACGGCAGGGACGCCGACGGAAACCGAAAAGAAATACCGCTAGGCGGCGATCTCGACGAGGCGAAGATCGAGTGGGCTCGGCTGGAACGCCGCGAACCACCAAAGCCCAACCATCTGTTGGGCGCACTTTTCGACGAGTACGAAAAAAAGATCATCCCGACCAAATCAATACGGACTCAATCCGATAACCGCAAGGAACTGAAACAGCTCCGGAAAGCATTTGAAAACGCGCCTCTCGAGTCAATTACTCCCCAGGTAGTGGCGCAGTATCGGGATGCTAGAACCGCTAAGGTCAGAGCTAATCGAGAAATTGCGCTGTTGTCACACATCTTCACGATCGCGCGCGAGTGGGGCATGACTAAGAATGCCAACCCTTGCTTCGGTGTACGCCGGAATAAGGAGAAACCGCGAGACTACTACGCTGGTGAAGTCGTTTGGAATGCGGTGTATGCAGAGGCCGTGCAGGAACTGAAGGATGCTATGGACCTGGCCTACCTAACTGGCCAGCGCCCCGCCGACGTACTTAAGGTGGCGACTACCGATCTGAACGACGGCTTTGTGAGTATCCGCCAGGGTAAGGGCGGCAAACTTCTGCGCATCCGGCTGGATGAAGCCGGCGAACAATCGGCACTTAGTATGCTCCTGGACGATCTACTGGAACGAAGATCGCTCAGTGGTATTAAGACCTCAACACTGATCACAAATACGTCTGGCCTTCGGATGAGCCAACAGATGCTACGCAACCGCTGGGATGAGGCTAGGGAGAAAGCAGCTATCAAGGCCGGTGCCGACGGCAACCAAGCCCTGGCCGTGCAGATCCGACAATTTCAATTTAAAGATATCCGGCCCAAAGCCGCAAGCGAGATCGAGCTAAGCCATGCGAGTCGCTTGCTCGGGCACTCAACCGAAGAAATCACCAAAAAAGTTTACCGACGCATTGGTGAAATTGTCCGCCCAACAAAATGAAAACCTGACCGCGATTGATTCCTAGACTCCACTATAGAATTTGTATCTAGCCCATGACTAAATCATAATTAGAGATCTCTACTCATTATTTTGACAAGGAAGCCCTCATGACGACAAGTGGAATTACGCACTACATCATCGTTCCGGAAAATTCAAAAACATATCGTACAACTTTTTTCAAGGCTATTCGACTTTCTGGCACGCCCAATTTTCTGAAATACTTAAAGCATTGATTTTTTTCCTCATGACATATCGGACATATATCTCCGCGGAGAAAGCTACGTAAGAGCAAGAACATGGGGGGCAGTGCTGAATATAAAAACTTTGCGCGCCGATCTTGTCGAAAAGACCCTACCATTAAAACAGAATAGCTTACTGGTTTTTTGGAGTTCTGAAGAAACAGCAGAGCAAGTCGAAAAGGCAATCTCTCACCTTCCAGTCAAACCTATACATATTTCCACGTCCAAAATAACCAACGCAACGCTAATAAGCAACCTAAACAGAGGATCCGTTAAGAAGCTAGTTTCCGACCTTCTGCTTAGGGCATCCACCAAAGATTCACAGCTTGCGAACTATCGAAACTTCCTGATATCAAACAAAAAACCAGCCAAATCTCCGCCCTATAAAAATCACAGCCAAAAACCATAACTGCACCACCCCTCTATTAGGGGTTCTATCCACATATGGTGCTTCGATTAAAACAAGTTCCATTAAGCTGTCCGGGGAAATCAGGGAACATATAACTAGCATGTTGGATTTGTCGTCAAGGATTGATAGATTGCGACCTCAGGCATTAAAGAGTTCACCGCACAGAAAGAATGACGTTATCGTCTACTGCCAGTCCTCTTACACATTTTTATATCGCGCGGATAGTAAGCAATGGCGAGACATATCTAGACAGCTCAACAACCCAAAAAGAAATCTCCTTAGGAATGCACTTATTAGAGCAAAAGGTTACGGCAATTCACCAATATCCATTTCTAGAGAAGACATATTCAACCCATATGAAGATGAAATACTTGGCGCGCTACTAAGAGATCGTCAGGCTGAAATAAGAGTCTTCACCAGTGCGATTGCCATTGTAGCCTCCAATCAGTTCATCCCGGCTCTGCGCCTACCCAATGCGGTAATGCTTCACCACGACCACCTAAGGACTCTCCGATCAAGTCAGCACAGGTCAGATGGCCTGTGCTGACTTGATCGGAGAGTCCCTAGCAAGGGATGTATTAGATCGTGCCGCGTTTCAGAATCACCTTATGTTCTGATGCTAAATTATTGTGCAATATGAGGCAATTTGATCAACTGCGGTATAGAACCGATTATGAGCCTCCGAGCTACCGAAGTTAAACATGTCGTCGCAGCGCTTTTAGCTTTTTTATTTTATTACGCTGGAGGAGCATTGGCTGAGACACCAACATGCGAGACGGCAACGCTGGAGACAATTCTGAATGTACCCGATATGACAGTGCGGCACGACACTCCTATTGGCGCTGAAATCGGCACGTCTATTGTCAGCGCTCCTATCGACGCATTTAACTGTAAGAGGGGTTTAACTTTTCAGAGCTTTTACGTGAAGGCCTCAGGCTTGGCAGCAGCGAAAATCAATGGATTGAATATATATAAATTCGGTACGGCAACGAGCGGTATCGGTTATGCAGTATCTGGTAGTGCTGTCGGTACTTGCGGATCGTTTTGGCCTATCATTGGTAACAATAGTCCTGGTGGTGTTAACTCGCAACTTTTGTGTGAGATTAATGGAACGTTTCCGAAACAACCGATCCAAGGAGCGCTGAAGCTGGTCTTTTACAAAATAGGAAATATTACACCTGGTAAAATGCCAGACCAAGTGGTCGGCGGCTTCGCTGTGATGAATAACAAAACTTCTTGGGTGACCCCGGAGCCACAGGTTCGAGTACCTGGATTTACTGTGAATACACTAGGTTGCTTTGTGAGCAACCAAGAAATCAAAGTGCCTATGGGAAATGTAGATATGGATCAGTTACAAGGTCCAGGAGACACAGCTGCAGAAAGGGAGTTCTCCATCCCGCTGACCTGCGACGTCGGAACCAAAGTCAAATTGACCTTGGGCGCGGGTAATGCGGGAGTTTACGATAACACCAAGGGACTGCTCAACTTAGCGGATGCCACGTCAACTCAAACTGCCCAAGGAGTGAAGGTCCAGATTCTGTCCAATGAAGTTCCAGTAGCCTATGAAAAAGCAATGACAATGGGCACGCAGGCTAGTACCGGCACTTTCACCATTCCCTTGAAGGCCCGCTACTATCGTACCATCGATCCCTTGAAGCCGGGCATCGCTAATAGCAGCGCGACGTATACCATTACTTACGACTAGCATGTATCGCAATGAAGTAGTCGAAGACTGGATATGGAATGTAGCGCTCCATTAGCGCTCGTAACAGTGACTAGAGCCTTTTAGTAGAGGACGGCATCACATTGTTCGGTTATCTATTGGCTTTCGGCATGTAGGACTCAGTCCAACTATGAGCGCACCCAGTATTGCTTTTAAAGATGCTACTCATCTTCACCCCCCCCGCCGCCCTCTACTCTCCAACGCATACACATACACGCAAAACATAGACTCAGCCGGCAGCTAAATAAGAACTATTTAGCTGCTTCTGCATATTGAGAAAAAGTTGTGCAAAAAGACTATAAGAATCGTCTGATGGCTTATACCTGCCAGCTGATATTATATTTTCCGTGCTGTTCTATAGTGTAATAACTTTCACAACACGAGTATCAAAATGAAAAAAATTTCGCTGGCTCTCTTGACAGCTTCCATGTTCGCCGCTGCTGGTCAAGCTTATGCCGTTGATCCAGTGCCTACCAAAGCAGGTAGTGGCACTATTAATTTTACCGGCATAGTCAATAATGATGCCTGCTCTATAGAAGACATAGGACTGAATAAAACCATCTCTGTCCCTATGGGAGAGGTTTCAATAAAAGACATGGGGACTGCAACTGCTCCCAAAGGTAGCGGGAAGTTGAACGCTGAAAATTTTGACATGAAGATAAACTGCAATGCTGGTACTAAGGTGTCGATGATTTTCGAACCGACTAAAGGTGCAGGTTCTGGGATTGTGACCGGTACCAAAGTACTGAAGCTGATCGACGGTGTTGGCGCTGCAAAAAACATCGGTATTGCTTTGCTAGACGCAAATGGTGATCAGATTGATCTGAGCAGCCCAACAGCCGCGAAAATTCAGAACAACTTACAGGACGGTAGTGCGACCCTTAAATTCTCCGCTACCTACGTCACTACTGCCGACCCAAGCACTGCCGTGGCCGGTCGCGGTGATGCAACTCTACCGTTTACTCTGCAATACGAGTAAACCAATCGCACATACACTGCGCGGGACGCTATCGTCCCGCCTCATCTTTTTTCATTGTCAGGCGTCATTTATGTTTAATCGGTATCTGCTCTCTTGGTGCATAGGGCTGTATTGTGCGCTTGTTGGAGCTCAGGCAAGTGCAGGTATTACTCTGAGTGCCACTCGCTTGATATTTGATGGCGTGCACAACGAAGTCAGCATCAACGTGCGCAACACTGGCAACGATTCATTAATTCAGTCCTGGATTGACAGCGACAATCCAAAGATGGCTTCAGTGCCTTTTGTCGTTACGCCGCCGCTGGCACGAGTAAGTGCTGGTGAGCAGCAATTGCTGCGTGTGATTTATGAAGGTGCAGGTATGCCCTCCGACAAAGAATCCGTCTTTTGGCTTAATGTTCAGGAAATCCCCCAGGCGGACAAAACGCAAAACACTCTGCAATTGGCAGTTCGTCAACGCATAAAGGTATTTTTTAGGCCAGTAGGGCTTCAAGCAGATGCCTATCTCGCTCCAACACAGTTGCAATGGCAAATAGACGAAGAAGGGGGACATGCCATGCTCAAAATCATGAACCCTAGTCTCTACCATGTTTCATTGTCTAACGTGACAGTTCAATCAGGCACTACCAGTGAGCATCCTATCGACTCGATGATGATTGCACCTAACGAAACCAGAACATTCAAATTGAAAGGAGCAAATAGTTCAAACTACTCAACTTTGACGTTTTCGAATATTAATGATTACGGCGCACAAGATCGCTATATAGTAAAGCTGATTAATAAAGTAGCAGTAAGCGCGAAGACGAATCAGTAAAAGACGTTGATACTTAGCACCTTTAAACAAAACCAATCTCAACTAGCTTAGTTTTTTTCTTGTCGCCGTATAGGGCTGGGCATGTCTTTATTCCCAAGCAGCAGTTCAAAAAAAAGAATCAGGCAATGTGCGTTTTTCGCTTGTGTATTCAATACACTATATCTGACGATGATTCTGGGCTCCCCCCAACCGGTAGCTGCCAGTGAATTGAAAGCCACACCTGTTGACGATGAACTTAACCAATTCAACACCTCTTTTCTTACAGGTGGTGCAACTTCCGTCGACTTAGGTCTACTCCTTTCCGCCAATAGTGTTTTACCCGGACGCTATCGAGTGGACATCTACAGCAACGAGTTCTTGGTTGGTCGAAATGATATCGATTTTCGACAGGTTGAGGACACCGGTAAGATAGAAGCTTGTCTGACTTTCGAAGTGCTTCAACAATTGGGAATAAACCTGAACAGGCCAGAAATAGCCGACCAGTTGCAAGAAAATGTACCAGGCACTTGCTATAAATTGCAGGCAATGATTGAAGGTGCCCAAGTTAAATATGATCCCAGTCGCTTACGGCTTTTGATCAGCGTTCCGCAAATTGCTATGCAGCGAGGGATGCGCGGCTATGTTGATCCTGCGTTATGGGACGCGGGTGTATCGACAGCATTTGTCAACTATCAGCTGAGCAGCAACCGCAACAGCACTGAGAGCAGTACGATGTTATCGAACAACTTAGGGTTGCGTAACGGGATCAATCTAGGTGGCTGGCGCCTGCGTAACGAATCGAACTTCAACAGCCGCACCGGACAGCCGAGCACATTCACCAGCAATCGTAGTTACCTTCAACATGACGTCACGGCGCTTAAGGGACAGTTCAGCGCAGGTGACATTTTTTCTGACTCGCAACTGTTCGAAAGTGTTCGCTACAGCGGTTTGAAACTGAGTTCCGACGAGGGAATGCGGGCCGACAGTGAGCGTGGCTATGCACCAATCATACGGGGAGTAGCAGAAAGCAACGCCACCGTGGAAATCCGTCAAAACAACTATGTTCTCTACACTACCAACGTTCCGCCTGGCCCGTTCGAGATTAACGATATCTACCCCAGCGGCTCCAACGGCGACTTGGAGGTCACGATAATCGAGGCCGATGGGCGTCGGCGCGTAACACAGCAAGCTTTTTCAAGCCTACCGATTATGGTACGTAAGGGGCAAGTCAACTACAGCGTGTCAGCGGGTAAATACAATAGTAACTCTGAAGGTTTGACATCGCCGCAGTTCATGAGCAGCACCGTCGCCTATGGTTTGAGCAGCAACATGACTGGGATAATCGGAGCGCAGGTTTCAGAACGTTTCAATGCGTTGTCACTCGGAATGGGCCGTAACACAGCCATAGGAGCTGTGTCTTTCGACATGACGCATTCCAAAAGTGAGGCACGCGGCGATGTGACTTCCGGTAACAGTCTACGAATGTTGTACGCAAAGACTTTTACTGGCACAGATACCAATTTCACTCTTGCTGCGTATCGTTATTCTACCGAAGGATATCGGACGCTCACCGAACACATCAAGGATCAGGATGTCGAGAGACAGCGACGCAGTAATTCCAAGACTCGCACCGATTTGACTGTCAGTCAGAGTCTGGGGCGCAACCAGCAATTCGGAAGCCTTTACCTGAACGCGACAGATCAGCGCTTTTGGAGGCGTGGCGGATCGCAAAGCCTATCCGCGGGCTACAGCAACAGTTGGGGCGACCTCAGCTATAACCTTGGCCTGACTCGTACTAAAGACATAGGCGATTCCGGTCCCTCGAACAATGACACTCTAATGAATCTGTCACTCTCATTTCCGCTGGGCCCTAAACTTAGGGCGCCAAGAGTATTTTTATCCACCAGTAGTCAGAAGTCGAGTTCTAGTGCACAGCTTGGGGTCAATGGCTATTTTTCCGAATACAGTGACACTTATTACTCGGTTCAGGCGGGTAACAGCACTACCAGCGGTGGATCAGGTTCGGCTAGCATCAGTTCACGCCATTCGTTTGTCGATATCGGCGCTGGCTACAGTCAGGGACGAGGATACACTTCGCAAAACTTAAGTCTCGCCGGCTCAGTAGTCGCCCATGCTGGCGGAATAAATCTTGGGCAAACTCTGGGTGAAACATTCGCACTAGCTGAAGTCCCAGATATACCAGGCGGGGTTAGGATCGGCAGCTACAGTGGCGCTGAAACGGGGCGCAATGGTTATGCCGTGATACCCAACACCCAACCTTATCGGGTGAACTGGATCAGTCTTGACACACGTGATTTGAGTGCTGATGTCGAAATTGAAAATGCAACTCAACAAATCGTGCCGCGACGAGGAGCATCCGTCCTATTGCGCTATCCGTCCCGAAGCGGGCGACGCGTGCTCTTTGAGTTGTTCGATGTTGAACGCAAACAACTTCCATTTGGCGCAGTATTGGAAGACAGTGCTGGAAAACAGATTGCGATAGCTGATCCATTCGGTAAAGCGTTGGCACTGGTTCAAGATGACAGTGCCACCCTAACCATCAAATGGGGCGGTGAGCAGTGCAAGGCGAATTACGCCCTGCCAAAACACGAAAAAGTACTAAACTATGAAAGAGTGAAGCTCAGATGCTTGCCACAACCTCAGGCCAAGGACGCTATTAATGAGTAGAATATAGGCTGGCGAACCAGCATCTGAACTTTCTTATCTACAAGAGGAAACCTATAACTTAGGGACTCTCCGATCAAGTCAGCACAGGCCATCTGACCTGTGCTGAAATAGCCCTCCGTCCAACTGCCCTCTACAAGCCCGCCATCCCATGAGTCAGATGAGCTTTTCCGATTTCGAGTACGCCGGTAAGCGCAAGCAAACCCGTCGCGAACGTTTCCTGGCCGAGATGGAACAGGTGGTGCCGTGGAGCGGTTTGGTGGCATTGATCGAGCCGCATTACCCGAAGGCTGGCGGCGGCCGCAAGCCGTACCACTGGAAACCATGCTGCGTGTTCATCTGCTGCAGAACTGGTTCTCGCTGAGCGACCCAGCCATGAAAGAAGCGCTGTACGAGATCACCTCGATGCGCCAGTTTGCTCGTCTGACGCTCAGCGCTCCGATCCCCGAAGACACGACGATCATGAATTTTCGACACCTGCTGGAGAAGCATCAGTTGGCGGCGGGCATTCTGGAAACCATCAACAATTACCTGCGAGACAAAGGCCTGTCGTTGCGCCAGGGCACCATTGTCGACGCGACCATCATCGACGCCCCCAGCTCGACCAAGAACAAGGAAGGCAAGCGTGATCCTGAAATGCATCAGACGAAGAAAGGTAATCAGTATTTCTTCGGCATGAAGGCACATATCGGTGCTGATGCTGAGTCGGGCCTGGTGCACCACGTCCACGGTACAGCGGCGAATGTGGCCGATGTAACGGAGGTCGCTCATCTGCTGCATGGCGACGAAAATGTTATCTGTGCCGACGCGGGTTATACCGGCGTAGAGAAGCGGCCGGAGCATGCAAGAAGGCCGGTGATCTGGCAGATTGCGGCCCGTCGGAGCACCTATAGACACTTGAGCAAACGAAGCGTGCTCTACAAAGCCAGACGCAAGATCGAGAAGGTCAAAGCGCAGGTGAGAGCGAAGGTCGAACACCCCTTCCGTGTGATCAAGCGCCAATTCGGCTATGTGAAAAACCGCTTCCGTGGCTTGGCCAAGAACACGGCGCAACTGACCACACTGTTTGCCCTGTCGAATCTGTGGATGGTGCGCCGGCAATTATTGCCTGCTCCGGGAGAGGTGCGCCCGCGAGGGCAGAAAACCGAGGCTATGCCTTGGTTATCCGAAAGTCAGCGGCTGAAAATCGGGCTTTTCGGCACCTCAAGTCGCCCATTTCCGGCTGATGGGCAACTTGTTCGGAGTTTCCTTAACAGCCATTCTCGGTCGTGTAGCCGGCGTGCCGCCGGCTTTACACCGGGGTTGCGGAACACCTGCCAAAAGTTGCGGAACACTTTGTAAATTTTAGGCAATAAAAAACCCCGTAAATCATTGATCTACGGGGTTTTCAAGGGTGGAGGCCGAGGTCGGAATCGAACCGGCGTAGGCGGATTTGCAATCCGCTGCATAACCATTTTGCTACTCGGCCCCAAGTGTCCAGTACCGTAAAGCAACACTGAACACGTACAAACTGCAACGGCATTCGAGATCAACCTCATCTCGCAACTCTTTGATTTTTAAAGAGTTTTTCCGTTTCCTCGCTGAGGAATGGTCGCAATTATGGACATGTTTTCCATTCCTGGCAACTCCTATTCGATATTTTTTCTGCCGGGCTGTTTCCGCAGGTTTCCGGGCAGCTGCAAATCCATCTCGCAGTGGGCAGCGGCGCTGGATGATTGCACACATGACGGCGGATTGCTCCCTCCTCTTCTGCGCGCGCGGTCACCTACCCGATCGGGTTATGGCATGTGTCAAGTCGCTCGCGGACAGTAGCGCCAACGGCTCGACCCGGGCTCCTTCCATCAGGTTCAGGGCGGAATTCCAGCATGCGCATAGCATTCCCTGCGGTATTTGGCGTGGTTCTGGCGGTGGCGGCAGTCGGGTTGCAGGCTCAGGAGCCTGCCGACAAGACCTTGCGCCTGTACAACTGGTCGGACTACATCGGTGAGCACACCCTCGCCGGCTTCGAGAAGGCCAGCGGGATCAAGGTGATCTACGACACCTTCGACTCTTACGAAACCGTGCAGGGCAAGCTGCTTCCGGGGCGCTCCGGCTATGACCTGGTGGTGCTCAATGCCGCGCTGGTGCCGCCCTTGATCAAGGCGCGGGTGTTCCAGCCGTTGAACAAGCAGTTGTTGCCCAGCTGGCAGAATCTCGATCCCCAGGTGCTCAAGAGCCTGGAGAACTACGACGCGGGTGTGCAGTATTCGGCGCCCTATACCTGGGGCAGCAATGGCGTGACCTACAACGTCGACAAGATCCGCGAGCGGATGCCGGATGCGCCCATCGGCTCCCTGGCGATGCTGTTCGATCCCAAGGTGGTGTCGCGCTTCGCCGATTGCGGGGTGACGCTGCAGGACTCGCCTACCGATATCCTGCCGCTGGTCCTGGCCTGGCTCGGGCGCAATCCCAACAGCGCCGAACCCGCCGATCTCAAGGCCGCGCAGGAGGCCTTGATGGCCGTGCGCCCCTACATTCGCAAGTTCGACTCCACCAGCTACCTCAATGGCCTGGCCAATGGCGAGCTGTGCCTGAGCGCCACCTGGTCCGGCGACTACGCCACGGCCCAGGCCCGGGCCAATGAAGCCGGGGCACCGGTCAAGCTCGACTATTTCATTCCCAGGGAAGGGTCGCTGATCTGGTTCGATGACTTCTACATTCCCGCCGACGCCCCGAATGTGGCCAATGCCCATGCCTTTATCGAATACCTGTTGCAGCCCCAGGTCATGGCCGAGGTCAGCGACTACATCCGCTATGCCAATGCCAATCTCAAGGCCACGCCGCTGCTCAGCGCCGAAGTGCGCGACAACCCGGCGATCTACCCCGACGCCCAGACCCGCGAGCGGCTGTTCACCCAGACCATCCAGTCACCCGCCAGTACCCGCCTGATCACCCGCACCTGGAACATGGTGAAGATCGGCAAGTGATCTGCCGGCGACTATTTCACAAATTGTCCACGTCATGCTTCGACCCGAGGTAAAGCCCATGGCTATCCAATCCGCAACCTTCTTCCAGCAGTTCGACGACCCCAAGCTGGTGGCCGCCGACAAGGCGCATTACATGCACGGTTTCCACATGTTCGACGAACACCGTGAGCAGGGCTCGCTGAACATCGCCGCCGGTGAAGGCGCCTACATCTATGACACCGCCGGCCGACGCTATCTGGACGCGGTCGGCGGCATGTGGTGCACCAACATCGGCCTGGGGCGCGAGGAAATGGCCGAAGCCATCGCCGATCAGGTACGGCAACTGGCCTACTCCAACCCGTTCTGCGACATGGCCAACGTCAGCGCCATCGAGCTCTGTGAAAAACTCGCCAGCCTGGCTCCGGGCGACCTGAATCACGTGTTCCTCACCACCGGTGGCTCCACGGCGGTGGACACGGCCTATCGCCTGGTGCAGTTCTATCAGAACAGTCGCGGCAAGCATGAGAAAAAGCACGTGATCTCACGGATCAATGCCTACCACGGCTCCACCTTCCTCACCATGTCCATCGGTAACAAGGCCGCGGACCGGGCCCCCGAATTCGACTTCATGAGTGATCTGTTCCACCACATCTCCTGCCCCAACTACTACCGGGCCCCGGCCGGGATGAGCGAGGCAGAATTTCTCGAGTTCCTGCTGGCCGAGTTCGAAGACAAGATCCTCACCATCGGCCCGGACAAGGTCGCGGCGTTCTTTGCCGAACCCATCATGGGCTCCGGCGGGGTGATAATTCCGCCCGAGGGTTATCACCTTCGCATGTGGGAAATCTGCCAACGCTACGACCTGCTGTATGTGGCTGACGAGGTGGTGACCTCATTCGGACGCCTGGGAACCTTCTTCGCCTCGCAGGAGGTGTTCGGCATGCAACCGGACATCATCACCACCGCCAAGGGCCTGACGTCGGGCTACCTGCCGCTGGGGGCGTGCATCTTTTCCGAGCGCATCTGGCAGGTGATCGGCGAGCCGGGTAAAGGTCGTTGCTTTACCCACGGTTTCACCTACAGCGGCCACCCGGTGAGCTGCGTCGCGGCGCTGAAAAATATCGAGATCATTGAGCGGGAAAACCTGCTGGCCCATGTCGAGGATGTCGGGCGCTACATGGAGCAGCGCCTGCAGACCCTGGCCGAATTGCCGCTGGTGGGCAATGTGCGCTGCAAGCGCTTGATGGCCTGTGTCGAATTCGTCGCGGACAAGCAGAGCAAGGCGCTGCTGCCCGAAGCCCTGAACATCGCCGAGCGCATCCACCTGCGGGCCCAGGCCAAGGGCTTGCTGGTGCGCCCGATCGGCCACCTCAACGTGATGTCGCCGCCGCTGATCATCAACCATCAGCAGATCGACCAGATCGTCGACACCTTGCGCGAATGCATTCTGGAGGCCGCCGCCGAGCTGCGTCGCGACGGTCAGTACCTGGGGTGATGCGCCTGCAACCGATCCCCCCGGAGCCGTGTCGCGGGCTCTTACCCGGTCTGCGCCCGGCCGTTAAACTGTCGGGCATGAGCGCACCCGACGCCCCCCCCCACTGCCCTTCTCTCCCTTCAGGCCCTGCAGACCTGGCATGCCGGCCTGGCCGAGGCGTTCCAGGCTGTGGACGATGATGCGTTCCTGCCCCGCCTGGCCGCGGCGCTGAACGCCCTGACCCCGATCGAATCCATGATGATTAGCCTGGAGCGCAAGGGCCTGCCACCGCAGTTGCTGCACGAGCAAGGCATAGTCGGCGAGTACCGCGACGAGATCATCAACCGCTACTTTTCCCGGGGCTACCTCTTGGATCCCTTCTGCCTGGCCGTGGAAAACGGCCTGGCGGAAGGCTTTTACCACCTCTCGGAGATCGCCCCGGACGACTTCTTCAGCAGCCAGTACTACAAGACCTACTACCTCAAGACCGGGGGCGCCGAAGACAGCTACTACATCGTCGACCTCGACTCCCAGAGCAAGATTTCCCTGTGCATGTTCCAGGGCCTGAGCGGCGCACGCTTCGCCAGCGCGCCCCTGGCCCTGCTAAGGGCCGTGGAACCGCTGGTGCGTGAACTGTTGCGCCGTTTCGGCACCGCCGGCGGCCTGCAGCAACTGCTGCGACAAGCCCCGGCGGATCGGCTGCCAACCCGGGCGCCGGCCAACCTCAACCAGCAGATCGAAGCCGCCTTCATGAGTTTCGGCAATCCGCTGTTGACGGTCCGCGAGCGGGAGATCGCCCACCTGATCCTGCGCGGTCACTCAGTGAAATCCACCGCCAAGGTGCTGCAGATCTCTCCGGAAACCGTGCGCATGCACCGCAAGAACCTCTACACCAAACTGGCCATCAACTCTCAGGCCGAGCTGTTTTCGCTGTTTATCGACTGGCTGACCCAGCCTCCCGCCGCGGACTGAAACGCCGCAGGAGCGAATGCGCGAGCGATGCCCCACCACGAAAACGCCGTGTCCACTGGGTGAACACGGCGTTTTTCAAGGCGGCACAGGCAAGCTCGCGCCAACCGGCCAGGGTTTTCCGTCAGCGCGCGGCCCAGGCGTTGAAGCGCTGCTCCAGCTCCTCGCCATGATCGACCCAGAAGGCCGCATCCACCGCCCGCGCGCCTTTCAGGTTGGCCTCATAGGTCGGCAGTTGCTGCTGCACCGCTTCAGGCAACAGCGGCAAGGCCTGACGGTGTACCGGTCCGTAGGGAATGTTCTGCGAGAACAGCTTCTGCGCCTGGGGCTGGCTGGCAAACAGGATGAAATCCTCGGCCAGGGCCTTGTTCGGCGAACCCTTGACCACGGCCCAGTACTCCGGGTCGTACAGGCTCTGCGGCCAGAGAATGCTCAAGCGCATGCCCTCCTTCTGGGCCATGGCAATGCGTCCGTTATAGGCCGCGCTCATCACCACATCGCCCGCCACCAGCCATTGGGGCGGCTGGGCCCCGGCTTCCCACCACTGGATATAGGGCTTGATCTGGTCCAGCTTGGCGAAGGCCCGGGTCACCCCTTCCGGCGTATTGAGCACCTGGTACAGCTGCTCGGGGGCGACTCCGTCCGCCAGCAGCGCGATCTCCAGGGTGTACTTGGCGCTCTTGCGCAGGCCGCGCTTGCCGGGGAAGTCCTTGAGGTTCCAGAAGTCCGCCCAGGAGCCCGGTGCCCTGGCCAGCTTCTGCGGAGCAAAGGCCATGACCATCGACCAGACATAGGTCGCCACGCCGCACTCGCTCAGGGTGCCAGGGACGTACTGCGCCGGATCGCCGAAACGCGACAGATCCAAAGGCTCGAACAGGCCCTCGTCGCAGCCGCGCAACAGCTCCGGGCTTTCCACTTCGACCACGTCCCAGCTGGTCTTGCCGACATCGACCATGGCCTTGATCTTCGACAGTTCGCCGTTGTACTCACCGGCCACCACTTGGCCCGCTCCGCTCTGGTTAAATGGCTGGAAATAGGCCTTATCCTGGGCCTGCTTGGTGGCCCCGCCAAAGGAAATGACCGTGAGGTTCTGCGCCTGGGCCGAAGCCCCGGCACACAGCACAAGCCACGACAATGCAACGCCGCAACGCAAGGTGTTGGACATGAAACCCTTCCTCAAGAAAGCCGGCTCGCCCGCACGAACCTGCACAGCAAGAGCCTGGAAGCGACCGTATTCACGGGCGGTACAGCACCAGGCACGACGAGTCTTGGTCAGCGGTGCATGGCCCGGCCCAGCATGGGCTGCACAGGCGGATCGTCACCGTTGCGGGCTCTGCGGCCCCGTTCGCTTGATGTGTTGGCGACCTGTCCGGGGTCACCGGACGCGGTCTTGCTCGAATGGCGGTTCATCGCTTGCTCCCTGTTGTTTTTGTAGGAAGAACAAATCGATCGGCAGTGCATCGCCACAACGCACCGGGCAGTCGGGCAGGCGTATGCAGGGGTTCATTGTTTGCCTAACCCGAAGTATTGCGAAACGAGGTTTTTCTGAGGCACAGGCAAGGGAAAAGCTGCCTAGAGGCAGACCTTGCCCAAGATAGAGGAAGGCAACGCGCAGGCAACGGCGCGTCAGGACGGACCAGCCCGTCCGCCGCAGCAACAACAGACACCCCGCCAGGGCATCACCCGGGCGGGGTGTTTCAAGCACTCAAGGGTGACGAGCGCCGCGGCTCAATCCAGCAGCACCAGCAACCCCGAGATCACCCCGATGCCCATCACCGCCGAGAGCAGCATGCTGCTGGACACCTCGGTCTCGTAGGTCTTGTAGCGCGAGGCCAGGATAAAGACGTTCACCGCCACTGGCAGCGCCGCCATGATCACCGCAATCTTGACCAGGAACTCGCCCAGGCCAAACACATAGCGGGCGGACACGAACACCAACACCGGCAACACCACCACCTTCAACAGCGCCAGGGCCAAAGCGTCGCCCTTAATCAGGTTCTGCTGGCGGTGCACGGCAAAGGCGGCGCCCAGGGCCACCAGCGCCAGGGGACCGGTGGCGTTGGTCATCTGCGTGGCGAAGATCTGCAGCGGGCTGGGCAACCGCCACTGCAAGGCGATGCACAGCGCCGCCAGGGCCACCGCCAGAATCAGCGGGTTGCTGACGATCGACTTGCCGGTGGTCAGCAGCACACGGGCCAGATCCGGCCTGTCCTGCGCATCGCGCGGCTCGGTGAGTTCCATGATCAGCGCGCCCCCCGCCAGGATCACCAGGTTGTCGGCCATGGTGATCATCAGCGTCGGCAGCGCCGCTTCGTCGCCAAACGCCATGACCATCAAGGGCAACCCCATGTAGCCCACCACCCCGGAGATGGACGACAGCCCGCGCAGACCGGCCACCCGCGCGTTGCCGCCCCAGATCAGCCGCCCGCCCACGGCGGCGATCATGAAGGTCACCAGGCAGGCCAGGTAATAGGCGCTGAGCAAGGCCCAATCCAGCTCGCCGTGGTCCCGGGTGCCGAGGGTCTTGATGAAGATGAAGCACGGCAGGAACAACCAGAACACCACTCCCACCAGGCCCTTGACCGTTTCCTTGCCGATCACCTCCAGCCGCACGATCCAGTAGCCGGCGAAAATCATCGCAAACAGCGGCATCACCACGGTGAACACCTTATCCATGGGCCGATTGCTCCTGCAGAAGCTGGCGCTCGGCATAGCGGGCCAGTTGCATCGGGCTGTAGGTAGAGGAACGGTAGAACTCCATCACCCCGGCCATCACGTGCTGATAACGGACCTCGATGTCCGCCATCGAGGCGCGCATTTCCTCTTTCAGGTTCTCGACGATCGGCCACAGCTCCTCATCGGCAATCTCGGCAACCGGGGTGCTGAGCGATGAATAATCGGCCAGGGCTTGACGGATGGTCTGCGGATGCAAGCCCACATAATTGACGAAGTAAGCCTTTTCATCCTGAGTGTCCAGAAAGTCCGGAATATTCAACACGCCATAATTGGACAATGTTTCAAACTTGCCACTAACCGGACGATAGACGCCGGGCAACTGCAACAACTTTTCCTCACAATAACGCGAGGCATCGATCAACTTGTCCAGATCCAACGCTTGCGCGCCCAACTTTATATTGTTGTCCCGACACAACTTCACAACTTGCTCAAGTGGTGCAATTCCGGAGCGGTTGCCAAATCCGGCCAGGGCCCCTTCGACCATCTGAAAACCGCATTGAATCGCCTGCATGGTATTGGCCAGGGCCAGTCCGTTGTCGTTATGGGCGTGCAGGCAGAACACCAGGTGCGGGTAGTCCGCCACCAGCTTCGAGCACAGCCAGCGGGTCACATGGGGTTGCAGCGAACCCACGGAGTCGTTGATGCGGATGATCTCCACCCCCAGGTTGACGGCCCAGTCGATCTGCCGGCAGATCCCGGCATAACGCTGCTCGCACACCCCATTGCGGAAGTTGTTGAGCACGCTGGCCTTGAACTTGACGGCGCCGATGTCGCGAAACGCCCGGATTGCGCGCTCGAACTCTCGATCGTCCTGCCGGTAGGTGATCATGCCGAAGCTGAAGACGGTGTCGGCAATCCATTCCCGTCGATGAGCCCGGGCCTTGAAGTAATCAAAGGCGGTTTCCCAGCAGTTCAGCAGGATGATGAACGTGGCCTGGGTGTCGGCCGGCAATTCGCCGGCTTGCCGTGCCCGATGCAACCGGTCCCAGACCAGGGGTTCCTCCGGTCCGCAACCCACCACGAAATCCCGCAGTCCAGCCTCGACCATGGCCTTGAGGATGGATAACTTGGCGTCCACCGTGATGGGAAAGGCGGTGCGTTCAATACCCTCCCGAAGTGTTTCATCCACCAGATAGGGGACAGAAAAATCACGGTAGCGAATTCCATTTTCGAGCTTCATCGCCCTGCTCCTTTTTATTGATTTTTTCGCTGTCACACTGTTTTGCTTGGCACGCCAGTGTCCATGACAACCGCCACACCATATAACAGCAGGTAAAAACACAATCTAAGAAATACCTTAAAAAACAGCACGCACAAGATTCGACAAAAACCGCTCAAAGCCGAAACATTTGCACTACCAATATCCCTATTTAAATAAACAGGCGCGCGCACTTATTGAACCCGCAGCGCGACCTGTCCGAACTGTCGCGCGGCCTTTGAGCCAGCGATACGCCGACCAGCGTCCCACCCCCGCATTCCCCGCGGGACAGCTGCGAAAGCGCTAGAATCTGCGCTACCTTTCCCAGGCGACGAGAGCCGTTCATGAGCTTCGATTTCGATACCCTGCACCCCCGTCATGGCACCGGCAGCACCAAATGGAGCCGCTACCCCGAGGATGTCCTGCCGATGTGGGTGGCCGACATGGATTTCGCCGTGGCCGACGGCATCCTCCAGGCCTTGCGCCAGCGCCTGGAGCACCCGCTGCTGGGCTACAGCGTGGCCCGCGACGAGTTGCGCGAAGCGGTGGTCGCCGACCTCTGGGACAAATACGCCTGGCGCGTGCAGCCCGACGAACTGATCTTCCTCCCCGGGGTCGAGCCCGGCTTCAACATGGCCCTGCACGCCTTCGTCAAACCCGGGCAACCGGTGGTGGTGCAGACCCCCAACTATCGTCCGCTGCGCCTGGCCCCGGGCAACTGGGGCCTGGACAAGATCGAAGTGCCGTTCCAGCTCACCGCCCAGGGCACCTACGACACGCCCATGGATGCACTGCGCCAGGCCTTGCAAGGCGCCGGCGCCATGCTCCTGAGCAACCCGCACAACCCGCTGGGCAAGGTCTTCCCCCGGGATGAACTGCAGGCGGTGGCCACTGCCTGCCTGGACCAGGGCGCGCTGATCATCTCCGACGAGATCCATGCCGAACTGTGCTTCGACGGTCGCCGGCACATTCCCACCGCCTCCCTGAGCCCGGAGATTGCCCGCCGTACCATCACCCTGATGTCGGCCAGCAAGGCCTACAACATCGCCGGGATGAAGACCTGCTTCGCCATCGTCCAGGACCCGGCCACCCGCCTGGCCTTCAACAATGCCCGCGCCGGCATGGTGGACAGCGTCAGCCCCCTGGGCCTGGAGGCGACCCACGCCGCCCTGACCCACGGCGGCCCCTGGCTGCAGGCGCTGCTCGGCTACCTGCAGGACAACCGCGACTACCTGCTGCACGCGGTGCAGACCCGCCTGCCGGGCATCCGCATGCATGCGCCCCAGGGCACTTACCTGGCCTGGCTCGACTGCAGCGCCCTGGGCCTGGCCGACCCCTACGCCTTTTTCCTCAAGGAGGCCAAGGTCGGCCTCAGCGCCGGGCTGGAGTTCGGCGACGACTGCGGGCAATTCGTGCGCCTGAACTTCGGCTGCCCGCGGGCCATGCTCGAAGAAGGCATCCAGCGCCTGCAGGACAGCCTGCAACGGCGCTGAGCCCCCCACTTCCCACAGCCGCCTCCTCCCGCTAGCGCAGCCGCCAGACTCCCGCCCCTGGCGCTGCGCCCTGCCTGTACCACGCCACACGCCGCCCGGCCCGAACCCTGGCACGGAGCATGCCCAGCCACATGTCCAATGGATCCATAAAAACCCATCAATGGATCCACAAACCTGCAATCATCGATAAATAGCCGATTATCGAACACTAAATCCGCTTATTCGTTTGACACTCTCAGCGTGTGAACCATTTAATGGATCCATTAAATAAAAACAACAAACGCCTGGAGAGACCTCATGTACCCCAAGAACGCCTGGTACGTTGCCTGCACCCCCGATGAATTGCAGGGCAAGCCCCTGGGCCGGCAGATCTGCGGCGAACGGATGGTGTTCTACCGCGCCCATGAAGGCCGGGTCGCCGCCGTCGAGGATTTCTGCCCCCATCGCGGCGCCCCGCTGTCGCTGGGTTATGTCGAGAACGGCAACCTGGTGTGCGGCTACCACGGCCTGGTGATGGGCTGCGACGGCAAGACCGTGGAGATGCCCGGCCAACGGGTTCGCGGCTTCCCCTGCAACAAGACCTTCGCCGCGGTCGAGCGCTACGGTTTCATCTGGGTCTGGCCCGGCGATCAGGCCCTGGCCGACCCGGCGCTGATCCATCACCTGGAATGGGCCGACAACGAACAGTGGGCCTATGGCGGCGGGTTGTTCCACATCCAGTGCGACTACCGACTGATGATCGACAACCTGATGGACCTGACCCACGAAACCTACGTCCACGCCTCCAGCATCGGCCAGAAGGAGATCGACGAGGCGCCACCACAGACCACGGTCGACGGCGATCAGGTGGTGACCGCCCGGCACATGCACAACGTCATGCCGCCGCCCTTCTGGCGCATGGCCCTGCGCGGCAACCAGCTGGCCGACGACGTGCCGGTGGACCGCTGGCAGATCTGCCGCTTCAGCCCGCCCAGCCATGTGCTGATCGAAGTCGGCGTGGCCCATGCCGGCCACGGTGGCTACGACGCCCCTGGGCAGTACAAGGCGTCGAGCATCGTGGTGGATTTCATCACCCCCGAAAGCGACACCTCGATCTGGTACTTCTGGGGCATGGCGCGCAACTTCAATCCCCAGGACCAGGCCCTCACCGAGAGCATCCGCGAAGGCCAGGGCAAGATTTTCAGCGAAGACCTGGAAATGCTCGAACGCCAGCAGCAGAACCTGCTCGCCCAGCCCCAGCGCAGCCTGCTCAAGTTGAACATCGACGCCGGCGGCGTGCAGTCGCGACGGGTGCTGGAACGCCTGATCGCCCAGGAGCGCGAGCCCCGAGAAGCGCTGATCGCGGCAAGCCGTTAAGCCCCCCCCGAACCCGACAGGCTGGTGGCCCGGATGCGGCCGCTGGCGAGGACCGATGATGATCGACGTAATGGTGGTCGCGCGCCACGACGAAGCCCTGGACATCTGCAGCTTCGAACTGGCCGCGGCCGACGCAAGCCCCCTGCCCGCCTTCAGCGCCGGCGCCCACATCGACGTGCACCTGGCCAACGGCCTGGTGCGCCAATACTCCTTGTGCAACCACCCCGAAGAACGCCACCGCTACCTGATCGGGGTGCTCAAGGATCCCGCCTCGCGAGGCGGCTCAAGCAGCCTGCACCAACAGCTGCAGGTGGGCGCGCGCCTGCGCATCAGCGCGCCGCGCAACCTGTTTGCCCTGGCCCCCGGCGCGCGGCGCAGCCTGCTGTTCGCCGGCGGCATCGGCATTACCCCGATCCTCAGCATGGCCGAGCAACTGGCCCACGACGGCGCGGATTTCCAGCTGCATTACCGCGCCCGCTCGGCCGAGCGCGCGGCCTTTGTCCAGCGCCTGCAGCAATCGCCTTTCGCCGAGCGGGTCAGCCTGCATTTCGACCACCAGCCGGAAACCGCCCTGGACATCGCTCACGCCTTGGCCGAGCCACAGGATGATGTGCACCTGTATGTCTGCGGCCCCGGCGGTTTCATGCAACACGTGCTGGACAGCGCCCGAGCCCTGGGCTGGAAGGAACACTGCCTGCATCGCGAATATTTCAGCGCCGCGCCCGTGGACCAGAGCGCCGATGGCAGTTTTGCGGTCAAGCTGGCCAGCAGCGGGCAGGTGTTCCAGGTGCCGGCCGATCGCAGCGTGGTCCAGGTGCTGCAGGACCAGGGCATCGAGGTGGCGATTTCCTGCGAGCAAGGGATCTGCGGCACCTGCCTGACCCGGGTGCTGGAGGGGGTGCCGGAACACCGCGACCTGTTCCTCACCGAGGACGAACAGGCGCGCAACGATCAGTTCACGCCCTGCTGCTCCCGGGCCAAAACCCCGTTGCTGGTGCTGGACCTCTAGCGCCACTCACGGCGAGGGCAGGATCAGCTTCATGCGCTCATCGGCCAGCGCCGAGCCGAAGATCTCGGCGTAACGCAAGGTGGCGTTGGCATGCTCGCGCATCAGCGCTTCGGCCCGCGCGCCCTGGCCGTTGACCAGGGCGTCGAACACCGAGTGATGCTGCATATGGGCGTAGTTGAAGCGCCGGTATTCCCGGGCCATATCCTGGCGGTCCACCGCCAGGGCGGTGACCGAAGCGAACGGCAGGTGGTCATTGCGCGCCAGGGCATCGGCGATCGCCGGGTTGCCGCTGCCCGCGACGATCACCTGGTGAAAACGCATGTTGAGGTCGTGATAGACCTCCAGGTCTTCCTCGTTGACATAGCCCTTGTCGAACAGCGCATCGCCCTCGACCAAACAGCGCTCAAGGATCGCCCGGCCCTCGGCCGACAGCCCGCGCTCGGCGGTCTGGCGCGCCGCCAGGCCTTCCAGCACCCCACGCACCTCCACCGCCCCGGCGATGTCCTCGGCGCTGACCGAGCGCACCTGAAACCCGCGGCCACCGAAACGCACCAAGAGGCCCTCCTGCTCCAGGGTGCGAAAGGCCATGCGCACCGGCATGCGCGACACCCCGAAGCGCTCGGCGGTCGGCACTTCCATCAAGCGCTCGCCTGCCGCCAGCTCGCCCGAGGCGATCATCTTGCGCAGCGCGACCAGCACCGTTTGACCGGGTTTACTCATGCGGGCAGCTTCCTGAAAAAACGGGCGGCCATCATAACGCAGCGCCCACCACAACACGCATCCCGACACGCCCTGTAGCCGCTGCTGAGCCTGCGAAGCTGCGCAAAGGTCCGCAGGACCTTGCCTGGCGATCTCCCGCCGAACCTCCAGCGCCCTTGGAATCGCCGCGCCTGCTGCGCAGCCGTTCGCAGCCTTCGGCAGCGGCTACACCACGCCATAGCCATACCTCTGTAGCCGCTGCCGAGCCTCGGCGAGGCTGCGCAAAGGTCCGCAGGACCTTGCTTGGCGATCTCCCGCCGAACCTCCAGCGCCCTTGGAGTCGCCGCGCCTGCTGCGCAGCCGTTCGCAGCCTGCGGCAGCAGGTACACCACGCCATGGCCATACCTCTGTAGCCGCTGCCGAGCCTCGGCGAGGCTGCGCAAAGGTCCGCAGGACCTTGCCTGGCGATCTCCCGCCGAACCTCCAACCCCCTTGGAATCGCCGCGCCTGCTGCGCAGCCTGCGGCAGCGGCTACACCACGCCATGGCCATACCTCTGTAGCCGCTGCCGAGCCTCGGCGAGGCTGCGCAAAGGTCCGCAGGACCTTGCTTGGCTATCTCCCGCCGAACCTCCAGCGCCCTTGAAATCGCCGCGCCTGCTGCGCAGCCGTTCGCAGCCTGCGGCAGCGGCTACAGGTTTTTCACAGCGACAGCGGGTAGCTGACGATCAGCCGGGTCTGGTCGAAGTCGCGGTTGAAGCTGCGCCGGGTGGTGGCGTTGTTCAACCGCAGGCTGAGGTTCTTCAGGCTGCCACTCTGCAGGGTGTAGCCGATCTCGGTATCGCGCTCCCACTCATGGCCATCCTTGCCAGCCTTGGTGCTGGCGTTGTCGCCACGCCCGTAACGCACCATGGCCAGCAGCCCGGGAACCCCGGAAGCGGCAAAATCATAGTCATAACGCAGCTGCCAGGAACGCTCGCCGGCGTTGCTGAAGTTGCCGTTGAACATGTCGTTGCCCAGGGTCCGGCCGCTGCTGCCGTAGACCGACATCCAGGGGCTGTCGCCACTGACCTTCTGCAACCCCAGGTACAGCGTGTGCCCGGCCCGCGCCGCGGAGAACAGGCCATAGGCGGTGTGGCTGTCGATGCGGCCGATGCGCGCGCTGCCATCGTCGCGGTCGATGAAGTAGCCCAGGTTGCCCCCCAGCACCCAGTCGCGCACCGGCTGTTTGTGCTGCAGGTTGAAGTAGCTCTGGCGGTAGATGTCCTGCAGTTGCGAATGCCAGGCGCCAAACAGGGTGCGCTGCTGGTTGAAGCGGTAGTCGGCACCGACATAGTTGAAACCATCGGACTTCACCCCCGGCGCGGCCCAGGCCGACAGGTCCTGCATGTCCGAAGAGTTGCGCAGGCTCACCGCGCGGTACTGCCCGGCCTGCAGGCCCAGGCCGTCAATCTCGCGAGACACCAGCATGGCCCCGCGAAAGGTCTGCGGCAGCAGGCGGCCATCGTCATAGCGCAGCAGCGGCACGTCCGGCAGCAGCTCGCCGAGCTTGAACTCGGTGGCGGATATCCGCGCCTTCAAGGTCGCCCCGGCGCGGCCGAAATTGTCCGCGGCGCGGCCATCGTCGTGCACCGGCAGCAACTCCGAACCGCTGACCTGGCGGCTGCTGTCGAGCTTGAGGCCGAACAGGCCGATGGCATCCAGGCCAACCCCCACGGTGCCCGGGGTGTAACCAGAACTGAACTTGAGGATGAACCCCTGGGCCCACTCCTCCACCTGGCCCTTGGCCGCGTCATGGTCGCGAAAATCCCGATTGAAGTAGTAGTTGCGCAGCAGCAGGTCGGTCTTGCTCCCCTCGAAGAAACCGCTGTCGTCGCCAGCCCAGGAAGGGCCGCACAGGCCCGCAGACAAGCAAGCCCCGACCAGGGAACGGCGCAGCATCGGATGACGGGTGTTCATTATTATTGTTCTCCGCTTTGCATAGGCGCAGCCGTCCCCGACAGGCCGGCAACGGCCCGTCCATTCACGGATGCGCAAAAACCCGGCCAGGGCGGCCGGGGGGTTATTCAGAGAGCCGGGTCAGAAGGGATACTGACGCGGCCGGTGTTGCAGGCTGATCCAGTGGTCGCGGGTGAACTCGTCGATCGCCCAGTCGCCGTTGAAGCGCCCCAGCCCGGAGTTCTTCTCGCCCCCGAAAGGCGCGTTGGCCTCATCGTTCACCGGTACATCGTTGATATGGGTCATGCCGGCGCGCACCTGCCGGGCAAAGTTCACCCCGCGCTCCAGGTTGCCGGTGAACACCGCGCTGGCCAGACCGAACTCGCTGTCGTTGGCCAGTTCCAGGGCATGGGCTTCGTCCCGGGCGCGCAGCAGCCCCACCAGCGGCCCGAAGATTTCATGGCGCGCCAGGTCCATGTCGGCGCGCACCTCGCCGTACACATGGGGCGCCAGCAGATTGCCGTTCACCCCGCCTTCGTACAGTGGCTCGGCGCCCTGCGCGCGGGCCAGGGCGATCTTGTCCTGCAGGCCCTGCAACTGGCGGGCGTTGATCACCGGGCCGATCACCGTGTCCAGCGCTTGCGGGTCGCCGACCTTGAGCTGCCTGACCCGGGCCACGAAGCGCTGGGCGAAGGCGTCGTACAGCCGCTCATCGACAATGATCCGGTTGATCGCCATGCAGATCTGCCCCTGGTGCAGGAACTTGCCGAACACCGCGGCGTTCACCGCTTGCTCAAGGTCGGCATCGTCAAGCACCACGAACGGGCTGTTGCCTCCCAGCTCCAGGGCCACATGCTTGAGATGCTCGCCGCCACTGGCGATGCGGCCGATACCGCGCCCCACCGGGGTCGAGCCGGTGAAGGTGATCAGCGCCGGCACCGGGTGCTCGACAAAGGCATCGCCAATCTCGCTGCCGGCCCCCACCACCACGCTGAACACCCCGGCGGGCAGCCCCGCTTCCTCGAAGATCCTGGCCAGCAGCAGGCCGCCGCACACCGGGGTATCGCTGGCCGGCTTGACCACCACCGCGTTGCCCAGGGCCAGGGCCGGGGCGATGGAACGCTGGGTCAGGTGCAGCGGGAAGTTCCACGGGCTGATCACCCCCACCACCCCCAGGGCACTGCGGTATACCCGGCTTTCCTTGCCCGGCACATCGGACTCGACAATCCGCCCATGGACCCGCGCCGGGAACGACGCCGACTCCAAGGTAATGGCCCGCGCCGCGCCCCACTCGGCCATGGCCTTGATCCGCGTGCTGCCGGATTCGCGGATGATCCAGTCGACGATTTCCTCCTGGCGCCGGTCGAAGATCGCCACCGCCCGGTGCAGCACCGCTGCGCGCTGCGACGGCCCCAGGGCCGCCCATTGCGGCTGCACCTGGGCGGCCTTGGCGTAGGCCGCATCCAGGTCGCTGCGGTTAGCCTGGGCCACCTCCAGCAACAGCGCGCCGTCAAACGGATTGGTCACCGCCAGGGTCTTGCCGGCGGCACCGGCGCGCCACTGCCCGGCGATGGGTTGCAGATGCAGATCGCGATACACCGCGTTGGAATCACTCATGAACAATC
>Ga0194135_10000041_pt1 | contig 68649 bp, 64 predicted proteins | sample LitLau_LLRF_2013_FD_134024 | JGI IMG/M metagenome (GOLD analysis project Ga0194135, IMG submission 134024) | Freshwater sediment microbial communities in response to fracking from North America - Little Laurel Run_MetaG_LLRF_2013 (version 2) | ecosystem: Environmental > Aquatic > Freshwater >...
CTTCAGAAGCCTCTCAGAGACTACACGCAGGAGATCTCACTAAAAGAATAAATAAAAAATATATTCATACAAATACCATTAAATCAATTACTCTTAAACCTTATTATGTAACAGGGTTTTCCTGCTGCGAAGCAGCGGGAGAAGCCTCTTTTCATATTTCTGTGTTAAAAAATAAAGAGTATAGAATAGGATACCATGTATTACCTGTTTTTTCTATTCAATTGCATATTAAAGATCTTTTATTATTAGAACAAATTAAAGATTATTTTAATATAGGGACAGTGAGAATGAAAAAAAAAAAAAATAAAGATAATACTAATGCTATATATTCAGTACAATCTTATAAAGATATTATTAATGTAATTATACCTCATTTTGATAAATATCCTTTATTAACTCAGAAAAGAGCTGATTATATACTATTCAAGCAAACTCTAGATTTAATAAATCAAGGTAAACATTTAACAAATGAAGGTTTAGCAGAAATAATTTCAATAAAAGCTTCTATGAATAAAGGTTTAAATGAAAACCTTAAACAAGAATTTAATGAGGTAATTCCAGTACAAAGACCAGTGGTAAAACTTAATAATCCATTAGTATCGGATAGACAATGATTAATCGGGTTTATAGAAGCTGAAGGTTGTTTTTTATGTTTAGTTAGAAAAAATGTTAAACATATAATTGGTTACCAAGTTACTTTAAGTTTTACTTTAACTCAACATAGTAGAGATTTAGCTTTAATGACTAAACTTAAAGAAAATTATGGGTTAGGTTTAATATATGAAAGCCTTTCTGCTGTAAGATGGGTAATAACTAAAAAATCTGAGATAGACACTTTAATAACTATGTTAAATAGTGAATTAATAGGGGCTAAAAGTTTAGATTTAAAAGATTTTGCCAAAATACAAGAAATTATAAACAGTGGTTTACATAAAACAGAAGGAGGATTAAACCAAATATTAGAGATTAAGAGTAAGATGAATAAAGGTAGAAAAGATGAAATCTAAAAATTTAAGGATAATTAGAAATAAATTTTATAATTCTTCAGAAAAAGATCACCCTTTGTTTTTGGTCTATGCCTATTTAGTAGGCTTGTTTGAAGGTGATGGATTTTTTTCTATTACAAAAAAAGGTAAATATTTAACATATGAATTAGGTATAGAATTATCTATTAAAGATGTTCAATTAATTTATAAAATAAAAGATATTTTAGGTGTAGGTAAGGTAAGTTTCAGAAAAAGAAATGAAATAGAAATGGTATCCTTAAGAATAAGAGATAAAAATCATTTGAAAAGTTTTATATTACCTATATTTGATAAATATCCTATGTTATCTAATAAGCAATATGATTACTTAAGATTTAAAGACGCATTGCTTTCAGGTATTATTTATTCAGATGATTTACCTAAATATACTAGAAGTGATGTGCCAATTAATTCTATAGAATCTATTATTAATACATCTTATTTTTCTGCTTGATTAGTAGGATTTATAGAAGCTGAAGGTTCTTTCAGTACATATAAATTAAATAAAGACGATGATTATTTAATAGCTAGTTTTGATATAGCTCAAAAAGATGGTGATATTTTAATATCAGCTATTCATAAATATTTATCTTTTACTACTAAAATATATTTAGATAAAACAAATTGTTCAAGATTAAAAGTTACAGGAATAAGATCAATTGAAAATGTTATTAAATTTTTACAATATGCTCCTGTAAAATTATTGGGTAATAAAAAATTACAATACTTATTATGAATAAAACAATTACGTAAAATATCTAGATATTCCGAAAAAATTCAACTACATTCAAACTATTAAATACGAGATCATGATATAGTCCGATCAATAGAGAAATTTATTGAGTGTAGTAAGAGTATTTAATATTAATTAAATATGTAACTACCAACACAAATGCTCTGTTAATAATGCAACTTTAAATAGATTCTTTGCTTTACATTTTGTATTACCTTTTGTATTAGCTGCATTAGTAATAATGCATCTAATAGCTGTACACGATACAGCTGGAGCAAGTAATCCTTTAGGAGTTCCTGGTTATTACGATAGAGTGCCATTTGCTCCTTATTTCTTATTCAAAGATTTAGTTACTATATTTATCTTTATGTTTGTTTTAAGCTTATTCGTATTCTTCATGCCTAATTACCTTGGAGATACAGAAAACTATATTCCTGCTAATCCAATGCAGACACCTGCAGCAATCGTGCCAGAATGATACCTTCTTCCATTCTACGCTATATTAAGATCTATTCCTAATAAACTGTTAGGTGTTATTGCTATGTTTTCATCTTTACTTGCTTTACTAGTATTACCAGCTAGTGACTTAGGTAGAACTAAAGGTTTACAATTTAGACCATTGAGTAAAATAATGTTCTATATATTTGTTATAAACTTCTTAGTACTAATGCAATTAGGGGCTAAACATGTTGAAAGTCCATTCATTGAATTAGGTCAACTTAGCTCTATATTGTATTTCAGTCACTTTATTATTATACTACCTTTAGTAAGTATAATGGAAAATACTTTGATAGATTTATATGCAGAGAATAATAGCAAGATTTACACATCTAAAAGTTCAACGTGGAAATAAATCTTTTAACAATGTATTATTTGGTAATAAACAAAGTTCACGTGCATACTCTAGTCTTGTTTCTGAAACTAACGCTGTCAAGGTTAATCCGTGATTTTTCACAGGGTTCACTGACGCCGAGGGTACTTTTACAGTAAAAATCAGTAAATCAGATAAATACCGTACAGGATGAAAAGTAGAACCTTTGTTTGCTATAGGTCTACACATTAAAGATGTAGCTATATTAAATGCTATACAAAACACTTTAGGTGGGATCGGTGCAATTTTAAACCAAGGGGAAGATGGTATTCAATTTGTTATATCTTCTCAAAAAGATTTGCAAGTTCTTATGTCACATTTCGAAAATTATCCTTTAATTACACAAAAAAGAGCGGATTTTGAAATATTTAAACGTATTTTAGAAATAGTTAGTAATAAAGGGCATTTAAATAACCAGGAAAATGGGCTTCAAGAAATAGTAAATTTAAGAGCAACACTTAATTTAGGTTTATCTGATGCTCTTAAAAATGCTTTCCCTAATACGGTTCCTGTGGCCAAACCTTTGGTAGAAGATTTAACATGCCCCCATCCCCAATGATTAGCCGGATTTACTTCAGGTGAAGGTTGTTTTAGTATAAAAGTTAGAAAAGGTTCTACTAAAATCGGTTATAGAGTAGAATTAGCATTTATATTGACACAACACACTAGAGACGAGCAACTTTTAAAAAATTTAGTTACTTATTTAGGCTGTGGTAAATACTATAAACAAGCTAATAATTCATTTGGAAATCTTAGATGTGAAAATTTTACGGATATTTTTGAAATACTTATCCCTTTTTTTAAAGAACACAAAATAGTAGGTGTTAAAGCATTAGATTTTGAAGATTGATGTCAAGCGGCTGATCTAATTAAAACAAAAGATCATTTAACTAATGAAGGATTGGAAAAAATTCGTCAATTACAATTAAATATGAATCGTAGTAGAAAAAATTAGTATTCAACTGCAGGTATATTATTTATAACTCTTTAACTTTAATGTAGTAACAAAAATTTTGTTATGCTACTTAATCTGGTATTAATTTACTTAATGCCGGGCTATTGGCTAACATTTATTATTTGTGGGGGTGAGGAAGGTGGGTATTCCATTAAAGACTTAGTTATTAAAATGTATTAGGTGATAGTGAAAATTACGTAATGGCTAATCCAATGCAAACTCCAGCTGCTATAGTACCAGAATGATAAAGTAAAAATAAATGTCATTCTAAAATCTCGCGAATTGCTGGAAACCCTTTTTTAATTTAAATTTAAATATGACAATCAGCAGGAAAACCTTTTATTAAGCTAATATATACTAAGCTAATTAAGGGATCTTCAGAGACTATGCACGAGACAATTAAAGGCGCTTCGTTTTTAATTGAAGAGATAGTCCGATCATGGTAGAGATACTATGAGTTTAACACACCATCAATTGATTTATCTCCTATACTATTCTTTATGTATAGTCCAGTATTATTCGCAGCACGTTCAACAAAAGGAATAACTCGTTTATCTCCTACTGAAAGAGCTTCAATAAAATTACCTGACGAAGTAAAGGAAGTATTAATAGGGATTTTACTTGGTGATGCCCACCTTTGTGGGATAGTTGTGAAGAGATTAGTGCTTTTTGTATATTATTACTATATATGTTTTTTTTATTTATATAAGATTTTTATAAATTTTGCTGACTTAAAAGTTGTTTATCATAATCCTAAGGTTGAAAAAGCTACAATTTTAAAAGAAAATAAGGGTAAATCTGGTATTTATTTATGAACAAATAAAATTCACGGTAAAAGATATGTAGGAAGTGCTATAGATTTAAATAATAGACTTAGAAATTATTTTAATACTTCTTATCTTACAGACCGTAAAGATATCATGATTATCTATAAAGCTTTATTAGCTCATGGATGCTTTGCGAGAAAATTTTACGCTAGAAATTTTAGAATATTGTGAGCCTTTAGTTTTAATAGAAAGAGAACAATATTATATTGATCTTCTGAACCCTGAATATAATATTTTAAAAATAGCAGGTTCAATATTAGGAGCTAAACACACTTTAGAGGCTATAGCAAAAATAAGAGCTGGTGCTTTAAATCGTTCAGATGAAGCTTTAGCCAAAAACCTGAAGCATTTAAACACATTAAATTCTAGTCAAGAACATAAAGAGCACTTGATTAGACTTAATACTTCTCTTGAGCAAATAGCTAAAACCGCCAATCCTGTTATTGTACTTGATACATTGAACGGTGAGAGTATTGAATTTAGATCTATTACTCAATGATCCCCCCCCCGGCCCCGGGCCCGGCCCCGGGCCCGGGGGGGTAGGCAAAGTTTTTTGAAGTTCATCCAGAAATTATTCGTAGATGTATAGTAAAAGAAAAGCTTTATTTAGATAAATATCTTATAACTAAAATATATAAGTAATTTATTATAAACAAGTATAAAAATATAACTAGTTTATAGTCTCCTTTTATATATAGCAAAGGACGATCTATATCTAACATAGTAAGAAGATCACCAACTGCTAACTCTAGATTAGTTTATGCTCAAACTGCTGTAAAACATAAAGAATATTTAGATTATGTATTTAGTTTCTTTTTACCTTTTTGTGCTGCTTACGAAGTATGCAAGCAGCGAATGATTATAAACCTCAATCTAGATTAGTAGTGGATAATAGTACTAAAAAAACATACAGTGCTATATCTTTCACAACTATGCAACTTCCTTGTTTTAATGAATATAGAGAATTATTTTATGATTTAAATAGAAAAAAAATAGTTCCCTGCTGCTGCTTGGCTGCGAAGCCAGCAAGCAAGCACACATAAGAGAATTGTTAACTCCCCTTCCCCCTAATCGAAGATAGAGGGGGACGGTTTAGCTTTTTGAATTATGGATGACGGAAGCAGACAAGGTAGTGGTTTACATATAAGTGTTTATGGATTCTCTAACACAGATGTCGATAAATTAATGTTTACTCTACAAGATAAATTTAATCTTAAATGCTCTATACATTATAACAGAGATAATAAACCCCGTATTTATATATTTAAAGAATCTCCTCTACCCCGGAAGGGAACGGATTAGCATTTTCTTTTTATCATTCATAAATGGGTGTCCCAAGTATAAATTTAATCAATGACAGATATATACCTTTTCCCTATCAAAGGGAATATAATTTAACTTTTTGAATTACGAATTCTACCTTATTTTTATCTTTTTAGAATTTAATATATCTATGTGGTGCTGGTAATCCAGTATTAATGCAATACTTTTATGGTAAGGAAAACTTAAAACTATTAGTAGTTACGAAACTATATTTTTTCGTAACCTAATGTTATTTATTAACATTGTCACCCGAATAATTCGAAATTTAATAATTATATAATGCAATTCACACAAGTACTTTTTTTTGGTTTTACAGTACATTAGAAAAAATACTGTAAATTTTTCTATATTTTTCTTCTTTTTGATTAGTATACTAGCTATTAATGTAGAAACTAGTTTAATATTTACTATATCTCTATGAGAAAATATAGTTGTTGACTTTTTTGGTAGAAAAGTTGAAACGGTTCACTTACAATTTAATGGTTTAAATATATCTACGTACAACAGAGGTTATTTAATAAACAAAGTTTATTTTGTTGGCTCCTTCGGAGGAGCAGCCAGGAGCAAGAAAAAAATTAACCCTTCTATTTTATGATATTCTACTAGTATTTCAAACCCCACTCCTGCTGTTATATACTCCAACCTAGAGTCAGAAAAATCTTCAATCTATGCTGACAACAAAGACAAGTCTGGAATATACTTATGAAGAAATAAAATTAATGGAAAGACGTATATAGGCAGCAGTGTAAATCTAACTAAAAGACTTAAAAATTATTTTTATGAATCTTACCTTACTAGACTTAAAGGCTTTATGGTTATTTATAAAGCTTTATTAGCTTATGGATGCTTTGCGAGATAATTTTACATTCGAGATTTTAGAATACTGTGATCCTGCATCTATATTAGAAAGGGAACAATATTATTTAGATACTTTAAACCCTAAGTACAATATTTTAAAAGTAGCTGGCTCAAGTTTTGGATATAAACATTCCGAAGAAGTGTTATTAAAAATGAGAAACCGTATAGCTTCTTTAGATGCTAGATTAAAAATGTCAGAAAAAAACCACAAAAGACAAGCCGTGATAATTATTGACAATCAAACGGGAGTTTCCACAAAGTTTTCCACCATGAAAGAAGCAGGAGTATTCCTTAATATTTCTACTACTATGATAGGTAAATACCTTAAAAGTAATAAACTTTTCAAAGGTATCTATTCAATAAAGAAAGATCTTTAATAACTTTAGTAAAACCTTATTTTATTAAAGAAATGTTATATAAATTAGGGCTATAAAGCTGTCATTTTATAAGTTTCCCTTTGGGGATATAACCTTAATTGACAAATTGATTTATTACCTTTCTATGCTATACTAAGATCTATACCTAACAAATTATTAGGAGTTTTAGCCATGTTTAGTGCTTTACTTATCATATTAACATTACCTAAAACAGATTTAGGTTTAACTAAAGGTTTACAATTCAGACCTTTAAGTAAAATAATGTTCTATGTATTCGTTATAAATTTCTTAATATTAATGCAATTAGGAGCTAAACATGTTGAAAGTCCGTTTATAGAATTTGGACAAATTAGTACAAGTTTATACTTCGCATACTTCGTAATAATAATGCCTGTTACAAGTATAATAGAAAATACACTTGTTGATTTATATCAAATCAACAATAAAGCAAAATAATTATTAGTTTATGTAATAGTATAAAAATCTAATTTGTATGCTAAACTATCTAAAAATTAGATCTGTTAGTGATATAAAGTAGTACTAGAAATTATTCTAAAAATTTTTTATAGAATCTTGATGATTACTATAAAAAGATTATGCTGTAAACGGATTTACACTTTGATTGCAAATCAATAGTCTGAGGTTCAATTCCTCCATAATCTTACTACAAACGTAGCACCTTAATAATGAAAATCATTTACTAATACTAAAATTCATAAATAATTTACTATATAAAATATATAGAATATATATTTATATATATTAAAAATTTATAATAAAAGAAAAATAAGTTTATATTTAATTATATATAATATATAAAATAAAATCATTTAAATATTTAGTTTAAAGTATTAACGCGGAGTATAAATAGAATTTTTTCTAAAAGTAGAGCACAATTTAATTAGAATAATTCTATAATAACGAAAAAATTTCTCAAAATTTAAATGGAACAATTAATATAAAAGTTCTCTTTTAATTATTAGCATTTATATAGATAAGAATTAATTAAGATTATTAATTAATAATTTTTAGCTAATAATGTCATTTAAATATCAATACTCTATTATTTCAAAATTTTGAGATTACAAAAAGAAGAAGGTACCTTAAACCTAAATTTAAGATCTCAAATGTCTATGAACATTGAAAGATGATTTAATTCTACTAATGCTAAAGATATAGGAACTCTTTATTTAATATTTGCCTTATTTTCAGGATTATTAGGAACTGCCTTTTCAGTATTAATAAGATTAGAACTTAGTGGACCTGGTGTTCAATTTATTGCAAATAACCAATTATATAACAGTATTATAACAGCTCACGCTATTTTAATGATATTCTTTATGGTCGACAAATGAAGACTGTTTAATCTAAATTTTCAATCTGTAGCTTACTGTTCCCACAGTGAAAAACCAAAATTTTGTAATAACCACATCAATAGTATTATTATAACTGACGATAATAATAACAATAATAATAATAATAATAATAATAACGACGAAGTACCTAAATATACTAAGGTATTTATAGAAAACCCTTTTAATAATAGAAAGGTTATACTTAAAGTAACTAAAAATCAAAAAGGTGTTTATGTTTGAGAAGATAATAAACACATCTATGTAGGACATTCTATTAACTTATATAATAGAATAACTTCTTATTTTATGCCATCTATACTAAAAACTAAAGCACGTAGAGTATTGCGTTATTTTAATAAATACGGTTTTCATAATGCAAATTTAACTATTTATATAATGGATGAAAATTCTACTGTAGATGAAGTTGTAAAGTTAGAACAATATTTTATTGATAATTTAAAACCAAGCTTAAACGTAGATTTAGTGGCAAGTAGTTCTGGTTATCATGAACCCACAAACCAAGAAATACGTGATAGATTACGTAAACAAAGAGGTACTCCTATATATATTTATAATGCAGAAGATTTTACTTTATTATATATATTTGAGTCAAAACAACATATGTATGACACAATAAACATTCATCATAAAACTTTAAGTAGTTGTTTAAATTTAGGTAATATTTATTTAGATACTTTTTTCTTTTCTCTAGATTTTATTGAAGAATCAACTGAAACTAATTTATTAAGTTTAGAAGAAATAAAAGAATTAGTATCTAATAAAAGGGATGTATATATTGTCAAACATCCTGCATCTAAAGGTATTTTAGCTGAATTTAAAGATGATTCTAGTAAAAATTTACTATTTCCATCATTAAATAGTTTAGCTAATCACTTAAAAGGTGATCGTCAAGTTATTAGAGAATATTTAAATGGTATTAAATCTGGTTATTACAGAGGAAAATGAAAATTTACTTATAAAGAAGATTAAACAGATAGGCATGGCCGGGTAAAGTAGAAATATTTTACTTTCTTTTCACTGTATGCTGGAAACCCTTTAGAGCCTTTAAAACTAGTACCGCGGACTACAAAATAGCAGTGGAATACAGTAACATTTAAAGGATTAGGCAATCAGCAGGAAACCAAAGATAATTAGGCTTTATATAGAGCATTAAACATTTTTACCGAGTAGGATCCTCAGAGACTACACGTGAAATATCTTAGTAGATATTCAATATACCTAAAGATAAAGATATAGTCCGTACATTTTCGAAAGTTAATGGTAAAACGTATGCCTGCATTAATTGGTGGGTTTGGTAATTTCTTAATGCCTTTAATGATAGGTGGTCCTGATATGGCAAAGAAAAAGGGCCACCTTGGGGGTATAATAAATAACAAAAGATATTATAGTACAAGTGTTAAAAATAATAATTTTAATTCATATCTAGCTGGTTTATTTGAAGGTGATGGTCATATTTGAATACAAAATCCTGATGCGGGAGATAAAAAGAAACATAACCCCAGATTTTGTATAACTTTTAGTTTAAAAAATGAACCATTAGCTAAAAAACTATTAGATATCTTAGAGTCAGGGTTTATTAGATATAAACCTAAATATAATGCTTGTGTATTAGTAGTTTCACCTGTAGTAGGTTTAAAGAAAATAGTTTCTTTAATAAATGGTGAACTAAGAACACCTAAGATACATCAATTGCATAAATTGATTGATTGATTAAATAAACATCATAGTACAAATATAGATAAGTTACCTTTAAAAGAAGGTCCTTTGGCTAATGATAGTTGATTAAGCGGATTTATTGATTCAGATGGAAGTTTTTCTGTGCAACATACTAAAGTAGAAAATAATGCCAAAAAAAAAATAAAAATATCTTGTAGATTAAGAATTGAGCAAAGAATGTTAGATCCTGTTACTGGTAACAGTTATTTAAAGGTTTTAACAAGTATAGCTAAATTTCTTAATTGTAGTTTATTAACTAGAATTCAGAAATCTACAGGTAATGAGTATTATACTCTTACAGCATCAAGTAAAAATTCTACAGAAATCTTGATAAACTATTTAGATAGACATCCTATATTCTCAAGTAAATATTTAGATTATAAAGATTGAAGAGAAGTTGTGTTATTAATGCTTGAAAACAAACAAGGAGTTTGTGGGCTCCGCCCTACAGATGAGGATATTTCATATGTAGCTTTAACAAAAGGCAATATGAATGCTAAAAGAAGTATATTTAATTGAGATCATTTAGATTTATTGTCTTCATCTCATAATAATGTTATATCTAAATATCCTTATAACTATACTCCTTTGACTGATCGTTTAACTGAATTAAAAGCAGGTAATTTTACTTTAAACCGTCGCCTAGAAAATATACCGACAATAAGAGGATTAAATAAAATAAATAATCGAGAATATTCAACAATTAACCAAAGCAGCTCATCAACTATCGTATTTCCAAAGAATAACCATAATTTAGAAAATTTTTATGTTTCAGGATTTTGTGATGCAGATTCCTCATTTACAGTAAGTGTTTTAAAAAAATCCAATATGAAGATAGGTTGAACAGTTTTAGCTAGATTAATTATAACTTTACATAAAAAGGATGTAGGTTTATTATATCAAATACAGTCCTGTTTAGGTAATGTTGGAACTATTACTGTTAGAAATAATTCCGACGTTGTCGATTTTGTAGTAGCGTCGGTGGGAGACTTAGTCAACAAAGTTATTCCATTCTTTTTAAAATATCCTTTAATTACACGTAAGCGTGCAGATTTTATTATATTTAGTAAAATTGTCGAATTAATTAGCCAAAAAGAGCATCTTACATTGGAAGGTATACAAAAGATTGTAAGTTTAAAAGCTTCTATGAATAAAGGATTGACGGATAATTTAAAACAAGCTTTCCCTGATATTAAACCAATACCACGTCCTGTTATAGATAATTCTTTATGTATAATTAACCCGGAGTGATTAGCGGGTTTCATAGATGGTGAAGGTAGTTTTTCAATAAATATTAGAGAATCTGCTAGCCATAATATAGGAAGCCAGGTATCTTTAATTTTTCAAATTAGTCAACATTTAATAGATGCGGAATTAATGGAAAATATATTAAAGTATTTAGAAGTAGGTAAATTGATATTTAGAAAGAGTCACCCTCTTGTTGTTTATCAAGTAAGTAGATTCTCTGACATTGAAGAAAAGATTATACCTTTTTTTAATAAATACCCTCTTCAAGGCGTAAAAAGATTGGAATTTGAAGATTGAGAGAAAGCAGCTGCGGTTATAAAAGCCAAGGGTCATTTAACACTAAAAGGGTTAGAGGACATTAAGCAAATTAGAGATAGAATGAATGCAAAAAGATCACTGTAAATCTCGAAGATCGTTTTCTAGCCTTAGCTTGCGCAGGAGGGTTATCCCAAAAAAGACCTTTAATTAAGTCTTCTTTAAGTTTACAACTAGCCTTAATCTCAAATATACTTCGTATGGTAAGGGAGGATATTCTGATTACTTTTTCCTACTATATTACTTTTTTCTAACTAAATTAGTTTTAGGGTGGGGGCTTATTCGAATAATAAGTAGAAATAGGGAGGCTATATATATCTTTTTCTATTGCATAGCAACAGAAGAAGGTTTAACTAAAACTGATTCTGTTAGAAATAGTATGAATAGAAATAGAACTTATTTCAATTGGGATCATTTAAATAAATTATCAGCTTAAACTTACAATTGTTACTATTTTGTTATTTATATATATTCCCCTAAACCGGGGAATGCCGTTAAAAAGTGTAAACTTTTTAATTATTACTTCGCTATATGCATAGAATCTCTCGAAAAAGGATTAAATTTATCCTGTCAACAGATACATAGACACCTAATTGGAGTTTATAAACTCATAAAGTTGTGCAAATAACTGAATTAGTCGTAACACTTATGTATACATGGGAAGAATGTGCAGGAAACCAAAATAATTAAAATTATGAGTAGGATCCTCAGAGACTACACGCGAGGCCCCTTATTGCATTAAATAAGGGTGAAGACATAGTCCGTGGTGGTAGGAAACTACCATTGTAAACGATTCCCTAGATTAAATAATATTAGTTTCTGATTATTACCACCTAGTTTACTTTTATTAATATTCTCTGCTTGTATAGAAGGTGGAGTTGGTACAGGTTGAACTCTTTTGGAAAGTAAGGAGTTGCTCTTTGGTAACTTAGAGGCAATAAAACTCTACTCGATGCGTGAAAACGAAAAATACAAAAATTTATGTAATAATTTTAATGAAGAAGAAAAATTTAAAATGTGATTAGTGGGATTCACAGACGGTGACGGTTGCTTTAGTATTGTAAAATCTGGAGGTACATTCCGTCTTCAGTTTAGTTTAAGTCAATCAGAGTATAATTTAAGATTGCTTTACTACGTTAAAAAGAATTTAGGCTACGGTAGTGTTTCAAAAAGCGCCAAACAAAGTTGAGGTAATTTTAGAATCACTGATAGAAAAGTTTTAAGCCAAATAATTTTCCCTATTTTTGACAAATATCCTTTATTAACTAGTAAATATTTTAATTATGAACGTTTCAAAAAAGCTTATTATATTTTAGAAAATAAACAATTAACTACAGAAATGAAAAATCAAATGATAGAAGAATTAAGAACTCAAGAACTTCCTACTGACTACATTTCTCCTGCTATCTCTCACTTAAATGAAGAAAGTAAATATGAAGATATAATTAAAGTTATTTCAGTTTATTGATTAACAGGGTTTATAGAAGCTGAAGGTTCTTTCGGTGTTTACGCTTATCCTGGTAGAACTGTTATAGATTTTTCTGTTGTTCAAAAATTAGATAGATTCCTATTATTATGTATAAAACGTATCTTGCATATACCAAGTAATGTAAATTACAATAAAGCGAGAAATATTTATGTTTTAAATACAAGTAATTCCAGGGTTATTGGCGACATAATTGACATATTTAGAGGAAAATTATGTGGTATGAAATCTCTTGAGTTTAAATTATGATCTGTAGCTCATTATTATAAAAATACAAATATTGAAAAAGTACATAAAATAAGTAAAATTTTTACTAGATTAGGAAGACGTATTAATAAAAAATAGGTTCAACTTAAGTGCTAATAGCTTCTGTTATTCTATAACCATATTTAGTTTAAACTATTACTCAACCGTATTCGCTCCGCTCAGGCCATATAAAAAACTTATTAAAGTTTTAATAAAGGTACAAAAAAGTTATGGTAATAGGGAGGTATGGGAGGTTATAGCATAGCCTTTATTGTACCAGATTCTTCATTAAAAAATTATTTAAAATATTTTTGTATTTAAGCTGTAGACTACTCATGCTTAAATAAAAGCGTATGTAAAAATGTTTACTTCTTGTCGCAATACGCCTGAGAAATAAAATAATTATTCTATTTCTCATCAGAGACTTAACGTAGAGAATCTTAAATAAATTTATTATTAATCCTTTTAACTGAGGAATTAATTTGAGTTTTATTCTTAAGATTAAGGTATAGTCCGAACAACAAAGTGATTTGTTGAATGTAACGCTAGTTTTAAATTAAATCCAGGATTATTTTATTACAATAGTCCTAGTCTTTTAAGCATACTTAAAAGAAAGTAATATAATATTACTTGTATTAAATTAAAATGAGGTTACTAACACTTTTTATAACCTCATATTTTGAACATACTATTTAAGTAGGGCGTGCTTCTTAGGCAAAGAAACTCTTGTAATTATTATAATTTGTACTATTAGCTACTCACTTTTATTATTATTAGTAGTTATAATGTTAATAGTATTCCTATGTTTAGGATCAAGACAATACGCCTGGGAACAAAATAAATTAATGTTTAGTTCCCATCAGAGACTAAATGTAGAGTATCCAAATAATATAGAAATATATGACCATTCTAGATCAATTAATAGATCTAAATATTATGAAAACAAAGATAATTTTCATCAATGATTAGTCGGTTTTACAGACGGTGACGGAAGTTTTTCTATCATTAGAGTAGCCGAAGGAAAATGAACTCTTTTCTTTAAATTAACTCAAAGTACTTATAACTTAAGAATACTATATTTCATTAAAAAAGAATTAGGCGTAGGTTCAGTGAACCTAGATGCTAATTGTAATAAAGGAGATTTTAGAATAAGAGATAGAAAAAGTATAGGTTCTATAATTTTACCTATTTTTGATAAATATCCTTTATTAACGAGCCGTAAATATTTTGCCTATCTAAAATTTTAAAAAAGCCTATGAAATATTAGAAAATTCTAATTTATCTACAAAAGAAAAAGATAATTTATTATTAAAATTACAAAATGAACAAATGCCTGCTTCTGGCTGCTCCGCAGCCAATGAATATATTTCTCCTGCTTGAAAAACAGTAAATTCTGAAGTTAATAATACTAATGATGCTAAATTAGTAATGAGTAAATATTGACTTATAGGCTTTACTGAAGCAGAAGGTAGTTTTTATCTTGTAAGTAAAGATTCTACTCGTATAGTTCATGCTTTTGAGATAACTCTAAAATTAGATCCTATTGTTTTAAAAGCTATAGCTCATATATTAGGTATAAGTATAAGTAAAAAAAATTACATTATACAGTAGTTACTACTAATTCACGTGCTATTTCTAATATAATAGATTATTATAGTAATACTATGAAAGGTATGAAAACAGTAGAATTTAGAATTTGAGCAAGATCTTATGTAAAACATAAAGGTAATTATGAAAAATTGAAAAAAATAAGAGATAATGTAAGAGTTATAAGAAAAATCAAATTAAATGAAAATTTGGTTTCAGTATATAAAAAAGATAAAAATTAGAATGGATTTGGATAAAGGTATAGTCCAAACCATCATGTGAATGATGGAAATAACGATAGTATTCCCTGGGCCCAGCTGCTTGGCTGCGAAGCCAGCCAGAAGCAGCAGGGACAAATTTATTTTATTATATTAAAAATTATTTAAATAAATTAGAAATATGAGGTTATAAATGTATTTGTTACCCTCCTTTATCTGGATTACAAAGTCACAGTGGACCTAGTGTAGATCTTGCAATTTTTGCTTTACACTTATCAGGGGTAAGTAGTTTATTAGGGTCAATAAACTTCATAACTACTGTTGCTAATATGAGAACACCTGGAATCAGATTACATAAATTAGCCTTATTTGGATGAGCAGTAGTAATAACAGCAGTATTATTATTATTATCATTACCTGTTTTAGCTGGTAAAATACTGCCAGCTTTAAATTTGGCGAATTGCTGGAAAGAGATATACGTATTTATTATATCTTCATCAGCAGGATACTTAATTAGTTTTAAGTTATTAAGTATCTTCAGAGACTATGCGCCAAAATTTGTATGTTTTAAATCTTATTTAAACATAGATCGTAAATTATTTTCATGCGTGGGCGGAGCCCCAGCAAAAAAAATAGGTTCATCATTTAACAATGACACTAACAAAGAATTTGAACCTAGATTTGCTTCATATTTAGCCGGTTTAATAGAAGGGGATGGTACAATTATAGTGCCTAAAACAGAAAGATCACCTAAAGGTGACTTATATTACCATTCAATACAAATAGTATTTGATTTAAGAGATTTTCCTTTAGCTTTAATGATACAATCTAAATTAAATCATGGGTCTATTTCTAGAAAAAAAGGTTCTAATGCTTATGTATTATCAATTAATAAATTGGAAGGTATAATTCTTGTAGCTAATGTTATAAATGGTTACATGAGAACTCCTAAAATTTATGCTTTACATAGATTAATTGATTGATTAAATTCAAGATTCAATTTAAATATAGAAAAAAGAAATAAAGACATAAGTAGTATAAATTCTAATAGTTGATTATCAGGATTTATAGATGCAGATGGGCATTTTTCAGTAAGAACTACTTTAGATTCTAAATATCCAAGAGTAGAATGTAAATTTGAATTATCTCTGCGTAGCAGACAAAATGATCATAATAATGAAAATAATTTTGAATATTTGAGTTTAATTGCAGATTTTCTATCTTCTACCGTAAAAGAAATTAGAATGAATAAACCTAAACCTGAATATAGAGTTAGAACTATAAGTTTAAGTAGTAATTTTATATTGGTTGAATACCTTGAAAAGTACCCTCTATTTTCTAGTAAATATTTAAATTATAAAGATTGATTAAAAGTATTGTCATACTTTGAAGCTAAAAAGAATACAGAAGCTGAATCTATCAAAGCTATAGTTGAAATTAAATCGCAAATGAATAATAAAAGAACAGAATTTAATTGAGATCATCTAAATAATTTTTATAACTTATACAAATAAGATATAGTCCCAACAATATGGAGACATATTGAGTATCTACCTTAAACAATTTTGTTTATGAGGTTAATTTATTAACCATGAGACCTGGTCTAGTAGATCAAGATATTATTAGGGTATAACTATGATTTTAACAGATAGAAACTTCAATACTTCATTCTTTGAAGTAGCTGGAGGAGGTGATCCTATATTATTCCAACATCTTTTCTTAAGACATATTTTAATTAATTATTCAATATTAGCAATCATACCTATAACAGTAATAGCTAATAAATTTAGCATAAATATATTAAGATTTAAGTTAGATTACAGTACTTCAGTAAATAATTGGGATTATGTACCTTTTTATTCAAAATTTGCTGAACATTTACCTAATGTTACTTTACCTTCAGAAAGATTCTTAACTTGATTTATAGGATTTACAGAAGGGGAAGGATCCTTTATAGTGAACAATAGAGGTGATCTTTGCTTTGTTATTACACAAAGTACTATAGACATTTACATATTAGAATTTATAAAGGAAACTTTAGGTTTTGGTAAAGTAATTTCACAATCTAAAACTACTAGTAGATATGTTACACAAAACAAAAAAGAAATAGAACTACTTGTTCATTTGTTTAATGGTAATCTTATACTACCTCGTAGAAAGGAAAAATTTGAAGATTTTGTTAAAGGATTTAATATATGAGTAAGTAAAGGAAGAATTATTTTAAATCCTGTTGAAATCAAACATACTTCAATCTTACCTAGTTTAGATAACAGTTGACTTGCAGGTTTTACAGACGGAGAAGGTTGTTTTACTTGTTCAATAAATAAAGATAAAGGATTTAGTTTTAATTTTAATATCTCTCAGAAATGAGAACAAAACGTAGGAATATTAGAACATCTTTGTATTTTATTTAATGGAGGAATAGTGTCAAAACATACAATGGATAATGTAAATGAATATAGAATAGGCGGATTACATAATTGTAAAAATGTATTTCCTTATTTTGATAACTATCCTTTAATAACTAAAAAATCTGCTTCTTATACTGCATGAAAAGAAATACATACTGATCTATTAAATAAACATCATTTATACCCCGTAAAACGGATAGAAATGAGAGAAAAAGCTAGATTAATTAATAAATTCAATTAAAATATTAGGGAAAAAAAGTCAAGGTTTAATGTATAAGTTATGAAGCTCTTAGGACAGATGTAAAAAGATATAAGATCCGAAAGAGTGAATATTCTATTATGAATATGCCTTAGATTTAGTTAGTATTTAGTCATTATTGCTTGCAACTCTTAAATATAATGCGTGTATAATTTGGTATACGTTGTTATATATATTAATTGATTATTGATATAAGGAAAAGTTAATATAAATACTAGCAATACTAGTGTTAACGGTCAATGAATTTTCTTGTTCGAAGACCGTCGGTTATTTAAGTGACCGCTACAGACTGGTTCACTGGTGGGTGGCTGAAATGCTGCTTAATGTACAGTCGGTTTCTTCCATATTTTTTATATATGCACAAGCCCGGGATTATCACCGGTACCTGAATTTAATAAAAGAACATCAATTATATTGATGATAAGTTAAATTTGAAGAAATGGATTCTTCGGACACCCTGAGGTTAAATTTATAAGCCTCGTAATGTCGCTATATGCTGGAAAAGCTTCGATATCTAGTTTTAAATACTCCCTCTTTATTGACATAGTAAAAAAGTTAAAACAATGAAGCCAATCAGCAGGTAACGCTTTTATTTTAAAAAGTGGAACCTCAGAGACTATACGCGACAATACTGAAAATATAAAAAATATATCTATTCATGTTCCTACACACTTAAACCCATTAAATGATCAACAATTCGGACATTATTTAGCTGGTTTAATCGACGGAGACGGACATTTTAGTTCTAAACAACAACTGGTAATTGTATTTAGTTCTCCTGATGTTCAATTAGCCTACTATATTAAAAAAATAATAGGTTTTGGTCACGTAAACAAAGTTAAAGATAAAAATGCTTATTTATATATTATATCAAATAAAGATGGTATAATTAGAACAATAAATTTAATTAATGGTAAATTAAGAACTTTTAACAAATTTAATCAAGTTATTAATAATATATTAGCTCATCCTAAATATTCAGAAGAAAACATAGAATTTAAAATTAATGATTCTAATGATTTTAATAATCACTGGATAGCAGGATTTTCTGATGCGGATGCTAGTTTTCAAATTAAAATTGTTAATAGAGATAATAAACCTAGACCAGAAATTAGATTAAATTTTCAAATTGCTTGCTCCGCCTCCGGCCCAGGACTCGTGTCTCTGGACCGAGGCCGAGGGGCACCAAAAGATAATAATGTTTTATTACTAATCAAAGAAATATTTGGTGGTAATATTTCCTTCAACAAACCTGGGGATTATTACACTTATAAGTTAGAAAGTTTTGGTTCAGTTAGAAAACTTATTAAATACTTTGACACTTTCCATCTACAATCTAGCAAATATAGAGATTATTTAAAATGAAGAAAAACATACATATTAGCTCAAAATTCATGCATACTTCGTACGCACAAAAATAATCAATACTTTTAATACTACAAAGTTTAATAGTACTTATAAATATTTTGATCCTTTGAGACCTGTTATACAAAGAAGATATTACTCAAATAATATTACTACTTTGGAATCTAACTTAAATCCTAATTATATAACTGGATTTGCAGATGGTGAATCTACATTTTCATTTACTATTAGTAGAAATAATACTCAAAAAGGATGAGTTATTTATCCTTCTTTTTCAATAGAATTACATGGAAAAGATCTTAATTTATTGAAAAGAATACAGTCTTATTTCGAGGTTGGAAAAATAGTAACACGTACTAGAGATAATCAAGTAATTTATGCTGTTAAATCTGTAAAAGAATTAAATGAGGTAATAATACCTCATTTTACTAAATACCCGTTGCTTACTCAAAAAAGAGTAGATTTTGAATTATTTAAAGATGCAATAGGGTTATTAGTAAACAAAAAACATCTTACAGAGGAAGGATTAAAAGAACTATTTAGCGTTAGAGCTTCTTTAGGAAAAGGTCTATCAGATAAATTGGCTAATGTTTATCCCGATGTTTTACCTAAAGAAAAACCTATTGTAGAGACTATAGTGATAAAAGATAATAATTGATTAGCTGGATTTGTAGATGCTGAAGGTTGTTTTGAATGTGTAGTTAGAAAACACCCTACAGTAAAAATAGGTTATCAAATTGCAGTAAGATTTACTGTTATTCAACATTCTCTCCTGCCGTAGGATGGAGACACTGTCCTTCTTAATATTTTAAAAGATCATTTAGGATGTGGCGTTGTAAGAGAAGATATTTTAAAACCTCAATCTACTTTCACAGTGTCTAGTTTATTAGATATATTGAATATTATTATTCCTTTTTTTGATAAATATCCTGTACAAGGTAATAAATTTTTAGATTATCAGGATTTCCTGCTGCGTAGCAAGCAAGAGTTGCTTTTTTAATGAAAGATAAATTACATTTAACACCTGAAGGGTTAAAAGAAATACTAGATTTAAAGACAAAAATGAATAGTAAAAGAAATTCCATATAAAGAATTTTAGATAACATATTATTAACCAGAGGGAGGTTATATAATGCTTTATCAGAAATACATTAAAATATTGTTTCTACTATAATTATCGAATTTCATGTTATTCAATAAGAGTTATATATATCAGTATGGTTAATACTGCGACAAATAGTAAAATATTTATCCTTATATATATAAACAATATAAGAAAGGCTGAGAGAAGGATACATAGATATATAAAGCTCCCTTATATAACCCAAATATATTATTACCTCCCTCGTAATATAGGTTATAGAGAAAGTCAAGATACTTATTATTATGGATCAACTAGTTTTGGATGCTTCGCGTGCTAAAAAAGTAATAAAATATTTTGATAATTTTCATTTACAATCTAGTAAACATAATAATTATCTTAAATGAAGAAAAGCATATATAATGATAAAAGAAAAACATCATTTATATTTTTTAAAAAAAAAAAAAAAAGGAAACAGGAATAGATAATATTCTAAAATTGAAAAATTCAATGAATAGAAATTCAGTATAAGATAGAGTCCTAACAAAGACGAAAGTTTTTGAGTATTAATATTAATAGATCTTTATTAGACTATTAAATTAATCAAAGTAACTGTTATATATTAATTATACCTGGTTTCGGTATAATTAGTACAACAATATCATCTAGCTCAAATAAACCTATATTTGGTTATATTGGTATGGTTTACGCTATGATGTCTATTGGAATATTAGGATTTATAGTATGAAGTTGTGTAATGGCTTCACCCTATAGTGATATAGGGAATATAATTAATCTCGCTATATGCTGGAACAGTTTAGTGCTAATTAGTACCTTGAAAGGTAAAAATCTAATTAGCTATACTCAATCAGCAGACAATCTGTCCCTGTATTCCTTAAAGGATAACAAACAGAGTGTCTCAGAGACTACACGCGAGACATCTTTTAGATTTTCCGCATTCCATGCTTATTTTAATACATTATTTAAAAATAGAGACCCTCTTTCTGATGAATGATTAACATGATTTATTGGTTTTGCAGAAGGAGATGGTGCTATTCAAACATATGCAGAAGGTAAAAGAGTACGTTTTGTTCTTACTCAAAAAGAAAGTGCTATACTTCATAGTATACAATATAAATTTAACATTGGTGTTGTTAGACATTTCCCTCAAGGAAAAAGTGGTAAAAATAATGATTTTTATAGATGAATGGTTGATGAACCTTCACACATTTTACTTTTAGCTTTTTTATTTAATGGTAATTTAGCTATTAATCTTAGAATTGAACAATTAGCTCTATGAGTTAATGCTTTAAATAACCGTTTTGGTTCTGAAACAATAAAGTTAAATAATACTCCAGTTTCTATTACATTACAGGATGCCTGATTATCTGGATTTACTGATGCTGAAGGATGTTTTAATGTATCTATTACAGCAAGCACTAGATATTCATTAGGTCATGTTATAAGAATGCGTTATATATTAGACCAAAAAGATAGTGTTATACTAAATAAAATATACGAATTATTTGGATTTGGTAAAGTAACATTAAGATCTGGAACTGAGAATGTTTATCGTTATACAGTTACTGGGTTTAAAGTATTGAACGATGTAATAGCATACTTTAAATTATTTCCATTACAAACTAAAAAAGCTCTTTCTTTTGAAAAATGATTAACTGTTCATAACCAAGTGTCCAATAAATTACATTTAACTGAAGAAGGATTAGCACAAGTAAGAACTCTGCAAAAACAAATTAATTTAAATAATAGTATGACAAATAAAACAGGAGCGGCTTAAAGATGAAGATATAGTCCGACACTTCTTGTGAAAGAAGCATACAATTTTGTATGGGTAAATAGAAAATATTTATTAACGGTTTTGCATCACATGTATACTGTAGGATTGGATGTAGATACAAGAGCTTACTTCACAGCTGCTACATTAATTATTGCAGTTCCTACTGGAATTAAAATATTCTCATGATTGGCTACTTGCTACGGAGGATCTATAAAAATGACACCTTCAATGTTATTCTCATTAGGTTTCGTGTTCATGTTTACAATCGGAGGGTTATTAAACCACTTGGCTCTCCCTTTAAAGACTACTATATGCTGGGAACTTCTGACAATTATACTACTAGGGTTTTATATTTACTCAGTGAAAATGTATAATTTTGAACAATCAGCAGGAAACCAACAGATATATTATAATATCTTAGTAGGATCCTCAGAGACTATACGTAGTCCCCGTAAAGTAAATACGGGAAGATATAGTCCATGAAATCAAAATTCATTAATTCATCCTTATAACTATAAATTTAACTTTATAAATAATAAAAGTACTATTCGTTTATATTCTACTTCTAATGTTGAAAATAACACCCAAGATCTAAAACCTTTAAAAGTATATGATAATTTTAAAGATAATAGACTTGATATCTTAAAAGAACAAAAAGATAAATCAGGTGTGTACTGTTTTATTAATAAAATTAATGGTAATTCTTATGTAGGAAGTTCTATTAATTTAGCTTCTAGAATGAGAAATTATCTTAATAATACTTTTTTAAAAAGCAGACAAAACATTAATATGCCAATTGTAAAAGCTTTACTTAAATATAATCAAGAAAATTTTACTCTACTAATATTAGAATACGTAGAACCTGACTATTTAACTGTTAGAGAGACTTATTATATAACATATGTAATGCCTTATTACAACGTATTAAAACAAGGTTATTCTTCTTTAGGTTATAAACATACGGAACAAACTAAAGAACTATTATCTGAATTAGCTAAAAATAGAGTGCATAGTGATGAAACTAAAGGTTTAATAGCAAGAGCTTTAACAGGTGAAAATAATCCTTTTTACAATAAAAGTCATTCTATTGAAAGTAAGGTAAGAATTATTGAAGCTAAATCAGCTTACCCTGTTTATGTATATAATTCGTTTAAAGAATTATTGGTTATTTTCCCTTCTGTTTCCACTTTAGCTAAATTAATTAAATCTAACCATTATACGATAGTTGATACTATAAAAGAACAAACTATATTTAGAGGGGAATGATATTTTACTAACATACCATATAGTATAGATAATGCCCCGAAAATATCAGATTGAACCTCAAAAGAATGTGAAGAATTGATATTAAATATTAATAATAATAGTCATATTAGAAAAGCAGTATTTGTATATGATGTAAATAGAAATTTCATATGTAAGTACGAAGGAGTAACTAAAGCTCAACAAGCTTTAAACATAAACCATAGTATTATTAAAAAATACGCTAAAGTAGGTGGTATTTATAACGGTTATATATTTAGTTATGAAAGATTAATGAATTAAGATTCGTGAGTGGAGTTGTATTAGCTAACGCATCACTTGATATAGCATTCCATGATACTTATTACGTTGTAGCTCAAATGGGCCAGAATAATTTATCTTCTATTAAGAATTATTTTGCAACTGACTATATGCTGGAAACTGTATTATTTATGTATTATTTACTATTTATTTATACGTTTTATCTTTATAAACTAGATGTTAGTAGGAAGAATATTCTTTTAAATAGTCAAAATAATAATACTACAATAAGTTATAAACTTATGGATACACAATCAGCAGAAAACTGTAAAGGATTCTCAGAGACTGTACGTCAGTTACCTGATATTGAAGATTATAAATTTTGGAGTTGATTTGCGGGTATAATAGATGGTGATGGGAATTTTGACATTAGAATAGATCCTACAGGAAAAAAAAGAATTCTTAAGCAAATTAGAATTAAATTACATAATAGAGATATTAGAATATTAACACGTATACAAGATTCTTTGCATATGGGTAAAATTAGAGCAGATAAAAATAAACCTTATTCAATGTATATAGTTTCTACTAATGAAAATATGATGTATATTCTTAAGAATATTAATAGCTTAATTAGAATTAAAGTACCTAGTTTTAAAGAGGCATGTAATTTATATAATATAGATTATACTGAAGCTAATTATAATATAGGATTATTTGATCCCTATTTAGCAGGTTTAGTTGATACTGATGGTAGCATAGTATTTAATTATACTGGCAATAGAATAGAATGTAATTTAGAATTTGAATATAATGAATATACATCTAAATTAAATTTTGATAATACTATATTAAATTGTAAACCAACTATTCTTATGAAACGTCGAAAATATTCCGGGTCAGGTTCCCTTAAAAAATTCACAACTATCGCATTGAAATTTCAAAGTGTTGATGGTATGCTATTTATATATGAATATTTTATGCATAATAGATTATATTGTGATATGAAATTCTATAGAGTTACTAAAATTAAAACTTTTATGGAAATTAGAAAATATAAAACATCTCCTAGATATAGTGTAGAGCATAAAATATATTCAAATTTTATAATAGATTGAATTAAACATGATAATCCTTTATGATATAAAGTTCCTTTTGTGAATAAATATCTATTATAAAGATAAATAGGATGCTATCACAGGTAAAGATACAGTCCAAATATATAATTATATATATTATGCGTTATTATACAATCAACTTATTAATTATAGGTGTTATAATTATTAATAAGTGAAAATTATGGAATTTAAAGATATTATTAATTTATAATATTTTATTTTATTATAAAAATATATTAATTAATTTATCTTTATATATAAGTGAGAGGGCGCTTCGCTCTAAATTTAATTTAATTAAATTAGTTTTTACATTTATTAGAAATAATATATTTAATAAATATATTATTCTTTATATGTTTAATGATAATATATCTTCATATCTAAATTTTTTTTTGGTTAATTTAAAAAAATCCGAAACTAATAATTTGTTGGCTCCTTCGGAGGAGCAGCCAGGAGCAAGCAGCAGCAGCAGAAAAAAAATCGTTTTCGCATTGGATTTGTTAATTGAAAGAATTTATGATGATGTAAAACATATTAACCCTTGAATATTTTTTATTATAGGTTTAAATATTTATTTATTTTTAGGTAATTATAACATTATATATATATATTTTTATAAATTTTCTTTTTTAATTGGAACATCAATTAAATTAATTATTATAAATAAGAAATTTATAGAATATGATAAATTAAAACATAATTTCCCTTTAATATATAATATAATTAAATGGTTTTTACTTGGTTTGTTATTCTTTAATTTATGTTTATTAGTTGTAATTGGACAAAAAATTTGAATTTTAACAATAAATTATTTAAAAAATTTTGTGTCCTCCGGCCTACTGAAAATAAATATCATAGATAAATTAAAAGATTGAAAATTAGATTTAGAATATAAGCGTTTTAAGGGTCCTCAAAATCCTAAGGATCCTAAGAACTCAACAATATCTTTTTTCTTTAATAAAAAAAAAAGTAAAGAAAATAAAAAAACAGCTTTTGAACTAAAAGAAAAGATATTAGAAGTTCAAAGTAATTTAAATGAGAATAATTTAGATCTTAAGCCTATACAAACTTCTTTTAATAAAAAGAGAAATTGAAAGGAGACTATAGATATAAAAGAAGTACCATCTTTTTCAGTTTCTGATCAATTAAAAAGAGCTCAAGACGAATTTAAAGCCTATGACAATCAGGATAAAAAATTTAAAAATATTGTTATCAATATAGGGAAAGAAAAGGAGAATTTTTTTCCTAATGAATCAAGGACTTTATTTAATGAATATATAAGTGTTATAAAAATTCTTAAAGATAATTTAAAATCTGTAGAAAAAAATCTCAAAAAAAAATAAAAAATTTATAGCACTAATCCCTAGCATAGCTTGCGCAAAGCGCAGGGATAGAGGGAACGAACTATCAATCTTTATTAATAAATAAAGAACTAGATAAATACATAATACAAATATTATAATTATATGTGCATTTTCACTACGTTTTAAGTATGGGTGCTGTATTCGCAATGTTTGCAGGATGATACTTCTGAGTACCTAAAATGTTAGGTTTAAATTACAACTTAAATTTAGCCAAAGTACAATTCTGACTATTATTTATAGGGGTTACGGTAAAGAAATTAAAAATAGGGAAAAGATTTTATAGTCAATCTTCTAAAAACGGTTCCCCAATCGAACCAGAAGAGTTTCTGGTTTTCTTTGAAAATGTCAAGGAAAGTAAAAAAGATATATACCGTGAGTTAAGAAAAAAATCAGGTGTATATGTTTTTATTAATAATATAACTAAAGAATTATATGTTGGTAGTAGTATTAATTTAACTAAAAGAATGGTTAATTACTATTATTATTATAATTCAGATAAACCATCTAAAATGGTAATAATTAGAGCAATGAAAAAGTATGGGTTGGAAAATTTTTCTTTAGGTATTAAAGAATTTTGTGAACAAGATCCTAAAATTTGTATAAATTTAGTGGCCTCCGGCCTACAAAAATGAATAGATCATTATAAGCTTAAATATAATGTTTTAACTACTGCAGGTAATTCATTAGGTTATAAGCATAGTGTTGAAACAATTAATAAATTAAAGGAAATTTTCAGTAAAGAAAATCACCCAAAATTCGGTAGTACTGCTTCTGTTGAAACAAAGATGGCTATTAGCGAGGGAATAAAAAATTATTATTTAACTAATAATCATCCAAGTAAAGGATTAAAAGGTAAATTATCTCCACAATATGGTATTGTAGGTAAGTTTGTCTTTTGTTACAGTGAAACAGATAAAGAATTAGTATTTCCATCTATCAATGCTGCTAAACAACATTTTAAAGTAAGATGGAGTTATATAAAAAATAACCTTGATACTGGAGAATGAGTTATTCTTCAAGGTGAACAATGACTATTACAATCTATACCTAGATAAGAATGGTTCATTAGCCCCTCCCAATCCTTCTATATGCTGGAAACTCTCATAAAGCTTAAGTACTCATATAAGTATAAATTTTAAGTACTTATAAAGTAAAAATCTTAAGTGTATCTAGACAATCAGCAGGAAACCAAAGCTATTTATGTAAACCTAAACATAATAGTGAGTAGGATCCTCAGAGACTACACGAAGGAAATTATTTAATTTATTTTAAATAATTAAGATATAGTCCAGCCATAAATGTAATGTAACTTTCATGCCACAACACTTTTTAGGTTTACAAGGTATGCCTCGTAGAATTTCAGATTATCCTGATGCGTACGCAGGATGAAATATAATCAGTAGTTTCGGATCTATCATTAGTGTAGTTTCTGCTTGACTATTCCTTTATGTTGTATACAAACAATTAATAGATGGAAAAGTAGCAAGTAGAAACCCTTGATTGACTCCAGGGTTCTATACCGACATACTGCAAGCTAACTTAAACAGATCTTATAGCAGTTTAGAGTGAGGATTATCAAGCCCACCTAAACCTCACGCATTCGTAAGTCTACCTTTACAAAGTAAAATTTTACCTACGAGGAGATAAATCGAAAGTTGAAGAAAAGAAGAGTACGATTGAATTATTATCTGGCGCGTTCAGTGTTTATGCTGACCTTCATCTACCTTCAACTTTAGTTAAAATGCGTAAAGAATTAAAATCTATAAGTGGAGTTTATGCATTCTGACATAATCAATCTGATTCAGTATATATTGGTAGTTCAATTAATTTAGCTAGTAGAGCCATGAATCATGTTAGAAATAACAGTTCAAACATTTATTTGCAAAATGCTATAGCTAAGCATGGTTTGAATAATTTTTCATTCTTCGTCTTAGAATTACTACCTGAAAATTGTTATTTTTATGACGATTTGCTAGACCTCGAGCAAAAGTATCTTGATTTATTTGAAACTAAATATAATTTTGATAAAATTGCCAGAAAATCTAGAGCAGGTGCAATATATACTGAGGAAGCTAAAAGATTGCTTAGTCAACAAAGAAGAGAAAACTATACCGAAGAACGTAGAAAGCAGGTTTCAGACCAATTAAGTAAAGAATTATTCTTATATGAAGCGAAAACTTTTAATTTAATTAAAAAGTATAGCAAACAAGAAGAACTGGTTAAAGAACTAAATGTGAGTTGAAAAACTGTTATCAAATACAGAGATTCGGGGGATATTTTTAGAGATAAATATATCCTAACTTCTAAGTTAATAAACGAGGGAAGTTAATAGTACAATCTATTAGGCATTGTCTGTACATTGAAGACTTGTTTAATAGTATTCTTGAAATGTTTTAAGGAATACCCCCTTTAATCCTATAAAAGTATAGGGGTTATATGGATTATGACATTTTAATTTAAATAAGTTAATACATAATCCATATAAATCTCATTAGCTCAAGAGGTAGAGCATAATAGTCCTAATATTATGATTTTAGTTCGAATCTAAAATGAGATTACTGCCTAGTGGTAAACCGTTTGAACTTTCTTCCCTCAACATTTCTTAGGATTACAAGGTATGCCTAGAAGAATAGGTGATTATCCTGATGCTTTTGCTGGATGAAATTTAATTAGTAGTTTTGGATCTATAATAAGTGTAGTAGCCGCTTGATTATTCTTATATATCCAAAGTGATCTTTAGTGAAAGGTACCTTTATATATGTAATAAGGTATGTGTAAAGTGAGGAATAAAGGAGTTATCCTAAAGATTATTAAAAGCCTCTATAGCTCAAGGGGTAGAGCATATTAAAAATGTAGATAGATGTTCGAATCATCTTGGTAGGAGTTTAAATAAATGCAAGAAGCTGTATAATTTGACTAAAGCGATATGAAAAATAATAATAACTATATAATAGAGAATAAAGATGAAAAATTCTTAGGTAATTTCAATTCTTTAGATTATAACTTAGAGGATTCTAATAGTAATGCTTTAGGAGTAGGAGCCTTAAATACTAATTTATCTGAAGAACCTAAACTTGATCCTTACTACATAACAGGGTTTTCAGATGCCGAATCTAGTTTTACTGTTTCATTGATTAATTCAAATAAAGAAGTAAAGAAATATTCTCCTAGATTGATATTTAAAATTGAACTAAATATTAGAGAGAAATTTTTATTAGATAGAGTAGCCGCCTTTTTTGGAGTAGGGATCAAGTTTATCCTGGTCGTGATAGAAGTTGTCAATATGTAGTTCAAACAGTTAATGAATTAAAAGTTATTGTAGAACATTTTGATAAATATTCTTTAATAACTCAAAAACGAGCTGATTATGAATTATTTAGACAAGTACTTCTATTAGTTTTAGATAAAAAACATTTAACAGTTGAAGGTCTGCTACGCACAAAAAATTGTAGATATTAAAGCTTCTATAAATTTAGGTTTAACAGAAGAGTTAAAAATACAATTTCCTAATACCAATCCTGTGGCTAGACCTTTAGTTGAAGTACCCAAAATTCCACATCCTCAATGGATGACAGGATTTACTGATGGTGATGGATGCTTTATGGTAAGAACTAGAAAAGCTTCTGCTTACAAATTAGGTTATTCAGTCTTTTGAGGATTTGTTTTAAGTCAATCAATCAGAGATTCAATACTCATGGAAAGTTTCATAAAATATTTCTCATGTGGAGGTCATAGTGTATCTACTAATGGAGAAGCATGTGAATACCATGTGTATAAATTTGCAGATATATTAAATAATATAATCCCATTTTTTAATAATTACCCTCTACAAGGAACTAAATCTCTAGACTATGCAGATTTCTGTAAGGCAGCCGAAATTATAAAAGCTAAAGGCCACTTAACAGAAGCTGGATTGGAACAAATATTGGAAATTAAATCTACAATGAATAAAAGTAGATAAAAGCTACAATATATAAGTTTACGATGGTTATATATCGTTTACAGACAATTAGTAGACGGTAAAGTAGCAAGCAGAAATCCTTGATTAACTCCTGGATTCTACACAGATATATTACAAGCTAATTTAAATAGAAGTTATAGTAGTTTAGAATGAGGATTATCAAGTCCACCTAAACCTCACGCATTTGTGAGTTTACCTCTACAAAGTTAAATATTATAACTATAATAATAATTTTTAAAGATAGATTTTGATTTAATTGAAATATCCCTTGTTTATACTACAATTATTATAAATAAGGTATTTCAAGTCTCATTAGCTCAATGGCAGAGCATGATACTTCTAATATCTGTATCTTAGTTCGACTCTAAGATGAGACTAAATTCCCTAATAATAAATAGTCTATTAATTATAAAATATTTCTGGCTATTTTTGCATCTATAAGTAGAAAGTTTAATACTAAATCTAAAAATTTAATATTCTTCAACAACAACAACAACAACAACAACAACCAATAACAATTAACCCCCCTGCCAGCATGCATGCTTCTCCTGCATGCTTCGCGAGAAGTATGCTAGGAAGCAGCAGGCACAAAAATATGTTTTCACGCTGGGTTGGTGAAACCTACCCTGCACAAATTTTTTATTTTTTTTTTTTTTATTTATATTTAAAAAAATTCTATTTCTTACTGTCATTAATTATTCAATTATTTGTTTAATGACAATACTGAGAGTGCGTTATCTCTCAAGGACAATACCTGAAAGTGTGTATCTCTCAGTCTTTTATTCATTTTTCATAAGTATAACATACTATGAATATGAAAATATTTAGTTATCTAAAGATATATATATATATTTATTAGCCAAAAAAAATGATGTGAATATGAACAATTAAAAATATATTAACAACATTTTCTAATAAAGCACCTAACCCCCATGTGTTTAATAATTTACCCTTAAAAAGCACAACAGTAGAACTTACTGAAATAACAATGAAAATTAACGAATTATTACCTCAACTTTCTGATTTTATAGATCAGTTTAATAGTATTGTATTAAGTACAAAAATTAACGTTATAACAGATACAAGCGGTAATATGTCAATTGATGTACCTAGTTCTATGCCTGATAATGAGGCTGAAATGATTAGTAAAAGAATTGGTATTATAGATCGTTTGATTACTATGCGGGGTCAAGAAGTAAACAACTTACTTCATAAAGGATTCGAAATAGAAAGTAAATTAAAGGAACAAAATCCTAATTATACTTCACAAATATTAGACAAAGTTAATGAATTTAAAAGATTGAACGCTTCTTATAGACATTAATCTTTGTTTTTGATATTAATCTTTGTTATTAATATTAAAGTATTATTAACTTTTTATGATTAAAATGGGAACATTATTAATAGAATAAGTAAAAATCAACAATAAAATGAAATTACCGATAACAGTTATATCACTGATTGAAAATTTATTATTACTGCTGCCTGCGTTATTAGCAGTAGCCTACGTAACTGTAGCAGAAAGAAAAACTATGGCTAGTATGCAAAGAAGACTAGGTCCAAATGCTGTAGGTTTAGAAAATCAATATTTATGTCAAACAACCACAACCACAACCAAAAGATTATTTCATAGTTCTTGTTCTTTTAAAGATCAAGAAAATATTACAAATTTTTTATATGAGAATAGAACAACTCCGTGCTGCGTAGCAAGCACAAATTATTTGTAGCTTGCTACAGAAATTATCTGCAGCTGGGTTGGTGAAACCTACCCTGCAAGCAGACTTTATATAATATAACTTGTAAAGAACAAAGAAATTTGAAAATAAAGGAGGAATTTATTTATTTCAATATAAAGAAGATAAAAACATTTATTATATAGGTAGAACCAAGAACTTTAAACAAAGATTTAGTGCTCATTTAAACACTAAAAAGCTATACAAATTTCATTTATTCGCTAATTTAGTAACCCCTCCTGCTTCCTTGCATACTTCTCGCGAAGCATGCAAGCCAGCAGGGGGTACGGATGATACAAATTTGAATTTTCTATAATTGAGATTTGTGATTTAAATAATCAACAAGATAGAGAAAATTTTTACTTAAAAAATTATTTACCTATGTTAAATACTATATCTAAAAGTAATTTTAGTGTGTAGCCGTACCCTTCGGGTCAGGCTAGCACGCTACTAAAATATACGATTATTTATATAATAAATTAAAAGCCAGGGCAAAAAAAAGATTTAGATTAGAACAATAAATATATAGGGGCATCAATATATGTTTATACTTATAATAATGATAAAATCAATAGCCGGAGGCTCCAAAATTTTAATAAGTATGATAGTATTAATACTTTAAGTAAAGATATTAATGTACCTAGAGATACTCTAAAAAGATATCTAGATACACATGTTCCTTATAAAAATCACCTGTTTTTCACTGATGTTATAAAAGATTTAGTGGGCGTACTTCTCGCGAAGCATGCCCACACAATAAACGATATAATATTTAATGCTATCAAAGGATTAGATCTTAATCAAAATTTGTGGCTGCTAAGCTGCTTCGCAGCAGAAAAATGTATGAGTTTATAAAAAAGTTAATAACGAATTATTATTAATTAATAATAATGAACCTTGTTTTAATTCTATCAACATTGCAGCTAAAGAATTAAAAATAAGTAATAAAACTATAACTAAATATTTAGTGCCAGCTGGCTTGCTTCTCCTGCATGCTTCGCGAGAAGTATGCTAGGAAGCAGCAGGCATATAAATCAACCTTATAAAGATTTATATTTCTATAGTAAAAAATTATGAATAATCATTTTTGTAGCTGGTGCAGACATAATTTAATCGGGAAGGTGTGAGAAACCTTCTTTGGCCTACGAGTAGAAGTGAACCTTCTGCTATAAACCATCAAATTGCGGGAATACCTTAAAGTTATTTCAACTAAGTAAGAGTAGTAATACATCTTATGGCCCAGGTAACGACTCGGGGTATAGTAAAATCGAAATAAATGCACGAAAGGAAATAGGTGATCTGCAGCCAAGCACCAACTGCTGTGTATTCAGTAAGGGTGTGCTGTTCATCGACTAAATGTTGGTTGGCGCAAGCTTAAGATATAGTCAGACTCTATTCGAAAGAATAAAATGTTATATAACATTTAAAGATAGTTAATATTAACTATTTAGAGGTAATGTCTTCCAGCTCAGCCTGTATTACTAAGGTAAATGGCTAAAGGAAGAGAATTCGTATTATGGTCTATTACAAGCATTTGCGGATGCTTTAAAATTAATTTTAAAAGAATATGTAGCACCTACACAAGCTAATATAATCTTATTCTTTTTAGGACCTATAATAACATTAATATTTGCTTTATTAGGTTATGCCGTTGTACCTTAGGATCATAGGGTGATATAGCCAAACTCCGGGGAACTCCTAAAGATTTTGATACTAAGCTATAGTCGAAAGGCTATAAGTGGCTGAACTAATCACTCAGGTATAGTAATAAGTCAAAATATGATTGAAAATGAAATGGACAATCGCGGATCTAAGTCAATAGTATGTGAAAATACTATTGTAAAAGAGCAACGAGTAGACGGTTATAGATATATACAACAATCTGCGTATATATTTAAGGTGTATTCTAAGAGGCTTCGAAAGAAGTTCTCATATAATTGTATAATAAAAATACCTACGATTCACCATTGAACTGTTTAAATTCTTTAAATATTAATACTCGTCGTTACCACTCTACTCTAAGCAGTAGTAAGTATAATAAAGACGAGTTAAATGTTAACCCTTGATTTATCACAGGCTTTACTGACGCTGAAGGTTGTTTTTCTAGTAGTATAGTTAAAAGTTCCAGTTATAAGTTAGGCTGAGAAGTCCAACTTAATTTCCAAATTAAACTACATGTTAAGGATTACCCTGTTTTATTGGCAATTCAACATAGTTTAGGTGGAATAGGATCTGTAGTTAATACTCAATCAATTAGCACCTTTAGAGTCAGAAAATTAAATGAATTGCTTGAATTAGTTAAATTTTTCGATAAATATCCTTTAATTTCTTTAAAAAGAGGGGATTATTTATTATTTAAACAAATTGTAACTAGTATGCAAGCCAAAGAACATTTAACTTTAGAAGGTTTACAAAAGATTGTGAACCTTAGAGCTACCTTAAATTTTGGTTTATCAAAAGAATTACAGTTAATGTTCCCTGAAACTGTTCCGACTACCCGTCCTTTAAGAGAAAACTGTGTAATCCCTCATCCACAATGGATAGCTGGGTTTACTTCCGGTGATGGAAATTTCTCTGTTTCCTTAGATAAAGGTAACTTTAAATCTCTATTATTTAAAATCACTCAACATGAAAAAGATGAGGTGTTATTAATTGCAATTAAAGACTATTTAAATTGCGGTAGTTGTTATTTAAGAAAAAAAGAAAATACGATAGACTTTAAAGTTTCCAAGTTTTCTGTAATTAATGAAATAATAATACCTTTATTTATTAATAACCCCATACTAGGTGTTAAAGCTTTAGACTTTAAAGATTGATGCTTAGTATCGGAAATGGTAAAAAATAGAGAACATAAGTTAGAACAAGGTGCCTTAAAAATAAGTGAAATACAAAAGGGTATGAATAGAGGGAGAAGTGTGTAAATTATTAATTCAATAAATTAAAAAAAAGTATGGTCCAGGGTTATCATTAGGTGATATGGAATTAGGTATATTATTTATGTTAGCTGTATCATCTTTAGCTACTTATGGTATATTATTAGCCGGATGAAGTGCTAATAGTAAATATGCTTTCTTAGGATCTTTAAGAAGTACAGCTCAATTAATTAGCTATGAATTAGTTTTAAGTTCTGTTTTATTAATTATAGTAATGATAACAAATAGCCTAAACTTAAACATAAATGTTCAGTTCCAAAAAATAGTATGATTAGCTTTACCATTATTCTGTATACTAATAATATTCTTTATAGGTTCTGTAGCAGAAACTAATAGAGCTCCTTTTGATTTAGCAGAGGCTAAAAAGATTTGGCCTCTTTAAAGATCACAAATTGCTGGAAAACCTTAATTAAGATTATCAGCAGGTAAGCAACTATTCTATAGTTGAATCTTCAGAGACTAGACGTGATCATTTAATATTTTATATTATATTAAATAAGATATAGTCCAGACTTATATGAGAATATAAGATTAATAAAATTCAAAAATATGTACTTACACTAATTATACTTATTATACAAAATCCAATAAATATTTAGGTCCTTATAATATTACAGGAGTAACTAAAAGATTTTATTCATCTAAATCTACTGTACCTTCAAACGACACTCCAATTATAAATCCAGTGTCTGCATTAACTTTAGAATATTTAAATGATAAAGCTTATGTAGTAGCTTGCTAGCCTGACCCGAAGGGTACGGCTACACACACAGAGAAAAATTCAAAAATAAAGGAGGTATTTACTCTTTTATTAACACTGTTAATGGTAAACAATATATTGGAAGTGCAAAAGATCTTTACCTTAGACTTAACGAACATTTAAATAATAAAAAATCTGTGCTCCGCTCTGCTCAGCTCAGCTCAGCAGAGCACAAAAATTTACAAAATGCTTTTGATAAATACGGTTTAGATAAATTTAAATGAGTAGTTTATGAATATTTTAGTTATGAAAGTAAAATAATCAGCCATGAAGCTTTAACTACTTTAGAGACTAATTATATAAAAGCGTTGGATTTTTCTACTCTTTATAATTTTAAAATTGAAGCTACAAGTTCATTAGGGTTATAAGCATACTGATGAAGGTAAAAATGATAGAATATTATAAGGATAAAAATAATCATCCTATGTATGGTAAAAACCATAGTCAATAAACTTTAAATTTAATTAGCAAGCCTGGTGAATTAAACCCTATGTTTAGTAAAAAGCATAGTGAGGAAACTAAAAAAAATTATGTAGGCGTACTCCTCGCGAAGCATGCCTACTACAAAGAAAAATAAATATTTAAATGGTGTTGGTATTTTCGATTTAAATGACAGCGCTCCGCTCTTAATTGAAAAGTTTGATAATAATGTAGAATTAGCTAACTATTTAGGAATATCTAAAGTTACTGTTGGTAAGTACTTAAATAATAACTTAATATATAAAGACATGTATAGATTTAAACCTATATAGTATTAAGTAGATATTTTTGAATTGATTTTTGGAATCTGAATTAGTTAGTGGGTTTATGACAGAACACGCAGCTGTTATATTTGTATTCTTCTTCTTAGCTGAATACAGTAGCATACTACTAATGTGTATATTAACAAGTATATTATTTTTAGGAGGATACTTATTAGATTTATCTTTATTTAGTTATATTTTTATAACTTTATTAGGATATATTGATATTATCTTAAGTACAGATTTTGTGAATACAATAGAAAGCTTTAATTTATCTAATCATATATTAAATGAAGTTCACTATGGTATTGTATTAGGAATAAAAAGCAGTATTATGGTGTTTATTTTTATCTGGGTACGTGCATCATTTCCGAGAATCAGATTTGATCAGTTAATGTCTTTCTGTTGAACTGTATTACTACCTATTTTATTCGCATTTATAATACTAATTCCATCAGTGTTATACATGTTTGGAGTTTTCTTTATAAATATAAGTTTATTCTAAAACAACAAATGAATATAGCCATGAAACGCATGTCCATAGGTGTCATTCTATAATTTAAAGTTTAAAAATAATATCTTGTATAAGATGTTATTATCTTCATTAATAACTGTGCCTATAATAGGTACAATTATAGTATCTAGCGTAGACTCATACAAAAAAAGTTCAGTAGTTTATACAAAAACTATAGCATTAGTTACTAGTATAATCAATTTAATTATATCTTTAGTTATATTTATATTATTTAATAGTAGTACTAATCAATTTCAATTTGTACAAGAACATTATAACGTACAATCTTTTGATATTTATTTAGGTATAGATGGTATATCAATATATTTTGTATTATTAACAACAATAATAATGCCTATAGCATTATTATCTAATTGAGATTCTATAAAAGAAAATGTTAAATCTTACTTAATAATAATGTTACTATTAGAAACACTATTATTAGCAGTATTCTTAGCATTAGATATAATGGTATTCTATATATTCTTCGAAAGTATATTACCTCCTTTATTTATATTAATAGGTATATTTGGATCAGATAACAAAGTAAATGCTAGTTATTATTTATTCTTATATACATTTGACCTCAAGTGTAAAAGAGCCAAACACCGGGGAAGCCCTAAAGCTCTAGTAACCAAAGTAATAAGAGAAATTTTATTACCGGCCTGATTAATGCCTCAGGGTATGGTAACATCACTAGTTTTCATTTTTGAAAAGCTACTTTTAGTAGCAGATATGTGGGTGATCGCGGTTCTAAGTCATCCTTATTTTAAAGCTGAGTGTAAACAGGCTATAAATTATAAAGGTGTAAAAGAGCAACGAGTAGATGGTTCTTCGAATTCTAGAAATTTAGATTTCGTAAGGTGTACTCTAGTCGCTGGGAAACCAGTTTTTGGAAGAAAAATTCATTCTCATTCTGATAATAGTAGAATCGCAAATAGTATGTTTAAAAGATCCATACATACAACTAGATCTACTTTAGATCCTTGATTTATTACAGGATTAGTAGAGGCAGAAGGATGTTTTGCATTAGGTTTTTTTAAAAGTGATAGCTATAAGATGGGTTATCAAATCCAAGCTATTTTTAAAACTACTATGCATGGAAAAGATTATGATTTGTTATGCCAAGTTCAAGATTATTTTGGGGTAGGTAAAATTACAAAACATGGAGAGACTACTTTACAATATACAGTTAAATCTTTAAAAGATTTAGATATAATAATATCTCATTTTGATAAATATCCGTTGTTAAGTCAAAAATGAGCTGATTATAAACTTTTTAAAGATGCAATTTCATTAATTAAAAATAAAGAACATTTAAGTAGAGAAGGATTTATAAAAGTTCTTTGTATAAAAGCTTCTATGAATTTAGGTTTATCAGATGAATTGAAATTATCTTTTCCTGATATTAAACCTATATCTAGACCTTCACTTTTAAATAAAAGTATTATAAATCCTAATTGAATAGCAGGTTTAGCTAGCGGTGACGGATGTTTTCATATTTCTATACGTAATTCCTCTACTACTAAATTAGGTAAATCTGTAGTGTTAAAATTTCATATTGTTCAACATAGTAGAGATACTGAACTAATGGAAATGTTAATATCTGCTCTTGGATGTGGTAAAATTGAATTAATGTTGAAACAATCAGCTGTATATTTTGTTGTAGTTAAATTTCAAGATATTTTTGAAAAAATAATTCCATTATTTGAAAAATATCTCATTAAAGGTGTTAAAGCCTTAGATTATTCTGATTTTAAAAAAGTAGCTAATCTAATGCATAATAAAGAACATTTAACTGAACAAGGCTTATCTAAAATTCAATCTATAAAATTAAATATGAATTTATTTAGAAAATCTTAATAAGCTCCTTTACTATAATAAATTATCTGAATTGCCGGTTAGCCGGTATGAGTTGAAGTAATCCAAAATTAAAGAAAACACATTAATTATGTGAACGTATGAGGTTCTTTATTTTTATTATTATCTATTTTAAGCACTTCATCTACTATGGGTAGTACAGATTTCGATACATTATTTAAACTTAATTTTGAATATAAAACTCAAATATTCTTATTTATAGGTATATTTATAGCTTTTGCTGTAAAAACACCTACAATCTTTTTAAATAACTGATTGTTAAAAGCTCACGTTGAATCTCCTTTAGGAGGAAGTATAGTTTTAGCTGGTATTGTATTAAAATTAAGTTTATATGGTATATTTAGATTAATTTTACCTATGTTACCAAAAGCTTCTTTAGATTATACTTTTGTAATCTATACTATAGCTGTTATAACAATAATATATGCTAGTTTTAGTACATTAAGAACAACTGATGTAAAAGAATTAATAGCCTATAGTTCTGTATGTCATGCTGCTGTTTATTTAATAGGAATATTTAGTAATACTCTACAGGGTATCGAAGGTTCTGTAGTCTTAGGTTTAGCACACGGGTTTGTATCAAGTGGTCTTTTTATTTGCGCGGGAGGAGTTTTATACGATAGAACAGGAACTAGATCTATCTACTTCTATAGAGGTTTAGTGCAGTTAATGCCTATATTATCAATATTGTTCCTTATTTTAAGTTTAGCTAACTGTGGAACACCGTTAACTCTAAATTTCATAGGAGAGTTTATGTCATTATATAGCATTATTGAAAGATTACCGGTATTAGGTGTATTTGCCTGTTCTTCTATTGTATTCTCAGCAGCCTATTCAATTTATATGTTTAATCGTATATCATTTGGTGGTTCATTTACTAGATTTTTAGAAGAAAGTATATTTGATGTAAATAAAAGAGAATTCTTAATGTTATTTACATTAGTTGTTTTCACAATAGTGTTAGGTATATACCCTGGTATAATATTAGAGGTATTACATTATCCTATAACTAACGTACTTTACGGTGTATAACCTGCTAACTGTGTTTTTAACGGTCTTGTAGCTTTACAGGAAAATACGTTATTATAACTCAAAAGTATCTAAGTTTATAGCAAAAATGTAATTTTTAGTAATACTGAAATTATTTAATTAGAAAGTTTAGTAATACTATTATTATAGACATCCTAAATGTCTATAAACGTCTATAACTTAACGGTAGAGTACGCTATTAAAAAAGCGGAGTATATGTTCGATTCATTTTAGACAGTATTTAAATAAATGTATGAAGCTGTAGAAATTTATAATATTATTAATGAAATTAATTTTAAGTAAAACTTCTAAAAATAGATATGAAAACAATAATGAATATAAAACAACCTATTCTAATAAGCGTTATTCTTCTACTTTGAAAAATATATCTATAAGAAATATAACTAATCTATCTTATGATAATACAAATTTAGATCCTTGATTTATAACTGGGTTCTCTGACGGAGAAGCTACTTTTACTTTTAATATTATTAAAAGTCCAAGTAGTCCAGTAGGATATAAGCTACAATTGTTTTATATAATAACATTACACAAAAAAGATTTACCCTTACTTACATTAATCCAAAAATATTTTGACAATAAAGGTCAAGATTTGAAGGTGACGGATGATACAGTTAGACTAACTGTTTCTTCTATAAATGATTTAGAAGTAGTTATTAAACATTTTGATGCGTATCCTTTAATTACTAAAAAATTAGCAGATTATTTGTTATTTAAACAAGTATATACTATTATATGCAATAAAGAACACCTTACATTAGAAGGATTTAAAAAAATTGTTGCAATAAAGTGTGTTTTAAATAAAGGTTTATCTGTAAAGTTAAGAAATGAGTTTAAAGATATAATACCTGCAACTAGACCTTTAGTAAACCTACCTGAATTTATACCACCTTATTGATTGGCAGGGTTTACTTCTGCGGAAGGACATTTTGGTGTTAAACTATCAAAAAATTCTACCACTACTTCAGGTTACCAAGTTACATTAAAATTTACTCTAACTCAACACCTTAGAGATAGATTGCTATTAGAAAACTTTAGACACTATTATAAGTGTGGTACATTCTGAAAAGCAGAAAGTAAAGACTGAGGGGTTTTTGAGGTAACTAAATTTTCAGATGTAGAGTCAATAATTATACCTTTCTTTCAAAAATACAAGGTTGTAGGTGTAAAGGCTAAAGATTTTGAATCATTTTGTTTTATATGTAAAATAATGAAAGAGGGTAGACATAAAACTGAACAAGGGTTGTTAGAGATTCAAGCTATTAAAAATAGCATGAATAAATCTAGAACTCTATCTGGAGCTACAGAATAAGGGTTAGAAGGAAGTATAGTATTAGGGTTAGCTCACGGATTTGTATCTAGTGGTTTATTCATATGTGCAGGTGGTGTACTATATGATAGAACTGGAACTAGAAGTATATACTTCTACAGAGGTGCTACTCAACTAATGCCTATATTTGCTATATTATTCTTCATATTAGCTTTAGGTAATTGTGGTGCTCCTCTAACTCTTAATTTCATAGGTGAATTTATGTCACTTTATGGAATAATAGAAAAATTACCAGTATTAGGTGTATTTGCCTGTTCTTCTATAATTTTCTCTGCAGCTTATACTATCTATATGTTCAATAGAACAGCTTTTGGTGGATCTTTCACTAAATTCTTAGAAGAAAGTGTATACGATGTAAATAAAAGAGAATTCATCTTATTATTTATATTAGTTGCATTTACTGTAATATTTGGTATATACCCATCTTTAATATTAAACGTATTAGATTATTCAATGAATAGTTTAATATATAGTGTATAATATAAATTATATGCTTTTGTGGCCTGCTCCTCCTGCATGCTTCGCGAGAAGTATGCTAGGATGCATGCATGGCCACTAAATTACGATTATTATTTTGTTGGGGCGTACTTCGTAAGCCCACGCTGGCTGGGTTGGTGAAACCTACCCTGCATGCAAGCACAAAAATACGTATTACATAATAATAAAAAAGAAAATAAATATGCCACAATTAACACCTTTTTATTATATGAACGAAATAGTATTTGCTTTTGCAATAATAGTAGTACTATTATTCATACTATCTAAATACATACTACCAAGAATAGTTCGTTTATTTTTATCACGTATGTTTATTAATAAAATATAATATAATTATTAAATTAGAATGTATTTTATTAACATTTTTATGTAAAAAGAATAAATTTATTAAGATTTGCAAATATTTAGTTATCTAAAGATATATATATAATAGTAGTAATATATACTACTAAATGTTTTCTAGCCAAAATTTATTCGCAGAAATAAGAAGTCCTTTAGAACAATTCGAAATAAGAGACATATTAAACTTAGAAGTTTTAGGTGGTAATTTACACTTATCTTTAACTAATATAGGATTCTATTTAATCATAGGAGCCTTTATAACATTAATCTTAAGCTTAGTAGCTACAAACTATAACAAATTAGTTAGTAACAACTGATCTATAGCTCAAGAATCTTTATATGTAACAATACATAATATAGTTACAAATCAAATAAATGCTAGAAGTGGACAAATATACTTCCCATTTATCTATACTTTATTTGTATTTATATTAATAAATAATTTAATAGGAATGGTTAACAGGAGCCTTTGCATTTTATCATTATTTATCTCAAACATGTTTGAAGTATTAGGATTACACAGTAACCTGACACTTCAAATACAATCATATTCTTCTCTTAACTCTGACTCTATTTCAGATACACAAGTAGACATATCTAAGGACAGTCCTAGATATAGTTTTAACAATAAAAATACCTTCTACCTTAATCCTAATTATCTTACAGGATTTGTAGATGGAGAAGGTTGTTTCTCTCTTTCAATATTTAAAGAAGATAGAAGCTTAACTGGTTGACAAGTTAAGCCTATCTTTAGTATATCTTTACACAATAAGGATATTAAATTATTAGAAGCTATAAAAAGAACTTTTCAAACAGGAAAGATCTATAAACATGGAGTTGATTCTATGCAATATCGTGTAAGTTCTTTAAAGAATTTACAAATAATCACAGATCATTTTGATAGTTATCCTTTAATAACTCAAAAGAGAGCAGATTATCTTTTATTTAAACAAGCTATAGCTATAATAAAGAATAAAGAGCATTTATCTACAAAAGGTATATTGAAGTTAGTAGGAATTAAAGCTACATTAAATTGAGGTCTATCAGACAAGTTTAAAGAGAGTTTCCCTACTGCTTTTGCAGTAGTGAGACCTTCAGTAATATATAATACTTTAAATGTTAAGATTAAGAACTTAAACTGAATTAGAGGATTTATAGATGCTGAAGGAAGTTTCCAAGTTATAACTCAAAATAATACAAACGTCAGTTTAAGATTTTCATTAACTCAACATACTAAAGATGAGGAATTGTTAAAGGATATAGTTACTTATCTAAACTGTGGTAGATATTACAAATCACCAACACGTAATGAAGGTCAATACTTAGTAACAGTCTTTTCAGATATAAATGATAAGCTAATACCTTTCTTAAACGAGTATCCATTATTAGGGACTAAAAAAGATGATTACCTAGATTTTGCACAAATAGCCGAACTAATAAAATCTAAAGCTCATTTAACGGATGAAGGATTAGAAAGAATAAAGATAATTAAAAGTAATATGAATAGAAAGAGAACAACAATAAAAGAAGAATAAATAAATGTTTAGATAATTGTAATATCATAGATAAATCATAATAAAATACAATAAATTTCACTATATGCTGGAAACTTCTAATGCCTTTAGGTACCGATTATATAAACATTGGTGAAAATCTTAAAGGATGAAACAATGAACAATCAGCAGGAAACCAAAATAACCAGCCAGCCAGCCAGCCAGCCAGCCAGCCATGTTATTAGTAGGATCCTCAGAGACTACACGTGAAAGATCACTTAACACTGTTTTACAATAACAACTAAGTGATTAAGATATAGTCCACCACGGGAAGTCTATAAGACTCACTGTGCTGTCCTTATAGCTTTGCATCTACAGGTCATTTTGCCTTAACATTTGCTCTTAGTTTCACAATAGTATTAGGGGCAACAATATTAGGATTCCAAAAACATGGATTAAAATTCTTTTCATTATTAGTACCAGCCGGTTGTCCTTTAGCTCTTTTACCTTTATTAGTAACTATTGAGCTTATCTCATACCTTGCAAGAAATGTATCTTTAGGTTTAAGATTAGCTGCAAACATAGAAAAGTGAAAGTAGGCTTTTCACTTAATGTGTAAAAGAACCAAACTCCGGGGAAGCCCTAAAGCTTTAATAACTAAAGATAAGACGGAAACTTCTTATCCGGCCCAGCTAATCACTGAGGGTATAGTAATATCATTAAAGATTCTAGTAATAGGAATGGGTAATCGCGGATCTAAATCAGCTATATATAATAGTATAGCTGTAAAAGAGCAACGAGTAGACGGTTCTTCAGTATTTTATGCTGTAAGGTGTACTCTAGTCGCCGGGAAATCCGGTTCTCGGAAGAAATTAAGTAAACCGAGATTAAAGTTAACACAATAGCCTATCCTTATAATATATTTTAAAAAAAGGAAATTAAAAATAGCTATATTATTAATTATAATTTAGTATATTAATATTAAAGTCGATCTTTAATATACCTTTAAAGAAAGGGTAAACCTAGATTCTATCTAAAGATTACACCTTTAAAGAAAGGATAAAGTTGTGAACGATTTATTATTAGAAAATGAATAAGAAAATCTGTAAGTTCTCATAAAATTAACTTAAACAACGTAAGATCACGTAGCTTATGTTTTCCATCATCTAATTATAAATTTATATCAACACCATTGGGTTTAGCCTTAGGTAACGGAAGAATGGCTGTTAGATTATTTTCGTGCTGCGCTAAAATAAAACTGATGATTCTAAAGATTCTTCAGATTTCATGGTATTTTCGAATGCAGATATAGACAAAGTATCTATCCTTAATTATATTAAGGGTAAAGCAGGAATTTACATGTGAACTAACAACTTAAATGGTAAAAAATATGTAGGTAGTTCAGTCTTACAGATATAAATAATAATAAAAAAATCGTTCATAACAACAGATAGGATATTGTGATTACGAGAACATAAGCCTTATTCATATCCCTTAAAAAATTTAAAGAATACATACAAATATAATGTGATTCACCATAGAAATTACTCACAGGTTGCAAGTAATCAACCAAATGTTATTCCTGTTGTAATATATCCTGATACTTATTTAAACAAATCTATCATACTAAAGGATACTAAAAATAAAGCAGGAATTTATCGTTGAGTAAACAAAGTGAATGGAAACACATATATAGGTAGTAGTGTAAATCTAGCCAGAAGATTTAAAGTATATTATGATCTTTCTTTCCTTTCAGTTAGACTAAAAAAATCTAAAAGTCGTATATATAGTGCAATATTAAAGCATGGCTACAATAATTTCCAATTAGAAATATTAGAATACTGTACAAAAGAAAACGCCATAAGTAGAGAGCAATATTTTATTGATTTATTAAATCCCGAATATAATCTTAATCCTACGGCAGGTTCTAGACTCGGAGCTAATATTACAGAGGAAAGTAGAGTAAAAATGAGTACAGCGGCTCAAGGGCGTAAACATACTGAAGAAACTAAAAATTTAATTAGTTTGGCGAGTAAAGGTATTAATAACCATAACTTTGGTAAAACTCACAGTGAAGAAACTAAAGGTTTAATAGCCAGAGCTAGATTAGGTAAATCTTTTCTTTCTGATTCAATTAAAGCTAAAATGAGTGAAGAAAGTGGTACAGCCTTAAGAATTACAGACTTAAAAACAAATGAAACTTCAGAGTTTTCTTCTATAACTAAAGCAGCTAAAGCTATGAATGTTACACAACCTCCACTTTCTAGAAGAGTTAAGAATACACAAGGTTCGTTTATAGTCAAAAAACGTTACCTGGTTGAAAAGGTAAATTCTGAAAAGACGTAGATTATTGGAGTATTATAATGTTAATAGACTACTAAATGAAAAAAGTATGCCTATTCATCGTTCATTATTAAAACACGGTTACCAAAACTTTAGTCTTACTATATTAGAATTTTGTGACATTGATAGCCTTGTATCTAGAGAGAAACACTATTTTGATGTATACTCTCCAGAATATAATATATTAAAAACTCCTGGTAGTCCTAATAGAGGTAAAGGATGAACACATTCAGAAGCTGCTGTAGAGAAGATTCGTACAGCTGCTAATAAAAGAATGGAATCCCCAGAGTATTTAGCAAAAATGTCGATAGATCAAACTAGTGGAGTGAAAGTTGAGGTAACTGATGTGGAAACTCAAACTACTACTACATATCATGCCATTAGAGCCGCAGCTCGTGCTTTATCCATTGATAAAAGATATATTGAACATTATATTTATTTAAACCAAGATAAACCTGTTTTAGATAAATATACTTTTAAATTAATTAGTAGTGATGGTGAAATTCTTAATCCCTTTAACGACCCTTCAGTTAAAGTTCAAAAAAGCAGTAAAAAGATAGAGGTTACTAATGTGGAAACTAAGGAAGTAACATTGTACCCTTCTATAGGTGCAGCGGCAAGAGCCTTAGGTTACCGTCAACCTAGTATATCTTTATATTTAAAAGAAAATAGAACCAAACCTTTTAAAGGTTTATATTTATTTAAGTGAGCTTAGGGTTAATGATATAAAAAATAAAGGATGAATTTGTGTGACGAACTGCGGGTCATATGCTATTAAGTATTTTAAGCGGTTTCGTTTACAATATAATGAACTCAGGAATTATCTTCTTTGTTTTAGGTTTAATACCTTTAGTGTTTATTATAGCATTCTCAGGATTAGAATTCGCAATAGCATTCATCCAGGCACAGGTGTTTGTAGTATTATCATCTTCATATATAAAAGATGGATTAGATTTACACTAATTCTACTAAACATATTTTGTGCTGCTGCTGCTGCTGCAGCTGCTGCAGCTGCTGCAGCAGCGAAGCCAGCCAGCCAGCCAGCCAGCCAGCCAGCCAGCAAGCAAGAAAAAAATGTATAGTTTATATACATAAAAATATTAAGTGAGAGTAAATAGTAATTAAGGAAAATTATATAAACAATAAAAATTTATCCTTTTGTAGCCTTAGCTTGCGCTATCCCTGCTGCTGGGTTGGTGAAACCTACCCTGCATGCTGGGATTCTTAGTCTTAGTCTTAGGGGGCTTCATAGGAATAATGAAAATTATAAAATTTAATAATAGAAATTAAATAAAAATAGTTAATTATTAAGAAAGAAAAATAGCGAACAGTTATAATTTAAATTAGAATAGTCTTTAAATAAATATAACATTATATAGTTTATTACTCTCCTTATATTATAAAATTTATAATCATATAATTTTAGATCTTATAGTGATGTAAAGAAATTTATATCGAATTAATAGTTGAGTTTGGTGATGGCTCTGATTGAATGCTGTCCAAGTGCTTGACACATGCTAATCGTACGTTTTAATTTTTCTTAATTAAAAAGTGGTGTACAGGTGAGTATAAGGATATTCTTCGCCGGCCTTAAAGTGGAGGTAAATCCTTCATAATAAATAAAGGGAAACTAAAAATTCCTGCTTTAAGAGGATAATAAATATCTTCGGGATAGGTAGTAGTTAAGGTGATGGCTTAACTAGCCTAAAACTCTCGTAGTCGAAGCTGAAAGGTTGATCGACCACATTGGGTCTGAAAAAACCCCAATGCAAGTTAGTACAGCAGTGAGGAATTTTGGTCAATGGCCTAACGGCTGAACTGGCAACTTGGAGAAGTGGCAAGTCCTATTTTGATCATATCTTTGAATATGATCTATAGGATTGTATTAAAATTGAATAAAGCTTTGTTTATATATTGATAATGACAGTATATATATCGTGTCTTGACTAATTGCGTGCCAGCAGTCGCGGTAATACGTAAGAGACTAGTGTTATTCATCTTAATTAGGTGCTTTGTGATGTAGGATATCACATGTGTGCCTCAAACCATCAAACTCCGGGGACCTCCTAAAGCTTATGGTACTAAACCTTATACGAAAGTATATAGGCGGCTGAACTAACCACTCAGGTACAGTAATAAGTCATAAGATGATTGAAAATGAAATGGAATATCGCGGATCTAAGTCAGTAGTATATAAGGTACAGCCATATAATTATACTACTGTAAAAGAGCAACGAGTAGACGGTGGTTACACTGGAGCTTGCTCCGGAAATATAAAATCTCCAGTGTTAAGGTGTACTCTAATGGGTTTCGAAAGAAATTATCAGGGCAGAGTCCTTTCTAACCAAATAAATAGATGTACAATAAGATTCTATACAGTTGCCGCCAAAGTTATTAAACAATCTGAAGCTCAGAATTTAGGCATAACAATAAATCCATGATTTATAACAGGATTTACTGATGGTGAGGGTTGCTTTAGAATTTCTCTTACTAAAAGAGATAATTTGGTTGGTTGAAGAGTCCAACTCTTTTTTCAAATTGCTTTACATCAAAAAGATCAACTCTTATTAGAAAATATTCAAAATTACTTAGGCGTAGGGAAAATTTATAAATCTGGTAAAGATATGCTTCAATATAAAATTCAATCCATGAATGAAATTGAGATAATCTTAAATCATTTTGATAAATATCCTCTTATTAGCCAAAAGCGTGCGGACTATGAACTTTTTAAGGAAGCATATAATATTGTTTTAAATAAAGAACATCTTACAGATAAAGGTTTACGAAAAATAATAGCTTTGAGAGCTTCTTTAAATTTAGGTTTATCAGAGGAATTAAAAACAGCATTTCCTGATATTATTCCTACTGACAGACCTTTAGTTCAGGGACAAAAAATCCAAGATGTTAATTGACTAGCAGGATTTGCTTCAGCTGAAGGTTGTTTCATGGTTGGAGTTAGAAAAGATAAGAATTATTCTACAGGATTTCAAGTAAACTTGACTTTTATAATTACTCAACATATTAGAGACGAGCAATTGATGAACAGTTTAACTGAGTATTGAAATTGTGGAAATCTACATAAAAAGAGAGAAGTTGTTGAATATCAAGTTTCTAAATTTGCGGATTTGACTGAGAGAATCATCCCCTTTTTTAACAACTATCCAATATTAGGACAAAAGTCTAAAGATTTTGAAGATTTTTCTAATGTAGCAAAGTTAATGGAAACAAAAGTCCATTTAACAACAGAAGGAGTAAATGAAATTCGTAAAATTAAAGACAATATGAATACTGGTAGAGAATGATCTTAAGATATCTATTTATTTGTATGATAAATCTGTTAAATCAGTAGTTTAGTGCCAAACACTGATAGCCATGTTAAAGGGTACCTAGACGGTCAATATAGCTTCTAGAATGTTAGTACTTGACTAGAGTTTTATGTAAGAGGGCAGTACTTGAGGAGGAGAGATGAAATTCTATGATACCAAAGGGACTCGGTAAAGGCGAAGGCAGCCCTCTATGTAAAAACTGACGTTGAAGGACGAAGGCACAGAGAACAAACAGGATTAGATACCCAAGTAGTCTTTGCAGTAAATGATGAATGCCATAGGTTAGATTAAGATTTAAGAATTTAGTTCATTTGAACTAAACCATTAAACATTATTTGGTCTATAAATGAAAGTGTAAGCATTTCACCTCAAGAGTAATGTGGCAACGCAGGAACTGAAATCACTAGACCGTTTCTGACACCAGTAGTGAAGTATGTGTGCGACAAGAAGCGGATATTAGTAATACGGTGTGATTCCGTTTGGTATTTTCTCTACCTAACACTATTTACACATGCAAAATTAGTAATGATTTGTGTGAAGCTGTAAAGACAATGTAGCCTCTCTTAAATGGGAATGTTGATATAGATACTATTTCTATATTACCAGGAGCTAGTGTAAGTAAGATATGGAAAGCGAAAGCGAAATTGGCAACGACGCTTCGATACTAGTGCACAAAGGAAGGTAATAGATTTGACATACTAATCTATTAGAGAAACCATATTTCCATCGAAGTAAAGCTGATTTCCTAAGTCTTACGTAAATTGTGCTAATATCTGAACTTGGTAACCCCTTTATCTTCAGTAATATACTACATATATTAAAGAGGTAACATATAAGGCTTAACAAAGCTGAAGTTGTTATATCCGATAAAGGGGAGAGGATTTGTTAAAAAGCAAATGCTTTATTTGGATTTCAATTGAAGTAAATCTAAATAATAGATAAAGATATATATATTATATTATATTATAATTTTATGTAAAAAGAATTAATTTATTCTTATTTGCAAATATTTAGTTATCTAAAGGTTTATATATATGCTAAAATTAACAGCAGGAAATGAAAAATTTAAAGTTATTTAGTACTTTAGTGTCACAATATAATATAAACAGTCGCCTATGTTGATTTGTAAGTGGTTTAGTAGATGCTGAGGGTAGTTTCGGTGTAACTCTTGTTAGAAAAGAATCTAGTACAATAGGTTATTCAGTTCTAATTTATTTCGAAATAGCTTTAAACAAAAAAGATCAACAACTACTAGAAACTATAAAGCAAGTATTAGGGATTGATAAAAGTTTATATTATAATAAAAGCGATAATACATTAAAATTAAGAGTATCTAATTTAGATGTATTAATTAATAATGTAATACCACACTTTAATAAATATCCTTTATTTTCACAAAAGAGAGTAGACTTTTTATTAATGTGTAAAATAGTAGAACTAGTGCAAGAAAAAAAGCATTTAACTACAGAAGGTTTAAATGAAATACTAAGTATAAAAGCAGCGATGAATCTAGGATTATCTGACAAATTGCAGAATGAATTTTTAACGGTAAAATCATTAACTAGATTACCAGTTGATACCGGTATCCCAAATAAGGACTGATTAGAGGGATTTATGGAAGGAGAATCGTGTTTTTTTGTACGTATATACAATTCACCTAGATCGAAATTAAATTATGCTGTACAATTGGCATTTATAATTACACAACATTCTAGGGATAAAGTACTATTAGAAAATATTTCTAGATTATTAGAATGTGGTAGAGTAGAAACAAGAAAATCAGGAGATGCATGTGATTTTGTAGTAACATCATTTAATGATTTCAAGAAATATATGATACCATATTGAGAAAACTATCCTTTAATAGGTCATAAATCAAACGATTGTAAAGATTTTTTACGAGTATATGAAATAATGCTAACTAAGGGTCATTTAACTGAAGAGGGATTGGCTAAGATAGTGGAAATAAAAAACTCTATGAATACTAAAAGAGAGATAAGTTAATATTAATAATAAATATTAAACGTGTTAGATTATTCTAAGTATAATTTAACATATAGTATATAGATATGGACATATACTTTTGTAGCCTGGTGCTGCTTCGCAGTACAGGCTACTGAATTACGATTATTATATAAACTAAAATACGTATTGAATTCATAGTATGTAGTACTATATCCCTAAAAGGGAAAACTTGTGTTAAAACTAAAAACTAAATATAATATATATATTTATTAAGATTTAAAAATCTTAATATAGCTGACTTAGCAAGGGTGAAATTTGACGTAATTAGGATAGTATGTTAGGTTATATCTGAAATTATGTTTGGGGCGATGGCTCCTGTAGAAAAATTTTGCTTGAGCCGTATGCGATGAAAGTCGCACGTACGGTTCTTTAAGGGGGAAAGTCCGAGAGGACCTACCTATCTTGACTGTTTAATTCGATGATCCACGAAAAACCTTACCACAATTTGTATAATTATATTACAGGAGTTGCACGGCTGTTTTCAGTTAATGTTGTGAAACTGTGGTTTCCATGAAATTAACGCAATCCCTGGCTTTATTTTTTTGAATTTTACGATAAAGCATTTGATCCTGGAATTTGGAAAGAAAAAGGGGACAAAGACAAGTCATCATGGCCTGCTGAGTGATCTAGGAAATCACCATCGTGGGATAAACTATCAAACTCCGGGGACGCCCTAAAGCTTATGGTACTAAGCCATATATGAAAATATATGAGTGGCTGAAGTAATTACTCAGGTATAGTAAGAAGCCATAAGATGATTGAAAAAGAAATGGGTTATCGCGGATCTAAATCAAATAAATATGAAAGTTTATTTGTAAAAGAGCAACGAGTAGACGGTAGTTACATTAATAAATTAATGTTAAGGTGTACTCTAACGGGCTTTGAAAGAAGTTATCAAGTCAAAATCCTTTCTAATCAAATAAATCAAATAAGGACGTATTCAGCCAATAAAATATCCCAGAAACAAAAATTTAATGGTTTAATAGATCCTTGATTTTTAACAGGATTTTCTGATGCAGAAGGTACTTTTTCTGTTCTAATTCAACATAATAAAAATTATGCTACGAATTGAAGAGTTAAAGCTATATTTGCTATAGGATTACATACTAAAGATATTGCTTTACTAGAAGCAATCAAATCATTCTGAGGTGTAGGAAATATTCATAAACATGGTGAACATTCTTTACAGTACAGAGTAGAATCTATTAAAGATTTACAAGTAATTGTAGATCATTTTGATAAATATCCTCTGGTTACTTGTAAAAGTATTGACTATATAATATTTAAAAAAGCTTTTGATCTAATCAAAGAGCAAGAACACTTAACCAAAGAAGGTTTGTTAAAACTAGTAGGGCTAAAATCTTCTCTTAATTTAGGTTTAACTAATAAACTAAAAGAAGAGTTTTCTAATTGAAAAGATGTTGAAATGAGTAGACCAGAGTATAGCTTTAAAGGTATACCTGATCCTCAATGAATGGCAGGATTTTCAAGTGGAGATAGTAGCTTTAATATAAAAACTAGTAAATCTGAAACTACTAAGTTAGGTACAAGAGTTCAATTAAGATTCTCTATAGATTTACATATTAGAGAACAAGAATTTATTAAATATTTAACTACATATTTTAATTTAGCTAAAGATAAATATGTTTATTTAGATAATAATTCTGTAAAATTCCAGATTACAAATATTAAAGATATTACTGATGTAATAATACCTTTCTTCATGAAATATCCTATTAAAGGTAAAAAGAGTTTAGATTTTATAGAATTTAATAAAGTTGCTATAATGGTTAACAATAAAGAACATTTAACTGGAGAAGGTTTAAATGAAATATTGGATATAAAATCTAAAATAAATCAATAAGTTTCTATTTTATTGTGTGAGTTGTTCGGTTTATTTGTACGATAAATTTGATCGCTGTGTTATATTGTGGGCTATAGACGTGCCACATATGCCTAGACAAAGAGATGCGAAAATGTGAATTTAAGCTAATCTCAAAAAATAGGATATAAATTTTAAGGATTGTAGTCTGAAATTCGACTATATGAATAAGTAATTACTAGTAATCGTGAATCACCATGTCACGGTGAATTAACCTTGGATTGGTACTAACCACTCGTCACATGCTGAAAAGAGCATGCGCAATAAGTTTGCTTTCTTAGTAATTAGTAAAAAAAACAAGTAGGTTTTGTGTATTCTATTATTGGGAATCTTCGTATGCGTGGCTCTAATTAGTGTTAAGTCGAAATACGGTTCGCGTAGTGGAAGTTGCGCGGGATTGATGAACGTTAACAATAATATTCCCTTTTTGTTTATTTTTATCAAGAGTTTATACTTTAGATAAAAATATTGTTTTATTAAAAATCAAAACCTGATATGGCTATAAATTTACTATTATCTATGGTAACTTCTTCGATTCGAATTCGGAGCAGGTTGAATTAATAATTTTTTAAACTTAGTAAAAGTTAGGAAAGAATCACTACAGCAGGTAAGGCATCCACGACCATGTAAATATGTGTAATTGGACGCTTCTAATCGCAGATATGAAAAAGAGCCTCTAGTATTTTTCAAAGGATGAACCCGTAGTGGTTACAGACTTAACTACAGGAGTAACTACGGAATACCTTTCAGCTAGAAGTGCAGCTCTAGCTTTGAATGCTAGTAATTCTACTGTGATGAAAAGGTAAAAACACACGCTGCTGCCTGCGAAGCTGGCCAGCCAGCATCCTTACAAAGGTAGATATTTAATTAAAAAGCTGGATAGCTAGAGCATTCTGATTATACCTTGTGCGTTTTACCTTATGGTAGTGGAAGTTGCTGCATGCTTCTATTCTTTTTCCTTGCTTGCAGGGTAGGTTTCACCAACCCAGCAGTAGGAAAAATAAAAAGCAGGGATTAATTAATATTAACAATAATTAAATTATATAATATAATATATTATATAAAGGAGGGTTCCTTTATTGGTAAGAAGGGTTGAGCTGTAAACTCAATAGCAATCGCTTTTAAGAGTTCGAATCTCTTGTCTCCTAATAACTTATTTTTATACAATAAGTAAAATTAATATAAATTTACTTAAAAGTAATATTTCCTAGTATTATTAGAATTAGTAACTTAATTAGGTAAAGGATTTCCCTGTCACGGAAATAGATGTGGGTTCGATTCCCACCTGGTTCGCATGAAAAGAACATTATTTAACAACGACATTGGGAAAGTTAGATTTTCAACCCTAGGAATGAAAATCGGGTTCTTTATGAATTTTTCAGTCCCAGCAATGATAGAGCGTATCTTGAAAAATTCCTCAATTAATAAATACGGAGGTTTAGGTGCATCCCCTCATAAGGCTAATTATAGTAATGGGTTTAGATATTATACTACTAATAATCAAAATACAAATAACAATTTAATAATTAGCGATATAACTATATTAGAACAATCTTTACGTAGTCGGCCTGAATTTTATGAATGATTCTGTGGATTTACAGATGGTGAAGGTAACTTTTATTTTGGACGAAAAGGTTCCACTAACTTTTACCAATTCTTTTTTCAGATTCAACTTCACATTGACGATTTTCACGCTTTAGTTTATATTAGAGATATTTTAGGTTTCGGTAAAGCATTCGAGTATAAAAATACGTGCATATTTAGAGTAAGTAATATTGAAGATATAAAAAAAATAATAACAATTTTTGAACAATATACTTTAAATAGTACTAAATTACTAAACTTCATTAGTTTCAAGAAGGCTTTCGAGTTATACATTAACTCTAGTAAAACACCAGATTTGATTCAACAACTTGAAGAAATTAAAAGTGGTGTTAATAGTAAAAGAACTGATTATAAATTACCAGCAAATCACGAATATAGAATTACTAATTACTGATTACTAGGTTTTATCGAAGCTGATGGTTCATTTTTCATTAAATCTAAAGAATTAAGCTTAATTTTTAACATTAGTCAATCATTTGTTGATTCAGGGTTATTAAAGGCTATACAGGTATTCTTACTTCAATTAGGAGATCCTGGATTAAATAAATTAGATAAGGCTAACCCTAGAGTGAGACTTGTAACTAGTAAGGAAGAATACGGTAATAAACAATTATGCCAAATAATAGTTAATCGGCATGATTTCATCCGAGAAGCTTTAATACCTTTTCTTAATTCGCTGAATTGACAAACAAAGAAGAAAAAGGATTTTGAAGATTGAACTAGTATCTTGATGCTTAGAGATAAAGGATTTCAATATATAGATGACGGTTTAAGACTAATAGAGTTAATCATTAGCCAAATGAATAACCGTAGATTATCTAGCTCGGAGGTAGCAATAGTAGATAGAGAATTTTTATATAAAGAGATTAACCTTATGTTAAATAAACCTTCTAACTTAGAAATTAGAAACGGTAACACTTGGGTAATATCACAAAACAGGTTTATTAATAGAGCGGAAGCTAATGTAATACAGCTTATAGAAGGTAATGGCTTTGTAGTTAAAACATTTTATACCTATAAAGATTGTGCTGAATATTTGGAGGTGTCTTTACAAACTATTCCCAATAGAATTAATAAAAATAGTATATTTAAATTTAAAGATAAATTCTATACTCTTAAAAAGGTAGAATAGACCGATTAAAACTCTTTTTTAATTTTGTAGGCGGAGCCTATTAATAAAAAAAAAAATAACGTACAATTATTCATTTTCGAATCCAGCACGGTTCGATTCTGATCTAATTCGTTATAGGAAAAGTCTTCCATTTGGTAGGGTAAGGCACTTGCTACGTGCTATGTTTTATACATTTAGGTGTTCAAATCACCTCTTTTCCGAACTGCCTCTATAGCTCAACGGTAGAGCATAATACTGTTAATATTTAAATATAACTATACTCAAAAAATGTTAGAACTATTATAAATTATTGATGATATATGGCGACTGATGAATTCTTTAGGGATATTCTGCCTTAACCTTATATCTTAAATAGTTTTCATAATCGTGAATTGCTTAACGTTAATTAGCTATATATATTATTCAGTATTATTTTATTCTCCCCATTATTGGGTTTAACCAAATTAAGACAAAAATGTCAAATTTATTTACTAAAACTATAGAAGTAAATCTTAATAATTGCGAATTAGCATCTAATGAAGAAAGAGTAATAATAGAAACACCCGTAGGGTTTAATACAGGAAAGAATATGAAAATAAGTTTATCCTTAGATTTCATAGAATGATTCAGAGGGTTTACAGATGCTGAAGGTTGTTTTCAAATCACTGCGCAAGCGTCAGGACAAAGAAAATATTTTGAATTTAGATATAGTATAGGGTTACATCTTGATGACAAGTCAGCTCTAGATTATATCCAAGAAAATTTACAGATAGGTAAAGTAAAACTAAGTGCTAACCATAATTTAGTTACTTATAATATAATAGCTAAAGAAGAAGTGGCAATCATAATTCAACTATTTTCTATGTTTAATTTAAACTCAAATAAGCATTTAAATTTCTTAGCTTTCGTGACCCGAAGGGGCGAAGCATTTTTACTTTATAATAGCTGAAATAATCCTGATCGTACTGAACTTGTGGTTCAGATAGAAAAGATTAAGGCAGGAATGAATTCAAAAAGAACAGAATTTTTAATGCCAGAAGAGCATAAAGTTGAAATCTCACCTAACTGATTACTAGGTTTTATAGAAGGGGATGGATCTTTCAGTTTTAAAAAATTAAGTAAAAGTGCATTCTTTACTCTAGGTCAAAAAGGAAATAAAGATTTACTATTAGCTATTGCAGACTACTTACATAAAAGAGCAGTAAATAATTTAACTACACTTCAAAACCCAGAATTAGAGATATTAGGAGATAATACAGCTGATACAAATAATAGCTGAGTTATTATTAGTGATTCTAAGGGCATATATAGCATAAGTGTAGGTAATGCTTTTTATATACAATCTATTTTAATTCCTCTGCTGGATAGTTTAAAATGACGTACTAAAAAGTATTTAGATTATTGTGATTGAAAGTATATAGTAGCTATTCTTATAAAAGGGTTTCATTATTTACCAGAAGGAGTGGAATTAATTGAAAAAATAACTAGTCAAATGAATGATTATCGTCTATCCACTTTTACACCAAAAGTTCAAAGTCTTCCATTTAAACTAGAGGTAGAAAAGTTTTTAATGGAACCTTCAAATTATCAGATAAGAGATGGAAAATTATTTATCCTTTCGTTAAATAGATACAGAGTAGATAACACCTCAGTTTCAATACAATTAGTAGATGCTAAAACAGATGAAACTCTAAAATTATTCTCTTCTTTATTAGAATGTGCCAATTATTTAGGTATAGCTCGTTCCACTATTAGAAATAGAGTGGAAAAAGGTAAAAGCTTTTTGCTGGACGATGAAGAAATAAAAGGAAGATTAGTTTACTTAAGTTATTCTAAAGTTTAATCTAAATCAGTCTAGTAAAATAGCCACCGGCATTATATAATTTATCAAGTGATAAATGCAATTAAAATATTTATCACTCAAGCCTTTATAGCTTAATGGTAAAGCGCACTACTGTTAATAGTGTTGATAGATGTTCGATTCATCTTAGGGGCTTTTAAATAAATGTATGAAGCTGTATTTTTTTTTTTTATTGATATAAATGACAACTTTAACTAGAAGTAATTTTCAAGATCATCCTTTCCATTTAGTGTCACCTTCTCCCTGACCTTTATACACAAGTATATCTTTATTTACTTTAACAGTAAATGGAGCATTATCTATGCATCTTTTCAGTAATAGCTATATATTCTTCTTTATAGCTTTAGCTACAGTAATAGCATCAATGGCTTTATGATGAAGAGATGTAATATCAGAAGGTACTTACCTAGGTAATCATACTTTATAGTAAATTTCCTATAATAAGAATAAAATGTGCCTTCTTTAAATTTGACAAATTGCTGGAAAACCCTTATTTAAGGACAATCAGCAGGGAAGCTAAGAGACAAAAATCTCTTGGAACCTTCAGAGACTAAACGTTAAAAATTAATAGGTTAAACCTATTAATTAAGATATAGTCCAGCAATATAGAGATATTATTGATTTATGACATACTTAGATAATCATACGAAAATATTTCCCAATTCCTTAAAATTAACTAGTTGAAAAACTAAAGCATTTTTAAATAATAGTAGCTTTTCTGGGCTAAATAATCCTAGAAACTTTAGCACTATGACAAATAAGCAATTAGGTTATTATCTTGCTGGGTTAATAGAAGGAGATGGATCTATAATACTTAGAAAAGGAGAAAAAGAGAGTGTTTCCGGCTCCGCCATAAAAATCGTTTTTACTTTTAGTAAAAGTGAAATACCTATGTATGAAAAATTTAAAAAAATTCTTAATACAGGAGTTATTTATACAGAGGCAAATGGAGTATGCAGATATAGCATAACAAATTGAGAGGCGGTTACTAATGTAATAAATCTTATCAATGGTAAATTTAGAACACCTAAAATATTAGCTTTACATAAAGCTATAGATAATTTAAATAAGTGAAGAGAATCTAATTTGTTAAAATTACCATTAGATACTAGTAGTTTAGATTCGAATGCATGATTAGCAGGTTTCATTGATGCGGATGGTCATTTTTCTATAAAATTGACTGGCTGCTATGGGTCAGATGACTCAGAAACACGTGGTAGAGTGCAATGTGTATTTTCTATAAATCAGAGTGAAATTCACAGAACAACTGGTGAATCTAATGTTTTCTTTATGACAGAATTAGCAAATTTTTTTAAAGTTAATTTAAATAATAAAATAAGTGATAGTGCATTGTTTAAAAAACCATCTAAAATGCTCGTATTTTTTGCTCAATCAGACAGAAAGCACTATATCATAACTTCTTATCTAAGTAAATTTCCTCTAATGTCTAGCAAACACCTTAATTATTTATCTTATTTTAAAGGATTAAATTATTTAGGTAAGAGATTAACAAGAGAGGAAATAATTGAAATACGTAATATAAAAAATTCTATAAATAACAAACGTAGTGAATATACTTGAGACCATCTTGATAATTTTTATAGTTAATCTCAATTTAATTTACCAATTTGTAATTGCCTATTTCAATATTATAGTCCTCACTCTTTATTTAATATTTTCTAGATTGATTACCGGTTCTTTATAAAGAACTTTTAAAAAGTAAACTGTGGTTATCAAAAATTGACATACTTAGGTAACCATACCCTTGCTGTACAAAAAGGATTAAATTTAGGTGTTATATTATTTATAGTATCTGAAGCTTTATTCTTCTTAGCTATATTCTGAGCATTCTTCCATAAAAAAAAAAAAGTATTGTGGATAAGAGCCAAACTCCGGGGAACCCCTAAAGCTCTAATAACTAAGCTATTTATAGAAATATTTATAGTGGCCTCATTAATGATTGAGGGTATAGTAACATCATTAGAGATTCTTGGCTTAGTCCAAGGAATGGGCTATCGCGGATCTAAATCAGATAGCCATATATCTGTAAAAGAGCAACGAGCAGACGGTTCTTCAATATTTTCTAAATATTGTAAGGTGTGCTCTAAGTGCCAGGGAAACTTGGTATTTAAACATCCTATAAGAGATGTTAATACTATTATATCTGCCGCTCCCAATCCTCTTAAGGATACAGGATGCAGATCAAAAAATATTTTATGTTCAAATAATACTCAAAGATCTTTTTATTCTAGTAAAGCTTCATTATTAAATTATTCAACTCTAACATTAAACCCTCATTATGTAACAGGGTTTACTGATGGAGAAGGGTGTTTTTTCATAGGGATTAATCCAGATTCTAAATTTCAAACAGGTTATAGAGTAAAAGCTACATTCCAAATAGGTCTTCATGAAAAAGATCTAGCCTTATTAGAACAAATTCAATTGTTCTTTGGAGTAGGGAAAATAACCAAATTGGGAGCAGAGTCTATCCAATTTAGAGTATCTAGCCTAGAAGATTTAAATCTTATCATTAATCACTTTGATAATTACCCTTTATTGACTCGTAAACAATCCGATTATTTACTTTTTAAAGAAGTTATAAATTTAATGAAAGATGGTAAACATCTTACTTTAGAAGGTTTAAATAAAATCGTATCTATTAAAGCTATACTAAATAGCGGAGAACTATCAGATGCTTTAAGTTTAGCTTTTCCAAACTTAGAACCTGTTTTAAGACCTGAAATCCTAAAGAGTAAAATTCAGGATTTACACTGGTTGGCTGGTTTTACTGATGCTGAAGGGTGTTTCTTTATAGCATTGAAAAAATCACCAGGATCTAAATTAGGAGAAACTGTATGATTAAGATTTATTTTAACTCAACATAGTAAAGATAAAGAATTATTAGAAAGTTTAATATCAACTTTAAATTGTGGTAGATATATTTCTAAATCAGATTACGGAGAGTTTATAGTTGAAAAATTTACAGACGTTCGTAGTAAAATCATACCAATATTTGAAGAATTTAAATTACATGGTATAAAATCTCAAAATTATGAAGATTTTAAAAAAGCGGCTTTACTTATGGAAAATAAAGCCCATTTAACTAGAGAAGGATTAGATGAATTAAAAAAAATAAAAGGTAGAATGAATAAAAGTAGAAAATAGTATTAACATAAAGATATTTAAATTTAAAACAATTAAAAAACGAGTGCTTTAACACCTACAGTTGAATTAGGTTCTCAATGACCACCTATGGGTATAGAACCTATAAATCCTTTCGAATTACCTTTATTAAATACAGTAATATTATTATCTAGTGGTGCTACAATTACTTACGCTCACCATTCTTTAATAAAAGGTGAAAGATCTGGAGCTTTATATGGAACTATTTTCACAGTACTATTAGCTGGAATATTTACTGTATTCCAAGGAGTAGAATATAGTGTTTCTTCATTCACAATAAGTGATGGTGTATTCGGTGCATGTTTCTTCTTCGGAACAGGCTTCCATGGGCTACACGTTATTATAGGTACAATCTTCTTAGCTGTAGGATTATGAAGAATAATATCATACCATTTAACAGATCACCATCATCAAGGGTACGAGGCAGGTATTTTGTATTGACACTTTGTAGATGTAGTATGACTTTTTTTGTATGTATCTATGTACTATTGAGGATCTTAATAAAATAAAATGGGCTAGGCGTACTTCGTAAGCCTACTCCGCTCTAAAAAAATGATAAATTAGTAAGACAATCTTACTAAAAACGGATAAGGGTTATTCACAGGTTTACCGTTTTCCACTTTATGTGTGCCAGTTCGAGTCTGGCTATCCGTGCTCGTGAATTGCTTAACGTCAATTAGCTATACATATTATTCAGTATTCTTTACATTCTCCCTATTATTAGGTTAAATAAGAAAAAAAATGTTAAATAAAACGGTTTTATTACATAATTTAATTCCTTACAGAGGGATAAAATATTATTCATCAGTAGCAAATGAGAGCTTACGTCTCATTTGTGCAGAAAAATTAGATCCCTATTTTGTAACAGGGTTGACAGAGGCAGAAGGTAGTTTTTCTTGCGAAGCATGCCAGCTTCGCAGGCATGAAAAAATAAAGATTATAGAGCTAAAGATGGATGCTTCGCGAACAATAGGTTTAAGATTCAAAATAACTATGTTAAGTAATGAATTAACACTATTAAATCAAGTTCAATCTTATTTCGGTATAGGTAAAATATATGTTTGCTGGCAGGTTTCACCAGCAGCCAAGAAAAAGGAGTTGTAGATTATGTAGTACAAGATGTAGAAGGTCTAAAAATTATTAGAGATCATTTTGAAAGTTATCCTTTAAGAGGAACTAAATCTCAAGATTTCTTAGATTTTTCTAAAGTTTTAGATTTAATAATAAATAAACTCCACGGTACTCACGATGTGAAAATGGCTATAGTTGATATATCTAATGGTATGAACAGCTATAGAAAATAATTTATAATACCTAAACATACTATAGAAAATGATTCAAATTACTTACCTATTAATGGTCATTATATAAACGGATTTATAGCTGGAGATGGATCTTTATTTTTAAAAACTAAAACAAATTTCGCATCAATGGGTATACAAATTAGTCAACATAAAAATAATACACCTTTAATGAAAGAAATAGCTAACTATTTTAATCCTTCTATCCCAATAGCAGTGCACAGTGAAGATTCAATACAGATAACAATTTCTGGAGATAAACTCTGAAAGGATATTATATCTAAACACTTCTCGATATATCCGTTACAAGGTAGTAAATCAATACAACTAGCTAAATTGAATGAAATAGCAATGTTTAAACAAAGCGGGAAACATTTAATTAAAGTAGGTAAAACTAGAGTATTCACCCAAGAAGCAAAAGATTTAATATTAAGTATTTGAAATAAATAGTGAAAATACTTGGGTACTATTGCTGCTGCTTCCTTCGGAGGAGCCAGCCAGCCAGCCAGCATACAAGCTGGAATATTATACTGACATTTCGTAGATGTTGTTTGATTATTCTTATATGTATCTATGTACTATTGAGGATCTTAATATTTAATGAAATAAAATTAAATCCTTCGCTTTAGCTTGCGCCCTATTGGCCTTTGGCCAAGGGACAAAGGCAGCACAAAAAGAATTTAGATAAATTTCTCTAAAACGGATATAGGTTAATGGTAGACTTACCGATTTCCACTCGGCGTGTGTCAGTTCAAGTCTGACTATCCGTATTCGTGAATTGCTTAACGTTAATTAGCTATATATATTATTCAGTATTCTTTACATTCTCCCTATTATTAGGTTAAATAAGAAAAAATAATGAATCAATTATTTGCCATTTATGATATTTTATCTAATGGATATACAATTGAGTATTTAGATGTCCTAAGTGTAATAGCATTATTCTTTGGGATAGCAGTTATAATAAACAAAAATCCTATTGCATCTCTTATGTCATTAATAGGATTATTTGCTTCTATATCTGTTTACTTAATATTATCAGGATTAACTTTTATAGGTTTTTCTTACTTAATAGTTTATATAGGAGCCGTATCTATATTATTCCTGTTCATTTTAATGTTAATTAATATAAGAACAAGTGAATTACAAAGTAATAATAGAAATAGTGTTCCTTTAGCATTATTTATAACAATATTATTAAATTATGCTTTATTCCAATTACTACCTTATTCTATAGCTATAATAAATAGTTATAACAATAAATTAAGTAATATAATATATTATTTACCTACAAGTAAATATAATGATATAATTACTCATATAAGTAAAAATTTAGATATAAATACAGCTAATGTTATGTTCGTAACAAGTAATAGTTGAGACGGAAATATGACTGAAACTAGTCATATCTCTACAATAGGAAATATTTTATATACTTCTTATAATATGTGATTATTCATTGCTAGTTTTATTTTACTATTAGCAATGACTGGGGCTATATTAATAACTATTCAAGCAGAAAAACCGAAGCATTAAATACAATTCCTATCACATCAGGAATACATCTAAATACCCAATTTCTAATAAAAGATACTACAGTACTAAGACTAAAATAAATGCTAATTTACATCCTGATTGAGTGACAGGATTCTCTGTACCCCCCTTCACCCGGCTGGTAGGTTTCACCAACCAGCAGCAGGGGGGGTATGAGGGGGTTAGGGGAATCATCTTTTTCAATATCTGTCAGTAAAAATAGTAAATATAAAACTGGTTGACTAATAGTGCCTTGCTAGAGAACTAAAAGATATAGATATAGCATTGTTATACAAAATTATTTGGATGCAGGGTAGGTTTCACCAACCCAGCGTGGAAAAGTTCAAATTATACAGAATAAAGGTCATGCTGTTTATGTTGTTAATTCTATAAAAGATTTACATAATGTAATCATACCTCATTTTGATAAATATCCTTTATTAACAATAAAAGGGTAAGTTATCTACTTTTCAAAGAAATCATATCTTTAATGAACAATAAAGAACATTTAACTAAAGAAGGATTACAAAGAGTAATTAGTATTAGAGCTGTAATGAATAAAAAAACACCTATAGCTTCTTACACTGATCCTTTAATAGAAATAAATGTACCAGCAATGCCTTCATTAAATAAAACTGATATAACTCCACAATGATTAACTGGATTTACAGATGCTGAAGGATGTTTCATAGCTTGCGCACTCAATATAAGAGATAATAGAAATAAAACAGGTTATTGAGTAACTGCAGGATTTAGTCTTGTACAACATTCAAGAGATTTATTATTATTTAAAGTAATTAAAGACTACTTAGGTTATGGTAATTTAATAGAAGAAGGTAATAAAGAAGTAGTTAGATTAAAAGTAGAAAATTTTAATTTAATATCAGAACAAGTAATACCATTTTTGTTGGGGCGTACTTCGTAAGCCCACGCTGGCTGGGTTGGTGAAACCTACCCTGCATGCAGGCAGAATAACTCTTTACAAAGTAGTAAATTTTACAGATTTCATTTTAGCATGTGATATAATAAAACAAAAAGCACATTTAACTGAAAAAGGTATAACTACTTTAAAAGCAATAAAATCGGGAATGAATACAGGTAGAAGTTATTAGTATTATGTTCTTAATATAAGTTTTATTATGGTAGGAGCTATAATAATAACTATAAAACAAGAACGTAATAGAGGAATTAGTTCAACGGTAGAACGTTTGTTTTACACACAAAATGTTAAAGGTTCAAATCCTTTATTGCTCAAAATTCTTTAACTTAACAGGTAAAGTGCATTTTTTTTCCCTCCTGCAAAGCAGGAGGGGATTATGAAAAGAAAAAGCCAGAAAACGAAGAATGATATTTAAGTTCTAGCTGGTGAAACCTGCACGCACGCACGCTTTATACCTTGTAGCTTTTTATAAAGAATCCGTTAAATATACTAAAATAATTAGAATTATTCTACATAATTTCTTTTCCTTTTTTCATACCTACGAAGTTGGTACGCACGCAACCCTATCCCTTATACCCCCCCCCCTGCGGGGGTGAAGGGATCGGAAAGAAATAGCAAGCGACCCGTAGGGGGGGTAGTGGGAACAGAAGCACAAACTGTAAACTGGAAATTATATAACAGTAGGATTAATAAACGTAAACTTTTATTTAGTAGCCCTTTTAAAATATGGCTTCCTTGCTTGCATGCAGGGTAGGTTTCACCAACCCAGCAGCAGCAGGAAAAAGAATAGAAGTACAGCTACAAAAATAATTTAGTAATATATATACATTCATAAGTGCGTAAGTACATATATGTATATATAAGATTCCTTAACTTAATCGGTAAAGTGTATTCTTGATAAGAATATCATCAGCGTTCGATTCGCTGAGGAATTAGAAATGTAATCGAAGGACTGCCTGCATGCAGGGTAGGTTTCACCAACCCAGCCAGCGTGGGCTTACGAAGTACGCCCCAACAAAAAAAAGAGAATTGGCCGAGTGGTTTAAGGCGGTAAGTTTGAGTTTTACTAGGTTTTGAATAGCTACATCCGTTCGAATCGGATATTCTCTGTCTAATATAAGAGTATAGTTTAATTGGTAAAATAGGAAGCTTCAACCTTCAAATTCTTGGTTCGAATCCAAGTACTCTTGTTACAATTATAATGACTATCTATTAATAATAGCATATAAAATAAACATAACCCCGGATTAGGGCCGGGAAGGTTAGGCATCTCGTTTGGGGCGGGAACCAGTTATGTTCGAATCATAATAATCCGAATTTTAGAACTATTAGAAATATAGTCTTTATTTGTAAAAAATAAAAATTAAAAAAATAAAATAAATGATATATAACTATTACTTATAAATATATAAGTATATAAAGAAACTATTATGGAATTTAAGCTATGTATTAAAGAGAATTATTTATATATATAGGATATTTATCCTATAATTATATGAACTCTAAGAGAAATTTTGTAATAAACGAAGTGAATTGAAATATCTTAGTAACTTTAGGAAAATAAATCAAAAGAGATTCTATGAATAGCGTGAGCGAAAGTAGAGTAGCCTAATAAGTAAAACGGTCTAAAAACTGTTTAAACATAATGGGGAACCTTCCTCAAAGGCTAAATATGATACATAAGCGATAGTGAAAAGTACCATGAGGGAAATAAAATAAAAATAGTAGTTTTATAAGCAGTTCGAAATAAAGAACGTACCTTTTGCATAATGGGTCACCAAGTTAACGTTAGATGCGAGATAACACGTAGTTAAACCGAACGTTAAAATAACGATATAGTGTCTAAAGTTAGACCCGAAGCCTGGTGATTTTACCACAGTCAGGATTATAAAAGTCCGAACCGGTGATTGTAGCAAAAATCTCGGAAGAACTGTGGTAGGTGTAGTGAAAGACAACACTGACTAGGATAGCTGGTAAAGAAAATAGTGTAAGCAACTATTTAGGCCAGTTTGTAGAAGTGAACCTTCTGCATAAAACCATCAAATTGCGGGAAAGCCCTAAAGCAATTTCAACCAAGCAAATGTGGTAACACATCTGTGGCACAGGTAATGACTCGTGGTATGGTAAAATCGAAATTGATATACGCAAGTAAATGGGTAATCTGCAGCCAAGCACCTAATATTGATAAATTCAATACGGTGTGCAGTTCATCGACTAAATGTTGGTTGGCGCAAGCTTAAGATATAGTCAAGCCTCACCTGAAAGGGTGCAGAATAAAAAAGTATTTTTGAGCATACGCTCCTAAAATGTTGCTATATGTCGGATATTTTAGTAATAATGAATTAGATATGATTCAGGTATCTTTATGAGCGAGATATCGTTGACATAAGCTCCCAGTTATTTAGAATGTTAATATAAATTATTTCACCTTATAACTGAATGTGGGTAGCAGTGAATTCATAAAAGATTTAACTGTAAAGGAGCAATGAGGGCCTCCTACTGGAATACTGACCCCTTGGCAGCATACTATAGTTACTTATATAAGTAGCTCAATGGCTGACCTATTTTATATTATATAAACAAATGAAAAAATTCAGTAGAAAATTTATTAATAGTTGACTTTTGACTACAAATAAAAGTAATAATTTTTCTTTTATGGCTAGCTGCGCAAGCAAGCTATAAAACAAAATGCATGCATACTTCGTACGCACAAAAAAAAGAATTTATTAGAACAAATATACAAAGGAGGAGCAAGCTCCCCTATAGTACCTTTAATTAGATACTCTAACTGCGAACTTGAAAAAGCTCGTATACTTAGTGATAACAAGAATAAATCGGCAGTTTATCGTTGAGTGAATAATATTAATAATAAAACATATGTAGGCAGCTCAATTAATTTATCTGTAAGATTATATAAATATTATAGTATTAAACATTTAACTAAATATAAAACTCCAATTCACAATGCTCTTTTAAAGTATGGATTTGAAAATTTTACTTTAGAAATTATTGAGTACTGTGAAGAGGGGATAAACCCTACAGTAAGAGAACAATATTACTTTGGTTTGTTAAATCCTGAATATAACATATTAGAACAAGCAGGTTCTTCTTTAGGATTTAAACACAGTAATGAAACTTTAGAGTTCTTTAAAAATAATCGTAAAGTAAGTGAAGAAACCAAAAAAAATTTGTCTTTAGCAGCAGTAGGTAGAATCTTAACTGAAGAAGATAGAAAAAAAATATCGGATGCACGTAAAGGTATTAAACTTTCAGATGAAACACGTGCTAAATTATCTACTACAATTACTGCACTTAAAGGTGTACCAGTTATAGTTAAAAATTTAAATACTAATGAAGAATTAGAATTTTCAAATTTAACAGAGGCAGGTAAATATATAGGTGTAAGTAGAACAGCAGTAAGAAAATATTTAGATACTGGTAAATCTGTGAAAAATCAATACATATTGATTACAAAAAATAAATAAACAAAAATACTTTTTTATTCGTTAAATGGATAGCGAATAGCTATTTAGGGAGAAGGACCTCAGCTTAACCTATTAAAGGTTGAAGAGGTAGATCTGTTTCTGCGAAACCTATAATAGTAGGCAATTTAAGTAAATATCTTAGCAGGTACAGAATTTAATCTCAGACAAGACATTTTAATGTTTTATTTTGTACAAATTGGGGGATCATGAAGATTTTATCAGTGAGTATGTAGACTCGGAATGGCAAAGATATATCTTAAATTATCAGACATAGAATGATAAGGTTGTATGTCAAAAGGGAAACAGCCCAGAACAAGAGTTAAGGTTCCTAAATTATTTGTTAAGTGAAATTAAGAAGGTTTTTATTTAAGTCGACAAGGAGATAGGCTTAGAAGCAGCCATAATTTTATGACCTGCTTTGTGATGTAGGATATCACATGTGTGGGTGAAACTATCAAACTCCGGGGACTCCCTAAAGATTTTGATACTAAACTATATATGAAAATATATAAGTGGCTGAACTAATTACTCAGGTATAGTAAGAAGTCAAAATATGATTGAAAATGAAATGGGATATCGCGGATCTAAGTCAATAGTGAGTGAAAATACTATTGTAAAAGAGCAACGAGTAGACGGTAGTTGACACAGTAATAATGTGTTTAAGGTGTACTCTAATGGGTCTCGAGAGAGATTATCAAATCAAAGTCCTTTCTTAGGGAATTCAAAATTTGTAAGAAATTACAGCAGTTTAAGTAC
>Ga0194135_10000042_pt1 | contig 67232 bp, 65 predicted proteins | sample LitLau_LLRF_2013_FD_134024 | JGI IMG/M metagenome (GOLD analysis project Ga0194135, IMG submission 134024) | Freshwater sediment microbial communities in response to fracking from North America - Little Laurel Run_MetaG_LLRF_2013 (version 2) | ecosystem: Environmental > Aquatic > Freshwater >...
GGGGGAAAAAAGTCCGTTTTGGGGACTAATTCTAACGGGATTTTGAAATTTTAGTTTTTTCATTATTATTTTAAGTCTATAATATTCATTAAATTAAAAACCCTTAAAATTGAGTTATTACTTTATTTTGCCAGAGGTGGCATAATTATTACATATTTTTGCCAAGAAATATTTACATTAGTATTAATGGTTTAATTATTAATTTTAGAATTTTGAAAATAGTATAAGTATGTATTAAAAAAATAATAATTATATAAATATAATTAGAATGTTTAGCTGTGTAAATTGTCCATATTCGACTAATTTAAAGAGTGATTACGAAAGACATTTAAATCGTAAAATTCCTTGCAACAAAGAAAAAGAAACAAGTTTTAAATGTAGTTATTGTGAAAAAAATTTTACTCTAAAAGGGTCCCTAAATAAACATTTAAATAACCGTTGTAAAGAAAAACTATTAAAAGAAAATAATGAATTAAGAGAACAAGTAAGCCAAATAAATATTGATAATTCTGATAATTCTGTAAATACAACTAATAATATAAATAATATAACAAATAATACAATAAATACAGATAACTCAACCAACATAAATATTCACAATACTTATATAGTTGATTTTGGAAAGGAAGATTTTTCAGGAATGTTAGACGAAAGAGTAATACAACAATTATTATATTCAGGAGAAGAAATGTTATATAAAATGATAATAGAGTTTCACTTCAATCCATTGTATCCAGAGTTTAATAATGTTCATTTATCAAGAAGGAAAGATAAACTAGCCGAAATAATAAAAGATGGAATAATAGTAAAAGAGAAAGTAGATAAAATAGTAAAAGATTTTAGACAGTATATAACAAAACATCTAAATGGGCCGTATGAAAGAGTAAAAGAAGAATTTTGTCCATCATTAAAAGAAATGTATGAAAGACAAAAATATTTGTATGAAAATAATGATAAATTTAAGAGTGAAAGAATAAAACAACATTTAATAAGAACAATGGATTATAATAAAGAAATTTCAGGAAAAACATTTAGAAAAAAAAGAAAGGAATTAAAACAAGATATCTTAAGTAATAATAACACATAATTATATGTCGAGAACAATAACACAATTGCCAATAAAGTTTTCAAGTGATTATACTAATAGTTTTTATAAATGTAATAGTTCTCAATGTAATATAGTAAAAGGACAACCAACATTACTAAATTTATCTGGAGTTGTAGTATTATCTTTGGCAACAACTCCATTAATAGAGTCAAATTTAAATGTTGCTAACAATTTCCAACAAACGTATTTATTAGACCCAGCGAATATATTGTTTGGAAAGAAAAAGTAATAAAATGGGCCGGTGGTAAAACACAAATTATTAATAAATTAAACCGTTTATTGGTGGGGCTAGTGTATTGTTAGAATTATTAGTAAATATAAAAAATAATAATATAACGATAACAGGTAATATATATGCGAGTGAATTTAATTAATATGTATAAAAATGTAATAGATGAATTGAACAATATTTAAATATTACCGGACCATTTATCATCTAATTCTTTTTTTGTTTTATTTTTGTTTATTTGTAAAAATGTAGTATCATTAATTTTTCAATTTTGTATTTTCATTTTTAGAGTTATTATTATAAGATGATAGACAAAAAAATGAAATAAAAATACTTATTAATATAAGATAATATACTAATGATTGAACCTAAATTATCTATGGAAGATATTAACACAAGAATAAAACAAGAAGTTTGTTATGAAACTTTGGAAGAATTAACAGATATAAAATTAATGTGTGAATATAAAGATTGTAATTCTGTTAAAAATGAAATAAAAAAACTGAGTGATGTATTGGGAAAATATATTGATGAAGAAACAAAACAAAAAATAATACAAGATTATTTATTAGAACTAATACCAGCAGGAACAAAAGGAGTTATAAGAGGAAATAAGTTTAATAATATAGTAAAGCAATTTATATTAAAATTAGGATTAGATACATCCCAATTTGAAATTTGTTTTGAAAAAATATGTGAAAAAAATTTAACAACTGAAATACCAGATTGGTATATTCTTGAAAAATCAACTAATAAAAATATTATTGGTATGAATCAATTAGATTTAACTTCAGGTGGTCATCAAATAAATAGGGGTTATAAATATTTAATTGATAATAAGCATAATAATGAAAATAGTAAGTTATTATGTGTAATTTGTAATAAAATAGAATTTAAAAGCAATAAAAATAAAGCATATAAATTATTTGAAACTGGGTTTAAAAATAATACATTATGTTATTTGAATAATTTAAAAAATATTATTACTTTATACTTTCATTAATTTTCTAATAAAGGATTGAATTTAAATATCAATTCCTGTTTTGATATGGATTTAGGGCCAACAGTATTATTAAATTCATATGTGATTGTAGATAATTGATTTATGTTATCAGATATAGATTTTCCATTTGTAAATTTTATAAAATAATGTGATTGGATACTTTGTTTATCAATTTTTTGATTAATCACTCCTGCATAGACTCCAACACGACGAAATGATATATCTGGATTTTCTGTTTTTTCAACAAACATAAAATTTACTGGTTCTAATTTTTCATTTACAACTCTGTTATTTGTTTTTTTTTCCCATATTTGAAAAACCGTTTCTACATTATGTTCTACACCATCTACTAAAAATGATTTTTCAGGTAAATCTATTTCAAATATGGGATGAAATTTTAATGGAAATGTTTTTTTTAAACTATCTTTTTTGAAACTTTTAGGTAATATAAATGAAATACTATCACAAAATTCACAAGATTTTTTTATAAATTTAATAGCTAATGAAGATTGACGACCAAATGGAGGATTACCTATTATGTGTATTTTACTAAAAGTTTCCTTGATATCATCATAGTCAAATAGCAAATAATCTTGTTTTATTATTTCGTTATTATCTGGTTCTAAATCATAAAATATAAAATTACTTGTTAATGATTTAATTCCTGTAATAAAAGAACCATTACCTGCGCTTGGTTCTATAATTAAATCATCTGTGTTTATGTGTATATATTTTTTAACAAGAGTTAAACATAACTCTACAACAATATCCTTTGTGTAATATTTATCAATAGTATTACGATTTAAACCTTTAGTTTGTTTAGTTTTCATATTATGTATAATTAGTAGTTTGATAATATTTAAATCATTTTTTGTTTATTTATAATTTTAGTGTTTAAGTGTATCTAATGTTTAAGTGTATCTAATAATGACTGAGGTATTTTCTTACCTTCTTTTTCCATTTCAGATTTAGGAATAACAATATTATCTCCTTCGAATAACATAGATTTAATTTCATCAATACTAACTTCTTCTTCTCTACCAGAAAAAGTATTTTCAACGCTACTTGTTCCAGTTCTTCCAATTAAATTTCCATCAGCATCAATAGTTTGAGTAAGTTTAACTCCAGTTTTAGCTGCTTTTTGTTCATTCTCCTCGATAGCTTTTCTTTTGGATTCCTTCACACGTTCATTAAAAAATTCCTTTGATTTTTTAGCATTCTTTAATTTCTCTTTCATTAATTTATTTAATTCTTCTTCTGCATAATTAACTTCTCCTGTTTTAGTTGGCAATGGGTCCCAAGGCAACCATTTACCTACATCTCCAACGTAAATATTGTGTTCAGGGTTAATATTTCTAAGTTCAATACAATGAGCATCTGCTTCTTCTTTAGAAGCAAAAGCCCCTCTTATTTTTAATCCACGAACTGATGTTTGAAAATTATTCTCTTTATCAAACTTTTCCTGTAATTCATCAAAATATTTTTCAGTAAAAATAGCATAATCATCTTCAATATCAGATTTTTTAATTGATTCACTTTCAGCTTCAATAAATTCATCCAAGTCTTTCATAATACTATTAAAGTCTAAGTTATGCTTATAAGAAATATACTTATGAAATTCTCGGGTCTTATCCAAAACCTTATTAAGTTCCCAATTTTTAATAAATTCTTTAAAATAAAATACATCTTTTCTTTTTAAAATATTTTCTGGAGATAAAAATGAAATACAAACAAATTTTTGAGATTCAATTACACGGTCTTCATCCAATGCAATATTTAATGTTTTCTTATGTTGGTTAGATTTCTTATTTTTAGTCATTATAATATCTGTATATATTTTCTTTAACTTAAAATACGCATTAAATAAAAAAAATTATCTTCTTCTATTTCTCTCTTTAATATAGTTTAACACATAATTATACAGTTTATCTGTATCTGTTCCAACAACACTAAAATCTGGATAATTATTACCAGAATCACTATATGCATTATACACTAAAATGGTTGGAATAGTACTAACCATTTGCATATGTTTAAACCAAGAATATACATCACTACTTGTGTCTATATCCAAATCTATACAAGTAATATAACTAGGTAAAGATTGATAAAAATTATATACATCATTGTGTATTATTTTACACGGACCACACCAAGAAGCCCCAAATTTAATTATTATTAAATCGTGATTCGAATTTATTATATTTCTCATATCTTTTCTATTATTAATTTGTGTAATAATTTGGGTTGAACTCATTTATATGTAATTGTTTTATATAAAAATAATACAAAAAACCCTATCATTTTTTATTTTTAAATTAGTTTTAAATTATAAGTATATAATGAATTATAATTCTTACTTGAACTCATTAAGATATTGTAATAAACCCAATACAACCGTTATAGCAAGCGGCCCTATTGGTCCTGCTGGTCCTATTGGCCCTCCTGGTCCTAGTGTTACGGGTCCTCTTGGTCCTACTGGTCCATATGGAGGTCCTCTTGGTCCTACTGGATATACAGGTCCAGCTGGTGGTCCTGTTGGTCCTACTGGATTACAAGGATATACAGGCCCTACTGGTCAAGGTTATACTGGTCAAGGATATACAGGTCCTACTGGTCAAGGTTATACAGGACAAGGATATACAGGTCCTACTGGTTCAGGTTCTATTAATATAAAAGGTGTTTATAATAGTGATTATCTTAGATGGAGTTCAACAACTGGAGCATTTGTTGTTGGTAGTTCAACTATAGCTTTAGGACGAGGTGCTGGACAAACAAATCAATATATAGCATCTGTAGCTTTAGGTAATTATTGTGGTTCTATTGGTCAAGGAACTTATGCTGTTTCAATTGGTTCTTATTGTGGAGCTTTATATCAACAAATACAAGCGATATCAATTGGAACAAATGCAGGTTATTTTACTCAGGGAATTAATAGCATAGCTATAGGTGTAAATACTGCTATGAATAGTCAGTCCCAACAAGCTATTGCTTTGGGTATGGGAGCTGCTAGATTCACTCAAGGCGAAGCAAGTATAGCTATAGGGTCATATTCAGGTGAGTATGAACAAGGATTTTATTCTATAGCAATTGGTTATGCTTCTGGAAATTTAAATCAAGGAATTACAAATGTAGCAATAGGAAACTTTGCAGGTCAAATACATCAAAATGTATATTCTGTAGCCATAGGAAACTTTGCAGGACAAAACACTCAAGGAACTAATTGTATTGCGATAGGTTATCTAGCTGGTCTAGAATCACAACAAAATTCTTGTATTGCACTTGGCGCAGCAGCCGGTTCTTATAATCAAAGAACTGGTTCAATTGCTATAGGTAATTATGCAGGAGCTACTTCTCAACAATTTGAATCAATTGCTATTGGTGTATATGCAGGAGCAATATATCAAGGGTCTGGTAGTGTAGCTATTGGGTTATATGCAGGTGCTTATACTCAATCCTTAGAATGTGTAGCTATTGGGGCATTATCTGGTTCGAAAAATCAAAATCAATTAGCAACAGCTATAGGAACATATGCAGGACAATATAATCAAGGAACACAAAGTATTGCTTTAGGTTCATTAGCTGGGCAAACTCAACAAGGACATTATTCTACAGCAATTGGGTCGTTAGCTGGTCAGTATTTACAAAATAATAACGCTACTTCCATTGGGTTTAGAGCTGGACAAACACATCAAGGAACTAATTCTATAGCTATAGGGTCTTATGCTGGTGCTAACACTCAATCAAATGATTCAGTTGCTATAGGAACATATGCAGGACAATATAATCAGTATGATAGTTCTATAGCTATAGGATATCAATCAGGACAATATAATCAGTATATTGGTTCTATAGCTATAGGATATCAATCAGGACAAGTTAATCAACACAAGTATTGTGTCGCATTAGGTAATTATGCAGGTTCTTATTTTCAAGGGACTAATTCGTTTGCTATTGGTTTTAATGCTGGTGGTAGAACTCAAGGAATTAATTCAATTGCAATAGGCGGTAGTGCTGGATTCAATATACAGGGGAATAATTCAATTGCAATAGGGTCAAACGCTGGATTTAGTAATCAGCAAAATTATTCAATTGCTATAGGGTCAAACGCTGGAACAAAAACTCAAGGAACAAATGCAATAGCGATTGGTTCAAATGCTGGTAAAAGTAGTCAATCAGCAAACTCGATAATATTGAATGCTTCAGGAACTGAGTTAAATTCAGCAAATAATGGTTTATTTATTAGTCCAATTAGAAACACAACAAATACAACAAATGGACTTGTTTATGATATTATAACAAATGAAATACAATATAATGCTGTAAAAACATTTGTAATACAACATCCAAATAAAGAAAACAAATTATTGGTTCACGGATGTTTAGAAGGGCCAGAAGGTGGTGTATATTATAGAGGAATTGAAGATATAATAGGAAACAAACCTCATTTAGTTGTACTTCCATCATATGTTGCATCTTTAGCTACTGAATTTACAGTTTATACGAGTATAATAGTTGATTATGATATAATTGATATTACACAAGATTATATTCCAACTCATAATAATATACAGTCATCAACAGTTAATAATGGTAAGTTTTATATTTTAGGAGGAGCTGGTAAAAAGGTGAGTTGGTTAGTGATGGGAAAACGTTGTTCGATTGATGTAGAACCATTAAAAAATAATGTTAATATAAAAGGGAAAGGACCTTATAAATATTTATAATCAAACCCTTGTTTATATAAAATTCCTCTTTCTTCTTTGTTGCAAAGTAAATTATAAATAGTAGTAGCGTTCATTTCAGTCATAGGTTTCTCAACATAAACTTGATATATAGTAGTTGTATTTGGTAAATGTTGTAATTCATTTGAATTTACTAATTTATTAATAATCATACTAATATATTCTTGTGCATTTGTTGGTAGTTCTGAATTTTTTAAATGTTTAATAACGAACCCAATAGTATTTTCGTTGATATCATCACTTATATTAGGAAAATTACAAATTAATCCTCCATCAGTATATATTTTTTCATTAATAATAATTGGTCTAAAAAGGAAAGGGATAGCCATAGTTGCCTGAATGGCATTAACTAGAGGTATATCTGGAGTATTAATATGCGAAAAAGCGAAAAGTTTAAATTCAATAAGTTCAGTAGTGTATAATTCGATATGAACTTTAGACCAATTAAAAAACTCTAATAAAGTAATTGTAGATAAATCTAAATTCTTTCCTACAAAAAGAGGAGCTAGCATATCAATAACTTTATCAGTTCCGTATAATCCCATAGTTTCATATGATGCCATAATACTAGTTAAATTAATATCGAAAACTTTTTCCCACGGTCTATTAACAAAATAATCAATAATGATTTGCCAATCATATTTTAAAGATAAAATAACAGATAAAACTCCTCCAGCACTTGAGCCTCTTATTTTAGTAATTGTGTCCAAAGACCATTTATTTTCTAAATTTGTTTTATGTAATGCCCCAAGCATATTAAAAAAAAAAGGTCCTCCTCCTGATAATACAAGAACTGACATTATAATAATATGGTAATAAAATGATGAAATATAAACACAATATACTAATATAATAAAATGTCAGTAGAATTATCCCAAAAATACCAAAAGAAAACAGATAGACAACATATCCTTGATAATCCAGATACTTATATAGGTTCTGTTGAAACAACGGTAAGTCCTGTATATTTATACGATGAAGTAGATAATTGTATATTACTTAAAGAGATACAATATAATCCAGCATTATATAAATTATTTGATGAAGGTATAGTAAATTGTAGGGACCACGTAGTTCGTTCAAGAGAACGTGGCGAAAGTCCAGTTACTTCAATACGTGTTTCATTTGATAAGATTACAGGTATAATAATAATGGAAAACAATGGAGACGGTATAGATGTTGCTTTACATCCAGAACACAACGTATATATTCCAGAGTTAATATTTGGTCATTTAAGAACTTCAAGAAATTATGATAAAAATGAACAAAAATTAACTGGAGGGAAAAATGGATTTGGATTTAAATTAGTTTTAATTTGGTCCAAATGGGGAGAAATAGAAACTGTAGATGCAACTCGTTCGCTTAAATATAAACAAAAATTTATTAATAATTTACTAACAATTGAAGAACCTAAAATTAAAGCTTGTAGTAAAGCCCCATATACAAAGGTTACTTTCTTGCCAGATTATGAAAGATTAGGTATTTCACTTGAAGAAATGGGAGAAAACATTAGCGCACTATTCAATAGGCGTTGTTTCGATATATCTTCAAATTGTGGAATTGATACACGTGTTTGGTATAACTCAGTCGAGTGTAAATGTCGTAATTTTGAAGATTATATTTCTAAATATATTGGAAAGCTTAAACGAGTTCATCATATTGATGAAAATGGAAGATGGGAATATGCGATATGTATGGCACCCCAACAAGAGTTTAGTCAGGTATCATTTGTAAATGGAATTTATACAGTAAAAGGAGGTAAGCACGTAGAGTATATAATAGGTCAAGTATTGAGAAAATTGGTAGATTATATTGAAAAAAAGAAAAAAATAAGGGTTGCACCTGCGAGTATAAAAGAACAACTTTTGATATTTTTAAGATGTGATATTATTAATCCATCATTTGATAGTCAAAGTAAAGAATGTTGCACAACTACTTATACTAATTTTGGGTCTCAACATACAGTCCCTGATACTGTAATTGAAAAAATTGCTAAACTTGGAGTAATGGATATTTCTTGTGCATTACAATCTGCTAAAGAAACCAAGACTGTAGCTAAAAAAACAGATGGAATAAAAACTAGATTAGTTAAAGTTGATGGATTAACTGATGCTAATTGGGCAGGAACAACTAATAATAGCCATAAGTGTATTTTAATTTTAACTGAAGGAAAGAGTGCTGAAGCAGCAGTTTCATCTGCGTTAAGTGAAGGAATGCGTAACATTTATGGTTTATTTGCATTAAAAGGGAAACCTATGAATGTTAGAGGAGAAACTGCTACAAAAATTGGGTCAAATGAAGAAATAACAGGTATAAAAAAGGCACTTGGGCTTGTTGCTGGAACAGAATATACAAGAGATATAGTTGATAAAAAATTACGTTATGGTAAAGTATTAATTTTAACAGATGCAGATTTAGATGGTCATCATATTAAAGCACTTGTCCTTAATCTATTTCATTCAGAATTTCCAAGTATCACGAATGTAAAGGATTTTCTTGGGTTTATGGTAACTCCAATTATCAAAGCAATCCATAAAAAAAGAAAAAATGAATTATTATTTTACTCACAAGGAGAATATACAACTTGGTTAAGTTCAACAACAGAAAACGAACAATCCGGCTATCGTATTAAATATTATAAAGGATTAGGAACATCTACATCTGTAGAATTTAAAGAATATTTTGCTAATAATAAATTAGTATTCTTTAATAAAGTTACAGATGATGATGATTCTATAGATATGGTTTTTAATAAAAAAAGAGCTGAAGAAAGAAAGGGATGGATACGTAGCTGTAATGATAGAAGTGCTTATTTAGAGACATCAGGAATAAGAGAAGTTTCTTATGAAACTTTTATAAACAAGGAATTGGTTCATTTCTCAAAATATGATTGTGAAAGAAGTATTCCTAATTTAGTTGATGGACTTAAGACTTCACAACGTAAAATATTATACTGTGCTTTTAAGCGTAATTTAAAAGAAGAAATAAGAGTTGCCCAATTAGCAGGATATGTTAGTGAGCATTCTATGTATCACCACGGAGAAGCAAGTTTAACTGGAGCAATTGTAGGTATGGCACAAACATTTGTTGGGTCAAATAATATAGGATTATTGTCTCCAAATGGTCAGTTTGGGTCAAGATTACACGGAGGAAAGGACTCCGCATCACCTAGATACATTTATACACAATTAGAAGAAATAACAAGATTAATATTTCCATTAGAGGATGATTCAATATTAAAATATTTAGAAGATGACGGAGTTAGTATTGAACCACAGTATTATATTCCAATAATACCACTTGTTTTAATTAATGGTTCTAATGGGATTGGAACTGGATTCAGTTCATTTATACCTTGTTATTCTACTCAGGAAATTATCAATGCAACTTTATCCTTGATTTCAAACGAAGAAATAGCACCATTAGTTCCATATTATAATGGGTTTAAGGGAACAATTGAACAAAATGAAAAAAATCCAAAAAAATACGATATTAAAGGTAAATATACAATTAATAAAAATATTATGGAAATAACCGAATTACCTGTTGGAACTTGGACAGCAAAATATAAAGAATGGTTAGATGAATGCACTGAAGTATTAGGAAATACTATTAAAGAATATGCAGATTTATCAGCGAATGATGATGTCCGTATTATAATTACATTTTCAAAAGATTTAACTGGTATATCAACAGAAACTATATACAGTGAAATGAAATTAACATCAAGTGTATCAACTGCAAATATGCATTTATTTGATGGAAATGATGTATTAGAAAAATATGATACAGTAGAAGATATATTACTAGCGTATGCACCTATACGTATAAAGGCATATGGAGATAGAAAACAATCACAAATACAAAAAATACAGCAGGCTTTGATGGTTGCATCAAATAAAGTTAGATATATTGAAGCAAATATTGATGGTTCAATAACACTTAAACATAAAACTAAAAATCAAATTGTTGAATTATTACAAAACCAAACGTTTGATTTAGTAGATGATTCATTTGATTATTTATTGAATATGACAATGTTGAGTGTTTCAGTTGAACAAGTTGATAAGCTTAATGAAAATAAATTAAAGCTACAAAATGAACTTGATATATTAATGTCAAAAAATGAATTTGATTTATGGAAACACGACTTAATGTTATTGAAACAATATATGACTCCAATTAAAAAGGCTTCAAAAACTAAAAAATTATAAGACTAAAAAATGATTAATATTAAAGACTTTTTTTAATCATAAAGAATGATACAAGAACCTAAACAGTTTCGTGAAAATGTTGTTAATGTATTTAATACTAAAATTAACAATGAATTACTTTCAGTAAAAGCAGAAGAACTAATATATAGTAAATCTGTTGAATATGCTAAAATTAAAAACGTTGTTCCTAATTGGTCAAACGTTTATTTTATAAATATATATAAAAATAAATTTAAGGGATTATTAACAAATATAGATAAATGGGTATTAAATCCAGAATCAACAAATCATTACGAATGGGAACCTGAATATTGGGAACCCTATTTAGAAGAAAATCGTAAAAAGGATGCGCGTAGTAATACAGAAAATTTAATTGCTACTACAGATACTTTTACTTGTAGTAAATGCAAATCTAATAAATGCACATATACACAAGCACAAACTCGTAGTGCAGATGAAGGAATCACAACATTTATAACTTGTTTAGTGTGTGATAAAAAATGGAAAATTAATTAATATAATTGCTGTTCCAATTGCCCCGACTACAAGAATACGATACATAATATTGTTATTTTCATACTCTTTAACTTTTTTTTCTAATTTATTAACTTTTGCTATAATTAATGGGATGAACTCAATATAATTAATAGTTTTATAATTGTTAGACTGAACAATTAAATCTGGATATATCTCTTCAACTTCTTGTGCAATAAAACCGTAATGCTTCCCTTTATTTGAATTGATATATTCAAACTCAACAACTCTTAAATCATTTAGCATATCATCCTGGTCTTTTAAATTAATAATATTTTTCTTTGCATTTAAATCGCTTAATGTTGTGATTGTTCCATTAACAACTAAATTACCATTTACTGTAGTGTTTCCAGATATAGTTGTTATACCATTAACTGTAAGGTCTCCAGTTGTCATAGGACTAATAATATAAATCGGGGATGAATTTGTTGTTGTTATAAATGTGGAACCATTTGAATATTTATATGTCCAAGGTTGGTTAGTATTTTGTGTGTCTAACCCACTCTGGTTAAAATTTTTATTATATGCTGAATTACCACTTGTAACTGATGTCCCGAAAAATTTTGCGCTTGATGTCATAACCTTTTATATATTTACATAATAATTATGAATCAATCTTTACCATCAAATAATAATTTACGTGTTAAAAATATGAACCTTGGAGAAAATCAACCAGAAAATAATATGCTTGAGAAAAGATACATTAATATTAATTCAAAGGATAGAAATATTTTTAAATATCCTACTCCTACTAATTTCGAAATTACCTTACCACAGTCTTATGAAAATGTAGTTAGTGTTAAGATGGATTCGTGTTCAATGCCTTCTAACACTGATTTATTTAGTTATCAAAATAATAATATTCTACTTACATTTGAATTTAATGAAATATATAATCCAAGTGACCATTATGCTAATCCTCCTCAACTTGACGTAATGGTATATAATATTATGTCAAACTATAGAAATGCATATTTAACTCCAGAGTTTATAATTATGATTGAAAGGGGATTTTATGACCCATTTCAAATGGCTACAGAACTAACTAATAGAATGAATGATGTAGTAACACAATATGTATATAGTCAGTTGGTTGCTTACGATACTAAATATGGAACTACCTTTGCAAGTCAATGGTATGTTATTACTAATGGAGTCCCTGTTGGAGGATATAACGATTTTATAGTTGTTTATAATGTTGTCCAACAGAAAATTTGGTTTGGTAATATGAGTTCTACTTTTACTTTAACTCAAAATATTGATTTAATGAATAAATTTATGATAAATAATTTATGTAATGTTGGAAAGCAAGTAGTTCCAGATAATATTTCTTTTGGATTAGGTAATTTTATCGGTTTAACTGCTTGTGCAATAACATCAAAAGTCCCTGAATATGTAGGAGAATGTAGATTTTATTATGGAACAGTAACATCTGGAGATAATGGTTATTGGCTTACTCCAAATCAAACATTAGCTGGGGCAACAGTTAGTTATATTGCTTGTCCAAATAAAATAAATATTCTTGGACAAAATTATATTTATTTAGATATTGATGAACTCAACTGTATAGACCAAACTAAACCATTTGTTCTTAGTGAAGGAACTATTACCACATCAAATACACTATCTGCACCAAATTCGTGCTTTGCAATTATTCCAATTGTTTCTGCACCTATTAGCCAATATTATTACACAGGCGTTTCAGCGTATAAAGTGTATAATCCTCCTAAAACAAGATTAGATAATCTTAAAATTAAAATAAAATATCATAATGGTATGTTGGTCGACTTTAATAATGCTGAATTTTCCATAACTTTAGAATTAACTATTTTACGTCCTCAAATTACTACACGTAATAAGGCTTTTAATGCTTATGGTTAAAAAATAAGTATTTATTTACTTAAATATTAATTGTAAATGTTCAAATATTTTTATACTTTCTGCAACTCCTTCATTTATTAATTCTATTATATTATATTCTTCAACTTTATTAAAAGCTATTCTTAATGTCCCATAAGTATCATCTGGATGATTTTTTAGAAATGCACAAAATATTAATAATTCTGTTTTCTGCATATATTTCTCTATTAACACTGATGATAATATACAACCTAATGTATAATCAACATTTAATAATCTTATATCATATGAGTTATCCATTGCAGTTGGACATTCAACAACCTTAATTATACCTTGATTCAAAATAGCTTTTAATCCATTAATTAACTGAATAATTGCTATTCTAATAAGTTCTTCATTTGAATATACTCCTATTGTTTGAATACTAAAATCAAAACTATTATTGAAGCAAATGCGTTTAGCATCATTAGCAAACCAGTTTTTAAGTTCAATTTCTCGATCTTCATTAGATAGTATTGCAAATTCACTCTCCTTTTTTTTACTCATTTCTTTTATTCTTTCAATATCAAGACTATTCCCAAATGATATAGTTGATGCAGCAACATAAGATGCATTTTCCATAGCAGTAGCACATTTAAGACTCATCACTATATTGATTTCTTCACCTTCATTTAAATTAACTAAAATTATATGGCCTCCTGTAATTGAGTTTTTTGGAAATATTTTTTCTCGTTCATTCTCACTTAAAGAAACTCCTGATTTAATCACTTTTAAATTTTTTGTTGTTATTGTTCTTTTTATTTCTCCTTCATTCTTCTCATTTAAGAGAACTATGTAGTCTGATGTATTTAAACAATCTATACTATGCACCGGCACACATCGTAATCTACCACTTATAATTTCATTATTAAGTGATGATGTGTTTAATTTATAACTGATTTTATCAGTATCAATTACTACTGTTGGTATGTCATTTAATATTGTTCTACGGAGAGCATTCGCTATACTCCTATCTATGTTTTTTATAGTAAATGACATTAAATTAAAATTATTTGTTTTTACGTTTATTAACTCCATCTTTATATACTTTATCTTTTTTATTTAATACTTATCATTTTTATACTTACTTTCGTTTATACTTACTTTTGTTTATACTTACTTCCGTTTATAACTTTCGTTTATGCCATCAAATGTCTCCCAGCTTCTTCTCTTGTGTAATAGAATAAAGTTACTGGTTTATCTATAATTCCGCAATGTTTTATCTTGAAATATTTATTTTCTTCTTTAGAACCAATAACACCACCCATTTTACTACCTGTTACTGCATTTATTATTTCATTTCCTAAAAAATTATTATACCAACAAGCAATTTTTTGAGTTTTATTTATTTTCTTGGGACCCTTATAAGTTTGATATTTTACATATGTATATACTTTTTTATCATTATTATTATAATTATCTTCTATTGATTCATTATCATTATCTTCAGTATTAATAAAAAAATATAAATCGTCCATTATTTATATATTAATTATTCTTTATATTATATTTGTTTTCGTAAAATAATAATCATTAATAATATACTAACCAACTGTAGAAATATAACCATACCTATCGTAGATATCATCCATAATACATAAGGACTTAAAAATGCATTTCTTATTTTATCTATTGCAGTAGAAAACTCATCACTATTTAATACTTCGCTAATTATTCCTGTCATATATTTTAAAACATAATTATAATATATGAGTTCAACGAGATTAGTCCGTAATAGAATATACAACTGTGATAGTCAAAAGGCTTCAAATTATATTTTAGAACAACCTTATATTAACCCTGCTATTTCAAATGACCCTACTATTATCCAACAATGGTCTTCTTTATTAGTTGGAGGTATTGATATTGATTCAAGTCTTAAGGGTATCGACCAAAATGTTAAACGTGATAAAAGACAAGTTATTATTACTCCATTTTGTAAATTAAAAAATTCTCCATTGGAGGTTTATCCTACACTTGTACCTAATGATACTTTTGTTAAACCTTGTTTAATTAAACATAGTCGATCATTTATCAAGGACGTTAAACCTGATTCACTATATCTATATAAAAATTATGCAATCAGCGAAGTCCCTCCAAATATTAATTCACGATGGTTAGACCGTTAATGTATAACAGGAGGTATTTGCGTTAATTTAAGTAAATTATTTCTTATCCAAACTCTCTTATTCATACATTTCATACAAGCACAACCTGTATCTGCATAGTGATTAAAACTTATTATATTATTTGTTTGGTTTTCCGCAGAAATTTCATAATAAAACTTATATTGTTCATCAGTCCATAAGGCATACGGAATTGTATCTATTGATTTTTTATACCAAGTTGTATAATAATTTTCTATTTCTTCTGTATTTAAATATCTAGACATTACTGTATCTTTTTCTTTAAGTTTATTTAAAATTATCAAAGGAATCCTATACTCTTCTTTAAATATTTTATACTTTGGATGTGTTGTAGGTCTATCCACAATTACAGAAATTTTTGTATTTAAAATGTTTGATAATTTATTAGACCAAGCTAACTTGGTTTTCTTAATATCATTTCCACAACAAAGCTCTATTACTTCAATATTTGCATCTAATTCTCCATTTTTATTTACATAATTTTCTTTACCATATTTTCCATTCCATTCACCAATATGAAAAAAACTTTGATTAAATCGTTTTGATAATTTATCTATTGAATACTTATTTATTTGTTCATCTGTTGTATTGTAATGGAACGCTGATAAATGCTCAAAAAAACAAGATATCAAACGCTCTATTTGTGGCTTGTAAATTTGAATAACATATACTTTTCTTTCTTTTGCTAAATTACTAACAAGTTCAGGAACTGTTTTTATTTCTTCAGATACTCCTAATAATGGAAATATTCTCTCATCGTGAATATGAAAAATTTCATATTTATGCAATGCAAAAAGACGTAATGAAGATACCAATGATGTAGAACCAACTTTCTGGGGGCAATGAACTATTATTATTGGTAGATGTGGTCGAAGATTCATATATTTAATAACATATTTTTATGTTAAAATTTTAACGACGTTACTTATCGTCTTACCAATATTTTCTATTACTGATGCACTACGTTTAGTTTTACTATCTGGAGATTTATCTTCTTTATTTTTTCTTCGTCTTGTTTTATTATCTTGTTTAATTTCTTCAGGATTATCTTCTTCTGTAATTTCTTCTTTATTTTTTCTTCGTCTTGTTTTATTGTCTTGTTTAATTTCTTCAGGATTATCTTCTTCTGTAATTTCTTCTTTATTTTTTCTTCGTCTTGTTTTATTGTCTTGTTTAATTTCTTCGGGATATTCTTCTTCTTTATGTTTTCTTCGTCTTGTTTTATTGTCTTGTTTAATTTCTTCAGGATTATCTTCTTCTGTAATTTCTTCTTTATTTTTTCTTCGTCTTGTTTTTTTGTCTTGTATAATTTCTTCAGGATATTCTTCTTCTGTGATTTCTTCTTTATGTTTTCTTTGTATTGCTTTATTGTTGTCTTGTATAATTTCTTCAGGATACTCTTCTTCTTCTTTATGTTTTTTTCGTTTTATTTTATTGTCTTGTTTAATTTCTTCAGGATTATCTTCTTCTATTTGTTTTTTTTGATTTTTTTTAACCTTACCATAATTTAAAAAATAATATTCTTTTTCATACATTGGGGCTTTCTGTTTTGTTAGGTTTTGATACATTACATCTTTATTTTTTAAAATATCACGAAGAGATGATTGAACTCCATAACATTGTGGGGAGAAATTATCATACAAATGTGTTTTTCTATAATAGAATAATTTATTTAAAATACAGGATAATATTTCATTCATTGATGAATTGCTTCCAAATGCAAACCAAATTGCTAAATATAATGTTAGCATTGTATCAATTGTCGCTATTCTAACTTGAATATTTTTATTTGCGCATTTCTTAGTTATATATGCGTGACAAGCTACTGTTTGATATACGTATAAAATTGGCGTTTTATCTTTATTGACTATATAAAGTTCTGGAACTAATTCGCCTATTGATTTCCTTTTTACTATATTTATCGATGAATTATTCAATAATACACAAGTGCTTTTTATTACATCTTCAGGATTTTCGGCAAAAATTGTAAATGGAAATCCTTCAGTTTGCATTACTTTATTTGTTTGAATTGAATTTATTGCCAATCCTCCCATAAAAATACATTTATTTTCTACAAGAACATCCATCACTTCATCACTCAAAGGACTCCTATGTGTATTAATTTTATTTATACTACATCTATATTGTGATGGGTATTTTTTATCCAGTAGATGTAATCTATTACCAATTTTGTCCCAACGAGATATTTCACCCTTGGGTCTTGATAACTCTAAATACATATTCATTTTTAAAAAATCTACTGGACATACTAATAATTTTTCGTGTTTTAATAAAATAGCTCTTTTTTGAATTTCTCGAAACATTTCTATCGGCATTTGAGTTATATCTGCTATTGTTATAAACTCAACTGATACCTTAAATGTGCCTGTGTGTGTTCCTGCTTTTGCTTGAACATAATTAAACCCCCTATCAATAAAATAATCTGCCATTTTTTTAGCGTGTTTCAAAGAATTATCAGAAAACATATCATAATCTGGGAACTCGTGTTCATCATAAAATTTATCTTCTTTATCGAGTAATGCGTTGATTGCAAATCCACCATATAAAACTAATTTATTTTCTCTTATATATTCTTCCACAGTATTTTTTATATTTTGAACTAATAATGTATTATAAAATTCTTCATTGTTATGTTTTTCTGCTTTTTTTTTTGATAACTCAATAAGGAGTTTTTGACATTCCAGCAATGAAATATTTGAAGGACAATCATTATGTAATTTAACTATTTTTTTTGTCTTGTTCATACATTAAAATGATATAAAAATGATATAATTGTTACTATATTACTAATATAACAAAATGTGGAGACTTTTAGATTTTAAAATTGAAGATATTAGTGTTGATTGTATTGATACTGAGTCAGAGACTGAAGAAAATACAGAACAGATAGAACAGAAACAATCCGTTATAATTATTATATGCATTAATGAAATAGGACAACCCTGTTGTTTTCGTGCTATTAATTTTAAACCTTATTTCTATATAGAAATTGGAAATCTTAATATTAATAATGTTAGAGATTCTATTGTCAAGAGAACAAAAATAAATGTTGATTCTGTTGAAATTGTAAAAGTTCAACGTAAAAAATTACAGGGTTTCGATGATGGTCAAATATATAATTTTGCACAAATTAAATGCGAAAGTATGTTTATTTATAATAAAATTACCAATTTATGGTATGATTACCCTGATAATAAAAATTCATTTAAAAAACTTAAAGCTAATGGAGTTTTAATTTCAAATAAACAAACTACTATTTTCGAATCTGATATACCACCTTTATTAAAATTCTTTCACGATAGAAATATTAACCCATCTGGTTGGATACGAGTAGAAAATATAAAAGTTATTAATAATTATAATAAATACACTAATTGTATAGAAGAATATGAAGTAGATTATAATAATATACATCCTATTGATTGTATTACAAAACCTAATTTTAAAATTTGCAGCTTTGATTGTGAAATGAGTAGTAGCCACGGAGATTTTCCTATTGCTATTAAAAATTATTTTAAACTTGCTTCTCAACTAATCGAAACTTGTATTAAAACTGAATTAACTCACGAGGATATTATAGATAGAATTATTAACGCGTTTCAACAAACTAATAAATATATTGATACTTCAACAGTTTATCCTAAAGATAAAGATTATATTCTTAATAATTGTATTGAATCTTGGATTAATGATAATACTTTTACTATTACAAAAGAAATAATAGATTCTTCTATTCCAGAAAATATTGATGAAAATGATGATAATGAAGGACAACAACAAATGACTGATTGGATAACTACTTCTGTAGAAATTAAAACATCTTCAGCAATACAGTGTTTAATTAACTTATCTTGCTTAAAAAATAAAACTCAAATTAAATTAAATGATATTGTTTATTCTATTACTAAATCATTAGATAAGCATTTTCCTAAATTAGAGGGAGATAAAGTAACATACATTGGAAGCACGTTTATTAAATATGCTTCTCCTGAATACAAATATTCTAACTGTTTAGTTTTAGGAGAATGTGATACAATTGATAATGTCAGTGTTCAATGCTGTAATAACGAAACAGATTTACTTATGGCTTGGAATAATTTAATTCTTCAAGAAGACCCTGATATTATCATTGGGTACAATATCGACGGATTTGATTTTAAATTTATGGCAGATAGAGCTAAAGAATTGAACTGCTTTACAGAATTTCTTAATATGTCTCGTATTAAAAATGAAATTTGTTATGATGAAAAAACTGAAACATTAAAACAAACTAAAATTAAGGTTGCTAGTGGAGAATACATTAGTTATAGTATTAATATGACTGGACGAATTAACGTAGATTTATTAAAATATTTTAGAAGAAACGAAAATTTTGCATCTTATAAATTAGATGATGTATCTGGAAACTTTATAAATGCAGATATCATTACACATTTAACTGATAACTCTTTCCAATCAAAAAATACGAATGGTTTAAAAATTGGTTCTTATGTTCATCTATTAGATGATTTTGACCAACAAATGTTTGATGGAGATAAGTTTATGATTACAGATATTAACACTGATGTTATTACTATTAATTCTAATATTTCATTTGTTGGAGTTACTAAATGGGCATTGGCTAAAGATGATGTAACTCCAAAAGAAATTTTTGAATTATGGAGTCAAGGTAATAATGCAGATAGAGCTAAAGTTGGAAAATACTGTATTCAGGATTGTGACCTAGTTTTACTTTTATTTAATCTTTGTGATATACTCACAGGATTTACTGAAATGTCTAATATTTGTTATACTCCAATTAAATTTATTATTGAACGTGGTCAAGGTATTAAAATTAAAAGTTTTGTAGGAAAGATTTGTAAGGATAATAATATATTAATTCAAACAATAAATAAAGGTAATGAAACTGATGCTTATGAAGGTGCTGCTGTGTTAGAACCTAAGACCGGAATTTATTTCGATAATCCAATAGCTTGTCTTGATTTCGCTTCACTTTACCCTTCTACACAAATGAGCTACAATATATCTCACGATACTCTTGTTTGGAAAAAAGAATTTGATTTACAAGGTAAATGTATTATTGACACTTCAACCTTAACTAAATATGATAATATACCAGGTTATACGTATTGTAATATCGAATACGATACTGTTAAATATAATATTAAAGAAAATGGTAAATTTGAAAAAATAAAAGTTGGAACTACATTATGTAGATTTGTTCAACCTAATGAAAATGAAACTGAACGCGTTGGAATATTTCCTATGATTTTAAAATCACTTCTTTATAAGAGAAAGGAAACAAGAAAACTCGCCGCTAAAGAAACTAATCCATTTATGCAAAATATTCTTAATAAAAGACAACTTGGTTATAAAGTTACAGCTAATTCATTATATGGACAATCCGGTAGTAAAACTAGTATGTTTTATAATAAGGATATATCTGCTTGCACTACTTCTATGGGTAAAAAATTATTGTTTTATGCAAAACAGATTATCGAAGAATGCTATAAACAAGGAACTATTGTTTCCGTTTTACATACTGAAAATGAAACTCATATACCCGATAAAATTATAGTAAATAGCGAATGTATTTATGGAGACACTGATAGTGTATTCTTTACTTTAAATATGACTGATTTAAATGGTAATAATATACGTGGAAAATTAGCATTAGATATAACTATTCGCGTTGCCAAAGAAATAGGAAAAATTATAAGTAATTACTTACCTAAACCTCAAGATTTAGAATATGAAAAAACGTTTATGCCATTTTGTTTAATGTCTAAAAAAAGATATTGTGGAAGATTATATGAAGATGACCCTAATATTTATGTTAATAAGGATATGGGAAATGTGAATAAAAGGAGGGATAACGCGCGTATTGTGAAGGATGTATTTATTGCTGTTAGGGATAGCATATTAAATATTGATACTAATAAATCTAGTGTTGAACTAGTTGATTATTCTCTTACTATTCTTAAGCAAATGCTTGATGATATTATTTCGCAAAAAGTTGATATTAAAAAATTAGAAATTAGTAAATCACTACGAAGCTGGTATGTGAATCCGTATTCAATATCACAAAAAGTTTTAGCAAATCGTGTTATGGAAAGACAAAAGGGTATTATTTTTAAGGCTGGAGACAGAATAACATATGTGCATATAATACCTAAACATATAAAAAAAGATATGTTACAAGGAGATAAAATAGAAACTACAGAATATACTGTTAAAAATAATTTAAAAATAGATTATTCTTATTATATAGAAAACCAAATTATGAATCCTATCGTTCAGATTTATTCATTAGTTTTAGAACTTTTACCTAATATACGAAATAATAAATCCATACTTAAGGAAGTTATTAACAATACAGAAATAATAAAAAATAAATATATCAATGACCCAGATAAGCGAGTAACAGAGATTAATAAGTATCGTGCGAGGTTAGCACAAAAATATATTTTCGATCCATATATTATAAAATTAAATTCTATAAAAACCGGTAACCAGCTTATTAGTTCATTCTTCAAGAAGAATTAATTATTATTTAAAATACAATTAAAACATTTTTTTAGCTTATATCAATATCTTGATTTTTGATAAAATCTTGTATATTGTTTCCATATATATAGTTATCTGTTTGAAATATGATACAGTTTAAATTTGGTGGTATTTTACCTAAATTATTTATTGAAATATTAACTGGTAATTCAATTTGTTGTATTTGCATAATATTATCTAAGTCTGGTATTTTATGTAGGGTTTCTGAAATTATTATTTTTTCCTTATGTGGTGGAATTTCTGTTGTTTTTTCATCAATTGTTATATTACTGGTTGCTATTCCATTTATATATTCTTCTTTAATAATTGATAGAGCAAAATTTTGAAAATTTAATTGTTGCTTTTTTAATGCTAACTCTTGCGAGTTCTTACATAATGAAAATTGCATTTCATCCGTTATATAAAGTTTTTCGTTCATTATATTAATTATTATTAATGTTTAACTTATTTTAATATTAAAATAATAAATAAAAAACAAAGATATTTATGATATTATAAGAATGATAATGTTTTTTTATAGAAATATTTTTTAATATATAATTGATGGGGATATATTTTGAAAAAAAAATAGGATTAATACTATATGAAAATAGAGATATAATAGAATCAATTTTTTCATACTTTTCATACTTAAATATAGAACCAATCGCAATCGCCACAATGTATGTGTAATAATTCTAATATAATTAACTTATAATAATACAATAAATGATAACAGATATACTTTTATATGTAATAATTTCAATATGTATAGTTATAATGGTTCATAGTATTTTACTTTTTTTTATAAAAACGACAACAACATATAAACAGATAAATAATATAGATGAAATAAAAGAAGTGTATAATAAACTTAACGAAAAATTAGAGAATAATGTGATTCCAATCGAATATAAATATAAAGAAGAAAAAGAACAAAAAATAGATGAAGACAATAAAACGGATTTACTGAATTGGTTAGATAATAATATGGAAACTGATGAATTATTTAAAAATATACATAATCAAACTATTTAAACCGTTGATATTCAGTAGTTGAAGTGTTAATTTCCTTATATCCAGAATGTAAATAAGACATAATAGTAGCTTTACAATTATTATTTAAGCATCTATGAATAAGGGTATAAGTATAACTACTTTCATAAAGTCCTAATATTTGTTTGCAATTTAACTTTTCAGCTAAAATTAAATCAGCGATACCATTGATTTCTCTTTTATTAAAACATTTTTTATTGGATAAATAATAGCTAAAATTATTAATTTCAAGGTATTTTAAAATAGCATTATTATTATTAGACTCGGGATTACCAGATAATATTATTAAATGATCGTTTTTAGAGTTACAACATAATCTAATTAAATCAATATATTTAATTTGCATATCAGTTAAACATATTCGTTCATTTTCATTTTTTTGAAAAAAATGTTGAACAACGTCAGGTTCAAGTCTTAAATGAATAATAACAATATTTTTATTTGTAATTGGTATTTTATGAATAATTTCATTTTCAATATGTTGAATAATATAAGATTTAAATTTAATTCCATCTCTTAATACGCTTATAAATAATTGTTGGTTATTTGTTCCACCAAAAAATGGAATAGGAGATTCAATATATGAATGTGCATTAAATTGTCCTTCTTCAATATTTAATTGACAATTTTCGTATGCCCAATTATTTAAATGTTCAATATCAAAAACAGAACCGAATTGTATAATACCGTTAGTTTCAATATCTAACAAAAAATAACCTATAACAATTTTGTTATACCGACCCATAGCAAAAGTAATACATCCAGCTAATGCATATAGTTGATTGCATAATCCAGCCCCAGGTTTTGTAATTTTTAAATAAAAAACTTCAGACATTATTAATATTTATTTGTATCTTTTTATCTTTGATTTATGTTTATGCGTTCTATAAAATAAATTAAAATAAAATTATTTGTAAATGACAACAAGACAAATAATAATTAAAGAAGTAGAATTAACAGTAGAAGAAAACGAATTTGTGGCTTATACTCATCCAGTTTTTAATAATTTAAAATTTTTACACGGACTAGGTGAATTAGAAAGAATGATTGGATTAATAAAAGACATAAGTTTCGAACAAAATATAGATAACATAGCTTGTATAAATTCAACACACGGAGGTTTTATTCCTTTATTTCTTAAAGAAGATAAGCAATATAAAGTAGTTGAAGATGTAATAGAAAATATCCCAAAATATTCAAATGAATCTCCTTATATTGTTGTAATTGAAATTAAGAATATAATGGAAGCAAAAATAATAAATGAATATGTAAAAAAAAGTAATGATAGTGTGTTTATGTTTATTTCATTTGACTACAATGTATTATATAGCTTAAATACGGAAAATTGTATAATAGTAAATGGAATAGGTAATCCAGTAAAACCGCGTATTGGATGCATTCTTAAAAGTAATAAATACGTAAAAGAATGGGTTGCAACTTCTTGGATGAAGTATTTTGCTAAAAATGATAAAGAAATAAATTATGACAATCTAGTAAATTACTGTTTAATGGTGTGTAATGGAGGAGAACAAATGATGGATACTTTAGAACATAATAAAAAATTAATGGATAAATGCACAATTATGGATACATACTCAACGGATGATACAGTGGAAACAATAAAAAAATTTACAAAGAATAAGTTTGGTGTAGATTTTTTCCAAAAGAAATTTGTAAATTTTAAAGTATCGAGAAATGTAGTGTTAAAATCTGCATACAATAGAAAAGGAAGCACTTGTTTTTGCACTTTATTTTTAGATGATACATATCGTATTTCTAATCCGGAAAGACTTAGGGAATTTTTGGACCTAGTTAGAGATGATATTTTTGTAAATTCATATTCTTTTTACATAGATTCGGATGATGTGCAATATACAACCAATCGTATATGTAAAATAGATAAAAATAACTTATTGTATTATCAATTTACAATTCACGAAGTAATTCAGGATAAAAATAACATAAATGTGATAATACCTCATGATATTTCTACAATAATAGACTTTAGAGCGCCATATATGGAAGAAAGAACCCATTTACGAAAGGCAAAAGATCTAGAATTTCTTTTTAAAGAATTGGAAGAAGATAGAACAAATCCAAGAACATACTATTATATAGCCCAGACTTACAACTTGTTAAAAAATTATGAACTTGCATATAAATATTTTCTTGAACGTGGTTCAATGGTAAATAGTGGATTTATTCAAGAACGTATAGATGCTTTATTTGAAGCTGGTCGTCTTGCTAATTTTCAACTTAAAAAACCTTGGGATGAATGCTTAGAATTATATACACGTGCTTATGAATTAGATAAATCAAGACCAGAAACTCCATATTTTATTGGAAGTCATTATTTTATGCAAGGTGACTATAAATCAGCATTACCACATTATAAGCTTGCTTTTAATTTAGGATATCCGGCACACTGTCAATATGGACTTAAACCAACAATAACGTATTATTTTCTTCCAACAATATTAGCAAATATATGTTATCAAACTCAAGAATATCAGCTAGGGTTAGATGCGTGTGTTTTATTTTTTAAACAATATCAAGAAAACCCAAATTCTTCAAGTTCAAAACTTATAACAGAATTAGATATTACAAATATGACATCTTGGTATAATATTTATTTAAATTTATTAAAAATGGATAATTCAATAAATGACAAAGCGTTTTATGAAAAATTTGATAAACCAATATTTCTATTTATGGCAGATGGAGGTTTTTCCAACTGGACAGGGTCAGATATAGAAATTAAAGGTGTTGGAGGAAGTGAGACTTTTATAATTGAAATGGCAACTTATATCAAAAAACTTGGACATTTTGATGTTATAGTTTGTTGTAAATGTGAGTCTCCAAGCATTTACAAAGAAGTTAATTATGTTCCTCTTCAAACATATCATTCATTATGCAAACACAATTATATAAAATACTGTGTAATTAGTAGATTTAGTGAATATATTCCAGTTGCTTTAATGGGTAACTGTGAATATGTTTATTTTATTATGCACGATTTAGGACCATCGGGTAATATTATTCCAGATAATGAGAAGCTAAAACAAGTATTTTGTCTTACTCCTTGGCACGTTGATTTTTTCCTTCAAACCTTTCCTATGTTTGCAAATAAAACATCGCCATTAGGTTATGGTATTAACGCAGATGTGTTTTCAACAATAAAACGAAAAAATGTAATTAAATCTCCTCAATTTATTTATTCATCATTTCCAAATAGAGGACTAGTAAATTTATTGGAGTTGTGGCCAGATATATTAACAATACAAGCAGATGCAACACTACATATTTATGCGGATGTTGATGGTTCTTGGGTATCTCAAAATTTTAAGGAAGAAATGAATTATATTAAATCTCTTTTGGCTAGAAATATGTCAGGGGTTGTTTATCACGGATGGGTTGATAAAAAAACACTAGCACAAGGATGGATGGATGCAGATATTTGGTTGTATCCTTGCACATTTAAAGAAACATTTTGTCTTACAGCGTATGAATGTGCATTATCTAAAACTCTTGCAATTACAAATGGGTTAGCGGCATTAAAGGATACAGTTGGAGATAGAGGTATAACTATTAATGGAGAACCACATACTAAAGAATGGCGTCTTTCAACATTACAAGTATTGCAGAATGTTTTAACAAATCCAGACCAATATAAAGAATTAATAGAAAAAAATTATAAATATGTTTGTTCTAAGAGTTGGGAATCACAGGCATATTTATTTTATGATACATATTGTAAATGTTTTTGGAGAGAGACTAGAGGATTGAGTCCAATGTATTGGTCAATAACAGAATTAGATAGTATAGTTTTATCAAATAATAATAATAAGGGGGTTATAGTTATTGGAGATTGCACTGGGTCAATGTGTTCGATATTGATAGAAAAATATAAACTAGATTTTTGTTTATCATTAAATAAGATTGAAAAAAATGAAAAGGCGTTTAAAGTAAATACATTGGATAAGTGTGTTCAATATAAACTTTGTGAAAATTTAAGTAATTCATTGGCAATCTATATTAATAATTTTTATACGATATATATTAATTCAACAATACTAAAGCAATATGAGTTATATTCAATTCTTACAGTATGTCTTCCTGAATTAAAACGTGGAGTTTATGTTATTGTTTATACAATAAATGAAGAGTTAATACAATTTTGTGAAGATAACAAAAGATATGTGCATAATACTATTAATGGTAATTGTGCATTGATTTATTTAAGCCAATCCGTGAAGACCACGTCTAGCATTTCTAATAGCAACTTGTGAAGGGTCGATATATTTAGGTTGAGAACACTTCATACCGTAAGTTGTATTAACTTGGAATCTAATAGATGAATTATTAGTTGATATTTGTCCAATTCTACCGGACAATCCTGATTTTCTGTTTCCACCACAGACGTTTGTTTTGTTGCATATTAAAGCAGTAAATCTTGCTGGACCACGTGAATAAACCATTATATACATTAATGCACAAAATAAATTATTTCTAATTAAAAATTTTAACGCACAAAATTTTTTTTTTCGTTTGGTAATATATAATGGCACATCGAAGACGAACACGACACGGAAATAGAAGACATAGAAGTATGGCAATGGCAAGAAGTATGGCAAGAGGACGGTCAGCTTCAAGAGGACGGTCGGCTTCAAGAGGCCGTTCATTGGCTGCTATGCTTTCCAGAGCTAGAGCAGCATCTGCTAGTAGATCAATGGCCCGGGCAATGGGACGAGAATAAGACCTTACCATCTATTTTGTAAATTTGTAATTTTGTGTTCGTTTCCTTTTAAAATAAAAATCAAGTCTTTTATCATTTTAAGTTTTTCTTTATTATAAGGTCTTATAATTTTGAATATATCTGTTGTATTAAACCATTTAACATCCTGTATTTCATTAGTATCGAAATTATTTCCAATATCTTGAGTTCCATTCCATTTAGCACAAATATATTTATTAGTATATTTTTTCCCATTTGAACCAACAAAGGTTTCAGTAACAAAATCGATATTATTGATTATATTAATCGCTGTTCTTGGAATACCAGTCTCTTCTTCAAATTCTCTTACAGAGCAGTCAATGTCCCATTCTAGATTTTTTCTTCTTCCTTTAGGAAATTCCCATTCTGTTTCATTCCAATTAGTGGAGCTAGCATATACAAGCTGTATAAATTGTAAATCTGGTTGAACTAAAGTATTTTTTGCAATAGTAGTTTCCCAATGTTTAAGCCATTTTTCATTATTTAGAATAATATTTTTTTCATAAATTGACATTTCATTAATACTAATTTGTATTTGGTTAATGTTATATTTAGAATAACTACCAATCATAAAATCGTGAAAACCATAACTCATTTTTCTATTTACCATAAGAAATTCTAAATCATTATTTATTTCTCTAAAAAGAAGAACTCCACAACTCATAACTGGAAATTTACATTTATTTAAAATGTGCCCATATTTACCGCAATTTTTACAAACGATTGAATATATCATTTACCTAATAATATAAATGTTATTTTTTTATTCAGGATATTTTATAAGTGTATAAAAATATATAATCATTTATGTTTGGTAAAGTTTTAAGTTTTGGATTATTGTAACAAATTAAATGTTGAAGTGTTACCATATGTTGTAGGTCTTCAATCTCTTCTAAGAGATTATTATCTGTAATTTCAAGATATTTAATTTTTGTAAAACGTTTAATATTTGTGATACGTTTAATATTTGTTTTATGTATTTTAAGTTCAATTATATCATCTGGTAACTGGTCAAGTGTTTTACAATGTTTTTTAACATATTTATCTGAATATATAATATTATAAATAATATCATTATTTTTATAACATTTATTTCCCATAATAATATTTATTAAGTAACTTTTATTCAGGATTATTTTATTCAGGATTAACTTTAACACAAACAGCAACAGCATCACTTGGACAAGTAAAACAAGTTGTAGGTGAATAAGTATCATACAAACAAACAATCATAGCAGTTGCTAACCCAACCGATATTACTTCAAAAAGTGAAGGTGTGTGTTTAAATATAGCTGTAACAATAATAGAAATTAATAAAAATATTATTATATATTTTAAAACACGTTTTATAAGTTCAGATATATTAATGTTTAACCCTGATGTCATTATATTTTATATATATATAAAGATGATGATGAAAATGTATTTTCAAGGAAACCAAACAAATAATACAAATGTAGTTATACCTCTAAAACAACCCCCAATTGTTAAAACTAATATACCTAATAATAAATCTAGTAATCGTTGGTCTCTTTATTCAAGAGATAATTTTGGTGCTAAATGTTCTAGTTGTGCAAGAGGTTAAAATTTCATTCCCATACGAGCACTTGGTTTAGATTTAGGCATAATTGTTTTATTTGGTTGTCCAACTACTTGTGTTGGTCTATAAAGTGGGTGATACTTGTAAGGGATATTTTTTTGTTGTTCAATATATTCAGGACTTGACTGTAGTTTTTCCTGTTGTTTTTTAATCATATATGGAGTAGGAGCAATAACTGGTTGAACTCGCTGTTGTTGTTGAGTAACCTTAGGTGGTTTTACAAACATAGTTTTCGAAAAAATATCTAAAATTTCATCATATGATAAAGTTTTAGGGTCAATTTGTTTAAGTGTTTCTTTTGTATAAGTAACTTCTTGAATAGGTAGGGAATAAGGGTTTTGTTGATTATATTGTTGTTCTTCTTCCATAATATATTTAATACATATAATTTAATCTTCAATAATTTGTTTTTTTGCTTTTCTTGTTCCCTTTCCATATTTAGATTTCTTATTCGATGTTTTGTTTCTTTTAACTTTTTTTGGTTCTTCTTCATTAGCTTCTTCTTCATCTGTTTTATATGAAATAACAGCAGTTTCGGGTTCCATTTCTGGAAATGGTGGAACTTCTATTTGTTCAGTTTCTTCTTCGTCTGCTGTAAATAAGTTTCCCATATTATAATTATAAACGAATGAATTACGTAATAATTAACGCATCAATTATATTTTTTTAATAATATAACCCAAAAACATACCAAGCATCCCTAAAATCGCAATAACTTGTAAAGTAGAAATTATAGCAACAAGTAACCAAGATATGTTAGAATATCCAGAAGTGCATAATAAATTAAATACATAAGTCCATACAATAGACCAAAAAATTGATATAATAGAATACATAATGTCAAAATGTGTAATTAATGTCATTGCAATTAACACTAAGGAAGTGGCCAAATAGATACGCGCAGGAGTGCATAAGGATTTAATGTGTTGTTTAATACTGGTCATATTCATATCACTCATTATATATTATTAGATGCGATTTTATTTTTTTGTGAATTTGTCTAATTATAGAAACGAGTCTTAACTCCTAGAATTCCTAAAATAATTGGTATTATTAAAAAGATTAAAACAAATAACCAACTAATACTTTTATATCCATTCTTACATAAGAAATCTAAAAATAAGGTAACCAAAATTACTACAAGTAACCCTAATAATGCGTGCATTAAATTAAATTTCATTACTAGACTAAGTATAATTAAAAATAAAGAAACTGCGACATAAACTCTTGCTGGAGTACATAGTGATTGAAAGTGCTTTACAACGTTCATTATATATTATTTATATACAAAAAAATATTTGGATGTGAGTTTAAATACTTAAAAAATAAAATATATATATTACAATGGCTAAACCGATTATATATCCTATAACAAAAGATTTTTCCAATCATACAATAGCGCAAAATGATAATAAATTAATGACTTGCGACGGAAATATTTTATATATGAATCTACCTAGTTCCTTCGTTGAATTTAATAATAAGGGTATTGGTGGTTCATTAATTGATTACGATACAACTATTGCACTTGTAAATTTAGGATTACAATCATATATCGTTAATGGTATGTTACGACTTTTATATAATAAATATACTAGAGTTTTTTATAAAGAAAAACAATTAGAGTTATCATTAATCGAAAACTCGAATGAATGCGGTATGGTCGTATGTTTTAGTGAAGATGGTTATGCTATTGTTAAACAATTAGCTATTTACTCATTCAAGGAAGAAGATGAAAACGCTTGGGATGAACCAATATACACTCCTGATAAACAAGAACAAAATCAAACTCAAGATTTAAAGAAAGAACAAGAACTTAAGAAAGAACAAGAATTTAAGAAAGAACAAGATTTAAAGAAAGAACAAGAACTTAAGAAAGAACAAGAATTTAAGAAAGAACAAGAACTTAAGAAAGAACAAGAATTTAAGAAAGAAGGAGAATTTAAGAAAGAAGGAGAACAACTTGCAGAAATTGATATGGAAGATATACCAAATAATTCTGTAAATGATACTATAATTGAGATGCCTCAACCTAAAGAAATATATACTAATCAAGTAAAGATATTATTAGAACAAGCAAGAGAATACGAATATCAAGCAAATTTATTAAGAAGACAAGCGGAAACGATAACTGAAAATTATTTAAAATAATAATTAATTATATGTTAGGTGAAAATTATAATTATTATAAAAATATTAAGATGCCTCAACAGTTGGGTATGAGTGATAAAGGAGATATTAGCACATTAAGTAAAGATGTAGGTGGATTAATATCATATGTTCAGTTATTAGTTGAAGGAAGTGGTAAAGCGTCAGCAACTGGAAAACCTTTAGGTAATAAATATTTTTATAATACGGGTGCAACGTGTGTAGATGAGAAGGGAGATAATCAACAAAGGTATATATATGTAAATAATATCCCAACAGGTTCGATACCATTTATTAGTTCTGGGCTTGGAGTAAATTTTAAAGACTTTAAGGGGTTAATACCTGGAACACTTGAAAAACTAGGAGAATTAGACCCTATAACGATGATGTTAGCATTTAAAGATAATGGGGCTTTTCCAAAATGTAGTAAAATTACAATGGATACAGTTGGTATAGATAATAATAAAGGTCAAGATAGTAAATTTGTAGCAAATGGAGATATTTTACAAATGCAACCTTGTTTATTTTCGAATGGAGTTAATCCAATGACAAAGCAAAAATGTAGAGAGACATTTGAAAATATGGAATCTAAATTACCAGATAGTTATGTATATTTAGGGTTTTTACTAATAATATTAATAATAATTTGTTCTTATTTTTTAGGAGCTGGCAAGTCATTATAAAAAACACTAGAAGTAGAAATATAACCAGTTGATGTTTTTATTAAATTATTATTTATTAAATTATTATTTACTGGATTATTTTTTACTAAATTATTATTTAGTGAGTTATTATTTAGTGAATTTACTGAATTATTTGGTTGGTTATAATCAGGCAATATTTGAGTTGTATTTTGTGTTAAAGGAGTGACAATATTATATTGTGTATTTTGTGTATTTTGTATTTTTTCTTCAGGAGCTGGAAGAACAATATGAGACCAAGAAACAAAAATAGTATCTGGATGTATATATTTAACAATAAGTCCATTTTCACTTAGTTTAGATACAATGTATTTAATACACTCTTCAAATACATAGTAATCTTCTCCCATTACAAACCTTGGAATACCGTATAAACAATACATAGGTGCATTTCTCAATCTAGAAATATGTTTAATTTTTATATGTATTTTATTGAGTTCTCTGTTGTATGATTTTTTTTTATTTTCTTCTAATTTTAAATGCTTTTCAGTTAATTCATTTAGATTTATGTATTCAGGCATCATTTTGATTAATACAAAGACAAAAAAAACATATTTATCTTGCAACTCCAAGATTTATAAATGCAGGATTAACACGAGATTGATTACGTTCTTCAGGAGTAGATGGATGAAATTCAATTTTTGCATATGCACTTGTTGCTGAATTTTCTAATCCAGAAACGTTACCATTAGTTGTTATCCAGATATCATTTGAATCTGGAGATGTGTCATTATTACTTGATGACCAAGTTGGTTGTATAAATGACGAATTATTAGTTGCATTAGAATTATTAGTTGCATTAGAATTATTAGTTGAATTAGAATTATTATTCATGTTGGAATTAGAAATTGTAGCATTCGAGTTTTTACTACCACAAGTAGGACATTGCGCCATTTGGTTATTTCCTGAACACATTTCGCATTGTCCTCCTTTTCCAGAATAAGGACTTGGAAATTCATTATGATGTGAAAGAATAGAATTATTATTAGTGGATTGGTTATTATTTTTTGTTATTGTTAAAGATTGTAGATTATCGGGGAAATCAATAGAAAAGTTTTCAGTTAAGCATCCTGTTTCTGTAGTATTTCTAGATATTTTATACAAGATGATAATAATCACAACAATTATTATAACTGCTAATATAATATAATAAAGCACTTCCATATGTATATTCACAAGATTAATTTATTGAAGAAATATATAAGATGCAATTTGAAACTCCAACTGAATCATTTATAAATATGTGGAATGAAAGACCTATACCTAGAGACCAAGAACCAGTAGTTATATATGTTTCAGAATCAAATAATTTAGAACCAGAAAATGTAGAACCAGAAAATTTAGAACTGGTAGAACCAGAACAAGTAAATGATGATTATGAATCGGAGCTAATGACTGAAACTAAACAACATATGGCTTTAAAAAGAGACCGTAAAAATAAAGTTGAAAATACAGAACCATTAAAAGAAATAAAAGCGGAAACAGTGCAACATATATTGCATATTCCAATTAATCCAACTCGTTCTCATTTGTATGCATCAAGTTATTATATGCAAGATAGAAATGGATTTACTGCATTTATAGAAAAGTTATTTAGACCATATAAAGAAGAATTTGAATCAACAGAATCTAAAATTACTTGTGATAATATGGGTTCTTCAAATAATAAAACTATACAATTGATGACACATCAACGCGTTATTAGTGATTATATTTCGATAGTATCTCCATATAGAGGATTGCTTCTTTTTCATGGATTAGGTTCTGGTAAAACATTAAGTTCAATAGCAATAGCAGAAGGATTTAGAACAACTAAAAAAATAATAATATTAACTCCAGCAAGCTTACATCAAAATTATGTAAATGAAATAAAAAATGGTGGAGATTCCTTATTTCGTTTATCACAACACTGGACCTTTGTAGAAAGAGGAAATCCACAGTTACAAAAATTTGCTAAACTTCTTAGTGTGCCGAATGAATATATAAAAAAATATAAGGGTATTTGGATAATGGATGCAAGAAAAGAACCAAATTATAATGAATTAAATGAAACACAGAAACTCCAATTGAATATACAGTTATCTGCAATGATAGAAAATAAATATAAATTTATTAATTATAATGGTATAAAAGTCCCCCAATTGAAAGAAATGACTCAAAATGGAACTGTAAATATATTTGACAATTCAGTAGTAATAATAGATGAAGCGCATAATTTAATAAGTAATATTGTTAATAAAATAAATACAGACAAAAGAATAAAAGATGATGATAAGGGAGAACAGAATCAACTAAATACAAATAAACCAATGATATTTTATCAGCAATTATTGAGAGCCCAAGATACAAGAATAATATTAATGTCAGGGACTCCAGTAGTTAATTATCCAAATGAAATGGGAATATTATTTAATATTTTACGAGGATATATAAAAAATTGGGAATTTCCAGTAGGAGATTTAAATATTGGAGAAAAATTAACATCATCTAGATTACGTGATTTGCTAAAAGATTCAGTTCAAACAATTGATTATTTAGATTATTCAACAACACGTAAAACATTAAGTATAACTTTTAATCCTTTTTTATTTGCTAACGAATTAGAACCAAGAAAAGAGGGTATGGTTCATTATACAAATGCAGAACAGAATTATGAAAGAAAGGTATTTGATATTCTTAATAAAAATGGCGCTAATATAACGTGGAGTCAAGTAAAGGCTATAAATTTCAAGGCACTACCGGATACTTTACAAGAATTTATAGATATGTATGTGGATGGTGATACAAATAAAATAAAAAACCAAGATGCATTTATACGTAGAATAATTGGGCAAACATCATATTTTAGGTCAGCGCAAGAAGAGTTACTACCAGCATTTAATAAAACAAGTAAGTATTACCATATTGAATATTGCCCGATGAGTGACCATCAATTTGTAATTTATGAAAATGCACGAGTTGATGAAAGAAAAAAAGAGAAATCAATGAAAAAGCAAAAACAGAAAGAAGTAGAAGAATTATTTAACGAAGGGTCAAGTACATATCGTATTTATTCAAGATTATTTTGTAACTTTGTAGTGCCTAAGTCATACATTCGTCCAATGTCAAATGGAAAAGGTAAAATAGAAGAGGAAGAAGATAAAGATAAAGATAAGGAAGATGATGATGATAATGTTTCAGTAGTTGAAAAGGAATCATATGCAAAGGAGATAAATAAATTAGCAAAAGAATTATCAAAAACTACGTTATTCGATTTAGACAAAATAGGAAACAGTAGTCCAAAATTTCTAAAAATTTATGAAAATATAGTAAATAAAAAACATATTGGTCTTCATTTGTTATATAGTCAATTTAGGTCATTTGAAGGAATAGAATTATTTACCTTAATGTTGAAACATCACGGATTTGTAGAACTTCGTGTAAAATTTATAGATGGTCATTGGTTGATTGATTTACATCCTGATGATATGTTGAAACCAAAATATGGGTTATTTACTGGAACAGAGACATCTGAAGAAAAGGATATTGTTAGAAATATATTTAATGGAGATTGGAACTTAACTCCTGTTTCAATCCAAGACCAGCTATTAAAAACTGGACAAAATAATAACTTATATGGAGAAATTTGCAAGGTTTTAATGATTACAGCAAGTGGCGCAGAAGGTATTAATTTACGTAATACTCGGTATGTTCATATAATGGAACCATATTGGCATCTTGTAAGATTAGACCAAGTAATTGGAAGAGCTAGACGTATATGCAGTCATCGAGATTTACCAGTTGAACTTAGAACAGTCGAAGTATTTATATATATAGCAACATTAACTAAAAAGCAAATAAATGGGGAAGGTAGTATGGAATTAAGAATAAATGACTTAAGTAAAGAAACCAAACAACCAATTACAAGTGATGAGTATCTGTTTGAAATATCAAATAGAAAAGATAGAATTAATAATCAGTTATTGAGAGCAGTCAAAGAATCCTCTGTTGATTGTTTTATTTTTCAACCATCTTCAACAGAAGGGCTTAAGTGTTGGAAACCTCCAGCAACAACTCCGGAAGTTTATACTTTTGTTCCAGATATTAGCAAACAACCGGATGATAGAATGGAAAAAATTAATGAAAAAATAATTACTTGGGTAGCACAACCTATAGAAATAGATGGTATAAAATATATGATTCGTATATTAAATAAAGATTCAAAAAATAACATAATGGAATTTGTTAAATACAATTATGACGAATTTATACAAGCTAAAAAACAAAATAGAATATCTCAATTAGAACCAGAAGGTATTTATGAAAGAAAGACAGCAACAGAAAACTTTACATTAAAGACTTAGAAAGAATTACAACGACCTGTTTCCCTATTTCTTTTTGTTCCTCTTCGACATCTTCTTCGTTTAAAGTGAGACCTTGGACGACAAAAGGTTACTCCATTAGTTGTTGATTTAACATATCCTCTTCTACACTTTTTACCATATCTATCATAGGTTTTTGCAGTTGGACTTGACATTACCTCATAAAGTAAGCTTTTATTACTTTTACGACTTTTTTTAGAAGGAGACGTAATATCCGTAATGATATTATTTATTGATTTTGTTAAAGATGACAACACTGACATTATACATTATGATAAGATAATATAATAATTTAACTTTGATTATTTAGCTAAAATACGTTGAAATGGAAACCAAGGGTCGTATTTATTCTCTGTTAATGGAGAATCCACTAATATTCTAAAATATTGGTTAGTTTCCGGAGAAAATATACAATCTGCAATAATTATTTGGTCATCTTTAACTATATATTTCTTTTTAATATATTTGTTTAACTTATCTTCAAAAATATTACTCCATATATATAACTTGTTTATTCCACAAATAAAAAATCCTCCTGCTATACTTATTTGATTTACAGGAACCTGAAATTCGCCCTTTTCACATAATCTTTTAAGATTATCTATTTGATTTCTCGACACTAGTCCATAATAAATATATTCATAAGAAAACCATTCAGGAATATTACCCCACCCTTGTAATGATTCTAATGGTAAATCTTTTTCTCTGTTTCTAAAATATCCAATATCACACCAACATACCCAATTATCTTCTGGGGGATAAAGTCCTGATGCTCTTTTTACAAATGATATTTTCTCACACCATAACATTATTAATCTCCAATCGACAGATGCTAATAATTCATTTCGGGTTTGATTATTTATAAAAAAATTCTTATATTTATACATATAAAATTCATTCATTTCTATAGGAATAATTGCAACTTTATAATCTCCTAATTGGTCATATAAAATTTTAATACTTGATGAATCTGTGAAAACTACAACTGTTATATTTGGATTCGAAGAAGTAACTCTAAAAAAGTTTTGTATCCATTCTATATATTGTCGAACTGAAAATTTTGATTTAATAATATAAAAACAAGAAACTAACAACATATTATATTTCTTCATCAATTAAATTTTCAATTAAATACTCTACATTATCATTTAAATTAGTTAATTTGTTTTCAATAGTCATTAATCTATAATCTATATTGCGCTTTTTATGTTTTTCTTCAGTATTTTCTGTAGATTCTGTAGAATCATCAACCACTAAAGTATATTTACCATCTACCATATGTAGTTGCTTTAATTTTTCGAAATTCTTACTCATATATGTCCCATCTTCTAATAAATATGCATTTTTACGAATACAGATTTTTTTTTTATTATCAATTTTACTTTTAACATAATCTTCACAATACGTTAAATCCCTTACTTTATATCTTTCAGGAGGATTTTTTGAATTATCAAATATAGTTTTCCATTCACCTTTTATTGAATAACCTTCATCATATTCACGAATACCATATAGATTTATCTTAAATGGTTTTACTTCTCTATTATCATCATATTCAAAATAATAACCTGAGTTTCTATCATAATAAAACTCTCTATTTTGTCTATCAACATATTTCCTATAATAATATTTTTCTCCATTTGGTTTTTCTCGTTCTATTTCTTCAAATTTAAGACCATTCACATCATATTTCTTACCTATATAATCCATATAATATAATTCATTATTTGAATCTCTATCACTAGACCAGAATTTACTTACATCATATATTTCATCATCAACTGTTTCTAGTGATGGTTTTACTTTAATAAGTGTTGGAGATTTACCTAATATATATTTCTGCGCAATTTGTGGGACAACATTATTATATAATCCATTTCGCATTTTATATTTCTTCACACTTTTGGGGACAACATCATCGTGTAATATATTTCCTCCCCTTCTTCTTCTAGTTAATCTTCTAGTTAAGTTTCTTTTAGTTAATCTTCTTTTAGTTAAGCTTCTTTTAGTTAAGCTTCTTTTAGTCATATATATATTATTATTATATTATCAGTCAAGTCTATCTAATAATTCTATTTCTTCTTCGTCTTCTTCTTTTGACTTTAAAAAATATTTACAAATAAATGAATAATCCGAAAACCATATTTCGTTAATAAATTGAATTAAATACGCGTCAAAATAATATAATTGATATAGTTTATTTATAATAATGGAAAGCATCTTAGATACATTTATATTTTATTATTCTTCTTTATCTAAAAACAATATATTAAATATTAACGTAATGAATCAAATAGCAAATAAGGCATCACAAACAATAATATTTAAAGATGTTAGTAATAAGAATACGTTTATCCCTAAATTTATTAAATTAGTTCCTGCACTTGTAGCATTAAATAGATTTTCTGGGCGTTGTTGTATTTATACAAATGTTGATGAGATTAAAGAATTATTTATTAAACCTGAACAACCATTATCTATAATATCAACTGATGATAAATACAGCTCAATAAATATGGTTCCTGTTTCATTTACAACCAGTGATGAAATAGTAATTCAAGAAAATCACGATAGAAATAGAATATCAGATAATGAAATAGCAAATTATGAAGCATTGCGTAATGAAATAGTTCCAGAACCACCTAAAAGGACTTAGATACGTTATTTGAACATTATAAAATTATGATTATAAATTAATGAATATTCTATTATTTATATGTAGTTTGATTTTAGTATTATTTTTATATATTCACATCCAACACCATTATTATTCATCAAATGATTTAGAAATTTATGATGCAGACACTATAAATATGAAAAAACAAGATTTTGACGAATTACTTTCTTACAGACAACCAGTTATATTTAATCACGAATTTGCTAATTTTCTGTGTCATAATTGCAGTTTAAGATATTTACTTCAAACTTATCATAATTTTGATGTTAATATTAGTGGCGCCCCAATACGTTTATCTTCAGCTATAGAATTGTTTCAAAAAACACAAGTAATTAGTGAAGATAATAATGAACTATTAAATGATAGTGGAATTAGCTCAAGAATATCTATGAACGACTCATTTTTTAGACCATCATTTTTATTTTCTACATCATATGATGTTATTGTAGCATCACCTAATACACATACTAATCTTAAATATGAAATTTGTTATAGAACTTTTATTATACCAACAGAAGGAAATATTAGAATTAAATGTTGTCCTCCCAAAAACTATATTCACCTACCTAATACAGATAATATTAGTTCTGTAAATTGTTGGAATGAACAAGAAATTAATACTATTTGCCCTAAGGTTAAATTCCTTGAAATTAACGTAAATGTTGGACAAATACTTTATTTTCCTCCTTATTGGTGGTATAGTATTTGTAGTGTAGATACTATTTCTTCTGTTGCAGTAGTTAAATATTCTACATTTATGAATAATGTGGCAAATGCTCATATTTTTATTCATCAATTTCTACAAAATCAAAATACTAAAAAAGTTCTTGGATTAAAAAAAATTACAACCAATGACAATAAAAAAAATGGTAAAAAAATGATAAAGCGAGATAAAAAAAATATATTGAATAAATAGGATGACTGTAGAACTTACACCACTTAAAAATAGTTGGAGTTTGTGGGCTCATTTAATTAATGAACCTGGATGGGAATTATGTAATTATACCAAAATTTCCACTATTTCCACAGTTGAGGATTGTATTGTATTAGCTAAATCTATACACCCAGAATTTATAAAATCTTGTATGTTATTCTTTATGATTGATGATGTTACTCCTCGTTGGGAAGATGAACATAATTATCAAGGAGGAGTATTTTCATTTAAAATACCTAACTCTTCTATAAGTCGTGCCTTGGAGGATTTAATGTTTTGCTTAGCTGCAAGATGTTTAAGTTCTAATCAATTATTTGTAAATTCTATTACTGGGTTATCAGTATCTCCTAAAAAAGGACAATCTTTTAGTATTGTTAAATTATGGTTAAATAATTCATCATTTAATAATACTACTTTTATTAATATCCCTCGTAATGCATATCCTCTTCCATTTAGAGGATGTTTCTTTATTCCACATTGTGAATCTAAACAAAAAGATAATATGAAAAAAAAATTATTTTAAAATATAGGAATTGTTTTTTATTATTAATCCTTTTTCATATAGAATTTCTATTTTTTTAGAGAAATCATTATCAGATGCTAAAATATCATAACATTCTTGATTTAGATTATTACAAACACATAAAAATGTTGTTAAACTCTCCGGTAATTCTGGTAAATCAATTAATTTATTATGATTACAATATAACACAGTTAAACTATATGGTAATTCTGGTAAATGAATTAATTTATTATAACTGCAAAATAACACAGTTAAACTATACGGTAATTCCGGTAAATTAATTATTTTATTACCAGTGCATTGAAGTTCTGTTAAATTATCAGGTAACTTTGGTAATACAGTTAATTTATTATTACAGCATTGGAGTTCTTTTAAACTAACTGATAATTCTGGTAAATTATATATTTTATTATGAGAACAATTAAGTAATATTAAACTATCAGGCAATTTTGGTAATACTTTTAAATTATTTCCACAACATTGAAGTTCTTTTAAATTATATTGTAATTCTGGTAATACAGTTAAAACGTTATTATTACAAATTAATATTATTAAACTTTCTGGTAATTCCGGTAAATTGTTTATATGATTGTGAGAACAATTAAGTATTATTAAATTATCTGGCAATTTCGGTAATACAGTTAAACAATCATTACTATTACAGTGAAGTTCTATTAAACTATTTGGTAATTCTGGTAATACTTTTAAAATATTATTATTACAATATAACATTATTAATTGGTTTAAATGACTAATTTTTGGTAAATTAATTAAATTATTACGACCACATAATAACATCGTTAAACTATACGGTAATTCTGGTAAATTAATTAATTTATTACCATTACATTGAAGTTCTGTTAAACTATATGGTAATTCTGGTAATACTGATAAATTATTATCATTACAGTGAAGTTTTGTTAAACTATCTGGCAATTCTGGTAATACTGTTAAAACATTGTTATCACAGTAAAGCTCTTTTAAATTATCTGGTAATTTTGGTAATACTGTTAAATCATTACAATTACAAAATAATATTAATAATTTCTTTAAATAACTAATTTCAGGTAAAGCGCCACTTATACGAGTTATAAGCACAACTGTATCTAAAGGTATTTCTTGATTAGAGTTAGTTAATATAAATTTAGTCATTATTTGAATAAAAAATAATTATTATTTTTATATCATTTTTTTTATTTAGATATCTTCAATATTTCCATCCCAATCCCCAATAATATTTTGGGGTTCTAATGTTGATGATACATATTTTTTACTAGCTTCATCTTGCTCTGCTTTATGTTTATCGAATAAGATAAATTCATCTATTCCGTTATCATCTTTTGTAGTAATTCCTTCATTATTAAATCTTTCCCAATTTACATTATGAACTGATGACCTTAATAATTCTTTTTCTCGTGCATTATACACTTCTAATAAATCACAAACACTTTCACCCTTGTTTGTTTTTTGTCCAAATTCACTTAATCCAACCAATACCCAAGAACCAATAGTAATTCTATCACTTCCTACTCTATGTGCAAATTTACGCATATTACAGAACAATGACTCGCCTGATTCAATTTTTACTTGTATATTATTACCATTAATTTTTAATACAGTTGCATATTGTTCTCTTTCTTCATTTTCATCTTTTTTTCTTAATCCAAAATTTTGGTTGTTTGTAGTTCTTTTCATACCCTTAGCACGGTTTCCGCCTTTAATATTTTTGACCATTTTATATACCTTTATATAATATTTAATATTCTTTCATTTTTCTGTCATTTTATTTTTTGCAAGTTGTAGGGGAATAAGCATTATTACTTGTAATAGTATATGTTGCATTGCTAACTGCACTTAAATAAGAGTTACCTGAGTATCCTGCATTATAAATAGCCAATATTTCACTAGAAATTAATGCCCTAGGCCAAACAACAGAACGCCCAATTAGACCTCCAAATGGCTGATTTGGAGATTTATCTAATAACATAGGGACAGTGTTTAAAATGCAAGCAGCTCGTAATCTACCATTAATATAAGTATCTATATTATTTGAATGAACGACAGAAGTCACATTAACCCATTTTTGTAATGGTATATTTCCAGCGTTACAGGGTTGGTTTCCATTTGAAATAACTATAATTTCTGGAGTTTGTTTTCCTAAAGTTATAGCTATAGTTGGGGCTTTAAGAACTAATTTATCTTCGCCATATCCAATATTCCAATCATTAATATACATCCAGACTGAAAAAGTATAATTAAGAGGTTGTGCATTAGATTGTGGGTTATTAGGAATTGTAGTTATAGAAGCAGGAATTGTAGCTTGTTGAGTTGTATTTACTATAGGAGTTCCACCGGATACAGTTGAACTATCAACGGGTATAGATAGAATATAAGTAATATATCCAAAAACAACTAATCCAGCTAATAAACATATCATTGTAATAAAACGTTGTTGAGTTCCAAAATAATTACTAGTAAATGTTTGATAAATAACCATAATAGAAAATAACCCAACAATGATAATCCCAAGAATTAAATACCACTGCATTTTATATATATAATACATAATTTAACTGTTGAAATCAACAAGTCTTTCATATTCTTCAATAATACATTTACTAATTTCTACTTCATTACCATCTACTAAAAGAGAAATAACACCAGAACCCATAGTCCAACTTATCAATACTTGTCTTGCTTTATCTGTTAAATTAATTTTATCAGTTATTGAATTAATATTATTAATTGTTGTATTACTTACTGCTGAGTTATATATTGAATTTACTGATGCACAACTTTTAGAAATATTAATAAGAAGTTCTGCGCATAGTTTTCCTAACTCTTCTCTACTTGAATGTTGGTTATCATCAACAAAGTGCTCGATAATTTCGCCAATTTCTTCATAATCAAGAATATCATAAATTCCAGTAAGTATAAGTTCTATTAATCTACAGTATATTATTGCAATTTTCTTACTTTTTTCTTTATCAATATGATAAGTAATACCAACATCAAAAATATGTATTTTTGGATTATCATTTTCTTTTGAAAATAGAATATTACCAGCGTGTAAATCTCCGTGATATATTCCATTTATAACACACGAAATATAATAATGAATAAGTTGTTTAGCACATTCAATTTTGTAGTTATTATCCATATATTTGGATATTTCATAAACTGTTAAACCATCTATACGCTCCATTGCAAACCAATTTTTTCCTTGTTGAATTACTTCAGGAATATGTAAATTCTTATTATTTTGCATTACTGTTTTCCAGTTATACAATTCTAAAGCTTCCAACTGTAAATCTGTTTGGGTTAATACAGAATGTTTTAATTCATTATACAGACACAAAACTGCATTTGGCATAACAGGCGAAATAAAATTAAAAAAGTTAATAGATGACTTAATTTTTGTTTCTATTCCTATTTTTTTAATTTTAATTGCATACCATTTTTTATATCCTTCCTCAATACGATATGCAAAATAAACAAAAGCAACAACACCTCCGTGTTTAGGTTCTACACTTTCAAATATAAACCCAGCATCAACGCATTCTTGTATAGCTTCTTTATCTATTTCGCTTGAATTAAATGGAATAATGCTACAATCTTTAAATTCAATATTTGTAACGTAAGAACACCAAAGTTGTAATATTTTTGATGCAAATATATTTCTATAAGAAACAGTTTTAAATATTGTTTTTATAATTGTTTCCATTAATTTAAATTATATAATTATTATCAAGCTTTTACGTATTATACTTGAACATCAACAGTTACCACATAAAACTCACTTTCATTTTCATCAGGATAAATATTAATATTCATTACATTAACTGATTTTTCTTTCGATAACTCTGTATGATAAACTGGTATTTTTATATCTGTTGTTAATGCAAAAAATAACGATTTACGCCGTTGTTCAATACAAGCACTACATAAACATCCATCATCCAAATAATGACGAACTAATTCACGTTTATAGTATTGATTATCATTGCTTAAATTATTATAAAAAGACCATTCTGTATTATTAAAAGGAATTGGAGTATCTATAATACTTCCTTGTCTTAACATCCATTTATTTAAATATGCATTTCTTTCATTTATTGTTAGATATTTGTCTAATTTAAGCAAGTTAAGCAAGTCATAAAAACGTTCTGGAGGTAGTTTAAACGAAGAACAAAATCTTTTATATAATTCTCCAACTCCGCGCGTTGCAGTTTCAAAATCTCTAACTATTGTTATTGGAGTTTTAAATAATTCTGTTAATACAACATTCCATAAATGTGAATCTTGTAATCTTAATTTTAAGAAGTGTAAGTTTCCCTTTGATGAATAGTAAAAAGGAGTTTTTTCCCAATCATAATTATCTGGTATTGGAGTAGCTCCATAATTAATAAACATACTTTCATAGTAGTCTTCAATTGCTAGAAAGTTCCAACATTGTAATAATCTCTTTGTTATTTTTTCATTTGAGTAATTTAAAATATTTTCATCTTTATTATTAAAATGTAATGTTCCTATTTCGTGAAAAAACTCACTTATTTTTTGTTCTACAGGGGTTCTATAAATGTCAATTAATACTACTTGTCTAACTGAAGCATTTTTTACTACATCGCTAACATTTAAATTTAAACCATTCATTATACCAGAAAAAATAGTATTTCCGTGAGTATGGAGAACAAACAGTTTATCACAAGCACTCAATCGTAACGATGATACAAGAGAAGTAGAACCTACTTTTGCTGGGCAACATATAGTAACTAATATTCTATTATCCATTAATTATTAATTATACATATTTTTATTAATGATCAATCCATTTATATGGTCCTTCTCCATTTACTTTACAATCATCCTTAAACGCCTCAACATTCAATGATAAACGCTTTGCTATTACTGACCAAAATACAGATGTATAAGGTAACGATGATTTTATTGTAAATTTTCCATCTTTGTTTATCTTGCTTGCAGCAACTAAAGCTAATTCATCATCAATATTTTGTTGGGTCACTTGGACTGTAGCTTCATCACAATCTATTATTGCAACTGCATAATCTGGGATTTCAACTACACATTTACAGTTTGAATCTGTTTTTGCATTTCCTCTATAATAAACTCCACATTCAGGTCCTTCAAGACAACCATGAACTAATAATTTATTTTCATATAATGGATGTTGAATAACAAATGTTTTAGCTGTATTATACTGTATTTGTCCAGCGGTTGAATCATAAACTAGAGTATGTAGAGAAGCATCAGATGTTGAATTAATTGGTTTAATAAATAATCCATTAGATGCAGTTGTTAATATAGACCCTGTTGCATTTAATATAATTGAATTTGAAGCTTGATGATTTTGCCCTGCATTATTTCCAATAGCAATTGAATTAGTCCCTTGGCTATTTTGTCCCGCATTATTACCAATAGCAATAGAATATGCACCTTGATATGTTGAACCTGCAAATTCTCCTAAAGCAATAGCATTATTACCTTGATTATTTAAAGCTGCATTATCACCAATAGCAATAGAATTATTTCCTTGATTAATATGTCCTGTATAATTACCAATAGCAACTGAAAATTGTCCTTGACTATATTGTCCTGCATTAGAACCAATTGCGATAGAATCTGCTCCTTGATTAATATATCCTGCTATATCACCAATTGCAATAGAATATGCTCCTTGATTGTTATTACCTGCATTATTTCCAATAGATACAGTGGTATAACCTTGACTATTTTGCCCTGCATTAGAACCAATAGCAATAGAATACGCTCCTTGATATGTTTGTCCTGCATTAGAACCAATAGCTACAGTTGTATTACCTTGACTATTTTGTCCTGCATTAGAACCAATTGCGATAGATAGTTTTCCTTGATTAGTTTGTCCTGTATTATTTCCAATAGAAACTGAATTAGTTCCTTGGCTATTTTGTCCTGCATTAGAACCAATAGATAAAGCACCTAATGCTTGATTATATTGTCCTGAACTTAATCCAATAGCGATAGAGTTAGTACCTTGATTCATACTGCCAGATAGATTACCAATAGCCATAGCATTTATATTTTGTCCTATAGAACCTGATTGGTTCCCAATAGCAACCGTATAATTTCCTTGGCTATTTTGTCCTGCATTAGAACCAATAGCAATAGAATATGCCCCTTGATATGTTTGTCCTGAACTTAATCCAATAGCGATAGAGTTAGTACCTTGATTCATACTGCCAGATAGATTACCAATAGCCGTAGCATTTATATTTTGCCCTACAGAACCTGATTGGTTTCCAATAGCAACCGTATAATTTCCTTGTCTATTTTGTCCTGCATACTTACCAATGGAAATAGCATAAATACCTTGACTATTTTGTCCTGCTATACTACCAATTGCAATAGAATATGCTCCTTGATATAAAATTCCTGCATTATCACCAATAGCAATAGAATCAATTCCTTGATTATTTCTACCAGCTAAAGAACCAATAGCTACAGTTGTATTACCTTGATTAGTTTGTCCTGCATTAAAACCAACTGATATAGAATTTTGTCCTTGATTAGCTTGTCCTGCATTATAACCAATAGCTAAAGCATTTAATGCTTGATTATATTCTCCTGTATTAGAACCAATAGCGACAGTTAGTTTTCCTTGATTAGTTTGTCCTGCATTATAACCAATAGCAACTGCATTTTGTCCTTGAGTATTTTGTCCTGCATTAGTACCAATAGCAACTGCATTTTGACCTTGATAAAATTCACCAGATAATCCAATAGCAACTGAATTAGTTCCTTGATTATTATAACCTGCGTTTAGTCCAACAGCAACTGATTGTTTGTTTTGCATTATACCCCCAGCACTTCTACCTATTGCAATACAATCATTTCCTTGAATATGTTGTCCCGATAAGATACCAACAGCAATAGAATTATTTCCTTGAATATATTGTCCTGCATTATAACCAATAGCAACTGCATAAACTTGTTGGCTAGTTTGACCTGCATTAGAACCAATAGCAACTGAATAAGTTCCTTGATTAGTTTGTCCTGCATTAGAACCAATAGATAAAGCACCTAATGCTTGATTATATTGTCCTGAACTTAATCCAATAGCGATAGAATTAGTTCCTTGATATGTTTGTCCTGCATTATTACCAATAGCAACTGAATTAGTTCCTTGAGTATTTTGCCCTGCATTAGAACCAATAGAAACTGCATATGAACCTTGAAAATATTCTCCAGCATTATAGCCAATAGCAATTGAATTATTTCCTTGAATTTGGAATCCTGCTCTATTACCAATGGCAACTGAATTAGTTCCTTGAAAATTACCACCGGCTATGTTGCCTAAAGAAATAGAATATATATTTTGTCCTAAACCTCCAGCTTGAAGACCAATTGCAATAGATTTATCTCCTTGAGAGTTTTGTCCTGCTTTATTTCCTATTGCAACTGAATAACGTCCTTGAGTATTTGCTCCTGCTGTATTTCCTATTGCTACAGAGTTAATCCCCTGAAATTGATATCCCCCCGCTATTCCAATTGCAACCGAACTAGTTCCTTGAGTAAATTTTCCTGCTGAAAACCCAATAGCTATAGAAAAAGTTCCTTGATTAATTTGTCCAGCATTATTACCAACCGCAATAGAATTAATTCCTTGTATATTATTTCCTGCGTATAATCCAATAGCAACCGAATATGACCCTTGACTATTTTGCCCTGCATTATTACCAATAGCAACTGATTGTTGTCCTTGAGTTCCTTGACCTGCATTATAACCAATAGCAACCGTATTAGTTCCTTGATTTAATTTTCCTGCACTATTACCAATAGCAACTGAATTATTTCCTTGATTATTTAAAGCTGAATTAATGCCAATAGAAACTGCATATTTCCCCTGTAAATAATAACCAGCATTTACGCCAATAGCAACAGATTGACGTCCTTGAGTTTCTTGTCCTGCATTAGAACCAATAGCAATCGAAGAAAATCCTTGTGTATTCTGCCCCGCATTAGTACCAATAGCAACTGCATATGAACCTTGCATCAGAAATCCAGAATAATTACCAATAGCAACTGCATTTTGTCCTTGAGTATTTACACCAACTAAATAACCTAAAGCAATTGCATAAATTTGCTGGTTATTTTGTCCTGCACTATTACCAATAGCAACTGCGTATAATTCTTGTGTATTTTGACCTGCATTTTTTCCAATAGATACAGCACCTAATGCTTGGTTATATTGTCCTGCATTTTGTCCAATAGATATAGATTGAGTTCCTTGACTATGTTGTCCTGAATTAGAACCAATAGCTACTGTATAATTTCCTTGATTTAATTGTCCTGCTGAAAACCCAATAGCGACTGCAAATATTCCTTGAGTATTTAGTCCTGTTCCTTGACCAATAGCAACCGAATTATTTCCTTGAGTATTTAGACCTGCATTAGTACCAATAGCAACTGAATTATTTCCTTGATAATTTAAAGCTGCACTAATGCCAATAGCGACACTATTATGTCCTTGATTAATATTACCTGTATTATGACCAATAGCAACCGAATTATTTCCTTGAGTATTTAGACCTGCATTAGTACCAATAGCAACTGCATATGGACCTTGTATCATAAATCCAGAATAATTACCAATAGCAACCGCATTTTGTCCTTGAGTATTTACACCAACTAAATAACCTAAAGCAATTGCATAAATTTGCTGGTTATTTAGTCCTGCTGTATTACCAATAGCGATAGAATATGTTCCTTGTGTATTTTGACCTGCATTTTTTCCAATAGATACAGCACCTAATGCTTGGTTATATTGTCCTGCATTTTGTCCAATAGCTATAGATTGAGTTCCTTGTATATTTTGTCCTGCATTTTGCCCAATAGCTATAGATTGAGTTCCTTGCATATTTTGTCCTGAATTAGAACCAATAGCTACTGTATAATTTCCTTGACTATATTGTCCTGTATTTTGTCCAATAGCTATAGATTGAGTTCCTTGCATATTTTGTCCTGAATTAGAACCAATAGCTACTGTATAATTTCCTTGATTATATTGTCCTGAATTAGAACCAATAGCAATTGAATTAGTTCCTTGAGTTCCTTGACCTGCATTATAGCCAATAGCTACTGCATATGTTCCTTGAGTATTTTGTCCTGCATTAGTACCAATAGCAACTGCATTTAGATTTTGAAAAAAATTACCAGCTTCATAACCTAAAGCAATCGAATTTTTTCCTTGTATATTATTTCCTGCATATAATCCAATAGCTACCGAATTATTTCCTTGACTATTTTGTCCTGCTAGATAACCAATAGCAACCGATTTAGTTCCTTGAGTTAGTTGTCCTGCTCCAGCTCCAATAGCAATGGATAATGGGCTTTGATTTATTTGTCCTGCATTAGAACCAATAGCTATAGAATATGCTTCTTGGGTTCCCTGTCCAGCATTATAGCCAATAGCAACCGTATTAGTTCCTTGATTAATTTGACCTGCATCTGTCCCAATAGCAACAGATTGTTGTCCTTGAGTTCCTTGTCCTGCACCTAATCCAATAGCAACAGAATAAGCTCCTTGATTATTATTACCTGCAGCTATTCCAATAGCAACTGATTGTTGTTGTTGGTTTGTTTGCCCTGCATTTGAACCAATTGCAATAGAATTAGAACCTTGAAAATATTTCCCAGCAATAGAACCAATTGCAATAGAATTAATTCCTTGATTATTTTGACCTGCATCTACCCCAATTGCAATAGATTGTTGTCCTTGAGTTGTATTTCCTGCATTATATCCTATAGCAACCGAATTAGTTTCTTGATAAAATTGACCTGCATTATAACCCAAAGCTATAGTATTAACTTTTTGATTATGTGTCCCTGCATTTGAACCAATAGCAACTGAATTAGAACTTTGATTAAATTGTCCTGCTGAAATTCCTATTGCAACAGCTTGATAACCTTGTCCAGTTTGTCCTGCTAGATAACCAATAGCAACCGAATTAGTTCCTTGAATATTTTGCCCTGCATAATAACCAATAGCAACTGATTGTTGTCCTTGAGTTCCTTTGCCTGCATTATGACCAATAGCAACTGTATTTTGACCTTGATTAATCTGTCCTGCTTCATAACCAATAGCAACCGAATATGTTCCTTGAATATTTTGCCCTGCATTATTACCAATAGCAACTGATTGTTGTCCTTGAGTTCCTTGACCTGCATTATGACCAATAGCAACTGTATTAGTTCCTTGATTTAATTGTCCTGCACTATTACCAATTGCGACAGATTGTTTTCCTTGATTATTTAAACCGGCATTAGAACCAATAGCTATAGAATAAGAACCTTGACTATTATTTCCAGCATTATATCCTATAGCAATAGATTGTAGTCCTTGTGTTCCACTCCCTGAGTATAACCCGATAGCAATCGCATATATTCCTTGATATGTTTGACCAGACTGATATCCAATAGCAATAGCAGTAATTCCTTGACTAATATAACCAGCTTCAGTACCTAAAGCAATAGAATTACCCCCTTGGCTATTTAGTCCTGTACTATAACCAATAGCAATAGAAAAAAGTCCTTGAGTAGATACTCCAGCATTATTACCAATAGCAATAGAATTATCCCCTTGGGCATTTTGTCCCGAATTTTTACCAATAGCAACAGAATAAAATCCTTGATTAGTTTGACCTACTTGATATCCAACAGCAACAGAATAAAATCCTTGTTGTCCTTGTCCTGAATTTTTACCAATTGCAATACTATATTGTTGTTGATTATTACTGCCTGCATTATTACCAATAGCAACTGAATTATTTCCTTGATTAGTTTGTCCCGCATTTCTTCCAATAGCAATAGCATATTCTCGTTGTGGGTCTTGACCAGCATTTACACCAATAGCAATAGAGTAACTTCCTTGTGTGCTTTGTCCAGCATTATATCCAATAGCAATAGCTCTAAGTTGTTGTCCATATTGTCCAGCTTGGACTCCTATTGCTACATTTGAAGATTGAGTATAACCGAATCCAGTCAATCCAGCGTTTGAACCAATAAACACATTATTCCCAGCAGGAACATATTGATTTACGCTAGAATTCCAAGTAATATAATCGCTTGTATAAGTTCCGTGAATATTAAGACCAGAAGAAGAACCAGTGGGACCAGTTAGACCGGAAGGGGGACCTTGAGGACCAGTAGGGCCAGTATTACCGTAAGTTTGTGGTTGTGCAGTTGTGCAAAGCAATAAAGTGTTTCCTACACGTTGTAAATTTTGTAAATTTGGATTGTTATTATTAGCATATGTTGTATTAGTAGGCCTATAAATAGAGTTATTTATAGTTAAATTTTGTCTCTGGCATTGTGTTCTATTAGTTTTCGGTAAAAAATTATTGCTCATATATTTGGTTACTATTAAAACAAAATATATTATTTTTCTAATGATAAAGTATAATGGTTTCGAAAAGACATAGTCATAAAAGTCGTAGAAGTCATCACTCTAGAAAACATCACTCTAGAAAGCATCACTCTAGAAAGCATCACTCTAGAAAGCATCACTCTAGAAGAGTGCGAGGAGGTCTTATACTTGGAGGAAATTTAAGTAGTGATGAAGATGTATTTGCTCCTGAATATGCAAGTTTAGGAGGATATGATTATTTGGAAGACCACTCATTAAAAGGAGGAGATGAACCAGCAAAAAGTCAGCCAGAACTTAATGATTATTTAGGTTCTGTATTAGGTAGTGTTGATACTCAAACAAATAATGTAGAAGAAGCACAAGGAGATAGTATGTCTTCAGTAGATAATATGGATAAATCTCGTAGATTGGGAGGAAGAAGACATAAAAGAAAAACAAAAAGAGGAGGTTGTTATAATCCACTAAAACCAATGTCCTTTTTTGGTATGAATAAGTTATTTGGTAAGTCTAAAAAATAATCATATAATATAATGCAGAACTTTGTAATATTTGGAGTAGTAGGATTTATAATATCTTTATTAATTTATTTTTTATTTTTTCGTGAAGAAGACACTCCATCATTAAATAGTATAGCATTTCTATCATTAATGATAACAGCTAGTCAAATAATAGTATCATTAGCTACAGGAGAAGTTACTTGGGCAGTTGTATTAACTTGTATAATAGGATGTGCGATATTTATGCTTCCATTAGCATATTTTTATCATTTAACTGATGTTTTTTCAAATGTTATAGGATATTTTTGGACATATTATTCTCTAAAAAATATATTAACAAGTTTAGGAGTAACTGATATTCAAGGAGTTTTAGTTGAATTAAATAAAAATAATATGGACGGATTAATTCCTAATTTGACTGATGAATCAAAAAAAGAAATATTATTATTATTAAATCGAAAAAGTTCTATAGGAGAATTAGTGTGGTTATTATATTCTTCGGCCTTGATACTTTCAGCAGAAACGTATGCAAGTGCAATAATTTAGGATTATTTAAAAATTTAGTATTATTTAATAGTTGTTTTTCCATTAATAACACGTAAATTATTATATAGCCATCTTTGTATATCTTGTTTTAAAATAGTTCTTACGTGGTTTTCACTCATCAACATAAAATTACCGTTAGTATTGAATGAATTAATCCACATATTTGTATGTTCTATAAATTCGTGTATAGGAATGTTATCATATAGTCTGCAAACATCAACGTATTGCCACATAGGAGTTTTTAATCTTTTATTTACAGAATTATGAAAAATATATAAAAATTGTCTTAGTTTCTCTGGAGTATCCAAAGCACCGTGTCTTATTTGTGTGAGAAATTGTTTCGCGTGGTCTAAACAATCAGGACAAGGTAGAGAAGCACATATTCTATAAATAAATACAAAAACCTCATTTACTTTATCTGGCGTAGCTTCATCATTTAACGAATGTGCCAGTAAATGCATAAATCTCCAAGTAGAAGGTCCCCAAATTGTTATTTTCGTCATATTATTATATTATGGCTACAAACTCTAATGTGTGGATATTATGCGTTATTTTATTAGGAGCACTTATATTATGTTTTATTTTAGGATATATAACTACATCAGCAACAGCAGCTACTACATCTTTTAATCCACCCCAAACATCATCTTGGAGTATTATGTCATTTGGATATATGTTTTTCTTGGGATTAGTTTTATTTATGCTTGGTATGCTAACTGCGTATTTATGGGGAACATCTAATAATTCAACTAATACAACAACATCAAACAACACAAATACAAGATTACAAAATAATGATAATAATGATATGCAAAAGTATTTATCATCAATTCCTAATTGGTTTGGCGATAAATATATAGATAAACCTGATAATGCTAAATCGACATTAAACGATTATAAAGCTAGAGAAGATAATTATGCAAAATATACATTAACTTACAAAGATTAAATACATTCAATTTGATGAGATACAATATTATTAAGAGTTTGTGATTCTGTTCTTCTAGGTATTGAAAAGGTAGTATGAATACTTTCTCTATGAAAAACTTTACGGGTTGAAGTAAAAGCCTTTACTCTTTTAGTTTTTGGATTATTTTCTTTAATTCTTGTTTTAATAGTTATATTGTGATTATTAATATCATCTACAATTTCATCCCTGTGGATATTAATATATTCTAAAATTTTATTTTCAAAGCACCAACGAAAAAAATTAAGTTGCCCCAATGTTGTCTCAATTGTTGAATTATCTGGTAAAGCTACTTTTATTCTGTTTCTTCTACAAAATGGGTCGAAACTTTTCTTACTATATGCCTTTAGATTTAATTTATAATTTTCATATACATTAAATAATCGTTCTTCTCCATTGTGGTCATCAATAATAATATATTGAGTAAAACGACGTGGAGCATAGTTAGTAATAAACCAATCAATTATGCGTAAAGAATATTTTTCCAAAGAAAACCTTAATTTTTCATACATCCCATTATTAGAGTAGTAATTATGTAATTTAGTGTATAAAATACAATTCTGGTATGTATTTATATCTTTATCTGTATCTTTATTTTCATCTTCATCAAATGTAATAGGAATTAATTCATTTTGCGTTGTTGTCATCGTCGATATAATAAAATAAAAAAAAATCTTTAACTTGATAATTATGCAAGTGTTCTTTTCATTGTCTGGGTCCTTTTTTCAATAATTTTTAATGTAAATCTATTCTGTATTTTGTTGTGAATAATAGACGGTATTGATATTATTTCCCCAGATTCTTTATTATAATCAACATCTTTAACCCTTGTTAATTTACCCTGGTCTAGCCATACTATAAACATAGCACATAATTGTTCCTTTTCTTGTTCGGTTAAATTATTTTCAGTAGCAAATTTTTCAGAATAAACAACTAATTTTTTTAGTTTAACAGTCTTGTCTAATTTATTCCATTTCTCAAATTGTTGTTTTTCTTCTTCAAAATAATTATTCATTTCACTTAATGATTGAAAACATTTAGAACCATCTTGTATTTGTGTTCCAGTTATACTTTTATATAAACTTGGTTTAATCATTATATATTAATTAACTATTATGTTTTTATATCAGTTGTCCGTAAATAAAAAAAAAAAAATGATGGAAAAAATATTAAATAGTATATTCAAACATATAATATATAATGAGTTCAATCAACGCTACCACTGTTAAAACTGAAGAGTTAATGAATTTAATTATGAATTTACATACTAAATTAGATACTGTTATTACTAATACTTCTAAAAAAACAACCACTCGTAAAGCAAAAACAGAAACACAAGATTCTGAAACTGAAGAAGTTGTAAAGGCAACACCAAAGCCAAGAGCATCAAGAGCTAAACCAAAAGTTGAAGAAACCACAGATGAAGCTGCAGTAAAACCTGCACCAAAACCAAGAGCATCAAGAGCTAAGCCAAAAGTTGAAGAAACTTCTGAAACTTCGGAAGAAGTTCCAAAGAAAAAAACTACTTCTAAACCCAAAGCAAGTTCTCCAGTGATTGGTTCGAACCCAAAAGTTACCCAAACATTTAAAGTTGGATTAACTGATGTTGATGATGATGATGAAACAGAAGAAGAAGGATAATAACCTTGATTTATTTTTTATTTCGAAAAAAATTTAGTAATTTGAGGAGGCGCAAGAATAGAAAGTTCAGGTTTTTCTAAATTCATTAAAAATATATTATTTCTGTTAAATAAATCATATTTTTCTTTTACATTATTTTCAATATTTTTAAATACAGTTTCATTATTATATTCTTGATGTGAAAATGCTTTTATTTTATTTATTATATTTTCTACCCCACCAAAATAGCTAAAATGCCATCCCCCATTTTTAATTATTATATTATTAGATGACCATCTAATATCGTCAATCTTTCTATTCATTATTCCTTTAAAACATTTTGCATATATCCATTGGTCCATTACGCGTGTATGGATATTGTAATAATAAAAATCTTGGTCAAACGCATAAATTTGTTTGGGTTTTAATATTTTAGGTAATTGTAATATTACATCAGGATTAGGAATTTCATCGACATCACTCATTAAACAAATATCACTTTCTGAATAACTAATAATATCTAATCCTGTTTGGATACTATTACGTTGAAAAACTTCATTTTTCCAAGCATTACTACTATCTTTAAGTGGAGCAATAAAAGGAATATTTGTTATTATAATATGCAATGTTTTATATTTCCATTTTTGTAGAATATCATCTTTTTCAAGGGATTCTATGTAGTATAAAGGCTTTGGTTCTCCAGAAAAAGTATATTTACTTTCTACCAATATAAACCAATCTACATATGGTCCTATAATTTCCATTCTATATTTTAATAATTCAAGTTCATTATAAAATATAAAACAATCTATTATTCTATTAGATGTCATATTATTGTATTTAAGTATTATTCTTTATCTTTATAAAAATTATGGATTACAAAACAACAATTGCTTGGATATTTGTAATGTTAATTATTACACTTATAATATTTCGTTATATATACTTGAATACTCTATTACCATCGACAGAATGTAAAAATGTTTCAAAAATACCAAAAGCTACGAAACTCAGTTCAAACCAAACATCCTATAATTTTTTTGATTATTACTACAAAAGCTGTTATAATGCTTGTAATAGTGGAGGAACCGAAGGAACTTACGTATCTATGTGTGCTTTGGATTCAGCTTTAGATGGCGGTTTTAGATTTCTTGATTTTGCAATTTTTAATATTAATGAACAACCTGTTGTTGCATCAAGTAATTTATCGTCTTTCGATGAAAAGGAAACTTTTAATTCAATCCCTTTTATTGATGTTTTAAAAAATATTTCTAACAAAGCATTTACAATACTAGAGGACCCTATTATTATTCATTTGCGTATTATGAGTAATTCGAATGATATGTTGAATAATTTAGCAAGTCAAATATCCATATATAGTCATTTATTTTTATCACCTGAATTTTCGTATGTAAATGGAGGTAAAAATATTGGTTATACACCAATCTTAGAATTAAAAAATAAAATAATTTTAATAGTTAATAGAAATACTGACACTGTAGATACGAATACACAACTAAATGAATATATAAATCTTTTTTCATCATCCTTAAATTGTAGATTACTTTCATATCAATCAGTTGCTTTTACTCCAAGTATGGATGAACTAATTGATTATAATAAAACTGGAATAACTATATGTTTTCCAGACAGTCCTACAGTTGCACCAAAGCTAAGCGTAGTTAATTCTATGGGAGTTCAAATGTGTTGTTTCGGTCTTGGTAGTGATTTAAATGAACAACAAGCCTTTTTTGAAAAGGCAGGGTCTGCTTGTGTATTGAAACCTGAAAACTTGCGGTTTAAACCTACTACGATAGCAACTCCAACACCACAAAAACCTAAATTATCATATCAACCACGAGAAATTAAAAGTCAATATTATAATTTTAAAATATAATCAGTAGTAAAATATAATCAGTGCATTTATTATATAATGACGACACAACCAGATTTATTCAAACAAACAACTACACAGATATTAGACCAAATTCATAATTTACAAACTACTGAACAGACACTTATTAATGATTATTCCAACACTAACTATAACGCACAAACTAAAGCAACAATCATTAGACAAATTAATTCGTTATCAAATACACGTATGCAATTATATAAAACTTTATCTGGAATTAAGACATATTTCGATGTTAGTGCTTTTGAGTCAAAAAAAACTATTTTTTCACAAAAATTAGCTATTCAGGCTATGGAAAGCGAATTAAATAATATTAAAGAACGGTATAATTCGTATCTTGCAGAAAAGGAAATACAAATGCAATTAATACAAGAAAACCAATATAATGCAGAAGTATATGATAAAAAAACTGAACTTATAAAATTATTTTTATATACAATTATTCCTTTATTTTTTGTTATCATCGCTTATAAAATGCAATTTATTACTACAATGGTTTATCTTGGTTTAACTATTATTATTATCATTATTGGAGGAGCATTTGTAATTAAACAGGCTATTAGTATAAATAATATCGATGAAAGTAATTATCAATACACAGATTGGGGACCGGTTAATGTTGTTTCTTAAATAATCCTGAAAACCAAGAATTCTTATGTGGTTCTTTTTTCTTAAATAACCCTGAAAACCAAGAATTCTTTTGTTGCTTTTGTGGGTCTTTTTTATTAAATACCATAAACCAATTACGGCTTATAGGTTTAATAGGTTTAATTTTGCTTCGTTTATTCCCATATTCATTAACGATTTCTTCAGAAGTTAAAACCTTGTAATTATTGCATATCTTTTTTAAATTTTTTTCAACTTCATTAAAGACTTTGCGTTCATAAAATTCACTACCTCCATCTCCATCATTGTTGTAATGATATGGTTTAAGTAACTCTTTAAGTTCTAAATCAATACGATGCAATTCATTAGTTGGAACTTTTATAACCATAATAAACTGGCCTTGTTTAGGTTCTCCAGTCTTGTAAGAAGAATTACGATTATTTAGATTTGTTGTTATACCAACTTTATAAATCTTTTCTTTTTTAAACCAGTCATTATCACGAATATAAATTATTCCTTCCATCTTTAACTATTATATATTTAATATAAATACATCATTTTTTTATTACATATAACATTTTATTACATATAACATTTTTTTATTACATATATACATATAAAAAAAATCATCATTTATATTTACAATCATTTATATTTACAATTATTTATATTTACAATCATTTATATTTACTATTTAAAACATACCTTCAGGGATATAATCACTAGGAACTTCTCCAGTATTACTAATATTAATAGTATATAAACTATTATCAATTGTTAAGTTTTCAATCGAACATTTATCTTTTAAATCAATGGGGACTGTTTTATTTGTTGGTAGTTCTAATAAATTTAATTCAACAAGTTGTTTATTTAATTTATGTTGGTCTAAAATTACTCCAAAAGCTCCAGTTCCAAACATTCCCATTTGTCCTAGCATTACACTAGCCGAAACACCCCTAATATTATCAATTGAACCGTGTTTAGCAGCTCTAATAAATATATCAGTTGTTTCTTCAAATGAAGCTTTGCAAATGACAGAAGTATTTAAATCATTGTTGAGTCCGTGTCTAAATATTGATATTAAATCTCCTGTATAAGTCATTCTATCACACAGAATACCATAATGATGATGGTTAATATATGTTCCATCAAAAGATACAACATCTTCTATTTCATTATAAATAATTTGTCTTGCAGCCTCAATACCTAGAGTTTCAAACATTTCGACAATACTATTACTTATAGTTCTTGTAAAATCTACTCCTTCTATTTTCATAACTGATTTCAAGTTTGTCCCAATAGTATCAATAACGTGTATAGGATGTTTTACTGTTTCTCCCAATTCATTAATAATTACGTTATCATTTATTGCTCTTACTTGCACACCTCCGATATTAGTTATTCCTCGAATAACCAAGTTGTTTAATAATTGTGTTTGAAATTGTCTCAAAGCACTTAAATAATCTGTTTGGTCAAGAGAGTTAGGTTTAAATTTATTTGCATCTGCTTTTTCCTTAATATTAAGGACACTTATACGTGCAACTAATACTGGATTATTGTAATCACTAAACACGCAAGAAACTTCATCACTTCCGTGAGTTCTCAATATTGCAAAATGAACATCATCCATTGATAGGTCTCTTCTACTCAATTCATTCTTATCAAATGTTAAACGAATTACCCATTTTACTACAGGCGAACTTTTGGTTGTTATTCCTGCACATTCATCAAATAGCTTATCAAAATCTAATTGGTCCTTTATTATTTCGTTATCCATATTCGAACCATTAAATACTATGCTACAATTTATTACTACATCTTTAAGAAGAGTGTAGTTTAATTTATGTGAAATCTTCATCGTCTCTATTTTATCCATTTCCTTGCTTCTATCAACATACACTGTAAGCGATGGATTTTTTGGCTCTTTAGATAATTGTAAAATTTCCTCCATTCTAGGGACTCCTCTTGTTACGTTTGATTTTGATGAGATACCTGCGTGATGAAATGTATTTAGTGTTAATTGAGTTGCATTTTCACCTATAGTCTGGCCGGCAATCATACCAACCATTTCACCAGGGGCAACTATTGACCTAAAATATTGATATTTTACTTCTGTTAAAACAGCCTCTATTGCTTCCTTACTCATCTTTCTTTTTTTAACAAGTTGTATAGGAGATAAGCTAAAATAATACATTGCTTTAAATAATTCATTAGGCTTAACATAACTGTATTTTGATAATTCATTAAATACTGCATCTATTCTATTCCAAGTTTCATTATTTGAAGAATGTCCAATAGCATATCTGCCAGTTACGTTTTGAATAATATGTCCAAATGCAACAGGGCAATATATTGTTGATTCATTCTTATGATTAAATACATTATCAATTATTTCTTGTTTCTTTAATATTAACCAATCTGCTATCTCGATAGCCCGGGCTTGGTTCTGCCCCGATGGTTCAACCATATGTGCATAGATTTCTTGATAAGACATATTGACTATACCCAAATATTGGTTTTCAATCTTTGTTGTATCAACAGCATCATCGCCATATTTATATTGAACTATTTTACCATTACTCATTCTTACAGTCATATCGTAACCTACAGAAAGATCTTCTAGACCTTTAATAAGACGACGTTGTATATATCCTGTGGAACTTGTATCACGAACTTGTAATCCATTTGCTAATCCAAAATTAAGCGTAGATGGAATAGTTAAATCATATACCTTTGGATGATTACTCACATCTACAGTATTAATTTCAATAATCTCATCTAATGCTACGTTATTGTGTGTTTTAAAGTTCATTTGACTCCATTTAATTCCCTTAATTTGTTCTTGTTTATTCTCTTCCAATAGGTTTATTTTATCAACAAATATTTTACCCCAATTATCAAAAATACTAAAATTATGTTTTTCAAAGTCTGTTTTCGATAATTTACCAAAAATACCTAATCTTGAACATAACATTGATATCCCTTCAATTAATCTTTTTGAAGAAGAACTAACATCAACTGAGTTTTTACTTATGGTTCCATTTACTGAATAATATCCATTTAATAAACCAACTATAAACTCATCTGTTGCTATAAAAGCTTCAGTTGGAATATAATTATCTGTTGAACCAACAAAATTAACTAAAAACTTACTTAATTCTACAGAATATCCACTAATTGTAGTATTTAATTTATATTTAATATTATGATTATTAAACCATTGTTTAACAAAGTTTTGAATATTTTTATTATTATTTTTAATTATTACTTGTGATTTATCTATAATTCCTTCAGCTAAGAACAATCCAATAAATATACCGTTTTGTTCATTAAGTTCAAATTTTGATTGTGACATATCAATGTTTCTACAGATAACTGGGGGAGTGCATAACTCTGCATTTACTGGAACAAAATCACCAACTTTTATTTCTGGGGTATATTTTTCAATAAATTGCTTTGTTTCAGCATTCCAGACTAACAACGATTTAGATTCAGTTACTATTACACTTCTTCCTCCTGATGTCTTGATTTCAAACAATTCATTCCCTGGGTCGTGTCTTGTTAATGCAGTAATTTCACCCCACGTAACAAAACCATCTGCGTCAGTAGTTGGAATATAAACATTGTTATCAATGTCAAGTAATTCCATCTGTCTGTCAGTATAATGTTTAACGTTTTCCTTTTCATTTTCCAAATGGTTGTCAATCCATCTACCAATTTCAGTATATATGGGAACACCATTTTCAATAAGAACGATTGGAGTTTCCCAAGTAACAGATTTAACAGCGGTATCAATTAAACCAACACGACCACCCATAGCGTGAAACATAAACTCTTGTGGATTGAGTCCGCCAATAAAAGAGGACAACACACAACCGCGTGCTTCAACTCCATCATCATATTTAGTATAATGTGGAAGAGTTCTATGGTCATAACCATATGGAATACGTTTTCCATCAACGTTTTGTTGTCCTAAGCAAGACATCATTTGGGTAATGTTAATTTCACTACCTTTAGATCCAGCCTTGACCATCATAACGAACCTATTATTTGAGTTGATATTGGATAATGCTATTTTTCCAGATTCTGTTAATATTTTACTACAAATTTCATTAGCATTTTGTTCAAAAACTTCAGCGTTTGTTTTATTAGTTTCGTTTTTAAACGAGCCACTATAAACAGTATTCATTAAGTTCCCTATTTCTGCAGATTGTTGATGTATTACTTGAGTAATCTTATCATTAGTTGCTTTGTTTGCGATTAAATCACTAATACCAACACTGAAAGCACTGGTTTTTAAATATTCAGTAACGACATTTTGTAAGTCATCAATAAAATCGACTGCCCTATCATTGTTAAAATCGTTACATATACGTTGTATTAATCCTTTACCTGAATCTCCAAAAACCCCCTTATCTATTTGACCACGAACATAATGTCCATTTCTAATTTCTAAAATGTGGTTACTTGATGATTCTTCTTCCTTTCCTTCTTTAAATAATTTTGTTTTATAATTTATTGAAATTGATGGAATGATTTGACTCATAATATCAAAGCTACTAATACTTTTATTATTTTTAACAGCATCTGCTATAAATCTTGGATTTAATCTACTGATTTTAGCACTAATAACCATTGCTTCTTTTGGAGACAGACGAACATTTTCCCGTGTAAAAGTATAACTTCCAAGCATACTATCTTGGAAAATACCTATAATACTTTTGTTATTTCCTGGAGAAATAATTTGGTTTGGGATAGAAGCTAAATATTTTAATTCTACTTCCGCTTCAATACTTTGAGGCATATGCATATTCATCTCATCACCGTCAAAATCTGCATTATAACATTTTGTGTCTGCGACATTCATACGAAACGTATCTCCTTTATGAAGAATACGGGAAATATGGCACATCATTGACATTCTATGTAATGTAGGCTGTCTGTTAAATAATACAGCATCACCATCAAGCATATGACGATGAACTATATCACCTATTTCTAATCTTACCGTTTCTCTATCAACATATCTTAGGGGAATTACTTCTTTATAATATTTTTCAACAGTTTTAGCACCTGGATATTCGTCTGGACCATTACGAACCAGTTGAGTTAGGAAGTCTATATTTAAACGATTAACAACTACTGGTTTGGTTATGTTTTTTGCAATTTTAAGAGGAACTCCTAACTCTACAATACTTATATTAGGGTCTGCAGTAATAACTGAACGCGCCGAAAAATCAACTCGTTTAGCCATTAAATTCCCCTTCATTCTTCCATTTTTACCATTAAGTCTATCTTCAATTGATTTAAGAGGACGACCAGAACGTTGGTTTAATGATGAAATGCCTGGTATTTTATTATTTACTAAACAAGCAACAAAGTATTGTAAAACAGATAAATGCGTTTCAATTATTTTTAAAGGAGCATCTTCTTTTATTTTATCACTTAATAGCTTATTTGCTTTAATTATATGAGATAGAATATTAGTTAAATCATCCTCACTTCTTTGCATAGCATCGTGTTTTACTGAAGGTCTTGCTTGTGGAGGAGGAACGAGCAACACTTGGCATATAAACCACTCTGGCCTTGACCAAGTCGGATTAAATCCCATAAAATGCACATCCTCATCACTAACACGTCTTAGCATTGTCAATACCATCTCTGGCGTTAGCTTAAGCTTTACGTTTTTCCATTCTGCGTACAGAGTTGCCAACCCTTCCTTACGATAACGAACTGGCTGATGTTTTGAACATCCATCCATTGTGTCATCTCCACAAGTTTTTGTTTTACCTCCGTGAGAACTTACCATTTTCCATCTCTGTTCTGGTTCTAATTCCAATAATGATATATATTTAGTTTTACTAATTAAAAGTTTTCCGCAATTAAAACATATACAAGATAATACCTTTTGAATTGTTCCAAGATATTGTATATAATACACTGGTCTCTCTAATTCTATATGTCCGTGATAACCTGGATTAACAAAATAATCGTGACCATCTGAAGCACATATTAAATCAGGTTCGGTTACCCCCATACGAGGGTCACTTAATCCATCAATTACTGGCTTATTTCCTTGAAATGTTTCTTTACTTGTAACTCTACACGCACTACTTCTTAATATTTCATCTGGAGACATAACTCCAAATTGTAATCCAATTACCTTAGAAACCGAAATATTTTGTGAAGACATCTTTCCTTTATATACTATTAATATTCTTTAATACATTCATCATTTTTATACTCATTTATCATTTTTGTAAAAAAATTTTTGCAAAAAAAAATATTATACTGTTAATTTATAAATATTATTTTCAATGTTAATTTTGGATTATATACCATTAACAATATTATTTGAATAAATAATAATAATAATATTACATTTATAAGATATACTTTTTTATATAATTCATTATATTCTTCATCTTCTTCATTAACTTCATCTTCTTCATTAACTTCATCTTCTTTTACAGAATCATCATCTTCTTCATTAACTTCATCATCTTTTACAGAATCATCATCTTTATTATCTGAATAATCAGAAACTTCTTTATCTGAATAAACAGAGGATTCGTTAGAAATAGGTAAATCCATTTTTTTGTTTTTTATATTGTATTTTACTTTTTTTTCCATCATTTTTTTTAATTTAATACTTCATAATCTAAACACAACACTATTTTTTTCATTTTTGCAAAAAAAATATTATACTGTTAATTTTGCAAATGTTATTTCCAAAATATTAAAATATACCATTATCAATAAGAGGTTAAATATTAAAAGGTATATTCCTTTATATAATTCATTATATTCTTCATCTTCTTCATTAACTTCATCTTTTTCATCTTTATTATCTGAATAAACAGAGGATTCGTTAGAAATAGGTAAATCCATTTTTGTTTTTTACAGATTGTATTTTACTTTTTTTCCATCATTTTTTTTAATTTAATACTTCATAATCTAAACACAACACTATTTTTTTTATTGTTTGCCAACAAGTTAATCTTCTTGGTTGGATTATGGGTTCATCAAATACGTGATTTTTGTCCATATCTTGGAATTGATATACACAAGGGATTCGTGGATTTAAATATTTCATTATATTTTCGTCGATTTTGTTTTCTTTTATATTAAATATATTGAGTTTATAACATTTACGTAAATCTGGTATTTTTTTTATATTATTATGCTGACACCATAATTCTCTGAGATTATCACAATGAGTAAAATCAGGTAATTCTTCTATTTTATTACCCCAACACATAACATACTCTATACTCGGCGGAAGTTCAGGAATAACTTTAATATTATTTCCATAACAAATTAATTCATACAATTTTGTTAAATGTTTTAATTCTGGTAAAAAATTTAAACCTAAGCAACAACAAAATAATGATTCTGTATTATCTGGTAAATTATACAATAATGAAATATTATGTTCATTTATTTTTATTCTCATTGATATAATAAAATATTATAAAAGACTCCGTATCCATTCAAATATGTTTTTTTTACGAAGTGGTCTATCAAATAGATTATTTAATTCCAATAATGTTATTTTATATTTTAATTCAATGTTCTTTTTTGTCATAATATCAACAATACGTTTATCGAATTTATTTCTAGCTCCATTAAATAATTTTAAATATGGAAGCATATTTATTTTAGGTATATTTATTATCTTGTTATTTTGACAATAAATTTCTTCAATAAATATTGAATATTCAAAACAATCAAGTTCAGTTAGATTATTTTTAAAACAATACAATTTTTTAATATTTTGTGGTAATGTTGGAATATGAGTTAAATTATTATTATAACAATAAAGCTCCTTTAAATGAATTAAATGTTTTAATTCTGGTAATGCAATTAATCCTAAACAACTACAATCCAATACTGTCGTTTCAATTGGTAAGGACCAAAGTAAATCTTGACTACTCGATGTTATCAATATGTGCATATTATAATCTTTATTGAGTAATAAAAAATAAATCATTTTTTTAAAATTTTAAGCCAAAAGTTTATTCATTAGAAAGTTCAGATAATGTATCTTCTTCTTTATTTTTTAACATACAATTCATAAATTGATTTGCTTGAATCTTATTATTATTAATTTCTTTTTCTAATTGTTTAATAAGAGATTCATTATATTCACAATACTCTACAATTTCTTGTTGTCTTTCAAGTGATGGTATTGGAATTTTTATTTTTTGTAAATCTTTTGAATAAACATGTTGTTGCGCAGTTCCTATTTGTAATTTATATATTTTATCTTGTATATTTTTTAAGAAATAATATAAATAATAATTATTTATCAAGTTATTTTTAGGTATGATTGAAAAGCAATCACTTGCCCAAACTTTTTTATCATATTTACTTATAAATCCAGCAGAACCACTTGAAGCACATAAAATAGTATTTTCATCAGTATTAAATTCATTA
>Ga0194135_10000043_pt1 | contig 66676 bp, 77 predicted proteins | sample LitLau_LLRF_2013_FD_134024 | JGI IMG/M metagenome (GOLD analysis project Ga0194135, IMG submission 134024) | Freshwater sediment microbial communities in response to fracking from North America - Little Laurel Run_MetaG_LLRF_2013 (version 2) | ecosystem: Environmental > Aquatic > Freshwater >...
AGTTATCTTTAAACACTGCAAGAAAAGTCTGTGTCTGCACTTTTACTTATACATTAATTATTATTAAACTAAATATTGCGATCTGTTTTACACTTTACACAAAGATCTGGTTTGATCCACAATCCACACTCCATAGGGAGATTAAGAACTACACAGTCTTCTGTCTTGTTCTGAGTTTTCTTTCCAATATCCTATTTCCCTGACTCAATCTCAGTCTATGCAATCAGTTAACTACTAGTGTCATGAGCCTCTCGTTGTAACAATGTATTCCAACACTGGTTGGTATAATACTCATCGCAGCTAACCAATGTATATTATGCCACTACTTCTTGTAAATCTCCTGTAACCTGCTATTAGGCTTGGGAAACACTTATAACATATTACACGCTAATTGTATTATTAAATCATATGTGGACTTGCATCGTAAAATGATGGAGGTATATACGTTGAGATGACTTCCGCCATGGGAAATGCGATTCCCATTACCACCAAAAGTTTCCCGTACAACGCAGATACTATCAGACCCACTGCTGCGCTGAAAATTTAAAATACTCTAAATAAATATATTGTAATTATTAGAGTTTTATAGATCATCCTTAAGTCTGCTATGCCATTCATTAGCCATGTTATCATTCCACATGCAGTCTTGCACCTTTACACGTGTAAGAATAGTGTCAATTTAAATAAGACACCCAAATTATAACCAGATTTAGGAACAGACGTGAATGACTTACGAATAATCTCTTCATTTATTTATTGTAAACAAGTCGGCTGCTTATAAGCTAAAAGCTTCCCTGTTTGTTTTAAATATGAAAAGAGAATCAATTGGCTTACTTCCCTCTGCGCTTAGACATCTTCGGGTCCAAAGGGTCTTCCTCAGAACAAGGGACAATGGTGAATTGTCCTTTCCTTGGGGCTAAAGGGGACGAATCGTAAGATATATCAGGGGGAAACAACAAATCCTCTGGAAGATGAGGTTTATTCAGAAGTCGGTCGTTATGAGTGTCTTCTTGCGGAGGAGTCAGACTCCTTGTTCCAGTGATGTATCCCTTAGAAGTAGCGTGAACTATGGCCAAATCCACACACGGCGAAGTAGATTTGGTAGACGATGTATGTGCTGTAGAAGTGGATACTGACGACGACATTTGACCGATCTCCGGAGGACAAGACGGCATCATGGGAATCAAATCTCTTGAATCGGTCATCTTTTGAGAAGTGTCAGTGTCTTTGGATCCACGAGGCTTGAGTGCTGGGCTCGGGTGTTGGGAAGATTGAGACGAATTTGCTCCTCCGGTGGCTCCTGGTACTCCACCAATCCATCTTCGTAAAATTATCATCATTTATCATCATGACTTTCAATAGATTTGGAATAATTGGAATCTCTAAACATGCACCTTAGAATTTCAAGTTAATAATCTCTGGGCATTGTTGTTAAGAACTTTTATGCCAGCCTACAACACGTTAACGTATATAGTACAACGCTAACATTGCATATAAACAGCAAAGGGGAAGAGAAAGAGTGCAAGACATGACTGGGTTCTAAGGCTGTGTATAATGATGAACCATCAAGTTATGCAATCACGCAACAAGAATAAAAAGTTAGAGGTTTGCTGGAGATAATTATGTCTGCTCTAAAATGTGACTAGTAATTATTATTTTGGAAGGTGTGTGTTATTGTGATAACTAACCAGTTCACTGCGAGTACCTCTACTTCATTCGAATGCGAATGCTTTAAACTTTAAACTATGCTGCCGTATTTTTCATAATAGGTTATGTTATGAGATATTGTAGGATTGTATAGACATATTGACCAGAACGCACTACATAGGGAAATGAGCTCCGCACGATATTTATTTTGTGATCATGCATCTAGAATGTGGTCAGTTGTTCCCTTGTAATTCAAATGGTCAATCTTTTACCTACAGCTCTGCGGGTCAAAAATAGAAAAGGGGCATTTAATCAACCGTTTCCCCTTTCTACTACGTTCGGAATAATTTGTGTTCGACATTCTTTGGTTCAATCTGATGAAACTGTGTCATACCAGGAAGTGTGATAAGAAGAATTTACAGAAAAGGTGCTATATATATGAGTTAGGCAAATTAGTGCATGGTAGTTGATTTTGGCAATTTTGACAAGAATATGGTAATCAGGTTGCTTAATTGCGTGGCTTACCCGGGGAGAGATCCAGATCTGATCCGTTTAAAAATATTCACAGCCGAATTGCGATGGCCTTTTTTAGCTAAAATTTCGTCGATGTTATGTCCCCATTTAGAGTTCCACCCACTCATTGTGAAAATCAGGAGAAATTATTGCAAGTTTTGCAGTATTAATTATCAAAGGACTAAAAACATTCACTAGTTCAATTCACTTATACTAATACTGTGGAGAGAATAAAATGTCGCAATATTCAATGCAGCTTTACAAAGGGATTAAATGAGGAGAGAGAGAGACAATACAGAGAAGTTAATAGGCTTGATGTCTGATGGATACTGGAAAGAAGATGCAGATTGATCCTTTGAACCACCGTTCATTGTATTATCCGTTTTATCACGCCCATACTATGTGCTTTTCGTAATACTTCTATCCTCTAACCTGCTTCCTTGAATTCTTGCAAATAATATGTATCTCAATTTATCTCATTCGAATCTTACAATCAAATCCTTGTTAATCAACATAAGGTGCTGTTCAGTATGTAGCAAGTTGCCCTGCTGGGACTCGGTGACTTCATTAGTAGAAAAAAGAAAAATCAAACAAGCAACTTGCTAGTCGAGTCTGCATGAAAACATTTCACATTAGAAAGATCTGAGCTTTTTAAAATAGATATTTCAAATAACACATTAGCTAACTCATTTTTCTTATCTGTATCGTGAATGAACCCATTTAGCTAATGATCTATCTATATAAACCCAACTTTGAAAAAGAACTGTGAACTAGTTGCACTACTAGCAATAGTAATTACTATCTCACAAGCTGAAACTATACAGAGGTCGAGATACGTACCCGAAATTATAATTCCAATGCAGCCAATCCGAAAAAATTCACAAATCAGTAGTTCCCTAAAGCTAAAGCATCATAACATAAAATTACTTCTTCCAATAATGAATATGTTTCAACATGTAATAATAATAAACCTGTCTACCAATCTTACTTGTATTTTGTATATAATGACTACTTGGTATTTTGGTCATTTCGTTCACATGCATCTCAAAACCTTATACCACAAGGAAAACAAGCTCTGTCTATAGTCTATCCTCACATCTGCCAAATGTACTCATCCCTCGAAATACAGATTACTGATTGTGAGATTACCTTTCTCTTCTTCTGTAAGATTACACGACGATATTCCTCAATTGCCCCAATCCGCTTACACAATAATAGTAGTGGTCTGGTAAACCAACACTACTTTACAGTACTTAACACTCGCTCAACGAGTGTATAAGAAACAAAAAACATCTTTCTTATTTTATAGGAAACCTTTAAAAACTAAAATCTAATAAAGTAGACTCCATTACTTTCTTTAGCGTCCAAAATCTCTACTAATCTTTAAAAACAATATAGTACAACCTTTCCTTAAGTGCACCTCTTCCCTTTTAATACATCATCATCATCTATCTCTCTTCATACTCATAAATAAACTCCAGAGACTTCAGACAGCCATCCCAATAATGGAATCTTTTGATACTTTGCAACTAACTACGAAGGATCTCTGTGACCTTGCATGCAACAGTAACACAAAAGATGGGTTATCTGATAATAAACACTTCCATGAAGTACTCGAAATACTCACTTTCTATTCCAATGACTCATACTACATATGCACGCACTTTACATAACTTTATGAATGATGCAGATCATCTAGTGTTGACGGCTGACTACGGCACGTGGCCCAAGTTTTACTTTTAGGTACACCTTAATAAGCCCTTGCCAGACTCCATGACCCTGGGACCAGTGCTGGGACCATAGGCTGGGACCTAAAGAGACTTTAACACAGACTCAAAGGCAAAGGAGACACAATATCATTGCATGTTGTTTTTGTTGTGTCTCCCGTTGCCCCGGGTGAGGTAGCGCGAGTGCGGGACTCGTGCGAGGGAGCCATCTCTATACGCGTAGGCGGACTGCCCGGCCTCCGCTCAATCAGCTGCTTCTTCTTCTTCTCCTCCTCCTCCGACACTGACAGACTTCTCCTCTCCCGTACTTCAACATTGCTCACTCATTCTCCTCTTCACTCTCACTGCTGCTACTACTGCTCCTCTCACTTTTCATTAATTCTCCTCCTCGGAGAAGTTCATTAAGGTTAGTTAGTTAGCTAACCTTATCACATAAGGTTCTTATCATCAGGGTCCTCAAGTTAGGCACTGTAGGAGGAGGGTCTGGAGGAAATCCCGTGGGGCAGGAGGAGGTGGGGGTGGTGACTTCGGTCAGAGATTTTGTCTGCGGTGATTAGGGAAAAGGCTGAGTCATAATATTATAAGGTTGCTGACATTTCCTCATCAACGACACCCTCTTCGTCTTCGTATTTTTGGACTTCAACAGGTGAGCATTTTTTGAAACACTAATAATAATTATTAATTAGTATTAATTAAGTATTAAGGGAGTATTAGTAGCATAGTAGCATCAAGTAATAGTAGAGTTTTTGTTGTTTGACATGGTCGCAGTAGGCAGTGGCATACTACGGGATGTCAGCCTTCTGTCAGAAGTCGGTCGTTGACATGGAGGAGGACGAGGTGCTGGAGAAGTTGCAGAATTTAAAGCTTTCAGTCCTGAGTGACAGTAGTTTTTTAAGTGATGGCGAGGCCTTAGAAGATGTCGTCCCTCCGACGCCAATCGCTAACGAAATGCGAAACAGGGGTACAAATGGGTGCGGCGGAGATTCGATTAATAATCGAAATGGAAATAGCAGTTATGGAAGTGGAAGGGGCGACAGGAAAGGGTCCCTAGAAAGTCTCGACTTGTTGGATGTTGATGGAGCGGATGATCCTGATGAGGATATGTACCAATGGTAAGAAAATATAAAAATATTATTAGAATGGATGGTAATCTTGTAATTATAAGATTTAGAGATTTTTAATTGTTGGATACTAATTTGTGTTTATTGTGTATTCAAATATTATTCAGGCTAGTGCCTTCCTCTGGAGAAGAGTTGTTCGGTGATAATAAGTCATGGATGGACACACGACTGTTGGATACACAGTTTCGATTGCTGAATGTTGTTAAAGAGAAGCTATTTGGTGAGTTAAGTTAAGAGAATTTTGGCTAGAAAGTCATTTTAATTGAGGAGTTTGTTGTATGTCGTACTTAATTTAGTTTTTATACTATTTTATAGAGGAGAAATCAGGTGCAATCAGGCGCTCAACTGCGGGACCAGCTATTGGCAGAGTTGTTCCGCAAGCTAGTTCAGAGGATAGATTCAAAACTTATAGGCGTACCCCAAGACAGACTTCCGTGCTACCTCAGCAGTCAAGCGGAGTAGAGTATGTTTCCAACCCAGCCGAAATATTTACGTCGCCGGTTCGAAACCGCAGTCTGTGGAATGAGTATCGAGGCAATACCACACCTAACTTTAGTCCCATTCCAGCTAACAACAGCAATAAACAAATAAGTAAGTAGAACATATCAATGGTTTTAAAAGTACAAGTGGTTAAAATGTTCGCCGTGGATTTTTGGTTACAACAAAATGTTTCATTTCAGGTACCCCTGGTTCAGGTTGTTCCGAAATGAAAAGTGAGACTCCCTCTGAGAAGGTTGAACTAGACTATAGGACTTTCACCCGAGCATCAGCTAGGAACAAGGCTGCAGTTAGCTCGGCCCATCCAGAATATACTTCTTCGCCAAATAGTTCATTTCCGTTTGTTAGCTCGGGAACTGATACAATCACAATCCGACCTGCTCGGTTAAAGTACGGTGGAAATCGCAATGTTAATCTAAACGAGACATTTATCCACTCGGATGATTTTGAAGGAAACCACGCCTCGCAATCACCTCACAATACTTCTTATGTGATTGCTTGTGGACCTAATCTGAATCCTAATAATACAGATTTGAATGCTTCATATACTATTGCGAGAAATTCTGAGCCCAATTGTCCTCATCATAATATGTCTGGCCAGGGTGACAGAGTGGGAGAGAATACATCTCCTCCACAGGCTGCACGAAATTTATCCTATATTGTTGAGGACGGAAAGGGGGATATTCATCCAAGACGAGCGTCGCTCACCCACAATCTTTCGTTTACTATTGAAAGAAAGGAAGACACGAAAAATCTAAATAATGTTCAAGCTTTAAACACAACATTCGACAAGAGTCAAGAAGATATCACAAATCATTTTGCTGCTGGGGGTAGCAATGGAAGTGTGAATCTTGGGAGTCTCGAGGAGTTGCACACCCGTGCTAGAAAACAAGAGGAATGTTAGTCTGTATTTTTACTTGCATAGTTCTTACCTTGATAAATTGCTGTTTGTAGTAATTACTATAACTGAGTGTTTCTTTATAGCCCTGAAGATGTCTTCGCCGTCCCGAATCATCTCTCGTCGAGAGACCCACGGTAAATCGTAACCTTCAGTTATTTTATGAGACCTTATCTTTTGATTTATTTAAAAAATTGTAATTTTTTGAAAATAGTTATCAACATCCCGAACATTGATGGGTCGTTACCACGACCTCCACCACGAACTTCATCTACAGATACGTATTGTGTTGGGCAGTCAAACCCGGATTCCCCTCTGTCGTCCGGTCTTTCAAGTCCTCTTGACAGTCAGTCATACGACGATATATCTTCGGGTAAGGTTTGAAATCTTCAGTAGTAATATCATTATGCCTAAAAATGAATTTTAATTTGGCAAAACTTTAACTTAGAATCATTCCGAAGAAGTATGCCAAACCTGGCGATCAATAAAAGATTGAGTATCAACACTGGATTATCTCTGGCTCCTCCGCTCAATAACCTTCAATCTAAGAACTATCACACGAGTGACAGCAAGCTAAGTCATTCGAGAGCGTTTTCTACTCTGACGATCACGAAACCACGGGGAGGGAAGTCTATTACAAGACCTGGTGTCAGTGAATACTCGAGCAAAGAAACTCACATTGGTCAGCGCTATGGCGGCAGCGCTATTCGGGTAAGATCATCTTTTGGTGGATGACATATTAGGTATTTTCATAGATAGAGACTAAAAAATGACTTTCTTCTTGTAGCCATCAATTGGTATTAGTGGTAGTAATGAAATTCCACGTCAGCCGTCCCCCGCCATGAAGGCTCCTTTGTCCGGACGGCTTCCTGCCCCAAGGTACTCGTCTAAGCCTACTTATATGCAAGCCACAGGAAGTACGACCTCCTTGCCGTCAGCTACGAGTGTTACTCAAACTCAACCGATACGACCAGCATCACAAATTCCAGGTAGACTGACCTCTAGAATTCCAGGGCCTGGAATATCAAGACTCAGGTATGCAAATTAAATCAAACCATTTTAAATCTATTTAATTTCCGTGAAGCTCATGACAATGATGATTTCCAAATTAGACCCCCGTCATCGAGACCCGCGTCTTCGTCGCAACCTCGTTACACCAGTATTCCGAAGCAATCGGAGTGGCAAGATGGATGTTACTAAGATATTTTCTACGTTTGCTTTAAGCCATTAACAACTACCCGTACTTAATGTGGAGGAATTAATTGTCTCTTTTCAAAATCCGATCGTTCTAATTTTCAAGTTCTCATATAACAAAGACTGAAACTTCATTTAAATTTTTTTAATCTCAAAAATAGTCAGTTTTACTTTTACTTTCGGATTTATCAATGCACCCTTAGCTTTTTAGTTTTGTATTAAGAAATATCCTCCAATTAATTGGTTCGTATCTATTGTTGCCCACAACTGTTCTCGCTTTCGAGTTTGATTGAACTTTATCAGTATTCACACTGTTAGCGTTAAGTTACCATTACTACTGGTGGCCTTATCCAATAGCATACAATTGGTCAGAACGACCCTAAATTATAAGTGTTGATTGTAAATGTAGTTAGCTTTATAAAAACAGTTTATGTTCAGTGTCAGTCGGTGATAGTCATGTCATTAGTATCTTTACTGTAAGTTTAGATAGTGAGGGTGCTACAGTTGAAATAATTATTCAAATTAAGAGAAAAATGTTACAGAACGTCTACCTAAATCAAAATTAGCTAAACAAGCTACAAAAGTAAGTATTGTAAGAATTATTAGCTCAAAAATAGTCTTGTTATATTGAAACAGGTACAAAAGTCTACATTAATCATACAGGTAACAAAAGCAATAACACGAAGTGCCTAACACTAAAATTTGAAGGCTTACGTCCATGTCTTTCTAAAATTCAATAAATAGATGTTTTGTCAACCTGGTGAAATATCTAATATTACTGTGCAAATCTGAACTTCAAACGCCTCGAGATTATATTTTATACTCTTATATGAAACGTATTAGTAATTTACTGTATCTTATCGAGTGCATCTTATTGGTCTGACTTAACTGTTGTCTTTTCCATTGGGCTCAATGATATGTAATTTGGTGTTGCACTTAAGTATTTCTCAAGTTAAGAATTTATAGCATGTTAATTTGTGATAAGAAAATTGTTCAGCAATTAAAAGGTCTTATGCTAAAGTCTGAATATCAATTTAATTCAATGATATTATTATTATTGCTAACTGGAAAGACATGTATCATAAAATTGATAAAAAAAATAATAAGTTATGTAAATGAAACAAGTCAGAAGTTTTTATCATGTACCGACTAATTGGGTTACCTTTCATTAGTTTTATAAGTTGCTCTACATAAGTAACAGTAAGCAGAATCTAAGTGCCTTTCATAGATTATCATCTCAAGGAAACTGAAATCAACGAGTATATATTATTTATTCGCCTCGACAAATAATTTCGCTATAATCTGTCATAGTGCCGCTACATACAATTCTATGCGTAATATGTAATTGAAGATACGAACAAAGGATTCCATTATAGCCTAAACTTGAGCTTTGTTTAACTTCTCTAAAGACTTCCACAATCGGAAAACTGGTATTAAGCAAACCTTTGAATTTGAAATAAAGATGTTGATTGCGGTGAACAGCGATGTATTGCGTTCGTATTAAACTTAACTGATTCGATTTAGATACAAGATACCGAGGTCGAATCCCGTCTTGTCAATCTATGTAACAAGGTTTCTGGTCAACCTGTACTGCATTGACAATAGTATAGAAAACTCGAGATAAAAATAAACGAATTCTAGCAGGGATTATGTACCACTCGATAACAGCTTCTGGTTTTTGATCCCTCAAAAACCTCTCCCTCAAACCGCAATAAATGCCAAATCACGAAGGCTCCAGATGGTCTTTATAGAACCAATTAATCAAATTAGAATCAACATGTTTCTCGGTGAACGCTGTATGACGAATTTTGTCGGATCTTGGTAATCCTAACTATTTTCGCCGATAGCATAATATATGCTGCTTCCTGCACACCTGTCCAAAAAAACCTTCAAACCTATTCAAAAATATACTATCTTTATTTGATCCAGAGATGGATTTCCAGCCTCCCAGTCTCTGCCAGAGTATCAAAAGCGTCACTTCAGAGATGAGCTTGTGATAAGAGCTGTATGGAAGACAGGAGATAATAAACATGATTAGAGGATATGCATTCGGATTCTGTGAGACCAAAAGAACAGAAAAGAGGCTGAAGAGGAGTGAGAAAAGACGCCTCCGATCTTCTTCTTGAGCAGTAGAATATTAAACACTAGGAGACTATAAGTAAGTTTACATTACTAAGATAATTCCCAACAGACTGAGCAAGACGTGTTCTCCCGTATCCTATGTTTATTTTGTAATTAGCGTTTCCACAATTTAATTGCCGGCTGACAGACATTTAGAGTTTTGAACTCCATCAACTTTATGCAGATAACTTTCTATTGGCAAACGAACCGTGTTTGGTTTGAACTGTAAATCATATTTAAGGAGAAAGTAGGTGGACTCCTGAGAGAGTGAGGAACTTCCTCGGGCTTACAAATAAGAAAGACTCTCTGCGAGAGATAAATCGCTGTCGGTCATGATAGTTTTTCTTCCAGAAGGTTTCCTCGCTCGGGTTCTCTAACATGAGACGGGTTATGAAATGAGACCACGATTATTCTGGATGTATTTCAAAGCTTTTCATGTACAACTTTAATCGTATCAGCCGAAGCTACCTCTTTCCTAGTAGTTGATAGAGTTATGCGAATATATAGAAACTCTGTCTCCGTTACTCGGCTTTACAACTTTTAATTCTATCTCTGTTTTTACTTGTGGCAGTGTAGTAAGTTTGACTTTGTCTTCCGAAGATCTTCCCTTCGAACTCATCAAATAAACTTTCTTCTCCTTCTGAGAGGGACGGGAAGATGGATAAATGATGGACATTGTATATGCTTCTTCCTACACACACTGCTTGACATGGTTCTAGGCAATTAATTCGGTCCAACTGCTCTCTTTAATTCTAAATGCTACTTGTGTGACTAATAAATTAACTCTGCAGATATTCTCACTGCTATTTATATTTCAACTTTCACTCTGATTTCTCGCGAGCCGAGAGTCGTCTTAAATACAATAAGAACTTTATTGAAATTGAAATCAAGCCATATAGGTGCAAATTAAACAACTAAATTTACGAGATTACGAGCCGTCATTCATCTAAACCCTCTCTCCCTTTCCTTCACATCACAAATATATGTCAGTATCTGTGACTTGAATTTCTGATTGTACAATTGACTGAATTTTGCATTTGCCAGCAGAGGCTGTTGATTTCGCAGGCTGCTGAACAATAAGGATGCATTTTAAAACAAAAAGCCGTCAGTCGTGAAATCAAAGTAACAATTTTGACGCTGTATTAAATCCCCGTCCTCAACATGAGTGAAAGCACAAATACACTCAAGATTTATTATTATTATATAAGAACTACTTGATACCTTGATGACGCACAATATGGTAACAATGCGACGACGAGAGAGTTAGTTGAAGAGATGCACAAATCTCCACATCAGTCAATATAGATAAAAGAGCGTGAATCATTTTCGGAACACAGGGAATACGCAAGAACGTGTGTCTCAGAGTGTTGATGTAAGAGAATGCAAGAAGACATGAGTGATTTTTGTATGAAAATGAATATTTGATAGATGCAGTAACACATATCGAACGTGTTTGATTAGTTGTAGAAAAGATTTTGACGTGGCGATCACTACTGAAGACGCGTGTTGAATGAGTAATCCAGCAGGATTTCATTACTTACATCTTTTAGTACAATTGAGACCTAAATAGGTTCTAAGAAGAAAATTCTAGAAGTGGGTATGGGAAGGAAGTGAACTCATAAATGGACTTAAATATTCCCATGAGTTCTCTTTAAGAATCAGAAGCATTTCTTCTTCTGCTTTCTCCTCTCCCTCATAACGTCAAATGAATTTGTTCTGCTTACACTTTCGCTTTCATTTTTGACACAGTGTGCTGTGGGTGTATTCTCCCGAACACATGTTTTTGGCTGAATGAGCTTGCCTCTACAAGAACAGGTTTGTGTTTAAAGATTATAAGAAGAAACAAGTGGGCAGCAAAAGGTTTTATAATACATTTTCTCAGACGAAGGATGAAGATGTCGATTAGACAGTTCAGAGGAGGTTTACCACTGCGGATGATGATCGAGAGCTACACAAGATGAATGTATTATGCCACAGTGGTAAAACAGGTAATCAGGATTTCTATGGCTGGCATGTCATTTTGAAATTATCAAACGAGGCTCCTGTGGTTTTCAGAAAAGGTAAAGAAAGGCTCTATAAGCAGACTACGCCAACAATAATATATCTTCTGATACACAACGGATGAAAGTACTTTGAAGGACGAATAAGGAAGGCACCCAAAACAGCTTAGGTTTAAGACTAATGACTGATACACAGAGAGAAATTGAAATCTCATATAGTGAACAAATGAGACATTTGTTTCGACAAGTTCCCATTCATTCTTGGAGTAGAAAGCTTGTATTTGATGGCTGCCTGCGAAATTGTATAGCAAAGGAGGATTCTATGAGCTCAGAACTCATTTGAGTGCACGGTGTTGTCATTAGTTTATATCGAAAGGAGGTTGTTTCTGAAAGGAAATGGAATTCTGCTGAGATTTTAGTTCTCGTTCCCAAAGGGTCAAGCGAGCAGGCGAAAATTCTCAAAGGGATCTTTGAGTTTAGTGAACAAGAAACAACGTCTTTCGTGTTCTTTTCCTCATTAAGATTGTTCACGGCTGCATTCGGCTAAACAAAGCTCACCAACAACACCGGCTGGAGATGGAGTACGTCATCTTGGACTTACAAAGCAAAAATTAACCTGAGTTCAGCCTAAGATTTCAAAAATGAGCGTTGCATGAATATAATATATAACAAAGACGAAGTTTAGTTCACCACTGGAATTCGTAAGTTGTTGCTTAAGCAAGTTATTCAGCATCTTTCTTTCTTGGTCAGCCGCTTTTGTTCTTCTGTGCAACAAATGCTTCTTATCATCTCTAGGCAAACAGCAGTAGCAGTCATATATTTTCAGAGAACTAACAATGTGTGACTTCACATGTCGTGGTTTAGGTGGTTTAGGAATTAGGAATTTAGGAGTTTTTGGTTTACTTACGGAACTATATTATGCCGTCATTTGCTTCGCTTTACCCCATGCAAAAGAGAGACTACTCTATATGTATACTCTTATACAGTTTATAATATATCTGCGTATTTGCATCTCACGTTGTACGTGGTTGTAAATATCTTTGTTGTAGCTTGTAAAGCATTTAAATCGTAAAACAAAGATATTTCACATTCATGAGCCATTTCCGAGAAACAATTCCTAGACATCATTCATTACAACTTATACAACGCACGAGAAAGTTTGTACAGAATTCGAAGTGAGAGCTACTAGCCTAGATATCAGGGTGAGAGATGTAGAAAATCAACCTGTGATATATACACACTTTGTACATGATCATGCTTGGGTTTTCCTTTATAAGGTGAGTCATTTAAGTATGTATAAGCGACAAATGTAAGCGCACAGGTTTGCACTGGAAGCATTTAGAAGAGGTATTTTGCTCTTCGTTGTTAGATGCATTCTATTCAATTCATATACTATGTTGTGTTATTTCACACACAGATTCACACTCTCCTATGAATGAAACTAATATAAACTATTCCCTGTCTATCATCAAAAGTTACCTGATGGGGTAAAGTGGTCTATAAGAACCCCATGTTAATTTGATTTCGCGGGGTAACTATTGATGATAGACAAAGAGTAAGCTATAATGTAGCTTTGCCTTTGCAGCTTCATATACTGTACAGAAGAGTTGCTTTCACACTTCCTGTCAGATTTATCTAATATTTAGAGAATAAGTTAGTTCGACCTTTCTTGCGTAAACGTATCCAGAGAACACATGTGTGATTCTATTGTATCATATCACAAAACTCTGTTATATTCAGCAACCTTGATTTCCCACGTTTCGTTTCTTCTATCCAAGTCTTAAAAAGCAAGCAGTTTTTAGCGTTAGCGTAAGATAATCTCTTGTATGTATGCTGTATTAGAAGAAGATTTACCTTGACTTTTACTTGCCTAAAGTTACAGGACTAATTTTCAACTTTATATTTGCGATATTCTATGGGAATTCTTGTAGCATAACCATAAAGATGATTTTATTTTATTTGACATCAATTCAAGCTCACAACTTATTAAAAACTCAATGCACTTATTTTTGATTATGGTTATGTAAACTTGCAATGGCGATTTCCTCAGAATGCTCATTTCAATATTCCAAGATATAAGTTTATTTTTTCTGACGGTTGTCCTCCAGAACTTCCACAGAATTCACATTAACGAAACATAAAATTAATAAGTTTGCTTACTTTTGGTGAAAAGTGACTTTCAAAAGGAAGGTAAATGCGGGTTTTGGTTTAGAAAAGTCGGTTTCATTTAGGTAAAGAGTGGGAAGATTCCTGAGTGTGTATATGTTTCCTTCTGGTTAAATAAGCTGCATGAAGCATGAGTATCACCTTTCACTAGCAAGTGCGAAAGTGTGAGAAATGTTTAATGCAAATGTTTGCTCAGACAATGTTTGCTTTAATGACTTTGCTTTAGCTTATCGAGTGAGAAAAGTAATTTAACTTTCTTTGAGTGAGGTTTGAAAATGGGTATTGCATATTTCTATTAAAATCAAAAACTGTCTTTTCCCGATGGCTGCATGTGCAGTGGAATTAGTAAGTGAACACTTTGGCATTGATATAATTAAATATTACCCACGACACATAACTAATTATTTTGTCATCTAAGTGATCCTGCAATTACATATCTTAAAACAGTTGATTAAGAGGGGAAAAATGATAAAAAAAAGTACATTAGGAATGCTCAAAAGCAAATAAAGTATAACTTTTGCAAACCTGCCAAAAAATCCATCACTTAATCGTATATACATTGCATTACAGACGCTGGCTATTTATTGTACATTTTACTCTTCTAAAGTTTTTGCTAGAAATGTATTTCTTTCAGAACAAACAACAACTGCCCATCGCTTTTGTCAAACCAAGTGACCCGGAATTCCGAATTTCTTTAATTTATTCTTCTAAGCGGAAAAGGTTACATCAACCTTATTTATTACTGACGTACATGAGAATGTTGGCTTGCTTGTTTAGGAAACGAAGACAAAAAGTTTTGCTTGCTGAATTATTCGTGCGGGCTACTTTTTTATTCTTTACTTCAAAAGATATCCCTACATTATTTCATATGAGACTATTTAGGAACTCTAGTATTTTTACCTAGTGTATATCTTCGTATGACATCAATGAGCGTGTACAGTTGTAAAAGAAATAATTTCAGGCCTTATCATGTATGCTGTTATAATATGAATCTCACCAACAGTCGCGCATTACACACTTTATTATATGCTGAAGTAGCTAGAGGTGCTTGGCGTGACTTGAATTAGATTTGACCAACGTCTGACATACGGTCTCCACTAATTACATGCGCGGTATAAGGACATTGGATGCAAAACAGTTCACCCACTCATTTTGAGTCAAAAGGAGGATTGGAGCTTTGCTGTATAGCGTTGGCGGTGGTGAAATAAATCTGGAAAGGAGGGTGGTACAGCTGGTGGTTAAGAGGAAAGTAGAGGTTGAGTCCACATAACTACTGCTGCGATATCCTCATGACTCATGACTGACCCTGTTGGAACGGTGGAGAAAGCGTATATAGAGGATTGTTCGCTTTCCCCAATTCTGAGTTGCTTGAAGTCTCTTGGAGTCTCCACACACACACACTTACACGTATTCCATCGTTCCTCGTCGTCAAACCTTTCGTTATATTGTTGAATTCAACTGCTTCCTGAAATTCTTCTTTCTCAAATAAGTCTGTTTCCCCGCTATCTCTCGTCAAGTCTTTCACTTTGTTCAATCACATTCCATCCCCTTCATACGTTTACTTTCACCCTCCGTCTCATTTCAATTTCACCGACATCTTCTCCAAAAAGTATATAAAAGTAACACTCTTTAAAAGTTCTTCATCTCAAGAGCTGAAGCACGTAGCCGTTGGTTCTTAATTGTTTTTCCTCTCAAAAGTCTTGACGTGAATTATCACCAGATATTTCGAACCAGAGTCTAATTACACATGACTCTGAACCTCTCCTGAACACTCCAACCAATTTCGTGTTTTTCACGCCTTCAAAACAGAGGATTCCGTGCCGAAGAATTTAATCTTCTGCTAAAACCCTGTCTAGGGGAGGTAACTGTTTTTGACTTTATACTTTCATACTTTATATACAAAGGTCATTTTCCCACGTACATTTTATCATAATATAGTAATGCTTCTGCGATGACTTCGCACCGGGCCTTGTGCTTTGGTAATTACTAAGAGAACACAGTAGATTTACTTTGCTGAAGAAAGTGCCACTTAAACGCATGCAATATAGGTTCCTCTTAGCATACTCATTACTTATGCTGCATAGCTTAACTTGGCCTTTAAGGAGACCTGTTCCAATTTGTTAACTTTTCATAAGGAGTTTAATATGCTAGTACATCTTTTGATATGAGTCATATATGCGTAGTGCATACAATATGATGTTGCATATGTATGTGTCGATATCTGGGGTGATGTGTGTGTATGTAAAAATCGAACATGTTTGCATAAACGAAGACAGGAGAAACAATTTCAATGAAAATTATGGCATTGTGAGCACTCATGATTAAAGCATGTTCGAACGGTTTGTTATTGATTAAGAAACACACCCAGTTATTTAGATAAACGCACAATATACGTTATTACAACTATCCGCTTCATCGAGGGCCATCAGAAAATAAATAAATCGTTAATTACAGAGGAGCATATCTGTATGTAGTATGGTGTGTAACCTGAAGAAAACTTATTATGAGAATTGCTAAAAGAGAAAGGCACTCAAACAACGACAAGAGTGTAAGCAAACGAAATCATTCCATTGTCAGTTTGTTTTCGTACTTTGTACCAACTTGATTTCATAATGCCCAGCTTATATTCCTCTACAATTGTAAATGTCAAAAGGAAAGACAAACGAGGTAGGTTCAGTCATTTTTTCAGTGGCGAGGAAAGATGGAAGTGAAAATTTATTCACTCTTAAGTCTTAAGTGATGGTTCGCCAAAAAGCATTAGCTTATTGTGAGTGATCGGTTGCAGTCTTGGTAAACTGCTTGGTAAAAGTATTTTGCAGCCATACTCATTAATTTGTTAGACAATAATAAACTCTCAAATGAATTGTCGGATAGGAGTCTCGTAATTATATTAACCACTTAAGTCATTAAAACCTTGTGAATTATTATCCAGCATTTATCATCTTTTACCTCCCATGTAAATGTGAGCTCTCCCACTCAGCCATTTCCAGGCATCGATATATTATCTGATTTTCAGTGAGATATCACATTTCTTGAAGAGCACTCACTTACAATGAGTGTATCCTTTCACGTAGATTAATTTCAGCTCAAATTCTTATGCCAAACTGTCACCGATTAAACTATGTACATCATTGATAGCAAGTTGCAAACAATAAAGTTAAACAAGACACCAGTACACACAAAACCGTTCGCTAGGGAATCTGACCCGTATAACCTGTCTTTGTACTTTGTAATGGGAAGTAAGGGTGAAGTGAGACAAGCAGGAGTGAACAAATGAACAAAATGCATATTATTGCTTGACACAAGCAATTCTAGGGAATTGTCTCTCTGATGTCTTGAGTGTTGTTTGACGTAGTTTTAAGTACAGAAGAATTACTATGGATCGACTATATATATGTTGCAGGAACAATTGGTTTTAATATGCATGAATGGAATGAACTCAATAATCGATATCTTTCGATTTCTTTTGTGTTAGAATAGAAGGTGTGGCTTTAGTTAGAATAACCTTCATTGCATTAAAACTTTAAAAGGTGTTTAATTATCTCTCTGAAAGTTTCGTACCACTGTTTACTTTTCAGTGATATTTTTATGCCAAATATTAGAGAATGCTTTTCGAAAACCTCGTAGTCTCGAAGATCGTCTTTACAAAAGGTGGTTCGTAGACCACGGTCTCAAAAAATTGTGTCGGATTGTCTCAATAAGGAACCATCATATACTTAAATGTTTAGTTGCTCCTCAAGAAAAGCTCCAGGCGATGATAATCTGTCGTAATGGATCTATGCCGACTCATGGGTCATTTGTTAATGTAATTGGAGTTTTGTAGATAACAAAATAAGAGACATATTTTTAGGGCAACGCATATATGTATAGAGAATAGAGACCCTCGACATAATGTCGTTTGTAAAGCACTCGGATTCCCAAGTTTTCATTTGCTTGTTCAAGTACTCCGTGCAAAGCAAATTGAACATTTTCATGTCTAACTCAAAAGTAAAAGTGAAGACAAAGCTCGTTGTCTCGGCGAATCGTTGAGCTTAATCTTTCGATGTTTGCACAGTATGAAGTAAACACGTATAAATAGAGCCTGGTTTATTTTAGGGTGTAGAAAAATTAGGTAGCGTCACGTTCAAGGAAATAATATACAGTGTAAAGGGTGTGGAGACCATTCATTCTGGACTGGAGTGTATATATTTGCTGTGTATTATGAAATCACTTGTGCCAGAGAGTTATTGCAAAATGCCCCATGCGAGAAAGTTCATGGTGACTAGAGACTGCGAAATATTATGACGAACCCTCTTCTGCTGTGATTCCGAAGACTAAGGAGGAGAGATGAGGTTTTACGGGGAAAGCAATAAGGGCTGAGTATATTGAACGACAAGCGGAAGGCATTCCTGACATCCTTTGAGACCCTCGCATGTTATTCAGCTCATTCTTGTGCTGTTATTATTGTCATTATTTTGGAAGCAAAGCGACTAGATATGACAAATCCGTAGTTATTCGCTCTCTTGCTTCGAAAAATGGCCCAAGGGTTGGTAGCAAGTCTTGGAAGAAGCTAAGGCAGTATCTTTTGGTTTTGCCCGTTATTACAGACACTCCGCAGATGATTGTTATTGAGAAATCAGGATTTGTGAAGGAAAATAGGGTTTAAGACAAGGGGACTTAGGAAATATCGTTGATATTCGCCATTGGAGAACTCCTGCCTTACACACTTATATTGGGTTGCCCAGAAGGCTCAATAACGTCAGTTTAAATGTCAAGAATGCGAGGCTTTCTTTCTGATTCTGCAAAAGTTCAGGGCAATTCTCACACTGCAAGTAGCAGACAAGTTGCATATATACATTTTTCGACCTAAGAGACAACTTGATGGTTTCTCCGTGTAATCCGTGTTTTAGTTTGGGGTATTTCGGTATTTCGTAAAATCGTCTGCCACCTTCACTCTCTCTCTCTCTCTAATCTACCCGTGAGTTCTTTTTGCAAAGAAATCGTCCTTCTTTGAGCCTCAAGAAGATCCTGGCGATCGTAGTAGGAGTTCACTAATCTCTGCTATAAATGAAGCAAACGTAATCTACAGAGAACTTTTATCTTGGGATAATCCTCTTGAAGTCATTGAACAATAGTCTATTCTCTCGAGTCTGACACAGTAAAGGAGACTCTTGATTCTCAAACCCCAACAGAACACAACAGGTGGAAGATCGTTTATTAATATTTATGCGTACTTTATTTGGTCTTTTGCTACACTTTTGGGAATATAAGAATCTATGTATTCATTAAAACAGAATTACTACACACTCACTCTCAATTTTCTCCCTACTTTTTACACACTTGATGTGGTGCAACTCAAACCAAAGGTGATTGGATATTGGATTTCAATTCAGTATGGGCATATAAATAAGAGTGTTTAAATTAATTTACCTCCCGTATCACCCATTTAATAGCTATACATGAGCATTGCATTAATCATACCTTTTTGTATAGTGTAGCTCATCTTGCCTCCGTCGTATAAAACTTCATTCCCTGCCAACCTCTCTCACTAGCTTTCTTTTCTTGACGTACATAAATCCATCCTTTAACGTTAGAATAAAACACGCACACAAGTTCTTACTGGGGTAAATCAAGCTATGGGTGTAAGTAAGTAAATATAGTAGCCTAGAAAAGCACATTCGAATGCCCAATGTACAGGTTATCTTATTGATGCTAATAACAAATTAGGCGATTAAGCTCGTTGCAACTATCCGTGGGAGTGAGTCTTATTGGCAAGGACAGAAATTAAATTCACGGTTCACTTAATGCTTTATAAATTTCTTTAGATAGTTTTCAATGCTTCACATCCATTTCTTTAACTTTTCATATAAAAGTTAGAAATCCCACATTGGTCTATAGAAATATTTTTAGGTCCACTTTTCAACTTCTCCACTCAAGGGAGTTGATGATGAATGTTATTTAGTTATAAATGAAGATTTCCGAATGTTTGAATTGAATTTTATTCCTTTTCAAATTGTGTACCGTCACATAATCTAACACTTCGTGTAAATTGATCTCCCTAGCAGGGCAAATAAAACGTATTCATTGTTGACAGAGTGGGTTGAATTTCAAATTCTAAGCTTATTCGGTGTTGAATAAATGCCACTTAAAATTAGACTGTGTGCAAAGATTTCCACATGAATAATTGGGCTTATTAAAGGGATTTGATTACGTAATATTGTGTGTCCAAAGCCGTCATTGCTATTCATTTGCCGTCTCTTTTTGACCTTTTGTCACATAAATACCTTACAATTTTAATCCTATTAATAAACACCAAAACTCACAGAAGTATATAATCCAGTTTTGTTTACATTAAATTGACCAATTCCTACTACTGTTGACGACAGGAAGGATTACTACACAGAAGACTTATATTATGTTTACCTCTTTCAGATAACTGACGAGTTACTGCATTCTCCTGTGTAATAAATTGCGGAAAAGCCTAAAAGTTGCCCAAAGAAACCCAAAGCAAGTCTGCAAACAAGAATGAATCCATTAAACTGCTGGATAGTCATCCTCGTATCTACTTTCTTGGTCATTCTCATTTCGGCCACATCTTCCTCACAAGAATCCACAAGCTTACGAGATGACGACCTCTCGAACAGTAAAAGAGCGTGGAAGGATGTCGGGGCTTCGTGGGGCAAACGTGGATGGAAAGATATGCAGGTAAAAGTCATAAAATTCTGATCCCAATTCCAGTCATTTTCTGACGTAATCCTTCGCTGTACAAATTCCCTTTCCACAAAACCCAGGCGAAAGTCCGCAGTGGGTTACTTCTTCAGTTACGAAAGACAGGGATGTCCGGTTTTTTGTACAAAATGTGGTCCACTCTCCCTGAAGTCCGATAGGCTTGCCTGGCTCCACGTTTTATGAGATGCATTTTTGTATGCAATTTTGAATGGAATCGACCAAATGCTTAAAAGGTTTATTAGGTGCGACTGCCTTCATTACTGCAGCGAGTGACTGTGTGAACGAGATGATGCTCCGGAAAGCGAGAATTCACGTCTAAGTGGAGAGAATAATCAAGAACGGAGATAAATGCGGTTTATGCTTTTGTACATTTCCACAACACACGATCCAACACACTAAATAATCTTACTGTCCAGTCAGCAGTTGCAGACATGAAGTTTATGACGTGTCAAACTTGCCGTTGTACTTAAAAAGTCTAAGCCCTACATGGTGTCATTTTGATGTGTATTCGTTCTGTGTTGTTTTCTGAGTCTGAATGAATGATAAATCTTTCATTCGAGAACCTAGAAAAGAACAGGCAGAAGTAGTGTGGACTGACAGATATTGATTGACCATTCTATACCTATAAGCCCTTTTCTTAATTTATCGTTTACAGAGTGGTTGGGGAAAGCGAGGATGGGACAAAATGAGTGGATCTTGGGGGAAACGATCGGATGATCCTGAATTGGAAGAAATTTGGGATGGTATTGACAAAAGACCTGAATGGGGAAAGTTCAAAGGTACGCAAAATCTTATCACAAAAGGTTAACGCTTGAAAATCAAGCGAAGCATGACACTTGTGTTGAAATAATCAATGAGCCGATTGCTTCGTTTCTTGTGAATCTCAGCATGTTAAGAAATTTAATATTTTAATGTTGCGACCAGTAAAAATGACAGATTAGGTTTATTTTGCCGGTGAAGGCGAACAATGAATCTATTTAGAAATAATAATGAAACGAAAAATGAAGAATATTATACATAGCTTTCCGAATCACGGCATCATCGCGATTAAGCTCAGTGTTCATCTGAAGGTGTTTTAGGCCACTATAAGTAAAAGCATCCTATGATTTGGATTTCACCAAGACATAATAATGCCTTTACGAATTCACAAGATAATAAACTAGTTTATTTGATATCTCTGCGAACCACAATCGCAGTAATTGAATTTGACTAGAATAGTTTATTCTATTTAGTAAGGGCAGATAAGGTTCACAATAACATTTATCTGTTGGTCATGTTTCGATCTGTGTGCAATGAAATGATTAATCTGGTCAGAGGTCATAGCAAATCATTGGTTAAATAAAAGAGCAGCATCCAACAAGCTAAGTAAACAATATAGGACACTTTATCGCGATCGTCATTTGGCAGAACTCGTCATGCTGTGGGTAGTGTGCAAGTGAAACTGTGGGGGCTGTGCTTGTCCGTTTCTTTTGTAATGCTGGCAAAGTGATGACAGTGTACTACAATGAGAAAATCGGGTCATAAATTCATCTACACATAAAATTTGTCCACAAAATATCTAATATATATTATACCGCTCATCACCAAAATTCCGCTCAGCATTTAAGTGAAAGTTTGTAGATAAGGACTTGCAAATCCTTTGGAACTAGCAACACTGCTAGATCGTAGCATATGTAAATTGATTTAGAGAAAGAAGACAACAGGGACATGTAGTAAATTTCCTAGATGAGATGACGCGGATAAATGTAGACCAAAGGAAGAATAAACTTCCACTTAATTGCTACGAAAGCGGTTCATCTAGAGTCCGAACGCGTCCATTATATCTCCTCCAATCAGTATCACGGAATAATGATAAGGTGGCACAATGAACGAGTTGAAGGAATTCCTGTAGGGGATTAAATTATTCCTCAGATCTTTTCTCGAAGCATCCATAAGTGAAAGACTCACGTTTGTGAGGAATATATACTCGCGCAGTTGGCCGTAGATCTGTCGCACCTGAGTATATGAAATGAATAAGGGGACCTAAGTGGATGCTGAGATAGATTGAGAGTAAGCAAAGGAATGAAAGAAATTGGACCCCTGACAATCAATTGAGCTAAAATTTATTTGGGTAGAATGCATTTCTCTGAGATTAAACTGGTTGAGAGATTGAATTCCCGTACCGATTTCCCCTTTGCTCAACTATAACCATTGGGTATGATGACAGGCTTTTGTGAGTACAACAATGAAAGGTTCCCTGGAAGATATTTTAAACAAGCTCTTGTAGGGAAAGTGAAGAGTTTTTAGGTAGTAAATTCCTACAGGTGACAAGAATCCCTCAGAGTTTTGTGAACAAGTAGTAATTATAATATCACTTATGTTTAAAGACATTGGCGCACGCTTGAAGCCTGATGAGTCGCAAAGTGATTTAAGCACTCATGCACGGAAATGTCCAAAGGGCTATCTAATAAAAATGGTCTGCGTTATATTTACATGAAGGATCATGGGGAAAGCGGGCGGCTGTTGGAGGCTGGAACAATCTCAAAGGACTGTGGGGTAAGCGATCAACATCAGGATCATCGTGGGGAAAGCTAAGGAACTCTTGGGGAAAGCGATCGGTGGATTCAACGATGGGTAAATATAAACTTGCTATTATTATTATTGTTTGCCTTCTCCATAAATTGTTAGGCGTATCGCAATCAGTTAAGGAGTCCAGCAATTTAATGACAGGATTCATTTACTTTGTAAGCACAAAAATAGCAGCAGTGATTGGCAGGTTCGGAAAGCGAAGAAGGAATATATGGAGATATAATAATAACATGTGGTGGTGTACGCTAACGAAGAATTATCAACCGAGCATTCGTCATTTTGAATTTTTACTGCTTACTCTCCATATACATATCGACAGTATATAGAGACTATATATAGAGAATAGAGACAATATTTTTATTGATCTGTGCGACTAATAAACCACCTGCCTGTTTGCACTGCAATATTTCTCTAATCTTAATTGAATCCGTTCCCTGACTGAAAGCTGGCACGGAATTGTTGTACTTCTTTCCACTCTTCCGTTCTTATATACATGTCTGCTATGTGTCATTTGATGACGCATTCTTTCTTTAACAGTGTTTCCCCTAACTTATTATACTTTGCTGCCAGTGAGTCCACATGTATTATTGACCGTATATATAGGCCCAATCAAATCAAATTCCAATACGGAGCATTTCTGATTAATTCTTCCTGATTGTTCCTGCAAACAAAATTATTGAATACAATAATTACTTTATTTGAGTGAAATAATAATAGTAAAATTTCTATTAGTGAAAGTTAACTACAAATACAAATAACAAATAGTTATTTGAAGTACAATGGGCGTATAAACATTTAATGGGTGTTTGTAAAATGGACTGAAAAATCAGGGAACTATATATGATCCAGTAAAACGGAGAGTAGAACGAGTGAGAATGCCTCGGAGGAAAGATTGAGATTAGAAGTTACACGTACGTATATCAGGTTGGTAGTCGAGAGTTTAGTTGCACATAAAAAGGATGAAAGAGAGCTACTGGTGTCAGTGCGAGAGTTATGTTGGGTGTAGGTAACAACAAGTAGCGAGTCTCATCTTGCAGTGAAAGTTCAGTGGATGACAGTATACTTCACTTTGAACCAGAAAGAGCCAGAAGCATTAATAACCATCTGCATTTTGAATACAGTTTGGCCTTAAAATGTCGAGTTCTTGCTGCTCTTGTTTTGGTAGTTTTTGGTTTCCCTTTTGCTTTAGTTTCGTGTCATGCACAAGTTATTGTTAGTCTTATTCGTAAGATTCTCTGCCACTTATTATTAGAGTCAAGAGCGTCTGGAAGGAAATGATGTCGTGTGGCTTTAAAATTAGTATTCGTATTTGTCAATGAGCATCCAACCATGAGAGGAGGTCATTTCACGGGACGTAGCTTTTAATTAAAATTACTGGTCATGTCTCATGTACATACATTTCTGGCGACGAGTGTGAGTCGCAAGTGAAGAGAGCAGAGAGAGAGGGCGAGATGAGAGAAAGCTGATAAGACATGGAGTCACCACTGACTGAAGTTAGTAGCAGGGTAGGATTGAGAAATAATGCACAAGAGACTGGCTATCATCGTCAGATGGGGAAAGCCACCAGGTTCTTTTACTTAATAAGTGGTTAACTTCTCCGTTCATTCCGATTTCTTCTTTCGCCTCTCGGACTGATAATCATCTGCGTGCTGCAAAGCGATAGTCTTTTTACGTAAAATGAAGACGACGAGATAGGAAAGAAGTTTCAGCAGGTCCTCACACGAGTGACATGGAGACGTCACACGATCTTTTGTCTTCTGCTCTTACGTACTTCTCTGGGCGAAGCCCAAGTAGTTCAAGATTTCGGAGATAGCATTAGGTTTTCCTTAAATCTGAACATGTCTCAGTTGTTAGAACCATGTGACATTATTACCTATATATGTTCAGCTCTGCTTGTAAGACGACAGTTTTATCCGTAGTGAACGACTTCGCTAAAACTAAAACTCATATCGTATTCTTATGCATGCACGGTGTTTTGTCGTCTATCAATCAATTCGAAAGGGAAGGAAGATTCATATTTACGTACTTACACACAGCTAGTTGTGCTTTCTACTACTGAACATCATGCACATAGATAACTAATTACTTGACAGCTGCAGGGATCCATAGAGCTTAAAGACAAAAGCAATTGCTTTGATGTCTTGCTTCATACATACACGTCAATCTTAAAAGATTACATTGGCAATGAAGAGGATAAAATTTTCGTTTTGACTGTTTGCAGATTATGAGCCTCTAAGCGAAACCCAATAAAGGATCCACCCTCAAAATTGAAAACGGATGAAGTGCAAATGGTGCTGAATATCCGTCTCTATATATGCTTAGGATTGTTACTCGTTTAAATACATTATATCGGCATTCCACGCGATGGTTCCAACTTTTTTCTTACTTTCTAAAATTTCAGCTTGAATCCGACATATATATTATATGTACAATATTATATCTCAACTAACAAATAATAGAGAGTATTATGAGTTAAGCGTTTTGTTAAGGAACTTGAAGTTAATAAGCTTTAATTTAAAAAGAATAAGTACTTTGAGAACTGTGTTTATTAACTACAAATAATCATAAGGTATCATTATTAACTACACTACACAAGTTCTTCACTCGTGAAATTTGTGTAGATGATTGATATAAAAGTTGTTGTTGTTGTTGGGTCGGGGGTGACTATGTATAAAATTCTTCTGAAGGATGCACGAATGAATGATTGAATGTGATAATAATCGAAATGCTTATTTTTCCCGTTTTATCTTAAAATCCAGATAAGTATGTTAAATTGTATCTGTTTTGTTATTACTACTTACAAAAAAAGCTAGCAAATGACGAAAATGTGAAACTCGATGGAACACCAATGCATATACAAACACGCATATAGATATAAATATATATCCGATGATTTCCATGTATATGTACAGGGTCCTTTGCTAGTAAACTTCTCGCATAATAGCTCCTTATGCTTCGAAGGGATAGCATGGACCCAGATAATATAGAATCAAGTGGAAGGAGAGCAACTGATGCTGCGTCTGGATCCCTTAAGAGATGAAAGAAACGGTACATTAAGCAGAAATATGACTACCCTCTAGCAAAAGCGTAGGAGATTAATCATTTTAGACTAATATGCTATATACATACATACTTATCACTTGTCCATTATTATTCTAGGAATACACTATATAGTCGTTAGACGTACATTTCCTATATCTGTAGTGTTATTAACAAAGTCAACAATAGAATATAGTGTATATGTATAATATCTTGTTCGAATTATTTGTATAAAACTATAAAATTTGATTGTGATTAATTGTATAACTTATAAGAATCTATAAATATTAACGTTGGTGTCCAGAAACCTTCTATTATTATTATTATTATTATTATTATTATTATTATCGTTGTATGAAAACTGTGTTTCTACTTAATTTAATTATGCAGCACTAAATGTGGAAGACGCAAAAGCAGTTTCATGTGTGAAGTTGTCTGCATCTTCATCACTTCATCTGCTGCGGCGATTGTTTCACACATTTGATTAGTCAACTTGCTGTTCAGAGTTTTTCTCCTTCACTCACGTCACAAGTAAAGCAATGGAGATTCGAATGAACGTCTGGAAAGAAGAATATATAGTAATAATATATCTCATTTGCTTTGAAAACTACCAAAGGAACACGCAGGAATATCTAGATTGAATTAGTTCTTTGAATAGTTCTCTCGTGTAAACTAAAATGTTTGTGTTGATCAGATGAATAAAGTACTATTGCATTTAATTTTATGAAACTTGCGTACACTGGACAAACTCCGTTATAACACGGCATTCATGTTTATTTCACCTATATTGTATTCAACAGTTCTCATAATATATTTTAACACAATATTATCGCAAGACAATACATAAGAATATACGAAGAAGGAAAAGGGCATAAACTAAAGTCATTAGTGAAATTGTACGAAATCTTCAGATGACTTCTTTCCATACACGAATGAATTTCTCTTCCTTTGCACATCATTTTATAGGGATTTTATACTGACTTTCATCTACATATGTTACTGATAGTTGACTCCTACGCGATGTATATTTTTCTAAACAGCACTCAGAAGGAACATTATTAAGAGTGTAGTTAACTACTTCCAGGAGTTCACTAATAAAGCTATTAAGAAAGCGTAAGAGTATCAAAACGAGCGTATTAAAAAGGAATGAATAATTCAATTAAGAATATTAAAATACCGTTGTGTAAGATGGCTAAAATAATTGGGAGAAACATTCGAATTTATAGGATCTTGAGAAAAAGCAGCAGGTTGAACTTTTTCTCGTTGTTTAGAAATCTTCGAGAGCATAAGAGGATTCATTAGGCTGAGTCAGTAGACTTGTACTTAACTTTTCAGAGCGAACAATCTCATCCCTATTGCTCTAATTTTTAAGAACATTAGTTCTAGAGATAGAAATAATGGTCCTCGAACTGACTATGTGAGTGGGCACGGTTAGATACGAGCAAAGAATTGACACTGACACGCTTTTACAAGGATTATGTTGTGCCAAGTTACCCATCATTACCATAGTTCATTTTTATTAGATTTCCTCTGCAGAGAAAGACATCCTCCAACCCCTTCAGACCATTAGACTGTATATATTCGCCCACCAGCTGAACTTTGCAACTCCATTTTACAACGTCGTTGCAGCTGATCATCGGACTAAGGAGAAAGCAATGGTATACATTATTTTGTTAGTTCCTCGTCCATGTCTCATTCAGAAGGTGATATATATAGAACAAAATGAGACATTGTTTTGTTGGAACCTAATTTACCTCCTTTCATTATTATATTATGGCAACTACTTTTACTTAAAACTGACAAAATACTGCTACAGTTAGTTGGAGTGTTCTAACGAGTCCTCCTACTCATCAGAATAGAAGATTTGATCCGTAATAATAGTCCAATCTGAAAGGGATGCAATCGAATGACACATGCTAACTCTTTGGATTACCGATTTAGTGTGATTCTTCAGACTTGTAGCAATAAAAATTGGGAAGATTTTTGTCTATGCTTATTGCTTATGTATATAGCGGATAGCGTGCTTTAAAAAATAACCCAGCTTGACTGCTCTGATAACATAGCGGAGATTATTTGAATCTATTATTATTTGTGCACATGGTGTTAATAACGGTACATTCAACGCATTGGGTGAGATCGCAAGAGATTGCATCGGATATGCGGAATTGGAGATTGAATTGGAGTCAAACAAGATAGCACGTGACTGCAGTACAGAAAATAAACTTCAAAGGGAAAGTCTGGCTTAAGATTAGGAAAGTGATAGACCGGACAGATCTCCTTTAATTCGTTCATGATTTCTGAGCTCTTAGCTTTCCGTATTCCGTACAGTAGTGCGATGCTACTACACCCCGAAAGAAACTTTGAAGTATTGAGTCTCTTGATGAAAGCGAACTCACTGTGAGAGACATTGGAGCGAAGGAGGAGGAAGACAAACGCGTAAATCAAAAGACAGTTAAGCATGGAAGATTTAGTAGTGCAATATTTCTAATTTTTTCATTCGTCCAAGCCGATTCTTTTTTATGTATTCGTGCTTTCTTCTCTGCCTTTTTGAACCAATGTATTTTATCCTCCTCGTTTGTTTTCACTAATACGACGACACAGATGAATGGTTCTTCTTTTCTAGACAAAGAAGTGATTATTTAATTTTTCTTTGTATGCTCCTCTTGCTCATGATAACCCAATGTACAGAATATATGTGAATAAATTGCGTTGTTTCAAACGACGACATTGCACAAATTCAGTATTACATGTTTACAACTATTGCAAAGTGTAATAATATGAAGCGACAAAATCCTGTTGATTGTCGCCTAATGCATCTTACAATTTTAAGTTGCAGCAACTGCATTATTATCAGATTTCCATTTCCCCAGTATTGTCTTTTACGTTTTACGTAAACTATGATAGTTTAAAATACTCAAAAATGAGAAATGGAGAATTGCTTCAGTCATACTTCCTATTATTTGGTCTTACGAACCTTATTTTTTATTTGAATTTCTATTACGGTATTCTAGTTACAAGTTGAGTTCTGCACGTCATGGGAGAATGGTTTCGTTTAATGAATTCGAAGTAGATGATTTTTTTCATCGTGGAATGTTATTCTTTGATACTTACAAATTTTTAACCAAAAGGGCGGAAACGATATCGCAGCTACAATATTGCTAGCACCTACGAAGTGGAAGAGAAGTACTGCAATACAAGTTCTAGAAACAAAAGCAAGCATTTGTTTAATTACTTCCCGATGGAATTAAATGAAAAAATATATAAGTATTTCATTGTGTTTACTTCACCATGAGCTTGTAAGACATAAGAGTTGAAATTAAGTTCTGGATATTGTCATGAACCTGTTCACCTCACTGGGCACACAAAATGAAACTTTTTTTGGAAACCTTTTGTTTTATATTACCCGTCGAAATGATCTCTTATTACTGACAACATGAAAGAAGATTTTATTATATCTTAGAGAGTAAAATGAAAAATTGTAGGTACTAAACTGCTAACTTGTAGCAAGTTTTGGGCATTTTAGTGCCCATAAAACCAATCATCCGGAAGAAATCTATATCCACCACCTCTTGAAGAAATATCATCCTCCAAAACCAATATTTTAGGCCTCAAGTACCTGTAGACAGCCTTGCTTATGCTTTGTATTGTTCTGAATGTAGTGGAAAAGGTAAAACCAGACAACCGTCTGGTTATTCGTATTCGAAACTTTCTTCTTGAAACACACAGTTTCTTAGCATCAGACCTTTGAGCAACTCCAAGAAGCTCAAGTAAGTACTTAACAACTATATATACCTGGTCGGTTTCCTTGTTAGATTAAAACCCACAAAAAATCCATATTATACAGACTCAAGGACTTTATAATGTTAAACGCTTGGGAATAAAGAGTATTTTCAATCTAACTTCTAATAACAAACTCTTGTTATAAATGTGGCTTGGGTTATCCAGTCACTGTTCCAATCTCATATTTCCCCATTACCTATTTCACAGTCTTTGCGAGTTATACTTCATTCATGTGATCCACGGATTTTCCATGATGTGATCTTTGATCTCAATTGCAGATGAAATAATTCAACTTATCCCTCTATTCTCTCACTCAACTCTTAGTTTAAGTAATTGAAAGGGTGGAAAGTGCAATTAATGCATAAAAATGGACGTAATAAATGTTTGGCATGCTTTCAGTAGATATTTTCAATAAAACGCTTAATTATGCCATGAATGTTCGATTATATCAAGTGGTTACTTGAGGTATAAAAGCAACAGTAAACAAGAAGTGAATGGCCAAAGCGATAACAGACATGAGATGTCTTATCTTCATGAAATCTCTAATTAGGTTCTTACATCCTAATGACGAAGGTTGAACGATTTCCTTGTGATTCTTCTTCGGATAGTGTGCTGTTGTTAAGTACGGCTGTGAGTCATAGGTTTAACTTCAACTACCACCAAACCATGCATGCACTATTACTGTATATGAGAGCATTCAGAAACTGGAGGATAATCAATTCTCAGCTTCTTTGGTTCCATCCAGTCCATCCTGAACAGCTCTGTCCCAAGTTTGATTGATTAATACGGTGGGAAATCCAGTCTACTTTACAGAGTGAACAGAAGAGAGATGTGTGTGCCTATTAGCGAATCTCAATGTACAATAAGTGGTACTTATTACTATAGAGGTTTGATGCGAGACCAACGAGACTATCAATTTCAGTCAAGAGTAACCCACGAAGTGCATTATGGTATGCCACTGGAGACCTCATGCATAAAGCTCGCATCTTCATGTTAACTGTATGAAAACATTCTATATGCTGATATCGAGATACACATTGTCCCAATGTACCTTACATACGGATTCGCTTCGTTGGACTATCTTTTATGAAAACAATTTATTATGGCCTTTTGGAACTTGCATTTCAATTGATAAATACATTATGCTTCGCTGGAAACCTAAAAACTTTTTTGGACCACTATTCTATAAAAAGTCATGCATGTTTGCAATTATAAAGTAGTTTGCAAAGTAGTGTTCTCCAGTTCATTACAAAGAAATTACAGATCAAAATTTATTCGAACGAATTACGAATTTACTCAAGTAAAATGGTCGAACTTGAGAAAACAGGAGCAAAATTGCCAAAATGTATAGCATTGTTGGCTTTGTTCCTGTTGGTATTGGGGGAAGTTAACGAAGTAACCGGACGGCCGTCCGACGAGGAGGACTCATACTTCCATGAACCTGTAGTAATACTTGTACATATGTAAAAATGGGATATAATAAGGCAAAAGGAGATTAATAGTCATTACCTTCCTGACTAATTATTCTTCCAGAATTCAGGTTTAGCGAATGAACAGGAAAACAATTTTTCCTTTCAAGGGTCCGACGAAGGCGGTGATTTCCAGTTAGATGAGTCAGAAACAGAGAATTTCGGAAGGTATGTGCAGAAATGTTGGAATAAATACTATTAAGCTTGAGCTAAGCTCTCATTCTAACGATAAGTGAGTTTGTTTTCCAGATTTACCGTTACTCAAGTAGGAACCCTTATGTGCTTTCGGGCGTGGGAGCTAAACTCGCAAAAAGATGTAAGTTTTATTGTATTTTGAATTATTTACTAATGGATTGTTAAAAAGGTCTCCTTGTTTGTAAAATACACACCTACATATAAATTTTCAGTTTCATGTGTGCAACGTGTGCTTCAATAGTACGAACTACCCTACAAATAAACTAGGAAAGGTGAGTGTTCTGCTAAACTAAGCTTTAAAATCGTCATGATTCTGTGATTCTTTCGATGAAAGCTAAAAAAAGCATCATGGTTTCTTAGGATGATTATGTAGCTCAGGTTGACTCGTGCATTAATACATACCTTAGTGATACCGAATTCAAAAGTTGCCAGCCTATGTTAAAGGTAATAATAATAATAATAAGCCACTTGAAGTCAAAAGTATGTCAGTGAAGTGGTTTAATTTCCTTGTTAAATCAGATCTTCTTCTCTCTATTTATGCATGACTTACACAGGATCCGACGATTCCTAACAAATCCTATGATATCCTCCTTTCCGAGCCTCCATTCGATTTCCCTTTTAGAAATTTTGCCCGATGTGCTCATGGAGTGGCACTGAAGCAAGAGGTGAGATAGTTCAGTCATGTAGAATTGTGTATCTCTTTTATCCCCCTGTAGAGGAGCGAGTCCCTCAATAAGAAAATAAAACTTTTAGGCAAAGAAGTGTGTGGATAACAAGGAAGTAGTCGAGGGGACAGATGCTTTTTTGGAAAAGTTTGGATGTCTCATGGAAAACATCGTTATTGAATCGGTAAGGATGAGCATATATACAGTCGTGTAGGAAGAAGAAGGCGATGTTTGTAGTTACCGATGATGAGGCACAGGGAGTCTCAAAATACCTCACAGAAAAGAGATCTTGAGACTACACTCCTACGCACTTCACCTTATTTCCGATCTCACAGTGTGTATTACCTTTTCGCAATTCTAGAAACGGTTTTCGGAGGCGAATCGGGAGGAACTTGTTAGGTCTGTTCCACGGAGTTCATAGGAAGGAGATCGCAGGAGGGATCGCTTGCTTTCTCAGGAGAGAATGATTGTTCGCGAGAACCTTAAGCCCGAAAATTTATGATTCCTTAATTGTTTGGACATTTATTCGTAGTAGTAGATAGTTGGTGTTGTTGTAAACAAGAGAAGGTTTATGAGTAAAGGAAGGGCTAATTGATATTTACGTTGTATTCAGCACCTAATCTCCTATGTACACTGTTTGACTGCTTGATTAATCTAGTTTAAGTGAAAAGTTTTGTTTGTCATGATGAGTGTGAGAGGTTTAGTCAAGAAGATGATTTCGGGAAGAAATTACGAAGAAGAATTCCACCCACGCTGTACGGACAGGGTTGATTGAGTAGCTCACATCGTCCATAAAACTTCCCCATGTTCTCTCCGACTAAATAATCATTAGAGCAAAAGTCCTCCGCTGCCAAACTGGGACTGCGAAAGTGTATACCAACAATTCATTAATTGGAAATGCAAAACGGCATGAAAGGACTTAAGTTTGAGTATTAAATGATCCTCTGCGGGTAAGGAGCAAACCCAACTTACGTCAAGATTAGATGAATAAGTTCAAAAACTATTGAAGTAGAATATTCCGGGTGGAAAGTATGTATCATTTGAGTCTCACAAATGAACTTGATAAGACAACTGTGAGACGCTTCTTCTGAAAGTTGAGTTGCCGTTTGCATCAACCACTCCAATTTTTTGTATAAAAAACATCTGCAGAATAAAAACTACTAGTAAACTTCTTCTGGCGAAGGAATTGATATGGCGTTTTTCATGTCTAAATTTAATTGCTAACCTTTCGACTCCCACAAAACTTCTTTCGGATGAGCTGCCGGATTGTTGATCTTGGTCGTTCTTATGTTTGCCATACATTGCCTCTGCAAACTTATCCAGTTCCACTTAAAAACACACAAACAACGCTCATCATCAGTTGGCTCAAGTGACGTGACTAGAATTGCATAGTAAAAATGTGAAGGGCATCTCTTACTCCACATTGGCCATTCGAGGACACCGTCAACAATGATTCCTTCGTCTTGATTCAACACTCTGGGAAATATATTCGGTCTACTCACTTGAGTACTAAGGGACAGGGTACTCCGCGGAGGTACTTTCAACTTACGCCGAAACAACTTGTGAAACAACTTTCTCATTTTCTTGTCAAGCAAGTGGGCTCTTTCGGTGTCGAACATGTCAGCAGAATAATGTGCAATGGATGTTCCCAGCAATCCCGTCGAAAGAATTTGACCGACTATGTACACCAAACTTGTTACACTGATGCAGCACAGTCTCCTTCTCATTTCTCAGTAGAAAATAAAATGAATCCGAAAAAATTGTCATCTCAAATTCACGTTATGGGTTCTTCGCAATAATTAAATATCTCGAACTACTCTCTCCGAATGTATTTCTGCTTTTTCTCCAAGAAGAATATATTCAAACGATCCTTCACGAGAGTAAACCATCAGGAACTAATTTCTTAAGTGATGACACTGAATAACTTACACCTTCTCTTTAATACCACGAACCGTTATGAACAAATGAGGTTTCTTTATGCACACAGTAATTCCTATCTTTGCCTCCTCAACTACTACACAACCATGTATGTATATAATAATAACAGACGTAGCAATTAATGGATGTGCATCAAGAGACATAACTTCCCCAGCATTCCTATATACATAAATATATGAATTAAGGACACACGAGAATTTTCAAGGCACAAGGCTAACTAAGTAAGAGGCTCAAAGTGAAACTTTCCTTTCCATATAATCAACAGGGCCGCAACCAACAAACTAACCAAAAACGGTAACAGTGTCATTAAGGCTTTTTCACTTTTAACTATTGTACAAAACAGAAGAAGGACGAGGAATCATATAAATAAACATATTATATCTGTCTATAATCTACTGAAATATTTGTAACTATCTCTGCATTCATTTTGGCATTACTATCTTTCAGTCATCTCATAATATACTGTGTACTACTGTCTAGTATTTACCAGAGGTCTTCTTCTAGTGTTGTGTCTCTGTTTATAATTCAAAGACGTAAAAGAACATGTCGTACGACATGGACAATAGTGAAAAAAGGCAGTAGTCTCAAAGTCTGAGGAACCGGAAACCGAATATTACATGAAAGATAACAGCAGTTTGATATCAGCTAGGGACTTGACGATGAGAGGAAGCCACTGAATCCGCACTCTCTCTCTCTCTCATCCTCAGAGAGAGGTGAATCCCTGTCTCATTTCTGCCACTCTGTCGACTCTGTCTCATCTTTCCTTCCAAGTCTCCTTCGACTGCCTGCAATGGCTTCCTTACACAACAACCGGCGTCTTTCCTTGCCCCTTACTTTGCAAACAACACTCTGAAATGACATTATTCCTTGGCCCACTCCTACTTCTACCTATGAAAAATACTACTAGGTCAGGCATTACAGCATTTGCAGCACCTGCAGCACCTGCAGCACCTCCATAACATCATCATCATGGACAATAAAACTACTTTGCATTTTGAAAACGAATAAATATTCCAGAGATTCCAAAGACTGCCAAAAAAGTAATCCCCCCTGCTTGTCACGACTCACAAGTGTGTAGGGAACTCTCTCTCTCTCTCGAGGTCCTCCAAATTCGCTTGTTGCATAATAATAATCGCTGTCATATACGTATGAATAATATGACAGTGTGGGATTTAAGGGCATGTCTGTCTCGTCGTAGAAAGAGAAGTGATCAAAAGTTGCTCTGAATCGTCCAGGTATCCAGGTGACGTGTGATCAATAAATCTGCGAATGCTTGCCATATAAATTTAGTTCATTCGTTTCCATGCATTCTTTCCCGGTTTGTTTGTGTTTGCTTTTGCTTTTCCTCATCATCGTCACACGCTCGCCTACTACGAGGACGAGGCAGCAGCAACAACAACAAGACTGCCTCTGCTTTTTCCTACCCAGGCTTAAGATAAGTGATCTTCGTATGTAAGTGCCTGTTATTGTGACATCATGGACACCCTCGCAGGGTCCATTACGGAGGATGAAGAGAGGGAGTTGGGGATCAAATTGAAGGCAAAACTGAGCAAGTGTGAGTCTTCGCATGGATTCGAAGTAAGGCTTATTATGAAAATTCGGAAATTTTGAAATGGGGAAAATTATGCAAGTCATGGTTCATAATTTGGTGGATTTTCTGGTTTTCGTAGATGGTCGCAGAATTCGACAGATACTTGGATCTCTTTGAGAAGCCCAAGATTTTCGAAATGTTAAGGGACAATCGGGAGAAACTGTTTTTCACTCTTATGCAAACTGTTGATAATTTTAGAGATCAAATTGATGGAAGCAAGTTTTCGAAAAATGCGTATGTTGGGTCAGAGGTTCTTAGTAAGCTCTACACTGTTGGGCATTTGAAGAGCAAGGTAAGACTAGGAAGGAAATTAGAGTGGATGTTTGAAACTAACAATAATAAGTTTAAGGCTGAATGGATAAAGTAAATGTGTATTTTTTAAGATGGAGCATGTCGCAGAAGTGTCGAGTGTACTGCTTAAGGACATTCCGAACTATGAAGGATTGACTGGGAAGCTGAAAAAAATTCTGCAAGAAATTCAGGTGGAGGAGAGCGGGTGCATTTCTGCGTGGGCTGAGGGATTGAAAGGATTGATTAAACGGGATGAGATCAGGTAGGGTGGTGACGAGCTTTTGTGTGTCTGGTCAGATCTGGTGCAGTTTGGATGAAAATCCATAAGAAGAATCCCGATTAGCTGAAACTAGAGTTGTTCATATGAGATTTTGGTTTTTTGTATTGTAGTATGAAAGAAGAGGAAAAAGTAATTGAGTTTTCCGAAGGGAGTCGTCAAATGGAAGTGAATTACAATCCACACTTGTCGAAAATTTGCGAGGAAACTCAACAACTCCTCATCATGGGATATGCAGTTCCGAAAATTATTGTGCAGCTTGTTACAAAGGCAAAGCGGTTCTCAAAGCAAGCACGAGAATTGGACCAAATCGCGCAATTTCATAATACAATTGGAGATCGAATGATTCCATCACAGAGGCCAATGATGTTGGACACTGCTGTCGCTTTGTCCAAGCTCGTATCTGAACAACATGATGTTGTATGGTCGCACTCTGAGGAGGTTCAGGTGTATATTAGCTCTCTGAAATCGAAAGTGACAGATTTAGCGAAACAAAATAGTTATTTGTCGTCTCTTCATTTAGCCATTTCGCAAAAGGTATGTAATTATTAAAGCTTAAGTATCCGACTAAATTATGCAGGTAGTAATATCATCGATGATTTTTCCTCAAAACTCCATTATCAGGTTAAATCCCTTTTCGAAGCAGACTTAATTAAGCAGCCAGGAAAATGGAAAGAAGCCCTGAAAGATATTAGGGATATTTTCAAAGATGTAGAGAAAAAGGTAACTTAATTCTATACCTTCATGTTTCAGGATATTTGGAAATGGAGTGATAAATGTTTTTATATGTCAAAGGGGTTCAAGCATAGAAAGAGTTGGGAGAATCATTGGGATAGGCAACTGTACAAAGTATTAGAAATACAATACATATCCTGCCTGTCGACATTAAACGAAAATCTTCCAGAAATAAGTGTCGAGCTGGTGTTTCGTCAAGATCGATTGCAATTTCAACCTCCAATGGAAGAATTAAAAACTATGTACTACAACAATATCAGGAAGCTCATTAATATTCCGCGAGACTTCCGAGGTGTCAGTGAAGAGGAGAAAGAAGAGTCAATTTTTGTACAAATAATTAAACGGTGAGTTAATGAATAAAATTAATTTCGTTATGTGCAATAATGATATCGAAATTCTTCTTTCTTCCTTTCTTTCATGCAGCCACAATCATCGCTATGAGCGAGTATTTACTGAAGGAGAGAGGCTGTTCGATCGAATGGTAGAGTTACAGAATCGATTCGTAGAATGGGTAGCTTTAGGTGTTGACGATGCGGAACGTCTTGGATCATCGGTTTTAAAAACTGCAGAGGAATGGGACAATAGTCTTAGGCAGTCTAAAGCTCGTGGTCAACAAGTCGTGAAATTAAATTGGTTCGATAAAAATCTGGACTACTCTCAATGACAACAAATTGACTTTATTTTTAATGCAAAATATTTCTTTGCAACTACAGCTCAGATGAAAAGGTGGGCTGTTTTGTCGTGACCTTTAAGCTTTTACGGTTTGAAATTGAACTGCTAAACCGAAAGTATTGGGAGGTGCTAGTATCATTCCTTAGCATGAAGATAATAGATGACATGACAGCACTTGAGAAATCCTTGCAAAATGGAATTGAAAAACTTGACGTGAATCCCGATTCCTTAGAAGAAGTCTCCAAAGCTAATCTTGCAAGGGAAGAACTGACAATTGCCTTGCCTTCGGTTCGTTTTGGGTTTATGAAGTAAAATACATGATGAACTGTCTGTATGACAATCTTATATTTTTAGATGAAGGAAGCGCTTGAGTCACTTGAAGCACGGAATCGAGTTTTGGGGTCGTGGACTAAGGAGAAGTATGATTTAAAAAGGATCACGGGCCTGTGGGATAAACTTATTCATCTTATGGATAATTATCAACGCATCATTGGAATGAAGGTTTTATTATTGAGTTATTTTGGGACCACTATCTTGAGCTTTTCTTACTTGTTGAATTTTGTCTTTGAATTTAGGTGGAGAACTTAAAGGCCGTTTTAAATGTTCAAGCTCGGACTGTCAATAATGAAATGGAAAACTTTAAACTGCGCTGGGATCAGTTAAAGCCTAAAGACTCCAGTGTCACAAAAGATCCAGTGAAGTTTGATGCTGTTATTCAATATATTAGTCAGATGAGAGACGAGTGGATGCAATTAAGCCACAGACGAGAAGCTATTGAGTATATGCCATTATCCGATAAATTGTCGTGAGTTTCAATTAGCACACTAATTTTGGTGTTTTCATTCACAGAATGTCCTTTGCGACGGTGTCCACCGAGAAGATGGATGTAGATTTCTTGTCCGATTTAGACGATGAACTTGATAGTTATGAAGAAACATGGAGCCGACTTGGAGAATACAGAGCTGGATTTAAGGAATTCGAGCAGGAAGATTGGATAGTTTTCCGAGCAAAGCCTTACCAATTCGAAGAATTCTTGGAATATTGGGATGCAACCTTACGAGATCAACCAAAAGATTCGGATTTCATATACCACGTGCTCAAAGATATCGACGAGTGCAAAGTATACTTCAAAGAACACTTTTGTAATGACTGTATTTGTGCAAAGATGTAATGAGATCTTTCATTTTCATCATAGACCATCATACCGAATCTAAAGTGGTTACGGGGGGACATTTTTACTGAGAAACACTGGGTTGAAGTATTTGATGTACTGGATATGCCTCGGAAAGCCATTGGAGAGCTAACACTTGGGGACTTCTTGGCTGTGAAAACTAAGATCAATGACAGTTTGAAAGAGCTAAAGGTTAGTGCCTATTTAAACAGGTATTTTGTAGAAGTTTCATATAATTAAGGGAATTGAAAAAGAACTGAACGTATTTATTACGCTTGTCCATTAGGATATTAACTCCAGAGCTGCAGGAGAAGTTACTGTGACACAAGCATTAACTGAACTAGATACGTGGGATGTAATCTCAAAATTTCAATTGGCAGAAAATATTGATTCACACGGAAAAGTAGTTTACATTGTAGAAGATTTTAAATCTGTTCTGAACAAAGTATGTGCTCTAACATGTGTAAAACCGTAAGCTTTACGAAATGAAAATAATACATTCATTTTTGGTCCTAAGATCGGTGACAATCAAAGCTTGCTCCAGTCTATTCGAACTTCTCCATACTATTCAAACTTTGCCGATAGAATAACTATGTGGGAGACAAAGCTTGCTGATTTGGACGAATATCTCCAAAGTCTTAACAAAATTCAAAGAAGGTAAATCGTGCATCGTTAATAACCTAAGCAATACCCCGAGTCTCTGTTTAATTATTATGATTAATTGTTGTTCAGGTGGATTTATCTTGAGCCGATCTTTAGCCACGGTGTGTTAGAAGCAGAGCAGCAAAGATTCCGAAGGATCGACGAAGATTTCCGGCTGATTATGGAAAAGATACATATGGATAACAGAGTATCTAATTTAGGAAAGATTCAAAACATAAAGAGTAGATTGAGCACACTTCTCGATCAGCTCTCTCGTTGTCAGAATAGTCTGAATGAATTTTTGGAGAAAAAGCGATCCGGTTTTCCTCGGTTTTATTTTATAGGAGACGATGATTTACTAGAGATATTAGGTCAATCTACAAAGCCCACCGTTATCCAGGCCCATTTAAAGAAACTCTTTGCTGGAATTCACAATGTTGATTTCGATGAAAACAACCAGTTCATACTGTCAATGAAGTCAATAGAAGGAGAAGTTGTGCCACTGAAGACTAAAGTCAAAATAACTCCCAATGTTGAGGTAAAAAAGAAAAAATTGATAATGGGTTTGATGTTTAGTTATCTTTTTAGTTTTAGTTTTCCAGTGTTTGAATGTATCAATAATTTTCAGGAATGGTTAAATGAACTGTCTACCGAAATGAGGTGCACCCTCAAGTCGCTTCTTCTGGATTGCGTGTCTGATTCCAAACATGATTCAAAAGATCCTGACAAATATCCAGCTCAAATCCTTTGCCTAAGTAATAGCATTGTTTTTACCGACCAGTGTGAAGAAGCCATACGATCAGGAAGGTTATCTAACCTTCAAGCTCAACTTAAACAAGATTTGCGGGATTATGCAGATGTTCGGCTCAAGAAGGGTGACCAGGCTGAAAAAGTACTTCAGTTAAAGTTAAAAGACCTGATCTTGGAAGTTATTCATCAAGTTGATGTAGTGGATTACTTAATAACGAGGAAAGTTAAAATGGTCACTGATTGGCATTGGCAGAAACAGCTCAGGTACTGACTAAAAATAAAACAGTAAGATTCTGTAGCAGTCATGTAACAAGAGTCACTTCATGACAGATTCTACATTCGGGATGATGGTGATGGGACTGCAATAGTGAGAATGGCAGATGCTGAGTTCAATTATTCATACGAATACCAAGGGAATGTTCCTAGACTAGTCCATACTCCTTTGACTGACAAATGTTATCTCACATTGACTCAGGTAAGATACACGTCATTTATTCCAACATGCTCAGAATTAAACAATGAGCACAAATTAATCTGATGAATTGTACCTACAGGGCATGAGAATGGGGCTAGGTGGGAATCCTTATGGACCTGCAGGTAAGTTGATAATGTTTTCGATTTTATGGCAACGACTTGATTCACCAACGGAAGTTTTGACACAGGAACTGGAAAGACTGAATCTGTGAAAGCACTTGGAAGTTTGCTTGGGCGCCAAGTACTTGTTTTTAACTGTGATGAAGTTAGTAATTCAAACAATAAGTCAGATTGATACATCTGGATTATGAGCTTAACATTTACATTCGCTCTACAGGGAATCGATGTCAAATCAATGGGGCGAATTTTTATGGGCCTCGTGAAATGTGGTGCATGGGGATGCTTTGACGAATTTAATAGACTGGAAGGTGCCACTTTATCTGCAATATCAATGCAGATTCAACCTATTCAAACTGCACTTAAACAGGGTCACAAAAAGGTCATTCTCATGGAAGAAGAGATCCCATTGGACCCTAACGCAGGGATTTTTGTAACTCTTAATCCAGCCGGACAAGGTTATGGAGGAAGAAACAAGCTCCCTGATAATTTGAAACAGTTGTTCCGTCCAGTGATTATGTCTCATCCAGACAATGACAGAATTGCAGAAGTCATATTGTACACAGAAGGATATCGATTTGCCACAAAAATTGGAAAAAAATTGGTCGAAGTATTTTCGTTGAGCGAAAAAGTACTAACTCGACAGCCGCATTACGACTGGGGACTTCGGGCCTTAAAAACTGTCCTAAAAGGGTGTGGAACTGCCTTAAATGAACTTGAAAAACGTGCCTCTGGACTTTCTGAAAAAGGTGAAAGCGATATTGCAGTCTCTTCACTAAGGCTCAATACACTTCCAAAATTGACTTATTCGGACTGCTTCCGGTTTGATAATTTAATTGGAGACGTGTTTCCTGCTGTCACGTTCAAAGAGCTAGGCAATGATGAGCTTGCAAGTTACATTCGTGAAGCTTACAAAGAATTAAATCTCGAACTAAATGAGAACCAGGTAAATATAATCAGTAACCTGATTTATATCATACCCATTTAGTCGTGTAATACAATGCTTGCTGACTGTTCTAGGTACGAAAATGCTTGGAGTTGTACGAACAGCTCCAGCAGCGTATGGGAGTCGTAATTGTCGGGCCTCCTATGTGTGGGAAGTCGACTATCCTCAGTTTATTGAAGCATGTACGTGAGAAATGCATACGATAGTATGATTTTGATGATTAACCAAAAGTTTTTCTTACTAGGCAATGAACAAAATGAACAAGAAAGTTAAAGTACACTCTATTAACCCGAAAGTAATGCCAAGGCAGCATTTGCTCGGACATATTAATTTGGATACTCGTCAGTGGAATGATGGGATTTTAACTCTTAAAGCCCAACAAGTTTATTCAGAACCACCAGGTCAGTGAGCATGAAAATAAAAATTGATTGGAGAGGAACACTACAGGTGATTTTAAGTATGACTTTCTTCTAAATATGGCCTAGATGTTAGTTCATGGATCATTTGTGACGGAGACATAGATCCAGAATGGATCGAATCGCTAAATTCTGTATTAGATGACAATCGACTTCTAACGCTTCCTTCTGGCTGGCGTATTAAGTTTGGGCCGAATGTGAACTTTGTATTTGAAACTCATGATTTGAGTCTCGCTTCTCCTGCTACTATATCAAGAATGGGTATTATTCTAATGAGGTATTTTTGCAGATTGTAAATAACTTGTTAATTTATTTACTTTGACTTGTGATGCTAAATTTTATTACAAATAATTTTATAGCGAAGAAGATACTAATATTACGGGGCTAGTCAACTCATGGCTAAGTGAACAACCAACCGATTTGCAATCTGCACTAAAGCAATTTGTAGACGACCACTTATTGGATGGTGACAATTTAAAACATTATCTGTAAACTCATCCAATTAACTAAATCAAACAACTTCGGTTTGTAGGATTGTCATATGTACTGCAAATGAATGACATTGTCCTTCCGCTTCCGAAGGCTACTTTGCTGCAAAATTCATTATCGCTGCTTTCTGGAGCACAAGCGAATGGTGAAATGTCTGTGGCTATGATTAAAGGACTTTGTGGAAATCTAACTTCCACACAAGCAATGGAATTGTCGCAGAAGGTAGAGAGTTTAAATTTAAAATTGTACTGACGGTGATTAGTTTGAAACCGATTAACAGCTTGTGCATATTTTTTCATACAGATATTAGAATGGACGATGGAGGCCAATTCACTAACACAGAACAAATATAGTGTATTTTTTAATCCTAAGTCAGGAAAAGTTGAACCTTATCAAGATGACCCTTTCGATGTTCACGATGATCTAACTGGTGGTCAGTTACCTCTGGTCAAGACTTCAGATGTAAAGCGTGTTCTAGATACTATTCGACCTTGGCTAAAATCACGGGAACCTTTCATGCTTATTGGACCTGAGGGATCCGGAAAATCGTAATCCCTCAAGCAGTTTTTATATAATCAATGACCATCCATGTCCATCCGTGTTTTAAGTAGAAATATTTTTCTCCTATAGCATGATAATTCAATATGCACTTAATGAGCTTCAATCAACTGAAATAACAGTTATCCACTGTTCAAGCTTGATCACTCCAGAAAACGTTTTACTTAAGCTGACCCAGGTACACTTAATTATTCCTAACGTCATGATTATATTATTTAAATGTTATTAGAGGGATTTGAAATTTAGGTTTGTATTACAATGACCACAAACACTGGACGGGTTTACAGACCCAAGAATGGAGAAAGGCTCGTATTGTACTTCAAGGACGTCAATCTCGTAAAACCAGACAACTGGGGGACATGTCAAATGGTCGAATTTTTACGTCAGGTATTATCAAGTTTTATAAGATTCCGCAACTATAAAGATTTATTATTATCATCGTTTAATAACTCCTATGTCATAATTGTTAGATAATCGTCTACAAAGGATTTTATGACAAGAGTTTAGAATGGGTAACTGTGGAAGGTATTCAAGTTGTAGCGAGTATATCGATAGGAAATATCACTGGAGGACGATACAACCTTTCTCCACGGTTTACGTCGAGGATAAGAATATGCAACATGAGGTATTGAAACTTTTAACCTACTAGTATCACTCCCTTAAAGTTTTAGACGCAGATTGACTTCATATAATTTTTTTCAGCCAACCTCAAGCTGATCAATTGTATTCAATCTGTGGCAGTTTTTTGACTTTACTTATGAAGAAGTATATTCCCAACCATCCTTTTGCTCAGAAACCTCAGCGCATTGAGTCCTTAGCAGCTGCAATGGTGAAAGTATTTAATGAATCTCGTGGAACTTTTACTCCTGTTGCACAAAGTCATTACCAATTTACACCGAAGGATTTGGCTAACTGGGTTATGGGATTGATGAGATATGATGTTCTCCACAACAGCGATACCGATATCAAAAGTTTTTACACAGCATGGGCATTTGAAGCTTGTAGACTTTTCCGTGATAAACTTGTATCTAGCCATGAAAAACAAAAGTTTGACGATGTGATTCTTAGCCCTGTGCTCAGTCAGCTTGGAGCTGGCGAAGTTATGAAGAATTTAACAGGTGCACATCAATTTCAAAAAATAAAAAAGAGTTTTATAATAATTTGTTTACAAATAATTTATCCAATATAGATGCGTGGTGGGTCAGTTCTTTAGCAAGTTCTGCCGTAAACCTGGGTTTCCAGTATCCATTTTCTTCTGTATTCGGACCAAGTTTGGTTGGAATTGCCAATGAAAACTTAATCGCTGTCGTAGAAAAAGGGATTGTAGTGTTTGGTCGTGAGAATAGAACTCTAACGATAGTAATTACTTCCGAAGTTCTGGAGAACGTGGCTTACATGGACAGAATTTTGTCCTCTCCTGCATCATCATTATTTCTTGCTGGAAGAGCTGGTGTAGGTAGAAAAACTGCAGTGTCAATTGTGGCTGCATTGCACGGTGCCAACATTGTTTCCCTTAAAATTGGTAGAAATTACAATTTGAAGTCGTTCAAAAACGACATAAAAGCAGTAAGCATGATATGAAAATGTTTCTCCCATACAAACTGAAAGTTTTATTCTAATGCTTTCCTCTGTGTTAGGCAATCCAAACATCTGCGTTAGAGGGAAACAAGACATTTCTAGTTCTAGAAGACTTTCAATTAATTGATCCTGTCTTTTTGGATATGATAAACTGCTTGCTTTCAGCAGGAGAGGTTTGTTATTTTTATGAAAACATGAATAGCTGTATTCTATGTTAAATATGGTTAATTCATGTTTATAGATTCCTGGTTTATACACTCAAGAAGAAATGGATGTTGTAACAGCCATTCTCAGGGACGTAGCATCTAATGAAGGATACACTGATTCAACGTCGTCTTTATTCATATTACGTAAGATCACTTTTAAATTGTGTCACAAACAATGTCAACATTCCTTATGATGTCTTTACTTCAAACAGGCGTGAAAAAGTTTCTTCAGATTGTATTGATATTGGATCATACAAACAAAAACTTCGTGAAAAACTGCCAGAATAATCCTGCGTTGTACAAAAACTGCAGCATGCTGTGGTTAGAGTCGTGGGGAGAAAAAGCTCTACAAACACTCCCTAGTATGATGATGAAACGGTACAATATCAACTCTAAATGTGTGTAATAATTGAGCTGTAGAAGTTTTTAAACTGCCATAAATGGATCTCGCTTTTAGATTTTATGCCCTTAGTAGTCCTGAACTTTGTGGATTTGGATCTAAGTTCTCTGAACCTAAACGTCAGCAGCTATTTGAGCGAGGGTTTCAAGCTATATATGAAAGTGCAAACAAAGATATGGCTGTACCAAAGCGATTTATTTCTTTGATTCATAATCATGCATTGATATACCTGCAGAAATATGCTAAAATATCTAATCAGATGAAGAAGCTGACGGTAAGACCAATACTTCAAAACCTGCGTAACTATTGATTATAAATAAGACGAGTAATTTGAAACAGGCTGGAATAACGAAACTTCAAGAAGCTAGAGGAGTTGTGGAAAGCTTGAAATCTGCTGCTTCTAAGCAAGAATCGGTGCTTGCAGAAAAGCAAGCTGATGCCAACAAAGCCTTAGAAATGATGACATTAGCAATGCAAAACACAAATGTTCAACAGCAAGAGATGGAACAACTACGGGAGAAGACAATACAGGAGAGCGCAATTATTGCCCAAAAGTGAGTATATACATTTTTATTATTGCGTATTTTAAAAAAGACGTTTTGATATTGAGAATGCACTTACCCTAAACGAAAGGAAAAAAGAAATCGACGCCGAATTAGCGGAAATTGAGCCGCTAGTACAGACTGCTCGTTCTGCGGTCGGAAACTTAAAAAATGAATCTCTATCCGAAATCCGTTCCCTTCGGGCACCTCCTGAGATAATCAGAGACATATTGGAGGCCGTTCTCCGCTTAATGGGAACTCGAGATATGTCTTGGAACAGCATGAAGACCTTTCTATCCAAACGAGGAGTCAAGGATGAGATTCGGTACTAAACCTGGAAATACTTATGAAATCTCAAACTCATTTAACACTTTAAACATTACAATTGCAGGAGTTTCGATGCCAGAAACATCGATAAATCTGACAGAGAGGCTGTGGAACAACTACTGAAGTTGAAACATGAATCATTTGACCCGAAAAATGCTAAACGAGCATCTGCTGCTGCTGCTCCGCTGGCAGAATGGGTTCAAGCAAACGTGAAATATTCGAAAGTTCTGCAAAATATCGGTCCATTAGAAAAGCAGCAGGCAACGCTGATGAAGTATGTCTAACTATAATATAAGCTTGCAATGAGCAGCTGATCTAGATTTTGGATACATGATCTATGGAAAGCAACTGACATTTTATATATTTTGTTTAGAAATCTGAGCATAGCAGAAGCTCATATGAGTGAGTTAAATGCTGAACTTGATAGCGTGGAAAAACGAGTTGAACATTTGAAAACAAAGCTTAACCAAAACACAAAGGAAGCAGCGGAAATAGAGTTCCATTTAAACAAAGCAAAAAGTACTCTTGGAGCTGCTGAGGAACTAGTCGGAAAGCTAAATGATGAGTTTATGCGATGGAATGACGAGGTATTTAACTATACATCTAAGTTTGTTTACATGGTATCTTTACTTGCCTTCTGAACCATATTTCTTGTGATCCATCTTGTCAGATGAAAGATCTGGAGGAAGAAAGCAAAGAATTGCCATTGTATTCTTTGATTGCATCTGCTTTCTTGACGTTCCTTTGCAATGCCCCTGAAGACACTCGCGTCGAGTATACAAAAAAGTGGTGTAAAGAGTTGGGTCTTGCTGATTTTGACTTAACAAAGTTTTTATCAACCGAACGAGATGTTTTGCAGTTGCAACTTGCTGGCTTGCCAAGTGATCATTTGTCACATGAAAATGCGATTATAATTCTTCAGGTAAGAACAGCTACAATGTCGAGTAGGCTATTGTTTCCACAAGGGTGTGGGTTTTTAGTATTTTTAATTACATGCAACTTGAGATGTCTGAAGGAAATCCTGTGGTAACCACATAGACAGAGTAGTTAGTTTTGAAATATACAGATAGAGTTAACTATTTTAATTGTATTTAGACATGTTTACGCCCATACATTGTGGATCCGTCTAGTCGAGCTACACAATGGCTTATAAAGGAACTCAGCAAAAGCAAAGAACCCGTGGTTATCTCCCTACAAGATCCAAAATTTTCAACGGAGCTTGAATTGGCTGTCAGGTACGAATGTTGTTTCATGCTTCCTTGTGTACTTTAAAGTTAATTAACTTTATGTTTATACTCGAGTGCAGATTTGGAAAGACCATCATAATTCAAGAAGCTGACAGCATTGAACCGATTTTAATACCAATTTTGCGCTGTGATCTCATATCTCAGGGATCAAGGGACTCTATTCCAGTTGGCGATAAATTGATTGACTACAATACAAATTTCAGGCTATATCTATGCACTCGAAAACCAAATCCTGTTATCCCTCCTGATGCTCTTGCAGTATTGACTGTTGTAAATTTTACAACTACTCGAGCTGGGCTCGTGAATCAGGTTAGCTGATTGAGTGTTCGTTCTTTTGAATACAACTCGTAAGATTTTAGGAGCACTTGAATAATGTATGTATGTTTTGATTAGCTTTTGACAACAACATTGTCTCATGAAAAGCCCGAAATTCAGAAGAAAAAGACAGATCTAGTAAAGAGCATTGAGTCCTTAAAGCTACAGCTAGAACAACTTGGAGACATGCTTTTGCAAGAATTGGCGACTGCTCAAGGAAATATACTGGAGAATACTGTATGTCTTGTCATGTACTAAAATATGCTGTGGGCGGATATCGTCTTGTATTACTGAAGTTCTCATTACTATTATTTTCGTAGGAACTTCTTGCATCCTTGAACAAAACAAAGTCCAGTTCTGTAGCTATCCGTAAATCTCTTAAGGAGGCAACTATTATCGAGAAGTCCCTCAACAAGGATATTGAAGTGTATCAACCATTGGCACAATTCGGGAGTCGACTTTATTTTGGAACAATTGAAGTGGCTCAACTTAACTCTATCTATCAGGTGTCCCTGACCAGCTTTTTAAACCTGTTCAAGAGAATCTTTATGTTACATTCGGTAAGTCAACGGCTATCATTAGACTATAGAGGAAACGATCATGTAACTATCTTCGTCATCATCTTAACTTTTCAATCACAGTGGGATGGAACTAAGATTGAAGAAAGAATTCAAAACCTTTGCTATGCGTTGTTGGACAGCATTTATGACTTTGTAAGTCATGGTCTATTTAAGACTGATAAGATGGCTTTTGCATTACATTTGACACACTTGATGCATGAGGATGCGTTTGAACCAAATGTAAGACACGGAATATCACGTATAGATATTTTTTAAAAATCGAATTCGTCTAATAACTATGAATATTTAGGAATGGGAAGCTTTTACTGGTCAGCTCGTTGGGGATGTAGACTCGGAGACCATTCAAAACATTCCAAGTTGGGTCGCTGAAGACAGGCGATTTGCTCTTCAAATGCTTTCGAGTTGCTTTCCACAGATGTACAAAATGCTGGATCTAAAGAATAATGATTTATGGATGGAGTTTTCTACAAGCAGTGAGTGCGAGGAAAAGATCCCGCAACATATGAAAGCGAACCTGAGCTCCTTTCAAGAAGTCATGCTAATCCAAACTTTAAGACCCGACAGACTTCATACAGCTATGTATAATTTTGCAAAGAAGATGCTCGGTAGAATGACAGTTATATGCCAATTCAGGATGCTTTTAATTTGGTCAATTAATACAATTTAATAACACAATGGTAGGCAAAGCAAGTCTGTTTTCTACGCCACCAAGTCTTCAACAAATATTGGACATGTCGAGAGCAGGTCAGCCCATTCTCATGCTAACTTCATCAGGTGCAGATCCATCGCAGGAAATTCGCGAATTGGCAGAGTCTACAGTGGGAATCAATAAATATTTCGAGGTATTAAATGAATTTTCATTTATCATATTCGTGTTGAACAAGAGTTACAATTTGTATTGAACGCAGATGTCCATGGGACAAGGAGATCCTTCTGAAGCTTTTCAAAAGCTGAAACAAGCAGCCAAGGCAGGATCCTGGATGTGCATGAAGAACTTACACTTAGTCACACATTTATTGGAACCACTCGAGAAAGAAATCCGAACCTTAAAACCCGATAATAACTTTCGTCTGTGGTTAACATCCGAGCCACATGAATCATTTCCAAAAATTTTGGCTCAGTCTTGTTTGAAGATAGCCTTTGAGGTCAGGAGTAAACATTTAACGCAACAATTTTAGCTTATCTAACTCGGGTTAACAATTTTAGGCACCTCAAGGGATTAAGAAGAATCTTCAGCGAACTTATGATAGTTGGCCAACGAAGTTTATTGTTGGCGATAAAAACATAATGAGAACTCAGGCTCTGTTCGTTTTAGCTGTGTTCCATGCTGTGATACAAGAACGAAGAACTTACATCCCACAAGGATGGAGTAAAGAATACGAATTCAACGATAGTGATCTAAGAGCTGGAGCTGACGTTATCGATCAATTTTTCAAAGCAAACAGTGAGTTGTAGACCAAGAAACTTATGGGATCCATTTTCTGACTTATGAATATTATAATTTTATAATGTAGAAGCACGCGAATTCCAGTGGGCTTACATACATGGATTATTCGTCAACGCAATTTACGGCGGAAAGGTTGATAATCAGTTTGATATTCGTGTTCTTGAGACGTACCTGATTGAATATTTCAATGACCTGGTTCTCACTGGAGGAAATCAATCTAAGAAGACATTCGGACCAAATCTTTATCTTCCCACTACAACTGCAGTAGAAGTAAGGCTGCTTACAACATTGACTCCATTTACATTCTTAACTGAGACTATGCATTGTTATTTAGGAATATATGAAGCAAATAGAAGGAATGCCAGAAAACGATCGGCCTGGGTATTTCGGCTTGCCAAGTAATATTGAGAAATCCTGGCAAAGAATTGCTAGTGCTCGAGTTATCGGTCAACTCAAGTGTAAGAATTAGTGATAGTATAATGAATTTGACATGAGCACTTGAAGGAATACTACGAAAGAGTTAAATTCTTTTGCAGACTTATCCATTCCTTTCAATGATGCCAGTGCATTTGACAGAACTGTCTGGGTTAAAGAACTCACGCCTGTATTAAATGTTTGGAAAAAACTACATCAAGTGAGTGCAGAGTTACAGATCTGAACTTAAAAAAGATTAATGTTTTAAATGCACCATGCTTATCGTTAATGTGAATATTTGTAAAATTAGGAACATGGAAGCACAAGTAAACTACAGGAAAAAATAGAACCACCTGAAACATCAACGGACCATAAAGTAGACCCGATTCAAAGCTTTGTAGAATTAGAGTACTACAACATTGTCAGCTTCATGCAAAGTATCCACAAGACTTTAGGTGGAATAAGTAAAGTAATTCGAGGTCTTATTATTCCAACGGAAGAGATCAAAGTGATCGCAGATTCTTTGATGAGACGTGAAGTGAGTTCTAGTGTGTGTAAAATTATATTCACGGAAAGATAATATTCGTTCTTGTATCATTCATTTCAGGTCCCGTACGACTGGATTCAAACTTGGGAAGGTCCACAAGACGCAGTTCTATATCTCACTGGTTTAGTCAGTCGAGCAGCTGCAGTTAAGAAATGGTCTGAACGAATCCAGGCTGGGGAATTGTTCCGACATCCCATTGACCTTGCTGATTTGATAAACCCAGACACTTTCTTCTACGCATTTAAACAACTATGCGCCAGGTATTCATGTGAATTTTATATCCTGAATTTTTATTCTCGATTCTTACACTCATTTTGAATAACTCCTGACGCAGAAATCAAGCAGTATCGATGGACAAACTTCAACTCGTATGTGCTTGGGATCGCAGTACCTTCGGACCTGACAAATTTAGCTGTCAACTCACAGGAATTCTCTTAGAAGGTTGTACATTCAATGGAGTACGACTAGTCGAAAATACACCTACAGATGCTCCTATCTCCAGAATCGTGGATTGCACTGTAGCATGGGTTACATCAGTATGAGTCTCAAAATTTCATACGTCACCTCAATTGCATCCATCCATCCATAATCATATTGCCTAATAAATCTCTTTCTCTTTGCTTTCTTAGAAAACTGACCTCCCTCGAAGTAACACTATGTCCGTCCCTCTATATGCAAACGACCGACGAAAGAAACTAATCACTACCCTCACACTGCCCATCCAAAGTGAGAGCCCATATAAGTGGATCAAGACTGGAATTGCTTTATTCTTAAAAACCTAGTCAATGAAATAATATATGCTTACGCTTTACTTGGAACATATCGAACCACTACCTATAAAAATAATGTGCATTTAAGTATTTAAACATGTATATTTAAATTCCCATATGTATCAATTCGTTTAAATGGATAAAATTTAAATAATTCTTAAGTGAGGCCTTGAGACTGGATTTCCTTTTGCATAAACTTGCATTCAACTTGCCTGAACCTGCATAAACCTGCATAAACCTGCATGCATGAGGACTCGGCTGGTGATAAGCGAAAGAGCGAGAGCATCGTGGGAACCACCGGCGAGTCTCCGTCGTTGTTGTGTCTGCTGCTTCTCTCGTCTTCGCACTTTGCTTCCTTTTCTGAGCGAGTGTGAGTGTCTTCCAGAAACATCGCTCAGCCGGCATTCATATTTCTTCGTCTGACTTCCAATCAAATCATCAGCACAAACTTATTTAAAGGAACTGTCGATTTACTAAAACAATACTGTTGACGAATTTCGACATTCTTCACGGTAAGTAGATAATGACTATATAGCAATATAGTGTTAGCAATAAAAATTTAAATCACAAAGGACGAGTATGTTACTATTGTAGCAATAGTAATAAATAATAATAATAATAAAGTTGTTGAAGTTGTTGTTTTTGATAACTCGTTTCGTGTCGATTTTAAACAGGGAAAGGGAAAGGTATTTAATAAGGGAGAGGATGGAGCAAGAGCAAGAGCAAAAATCGGTGAAGATGGAAATAACGCCAAATCCATTAATGTATTCTCCAAACCCGAACTCTGTAGACATTTCTCCTGGAGGAAAGACGGGAATTTTGTACAAGCAAGTGTTGGGGGAGGGGGAGGGAAAGCCCTTTGACAAGAACGACCCTTACACGTGGTTGACAATGAAGGCCTGTCCGGGTGTGCAAGTCTATGTTCACTACGTAGGAAGGCTCGCTGATTGGACTGAGTTTGATAGGAGTAACAGGGATGAGGAACCGTTTTCATTTGTTCTTGGAGATGGTACGAAAATGACTTGTGGATTGTTAGATTATTATGATGATGATGCGATATGTAAGTTTGATGTGACAATAATGACGCTGGGGACTTGGTGTGCAGGGAAAGTAATAAAGGCTTGGGATATCGGAGTGGAAGGGATGTTGAAGGGAGAAATACGTCGCCTTGTTGTTCATCCTGATTTGGCTTACGGGGGAACTGGATCTGGACGAATTCCACCAAACTCTTGGTTGTTTTTTGATATTGAAATGATCGATTTTGAGCCGGAGGACTTGAGCAAAAACGGGGACAGGAGTATTTTAAGGGTGAAACAAATACCGGGGAAGAATCGATTTCTCACTCCAATTCATGGAAGTTTGGTTGATGGTAATTAAAAAAATAAATATATATTCGTTTAGTGCAAGGTAGATTTTGATTTTTAAGGTTGAGATTTTTTAATTAAGAGTTATTGTGAATTTCAGTTGAGTTTTCTGGCTTTGAAAATAAGTCTCAAGCTAAATGCCACGAAAACGTTGGACGAATTAAGTTTAAATTAGGAGAAGGGTCTGAACATGGGATTCCTTGTGGGATTGAAAAAGCGCTCTTCAAGTTCAATGAGGAAGAAGTCTCTGTATTGAAGTTCAGAAAACACAAGAAGTATTTACCGTCTAGTGTTTGGGAGAACCCTAATCTTCCTGAAGAACCGGAATTTGTTTATAATGTTTGGCTTCATTCTTTCGAAAATGTAAGAAGAAACATTGTGCTCGTTTATTTTGCTCACGATTTTAAGGTAGGATGAATTAATTTAATATTTTGAACCTGTAGCCTAAAGAACCTTGGCAGTTGGAAGGAGTTGAGAAATTAGAGTATGCAAAGGAATTCAAGGAGAAGGGTGGCCAGTTTTTCAGTAAGGGTAATTATCGACTGGCATTGGACAATTACAAACGAATCGTGGACTTTTTGAAGGCTGAAGCTCGTAAGTTTATCAAACATTTATTATTCAAATTTGATTAGTGAGTGTATCAATAAACTTTGTCTGGTTGAGTAGTGTTGACAGGAGAAGATGAAGAAACAAGAAAGTCACTTTTGCTGGCTTCCTATCTCAATCAAGCTATGTGCAATGTCAAGCTTAATCGGAACCCCCAAGCGATTCGTAATTGCGATGATGCATTGGACATGGACAAGCATAACTTGAAGGGCCTCTATAGGCGAGGGTTGGCTAGAATTGGAATAAACGAGCCTGGGCTTGCCAAAGAAGACTTCCTTGCTGTGCTCACACTAGAACCCGACAATAAAGCTGCTCAGACCCAGGTGAAGCTCTGTGACAAAAAGATAGCAGAACATCAGCAAAAAGAGAAAATTATATTCAAAAAAATGTTTGCTACTATCGGTGCCCCAGAGGAAACAGTAGGTGATGATCAGTAACAGTAGTTGTTGTTGTTGAAATCATTATTCCCAGATTCAGTTTATTTATCCACGTAATATTTTAGGATGATAAACCTCTTCCAAATGGAATGGAAAATGTCTCCGAATGGAACAAGTCTGGCCATGGGCAGTCGAACTGAAACTAATTTCAATTATATTATGTCGTTAAATAATAAGAATAAGAATCAACAACCGGTCTCACCGAAGAACTTTCTTCATTCCAGCTTTACTATATTTGTCCGACGCATATTTATACTTGGTGCATTTCTGTATTGTCTTACTTTTCTGTACCCGAATAAATCTTTCACATGGTTGTATACATCAGTAAAAATGTGTTTAATTGTTTCAGTTTCAACAAAATCTGCTAGTTTGACAATATATCTTGCGAATTTGTAGCAGAAAAGAGCACTAATAATCTACATTGGTCTATAATGTAAATCCAAAACAAATCAAAATAATTCTAGGAATCAGCATATTCCCTTTCCATTATGCTAATGCCATTTTAGATGATAAATACAATACATAAATAAATACAGTATATTTTAGCTTCATGGGAGTCATTTTGCTTTCATTCAGCAGCAAATATGGGTTGGATTATAGTAAATGGGCCACTGAAATATTTCTGCCCATTTAAGTTTTTTTTAAAAAGAGCTATATCAACGCATTAGTGCTTCCTTACGCACTTTGCCCCCGTTAGTCTTACATTTTTAGTCGGGGGCTCTGCCCCCGAGCCCCCGTTATTGATTTTTTCGTCGGGGGCTTGATTTTTTCGTCGGGGGCTCTCCGTCTTTTTTGCGATAGCGCGTCCTTCGGCCGCACTATCGAGTGATGAGCCAAGATTTGCTTCCGAGATGACATTGTTGATATAGTTCCTCACTTGAAAAACTTGCCCACGTTCTATAATCGCACCCAAATATGTTCAATTACAGTAACATAAATGATACTACCGTACATTCTAGGAATCAGCATATTCCCTTTCCATTATGCTAATGCCATTTTAGATGATAAATACAATACATAAATAAATACAGTATATTTAAGCTTCATGGGAGTCATTTTGCTTTCATCCAGCAGCAAATATGTTCAATTATAGTAACATAAATGATACTACCGTACATTCTCAGTCTACAATTATACACGACACGTCGAACAGTACGGTCGATAGTCGCAATTATAATTATGAGAGTCGTCATACAAAATCAAAAAAAGATCTGTGTCAAAAGTCTATTATACAACTAACATTTATGCCGAAACATCACTTGAAGGAGCTTTCCGAATTCTTCTCAACGAAGACTTAACACTACAACAAAGAAGTTCTTACGTTATCCTTGCAACTTAATTGAAACTTTTAAATCAGTTATTTATCGTAACTCAATTTTTACGTTACGTCAAGTCTGGGTATTTTTTCTGGAGTAGAATATGGTGAGATAAGAAAAATAGAATATAAAATTCTTCGCCAGAAAAACCCGACTAGAAACTTTAGCTCGGATATCGTAAGAACGTCTAAGTATATTAGTGCCTGGTAGCTCGATGAACTTCAGGTTCTCGTTCCCTCTCCCGGCTTCTTTCAGGATCCCCACGTCGTTCGCGTTCTCTTCCATCTCGTTGATATCTTTCACGTTCTTCGTAGTAGCGATTGCTACTCGTACCACTAAGCGCATAAATAAAATTTTGTCATGATTGAAAAGTCTCAATGAGAAACATAATTGTTTACTTGTTTGCATCGTCTTACGTTTCTTCTCGAGTACGATCTCGGTATTCTCGTTCTCTACTTCGAGACCGCTCTCTAGGGAAATCGTAGTAGCGATCTCGACTCCGATCTCGGTAGTCTCTTTCTCTGCTACGAGAACGTTCTCGCCTGCTTCTTCTGCTATGTCTTTCTCTTTCTCTGGATCGTGAACGCTCTTCTGAAAGCGTAAAATAAATAAATGTTTATCTAAGTCTGACAAGAACAATAGAGGAGACATACACATGTATACATATATATGCAATTTTCACCAACCTCGACGACCGTATCCTTTAGATTCGATTCCATGAAGAGTGTCTTGCAATGAACTAACTAGAATCTTGCATCTGTCATCATGTGCGACCTTAGACTGCTTGATGAGTGAGATTGCTGTAACTAGAGTTTCAATGGCGCTAGCAAATTCCCCTGCAAATCAATCAAATATGTATTTCAGTTTCCTCAATTTGTCAACTAACTCAATGGTTCACAGATCTTACCAGTAGCTGCGTCGGCAACAGCGCGAGATATAGCTGAACTAGAAACTGTGCGGTTACGACTCATGACTTCTTCAAATTCTGCTTCGCTCATGTTGATTTGAGGCGGTGCATCTCGATGATCCATAGGTGGAGGATAAGAACCGGAGGGCTGTAAAATATTGCAATCACGTCAAAATTGCCATTTATGAGAATAAATAAGAAATTCAATTAGTTCTTACTCGTCCTCCAGGAGGAGCTCCTCCATAGTTAGGGGGCGGACCGAGCTGTGGTGGTCCCTGTGGACCTGGCTGGTTAAAGAACGCAGGGTTCATATGTGGGGCTGGGGCTCCAGGCTGTGGTCCAGGGATCATGGGCGGGGCAACTGGTAACATATACTTTCTTGAATATTCTGATCCATTATGGGCAAAGAAATTTATATGGAAACAGGAAAAAAGCAATTATCAGTAGAGCAAAGAATAAAGTTCATTCGTTCAACATTAACATCGAACAATAATAATAAACAGGCAAGCACAAACGCTCAAGGATGGCTGTCACCCATAAATCTTCCAATTCCAATATATAACAAACTAAATCAATTCAACATTTATCACAAGTATACATACGCTTCCTTTTTAGCCCAGGTATTGTGGTAATAAGCCCACGTATGATATCCGTTTTTGTACACGTCACTTCATCCCAAACTTTGATCGATGAGCAACAAACCGATGTACTTAAAAATTGGATACTCTTTGAAAAAGCGATTCATTGAGTGTTGTAAACCTTGACATGGACATCACATGGTTCTTGATTATTGTCGATATTTTTTCTATTCTGACTTAACTTCAAACATGCGTCCTTCAGTCATTTTTCGCTTTGAAAATCAATTGTGAGTGCATGAATTCTGTGTACAGTTTTTGCAGTTTTGTTTCAGTAGGTATCTACATGCATGCATTCAAAATTGCAAGCAAATCTTTCAGCGCAATACATGGGGGTAGGTTCTCTAAAAGTTAAGACCTTCTCAAGCATTGACTCAAGTCAGTCTAACAACCGAACTAAACTCAGCATTAATACTTTTTTTTAAATAGGTCCACACTTCAACCCATTTTCTACTGACTGAGACCAAGCCCCTAGTTACAGAATAAACCCTATTCACAAGTGCAATAGTTAGCCAAAACCTTAGACAAAAGCAATGCCAGTTATGGCAAAAGTAATCGCTGAGACCTGCTTGAGGAAGGTATTTAATACCCTATTTCTCACGCAGAATAGTCATAGATAATATTGCGAAATCTTAATTCCGAGGATATTTGTAGGTCACTGTCACTGTCACCCTTCACGTGATACAATTAACAATAAAAATATAACCGAATAATTCATTGGAGAAGCCTCGAATCATCGGATAAATAAATTATTAGTAACATCTCCATTTCACGTGAAATCAAAGCCAGCAGTAATAGTAGCATTGACAAAGAATTTAAAATACAAAGCATTATACACAGCTGGGTGACAGATAATACTTCTACACTGGTACCTTGAGGTGGCCCACGAGCAGGAGGACCTTGCATAGGTCCCGGAGGAGGTTGGCCTTGGCCATGTGGAGGGTAAGAATTCACTAAAGAGAACACAAATATCATTTTGATCTAGCTAGTGGGAAGTTCCAGTATGCCGATTGGGTAGAGTGGATGTACAGAATCCACAACTTATCGCAAGTAATAAAAATTCAAATACTAGGCTAGAAGAGCCTCTTCCTTTTCAAAAGGTTTCCTCTGTAAACGAAAAAAAAAATTAAGCTTAAACAGATCTTACTTGGAGGACGGTTCCAATCTCCTCTGGGTGGGGGACCACGTGGATCCATTCCCGGTCCTGGCATCGGACCTCTTGGAGGCATTCCTTGAGGGCCCATCGGGCCTCCTCCTTGGAAATAAGGATCTTGCTGAAAACAAATATTCAAAATCACTAACCAGGTTAAAGCATCAACGAAAAGTACTCAAATGTAAAGTAATACCATAGGGGGTCTTTGTGGAGGACCAGGATGACCAGGTGGCATGTTCTGAGGACCCCCAGGGCCCATTCCCGGAGGAGGTCTTTGAGGACTGTTGTAACCAGGCGGCGGTCCTCCTTGGTTATTTGGTGGTCCCATATTTCTTGGTGGCATACCGGGAGGCATTCTTGGACCACCTCGCATCGGTCCCATCATCATTCTAGGTCCGAATCCCATCCCCATTCCCATGGGCTGACCAGGCATTGGGCCCATTGGACCTCGTGGACCCCCCATCATGTTCATGTTGCTATTTTGATTAGTTCCACCTGTTCCTTGAGTGGGTCTTGTCTTCGATTGCGCCTCAAACTAAATAGGAAAGGGAGCAAAGATTTAGATTTAAATTAATCCAAACTGATTGTTTAAGGCACTTTGGAAAACGAATTACTGTACGAATCACACCTGGTTGAGGGCTTGCTTAGTTGGTGGAGTGACAACAGGAACTTGTCCATGTATTTCCTTCTTTGGTAATTTGTCATGGATTGCACGCAAAGAGGCCTCTGACCCTACGGTAAGAACACAATATCCTTTCGACTGACCATTTGCCCGATTCTCATAGAACTTCACTTCAATGAAATCATTCACTCCGATCTCAGACAAAACATCTTGCATGTTTTTATCAGAAGTCCACTAGAAAGAAACAATGTTTTTATAATACTAAACCCTTTGGAACCATATAATATTGTCTTCTGATGTCTTTAATCGCAAACTTTCAAGAACTCCTTCTAGAGCTTACCCAAGTGAGTCCGCCCACATAAGCCTGGTGTTTCCTAAGGGGAGTGATACCATCTCGTCCTTCACGTCCATCCCCAATGCTATGAGCCTTACTTACATTATTCGACGAAGGAGTCGGACTAGACGAAGCAGCATCCCCTCCATCCTCCAAATCTTCTCGTGGCCCTGAAGAATTGGCTATTACATCGTCGTATAGATCGACTCCATCACCTGCAAACTCCTCCTGCAATCAAATCAGAGGTAAAAACATTCTCAACTCTGACTACGTGAGACCCAACGTAAAGTAACAAAAAGCCTTGACACATACCGCATTAAAATCCTGCTCGATATCATCAGCGTAGAGATCGATATCCACCCCTTCTCCTCCAGACATCCCACTTGATTCAAAACGATAACACTAATCAATCTTAATTCCTCTCTATAAGATTGCTACACTACGAGCTGGATCAACTTGCTCTGAACGTGTAAGTCGGCGACAATTAATTATTTAAACATTTAAAGACCATTATTACCCAAGATATCTAATGAGTGACACTTGTAAAAACAATGCCTATATTCCATAGTGAGCATGAAGTGAGCCGACAACCATACCAACCTAGCATCTGTCGGTTTGTATTAGGCGGTTCGCAGTTGTACTCGATGTATTCTTGCCATAGACATTGCCGGCCACAGTCGGCCAAATGAGACTGACGGTGTTGAGTCGTGTGACTGTCGGGTAAGGTAGTGGAAGGGAGAGGATGGTGGTGGTGGAGAGTGTAGCGGTGCAATCAAATGGCCGCGTAAACTGGGACGAATGTGTCCGACGGGGAGAGGAGCCAATGGGAGAGAGAGAGCCCGAGTCCACCCGGAATCCATTTCATTGCTTTCCATGATCATTCAATGAAAGCGAGAGATATGGAATGGACGATGTCGAGGACGCTAACGCTAACGAGTCTTTGTGTTCATATATATTGTCGTCGTTTTATTGTCACAGACAGACGGAACAGTTACACTTTACAGAGACACTGTATTATTGTGAAAGACAAATATACTTTCTTCATGTACTAGCTTAAAACATTAATACTAATTGTAGATATATAGATAATTAAATATTTATCATACGTGTATTATGCAGCAACTACTCGCAGTATTACGCTTGTTGTGTGTGTTTCATTCGATGATGAGATGAACGCTGTTTGTATCAGGATTGGAATGCCTACGGAGGAATATAATAATAATATTAATATGTTCTACTTATTTGCTAGGAAGGAGCTATTAGAACTCTTGTACAATTTAATAATAAATATAATAATAATAATAATAATAATAATAATAATGTCATTGTGTACTTTGTATTAGGTAGGTAGTGGTAGTATAGGTACGGTTCAAGGTTTTTCAGCAAACTGGTGGATACATACTCTTTCAATTATAGCTATTTTTCTAAAAACTAGATACTCTTTAAGATTTGTTACTCTCGCAATCGGGAGTAGGCGGTTTATGTATGATTATGCACAGTATATTATGCGTGTGTACATTTTTTCAGTACTTCCGTCACATCACACTGTCGTCATGTTATAAATATTTTTTTATAAATATATAATACGAAGAAGAAAAATACATTCTGTTTTTGGAATGGTCGATTAGTAATTAAACTAGCATCTTGGAACGGGATCTGGGTATGATTTAGTTTTTGGAATTATTAGAATTTTAAGTTACAATAGTATTCATTGATTCTTTCGCACTGGAAGACAAAATTTAGCTTTGTGTCTAGTTTAAAGCTAACTGCTTACAAAACTTTCAGTCTTCTGAGTAACTCGTCCATGTCTTGGTCCTCGCGAGATGACGTCTTCTTTCTTGCGTGATTTTTCACCGGCTTAGCATCACCATTGTCTTGTACAGATCTATAAAGCCAAAACTCTTATAACATATGCTTCTCTGTTAGTATTCGCGTACGTAGGACCTAGTGCAAACTAGTTCTAACAGACATACATCCAAAACACTTCTAACTCGCTTATTTAGGCACATACATGCAAACACAAAATGGCTGGTCAGAATCACGAACAAGCCTCACGTTATTTCTCTCGTGCTTGAAGGTGATAAAACCATTATATTAGATCTCGATCTGCTTCTATTTAATGGGGCCTTATTGTCACCTATGAAAATGAAATTGATGTGTTAAAAGAGATCTTAAATCCAGCAACAAATACTAAATGTGTTAATACCTCCTCTTTCCCTGGGTGGTCTTTTTCGCTTCTGGAAAGCTTGACCTGTTGCTAATGCCTGTAGCAAATTGTCCATGACTCCTGTATCGTCTCCGGCGTTCATATCTACAAGCGCTTTCTTTCTTGCCAATCTTTCCTGCTTTTCTTGCTCTGCTTTTACTTTAGCTTCCTTAGCCCGTCGCAGTTTTTCCTCTGTTTCTCTTTGCTTTACATTATCTTTGTACGCTTGCTGAAAGACCATATAAATAACATAAATCACATGCGCGAAATCTTCATGGGTTTAGTAGCTATCACTCACCACAAACTGGTCTTTAAAAATCTTGATATCACCTAAAAATTCTTCAACGCTATATTTAGTTTTATCAAAGACAAAATATTCTGCTAAATCTGTGTAGAGTACGTCAATTTTGCTGAACATCTGTTGCAAAATTGTACACTGCTGTCGGCCTTCCTTAGCAAAAATCTGCATAAAATTTATAACATATGATAAAGCGGTTGACATTCGTGTTACTATGACACAATTTAAGTTTTAAAAAATTATTATTAGACATACATTCATGATTTCGTAGAATTTATCCTCGGAACCCTGAGGAGATCGAGCATTCTTTAAATCTGTTTCCAGATTTTTCAAGTCTGAGTCCATAAGACGTAAAGATTTTGATATTGTCTCCACTGAAACTCGGGCGGCCTTGTCTAGATGAATTAACTCTTCATCAAAATTTAAAACTTCTGGGAACTTTGCTTCAACAGTTTCGACCAAATAATGCAGAAGCGTCTGACGATTTTCAACATCTTTTGTACTAGAGAGTTTAGGCAGGTACGAGATCTCAAATCCCACAGCTTGTCCATTCCTGGATCCTGAATTCATTACATTTCCCAACAACAGAACCAACTCTAAAATCTTCGCTAACTTTCTTGACGACTTGATTTCTTCACATGCAGCAGTAGTAGCAACGATTCCCTGAAACCATTGAAATCAGTCAGGCATAATGCTATTATTCATTGATTTGATAAGTACAGCTTACGGGTTTAGTGTCTTGTACTAAATCTGAATACTGTAACTTGAACTTCATGGACCGCAATCTCGGAACAAGTCTCTTAATAGATGAAATCTGTAACAAAATATAATGTCTAAAAGTTCTGATCTATATTCTTGGTCCAAAATAATAATAAAAATATTACCGTCACAGCAAATTGCTCAGCATCACTTAATTCTTCATATACTTGCTGAAGATCTTCGAGTCTTTTCAGCTGATCAGGAGGCGGCAAATAATTTATCAACTGCTCGATTAAGTTAGCAGACATAACTTCCTCGTCACAGCGTAAAATTGATATTTTAACTTCTTCAAATGTCATGTGCTTCAATGAACCTCCCAAAAGAATTGCAAGATTTTGTGCAGATTTCGCATCGAGAACTCTTAGCTCTTTGATCTTTTTCCCATTGATTGTCGTTGATTTATCATTATCATCTGCAAAGACAAGAAATGGGAAATCAGTACCATAATAAACGTATGACATTATTGATTGAATGCAAAAAATACATATTCAAACCTTTATTTGATTTCGAAGCAGGTTTAGTTGAAAATCGGTAAAGCCCTTCGATAAGATCATCAGAGGCCAGTTTCTCTTCTTCAATCTTGACCCAAAAGGAATTTTCTTTAAGTTGTTGCGGTGCAATCTAAGTCCACAAAATTCATGATTTACAACTGAGAACTTCTACGGCGATTAATATTAAAAAATAATGTGAATCCATACAGTTTTCCATTGGGCTTTCTTAAGCGGTGCCTCTAATTGCCACTTCTTTTTTGGTTTCATTCCATAGGGAAGAACGTCTAAAGGTGGTCTTGGCGGAGTAGGAGCTGGAGGTCCAAAACCAGCGACACCAAACGGAGGTGGAGGAGGCGGACCGCCGCCCATTCCAGGTGGTGGTGGTGGAGGAGGAGGACCACCCATCCCAGGCATCGGAGGAGGTGGTGGAGGTCTAGGTCCTCCCATCATTGGAGGGGGAGGAGGGACAGGGGCTCCTGATTATACAGTAATTGTAATCAGAACTAACATCAAGTGCAACTGAAAATTGTAGAATATACTACCTGAGAATGGAGGAGGAGGAGGTGGAACAGGACCTGTGGTTGGTCTAAAATTTTGTGCAACATTTTCATGAGCCATTGCAAACTCGGACTAATCAAAACAAAAAATAAGGTACATGTAATCAGTATTCCTCAAACATAATTAGAAAATGTAAAATACCTTCAACTGGACACCATTTTTCACTGCTTCTTCTAACTCTTGTAAACGTTTCTTTAAATGTTCATTCTGAGCATCTGCCTCCTGCTTTTGAGTCAAAGCATCTTCTAATTTTGCTGTCAGCTCATCGTTTCTTTTTTCGTCTGCTGCTTTTAATTTTTCTAGCGATACATTACAAGACTTAATAAGGTGCTTCAAAAAAAAACGAAAATAAAAAATACCGGTGGTGGTGTTAATAGTGTAGCCAATGTATTACCTACAACCAGATTAGTCAAACCATCAACATCAATTTCAAACTTTTTAGCTCGAAAATCAGGATCGTAACCACTCCGGTGCAGAACAATTTGAGCAACACACTCTTCAATCAATTTAAAATAAGCAGACCTGTTAAATTAATTTCAAACATTACGCATTATTAAATGTCTGTTTTAAAATCCAAAAAACACATAAAAACCCCAAACGAGAAACGAATATTTTAGAAACGTCAGTTCAGTCACCCCAAAATTTTTCGAATAAGAAATAAAACCAAACCAAATCGGTGCTCGTTACCTGATGAAATGGTCATCGCGTATACAAATTAAATGCTGAAGAATAGCGAGAAAAAGAGGTTCCGCAGGTGTATCTGCTACTAATTGCTGCAGGATTTCAAAGCACTGCTGGGTGTCTTCCAGATCATTATGTATTAAATCAAACTTTTCCGACAATTCGTCATAGTCTTCGTCTTTGTGTTTGAGGAAAAGATCAACTTGTGTTGCTAAATCTCCAGTGGCATTTTTCAGATCATCAAGCATTCCATACAATCCCGCCCGCATAAACTCATTTCGTAAAAATATTCTGAATTCGAAGTCTTCTGGCATATTAACTATGGCATTGATGAGCTGCATGCAGCTTATCTATATCAAACCAAGAATCACATGTTGACAATACTTGAAAATATTTTATTATGATTGATTGATTAAAAATTTACGGAACATACTCGGGTAGAGTCATTTTCTTTCGATTCGCCCTTCTCTATTAAAGACTTCTTCGAAAGGACACCTTGAACGATAGGACCAAATCTCTCTCTGCTCTGATTTTCGCCAGCAATTGTTATTGCTTCTAACACTCTTTCATGACCTTGCAAGTCGTGAAGAATACATATCGCTCCTAATAGTTTGGCAGCTTCTTGCATTACTTGAGGCCTATTCGGGTCTAAAGATCTTGCAACCAGGATAAAAATCTATATCAAATAATTAAAAAATCATACATTGTTTACTTCCATGCATGAGGAAAAAACTGATACAATTTAAAATGAACATACTTCTTTCTGATCAAAAACAGTCTTCAAGCCATATGTATTGTTCATAAACGCTTGGAGACATCGTAGACATTCGCGCTGTATTTTACTAAACAAATCGTGATGAACCCTACACAAAAATGTTTCGATAATAATTAGTAAATATTAAGAGAAAACAAATATAAACAAAGTAAAGAAAATCTCTCTTAACCAGAACAGAAATAAAGCCATACCTGTCTTTATTTTCTTGTTGATTCCTATATACAAAGTTGAGAAGGTCTAAGATATGCCCCAATCCCTCCGGGCCGAAGTCCATAACCCAGGACACTGGATGACTTGATAATGTTATCCTTAAAGACTCCACCAAATGAGCCGTTTTCGATAAGCTAATATTCTCTCTGTTTCTCAAAGCATTTTTGTAGTCTTGAGGAGAGTCCAATTTACTCTTTGGTCCCTGCAATTTTCATGAAAAAAGTTCATTTTCAATACTTCAATAGCTCAAAAAGTCTAGAATAACGAAACATCAAAAGAATAAGAGTCTAACCGTGGTATAGCCCTTCTCCCTCATAGACAACAATTGTCTTTTCTTTTCAATGGACTGCTCAAGCAAAGGTTGTCTTTTCTCCTCCGACAAATTCATATCATCCAGCATTTGCTGGAACTTTTCTTCAACTTGCTTATCTGTTAACTGGATCTCTGGAGGCATGTCATCCATGTGGGCAAAGTCAGTTTCTGAGTGTGGCCTCGACATGGCAGAGTGTTTACGGCCTTTCCCAGTTCCACCCAAACCAATTTTGTCAAACTATAAAAATTAACATATTTAGATATTATATCACAATATCACACAAGTTAAGATAAACTCAAGGGTAAGACAACTATTGTCAATAGGGGTAAACTTACGAAGCTGACCGAAGTCTTGTGCTTATCTGGCCGAGACATTTTGATATATTTAAAATTCAACTAACTACTTAAATAATACTTGTGTTAAAAATAAAGTCTTTTTTTAAATCAATAGCGATTGTAGTAGCAACAAGTGGTTCCTCCACGAAGAATAGACGGAAAGGTGTGGAATAATAATTTTCGTATAATTTGTACTTGCACACTCACACCTCCACTTAACATCATCCCTCGTCGTCTCAATAAGACATAATATTATTCTATGTCACAGTGAGTAATTAAATAAATACCAATAATTATTAATTCACGTCCCAAAATACCCACCAACCCACAACCGTCATCATCACTACAACACACACACACACACAATTCAAGTTCAGAAAAAGGCACTCTGCGTTGGCGTAAGGCTGATCCCCTTCGGGAACGTCAACGAGCTGAAGGTGGTGCGACCCCTCCTCCGTCATTAGTTGACGTCATTGTAGACGACAGTTTGGGAGGACCGTGGTGTCTCTCTCTGCGGGTGTCGTTGTCGTGTTGGAGGAGGAGCGGTTGTTGTATTGACTGGGCAGTTGAAAGGAAGAAGATTTGAATGTACCGCCTCCCTCATCACGGAGAACAAAGTCTCAGTTTTTCCCAAACAAAAAACAACTGGCGCACATGTGGTTGTGGGAAGGTCGGCACTCGGTAGAACACAGACACAACTGACACAAGTCGAAGATATGGTTTTGCTTCGAACAGTCTGTCGACATTTCTCATCGACAAAGTGGACAGGGAAGTTTGTTACTGGGAGTGGGAGTGGTGTTGGGGTACGATTCGAGGACTATTTAACTTTCCGACGGTCTCAGGCAGAGAAGTCTCTGTTAGTGCAAGTGAGCGCTAAGAGCGGAGCTCCAGAGGTGCGAGATTATTTGAGCAAGTTTGGTCATGTG